>OIZE01002107.1_pt1 | contig 10993 bp, 8 predicted proteins | sample 1588421 | NCBI WGS metagenome assembly OIZE01 (sample SAMN03283251) | human gut metagenome | biome: human-associated habitat; material: feces | host: Homo sapiens | place: USA | collected 2013
ATCTGTCAGGTCACTTCTGGCTTTTATACGAAAATGGTGGAGTTTTACGATATAAATTATGACCTGCTGGAAATCGAGGATAAGGGGGAAATACTGGAGGAATACAGCAGGCTTATCAATTATTTTGACCCGTCTATTAAATTTGAGCTGTTCCTGTTCAACCGACAGGTTAACGAGCAGACCTTAATTGACCAGTTTGACATTCCATTGCAGGCAGATGATTTTGATGATATTCGTGAGGAATACACGCAGATGTTAAAGAAACAGGCTGCAAAGGGAAATAACGGTATTATCAAATCAAAGTATCTGATTTTTGGAATTGAGAGTAAAGGCTTTAAGGAGGCAAGGGCAAAACTTGTCAGCATTGAAGCAGATGTGATTAAAAATTTGACTAATCTGGGCACACACGCTAAGAGCCTTGACGGAAAGGAACGTCTGCGTATCCTGCATGAGTATTTTAACCAGGATACTATGGAGCCTTTCCGTTTTTCTTTTAAGGAACTGGCGGAGTCGGGAAAAAGTGTGAAAGATTACATCGCTCCGCCGGGATTTGATTTTCGCTATCCGAGTCGTTTTAAGGCGGGAAAAATGTATGGCAGTGTGCATTATCTGGATATTATTGCCCCGAAGTTTGATGATGAGTTGTTGAAAAAGCTTCTTGATCTGGATGCGAACCTGACTATTACCATGCATATGCAGACAATGGATCCGGTCAAGGCGATTAAGATGCTAAAAGGTGCTTTGACGAATATTCAGAAGATGAAGATTGAAGAGCAGAAAAAGGCGGTAAGGTCAGGTTATGACATGGACATTCTTCCAACGGACATTATCACTTATGAAAAAGATACCCTTGACCTTTTGGACGATTTAAACAGCAGCAATCAGAAAATGGTAAAGATGACATTTCTTCTGACCTGCTATGGCAGAAACAAGCGGGAACTGGAAAATATCACGCAGAGGGTATCCGGCATTATCCAACAGGCGAACTGCAACCTCAGATGTATGCAGTATTTACAGGAGCAGGGACTGATGGCATCGGCACCAATCGGGTGCAACGATACGGGAATTGAACGGGATTTGACAACAAAGAGTACCGCTATCTTAGTACCGTTCTGTACGCAGGAATTATTTATGCCAGCTCCGGCTATTTATTATGGTTTAAATGCCCTTTCCAACAACATGATTATGGCAGACCGGAAACGGCTTCGTACACCAAACGGTGTGATTCTTGGTACACCGGGAAGTGGTAAGTCTTTTAGTGCAAAGCGTGAGATTCTTTCCTGTTTCCTGATGACAAAGGACGATATTGTGGTCTGCGATCCGGAGGGCGAGTATTTTGCCCTTGTGGGAGCATTGCACGGACAGGTGGTAAGGCTGGCAACCAATTCCAAAGATTATTTAAATCCGATGGACATTCAGCTTTCCCATAAAGGGGATAAGGAAGCCTTAAAGCTGAAATCCGATTTTATCATTACTCTGTGTGACTTGATTGCCGGAGGAAAGAACGGTCTGGAAAATGATGAGAAAGGTATCATTGACGAATGTATCCGTCATATTTATGATAAGTATTTTGAAAATCCGGTGCCGGAAAATATGCCGCTGCTGGAAGATTTATATGATGCCCTGTTAGCACACAAAAATCCAAAGGCGGAGCGTATCGCAAACAGCCTTGTGCTGTATGTGCATGGTTCCCAGAATTACTTCAACCACCATACCAACGTAGACAGCGGCAATCGTATCATGTGCTTTGACATCAGAGACTTGGGAAATCAGTTGAAAGAGCTTGGAATGTTAATCGTGCAGGATGCGGTTTGGAACAGGGTATCGCAGAACAGGGAGCGAAAGATTGCTACCCGTTATTACTGTGATGAGTTCCACCTTCTTCTGAAGGAGAAGCAGACAGCTATTTATTCCGTGGAAATCTGGAAACGTTTCAGAAAATGGGGCGGTATTCCGACAGGTTTGACGCAGAACGTGGGCGATTTTCTTCGTTCTGAGGAGATTGAAGGTATTTTGGGTAACAGCGATTTTGTGTATCTGTTAAATCAGAATGCCAAAGATCAGGCAATTCTCGCTGATAAACTGGGACTTTCTGATAAGCAGCTTTCCTATGTCACCAACTCCGAGCCGGGAAGTGGTCTGATACTGTTTGACAATGTGGTAATTCCATTTGTAGACAAATATCCGACAGACACCAAGACTTACAGAATTATGAATACCAAGCCGGAGGAATCGGTGCAGAAGGAGGACGCAGTATAAATGGCGGAAAAGAGACAGAAGAAGCAGGCGGCAAAGGCATTTGAAAAAGAGACATTTTCCAAAGATAAGGAAGTGACTGGAGCAAAACATACAGAACACAGGCAGGATAACACCTTTTCAGCGGAAAATCAGTATAGTGCCAGTGAGAAGCCTGTGAGCAATCTGCCACGGGATGCGAACCATGGCAGTCATAGAAGAAATGCAACTTCTGGTCACAGCGTCCAGAAGTCGGAAGCCGAAGCGGAAAAGGCATTCTTAAAGGAAAACAGCTTCATGCAGGACGAGCAGACTGATTTTGAGACTTCTTCTGACAGTACAATAGAAAACAAGGCTCATGTCAGGGACACCTATCAACGGTCTGAGGAAAAAGGAAAATATCACAAAGGGCGTGTGCAGAGAGAACACGCACACAGAGAGCGTGCAAAGTCAGAAAATGCAAAGCAGTCCGATTATGGAGATCTTCAGACAAAGGACGCCACATTTTCGCAGGGGCAGGCGGACGAATTTACAGACCAAAAAGTACAGAAGGCTTTTGATAAGTCGGAAAAGAACCGCCGAAAGTTGCAGAAAGCAAAGGACAAGATGCCGACAAAGCGGCAGTATGAGATGAAGCGTGTCTTTGATGAACAGACCGGAAAAGCAAAGTATGTTGTGGTTCCGGTGGATGTGGAGAAGCCATTTAAACCGGATGGACTGGGAAAAACTGCGGTTCACAAGCTCCAGACCGAAAATATGTATTTTGTGCATCGCAAGATTGCAGAGACAGAAAAGGATAATTCTGCTGTGGAGGGCGCACACAAGACGGAACAGCGAGCCGAGGATATTTACCACTATATGAAGTATCACCGCAAGAGCAAGGCACAGAGAAAGCGTGACCGCTTAGAGCGATTGCACAAAAAACAGGTTACAGCGGATATGAAGCTGGAGTATGAGAAATTCATCAGTGAAAATCCACATCTAAAGGGCAACAGTCCAAAGAAGCAGTTGCAAAGGCAGCTACAGAAACAGCGCATCAAGCGTGAGTATGCCAAGGCAAGGCGGGTAAGAGCAGAAGCCAAGACTGCAAAGGAAACATTTACAAAGACAGCCAATGCTGCAACCGGGATTGCAAAGAAGTTACAGGAAATTGCCACGAAAAATAAAACACTGATTATCACAGTGGGTATTTTTGCACTTCTGCTCATTATGATCATGTCGGCACTATCAAGCTGCGGTTCCATGTTTACCGGAACTGTGACAACAACGATGGCAAGCACATATCTTAGCCTTCCGGCAGAGATTGATGCAGCAGATTTATCTTTTACAGAAAAGGAAATGGAGCTGCAAAATAAGATTGACCGGATTGAAACTGATTATCCGGGATATGATGAATACGATTATAACCTTGGTGCAATCGGGCATGATCCGTACACACTGATCAGTTATCTTTCCGCAGTCCATACGGAATTTACTGCCGCAGGAATAGAGAGTGAGATTCAGGAATTATTTGATGCCATGTATTCACTCACTACCGAGGAAGTAGAGGAAACACGGACAAGGACAGTCACAAAGACCGGAACCAGAATAGTAACAAATCCGGACGGGACTACCCGTACCGAGGAATACGAGTATGAGGAGGAAGAAGAATATACCGTAACAATTCTTCGTGTCACACTTACGGTCACACCGCTTGAGAGCATTGTAGCCGGACGCATGGACAGCGAACAGACGGAAATTTTTGGAGCCTATACGGAGACAAAAGGCGGCTTACAGGTCTTTGCTTCTCCGGTTGATTATTACTGGTATTACTATATCAGCAGTTATTATGGCTACCGGAAAAATCCAAACACCGGAGCCGAGGAGCTTCACAGGGGTGTGGATATAGCGGTGCCGACAGGAACGTTTGTATATGCGGCACATGATGGAACGGTAACAGAAGCAACTTACGATTCCTATTATGGAAATTATGTGGTGATTACGGACAGTAAGGGATATACCACAAAATATGCCCACATGGACAGCTTAAATGTGTCCGCAGGGCAGAGTGTAAAAAAAGGTGACAATATAGGCAAAAGCGGAAATACAGGAAGCAGTACCGGAAGCCACCTTCATATCGAATGTCTGTATAACGGGGAATATTATAACCCGTTATTTTATTTTGAAGCAGGAGAACAGACCATTTATGGAGAAACAACGGGCGGCACCGGAGGAGGAACCAGCAATGTGATACCGCCGGAATCCTATGATGATGTAACCGTACAGACGCTTATGCGTGAAGCAAACAGGTATCTGGGAATGCCATATACTTTTGGCGGCACAGCTCCGGCTAGTTTTGACTGTTCCGGTTTTGTATGCTGGGTATTTTCAAACAGTGGCGTACATAACCTGCCAAGAACCACAGCACAGGGCATTTATGACCAGTGTACTCCGGTATCAGCGGCAGATGCAAAGGCAGGGGACATTATCTTTTTTACAGGAACCTATAATGCAGGACGTCCGGTTACACACGTTGGTATCTACTGTGGAAACGGTACGATGGTGCATTGCGGTGATCCAATTCAGTACACCTCAATCAATACTTCTTACTGGCAGAGCCATTTCTATGGTTTTGGAAGATTGAATTAGCGAAGGGAGGAATTATTTTTGTCAGTAGAACGAATCAATTCACAGCTTAAAAAGGTCAGAGAGCAGATAGCACAGCTACAGGCAAAGGAAAAAGACCTTGCAGAACAGAAACAGATGGCGGAGGATGCCGAAGCCATGAAGATCATACGAAAATATAAAATCTCATCGGAGCGTTTGCAGATGTTAAACAAGCTCAGTGAGGATGAAGTCAGAAATTTATTACAGAAACGGGAACAGGAAAAGGAGGTTTCAATCAATGAAAAACAGGAAATTATCGGCTAGGGCGGTAGTGTCCCTTATGCTGTCGGCAATACTTTTTTGTATGCCGATTGGGGCATTTTTTGCCAACAGGACAAATACGATAGAGGTTCATGCGGAGGATACTGCCGAGCAGAAAACGGAAAGTGCAAGTGACGCAGAAAATACAGTTACACCCGGCAATGGCAGGGAAGAAAATTCAGGAACAGATACCGGAGAGGGAAAGACGGAAAATTCCACAGAAGGCACAACAGAAGATTCGTCTGAAGAAACACAGCCTGCCGCAAAATGCACCTGCAAAGAAAAGTGCAGCCAGTATGCGGTGGATGAAGATTGTGAGGTGTGTGCAAAGAACTATAAGGAATGTACCTATATCAATCCGAGCGTAAAAATCACAATCAATACACCTTCTGGGTGGCATAACGATACCACTAAGGTAATAGTCAAAGTAGAAGATACGATAGTTTCCGGTAATTTTACCGTTCAGACAGTAAAGGCGAAAGTCGGGCAGAATGGAAGCTGGACAGATATTACCGAGGATATGTACATAGAGATTTCCGAAAACAGCACTATTTATGTGCAGGTCACAGACCAGAAGGGCAAGACCTATGAGAAAAATCGCTATATCAAGTGCTTTGATTTTACGAAGCCTACCTTAAATGCGGCAGTCAGCGATGGTCTATTGAGTATTCAGGCACATGATACGGATTCCGGTATCAAGGCAATCTATGTCAATGGCTATGAGTTTACCGACCATACGAATGGTGCTTTGAATATCCGTCTGCAACAGTTTGATGCAGGATATCAGTATTTCACGATTTCAGCCATGGATAATGCAGGAAATACCTCAGAAATCTATAAAACAGCCAATCCGTATTACACCGATCCGGAAAACAAGGACAGCAATGAAAAAGATCCGGCACAGCAGCTCCCGGTGGATGCGTCAGCAACCAAGCCTAGCTCTGCAACCGCACAGGTTACAGACCATACCAAGACAGACAGCAATGGAAATACTGTTTCCCAAACAGGCAGTGGAACAACTTCAAGCAGTACAGGAACATCAGCCAAGCAGTCCCCGAGTACGGGAGATACTTCTAAGGATACCGACCAGAGCAGTGACAGCCAGACTTCTGAAAAAGGCAGGGAATTTTATACAATCCAGACTGCATCAGAAAAGGTATTTTATCTGGTGATTGATCGTGACGGGGAAGATGAAAAGGTATATTTCCTTACCGAAGTCAGTGAAAATGACCTGTTAAATACCACAACGGATAACAGCGAGACACTTCCGAAAAATTCAGCAGCATTGGAATCTGCAATTCCTACCAAAGACAGTGCATTGTCAAATAATAATGCAGATACCACAGGAGAGAAAAAACAGGGAACGGAAAGTGTTGAGGGCAGTACCGAAGAAAGCACGGAGGATACAAGTAAGCCGAAAGAGGATACCGCAAAAGCAGATGGTTCCGGCTTTACATATATTTTAATAGGCATTGCTGCGGTAGCTGTGATCGGAGTGGTATATGTTGTGAAGTCTAAGAAGAAAAAGGAAAACTTCATTGATGAGGATGAAGATGAGGACGAGCTTGACGAGGACTATGATTATGAGGACGAGGACGAAGCCGAAGCCGAGCAGGATTCAGACGAAGCATTCTTAAATGGTGGCGATGATACAGAATCAGAGGACACAGGCGAGAATGACAGTGAAGATAACAGTGACAACGATAATGATGAAGAAAACGGGGAGGAATAGAGATGGAGCTTGTAATTGCAGAGAAGCCGAGCGTGGCACAGAGCATTGCGGCAGTTCTTGGTGCCACACAGCGTAAGGACGGTTATTTGGAAGGCAATGACTATCTGGTATCATGGTGTGTGGGACATCTGGTAGAACTGGTACAGCCGGAAAGCTATGAGGAAGCATGGAAGAAATGGAGTTATGACAATCTTCCGATCATCCCACAGGAATGGCAGCATGAAGTGAAAAGTGATACGAAAGCACAGTATCAGATTTTGAAAAAACTTATGCATGATGACAGGGTGGATGCAGTCGTGTGTGCTACCGATGCCGGAAGGGAGGGAGAGTTGATCTTCCGCCTGACCTACAACATGGCAGGGTGCAGAAAACCGATGAAACGATTATGGATTTCTTCCATGGAGGAGAGTGCTATCCGTGACGGCTTCCATAATCTTCGTCCAGGCAGTGATTATGACAATCTGTACAAGTCAGCACTATGCAGGCAGGAAGCAGACTGGCTTGTGGGTATCAATGGCACTAGGCTTTTTACGGTATTGTATGGTGGCAAGGCATTAAAGGTCGGCAGAGTGCAGACACCGACACTTGCCATGCTGGTAGACCGTGAAAGTAAAATCATGAATTTCAAGAAAGAAGCCTATTATATGGCTCATATCATGGAAAATGGTCTGGATGCTGTATCGGAGCATATCAGTGATAAAACGGAAGCAGAGAGGATTGCAGGAGCCTGTGAAAACGGACAGGCTCTTGTCACTTCTGTGATAAAGGAAGAAAAGTGGGTGGCACCACCGAAACTCTATGACCTTACCACACTCCAGAGGGATGCAAACCGTCTGTTTGGCTTTACTGCCAAGCAGACATTGGAATATACGCAGAGCCTTTATGAGAAAAAGTTAGTGACTTATCCAAGAACAGACAGCCAGTATCTTTCCGATGACATGGAAGGTACTGCAAAAAATGTGATCGAAGCGATTTTCAATTCTCTGTTATTTGAGCAGAATATCATGTTCAATCCAGATATTAAAAGAATTTTGAACAGCAAGAAAGTGACGGACCACCACGCAATCATTCCTACCATGGAGATCATCAAGCAGGACTTAAAGGCAATCCCGGAGAGCGAAATGAAGATACTTTCCCTTTGTGCAAACCGTCTGCTGTGTGCGACCGGGGAGAAGCACATTTATAATTCCACAAAGGCAGTGATTACCTGCAACAATACTGTATTTAAGGTATCTGGCAAGGAAGTGTGGAAAAATGGATGGAAGGAATTTGAGGATTTCTTCAAAAATTCCTATAAAACCGCAGAGGATAAATCGGATGCAGAGGAAGAAAAGAAACTGCCGGAGCTTCATGAGGGCATGATGATTGCAGTGGAGCAGACAAAGGTTTCCGAGCATTTCACACAGCCGCCAAAACATTACACTGAAGATTCCCTTTTGTCTGCAATGGAACGAGCCGGAAACGAGGACATGACTGACGATGTGGAGCGCAAAGGACTCGGTACACCTGCCACCAGAGCAGACATTATAGAGAAGTTAGTCAAGGACGGTTTCGTGAAGCGTGAGAAAAAGCAGATCATACCGACAGAGGATGGAATGAAGCTGATTACGGTGCTTCCCGATGTGGTGAAGTCCCCGAAACTCACCGCTGACTGGGAAAATGCACTTACTCTTGTTGCAAAGGGCGATATGGAGCGTGAGGACTTTATGGCAGATATTGAAACAATGGTATCTGACTTAATCCACACCTACCACGAAGTCAGTGACGAGCAGAAAAAGATGTTCGCACAGGAGCAGAAGGTACTTGGTAAATGTCCGAACTGCGGCGGAGAGGTGGTAAAGGGAAAATACGGAGCTTTCTGCAAGAATAAGTGCGGCATGAATGTAAGCCGGATCATGGGCGTTTCCCTGTCAGATGAACAGGTGGAAAGCCTGCTTGACGGGAAAAAGACGTTGCTAAAGGGGCTTACAAGCAAGGCGGGCAAGAAATACGATGCCTATATCATTCCGAGCGGTACGGAAGAATACCACTACACAAAGGACGGAGAAGAAAAGTCCGGAGTGCAGTTTAAGTTTGTCATGGAGTTTCCCAATAAGAAATTCACAGGAAAGAAAAAATAAAAGGAGGATGTAACAAATGGGAGCAGAAGAAACAAAGAAAGTACAGGACAATGAGAGCAAGGCGGACAAGTTTGTCCGTCTTGGGGAGTATCGTGTGAACAAGGTCATTGATGCAATCTGCAGGCTTGAGAACCTTTCCAACCGCACCAATTATGAGTATACACAGGAGCAGGTGGAAGCCATGTTTTCCATTATGGAAAAAAGGCTTTTGGAAGTCAAAGGCAGATTTGCCCCGAAAAAGGAAAAAGAAGATACGTTTTCATTTGGAAGAAAAGCAGAATAGGGAGGAAAGTCAGAATGAAGCAGTTAGAAAAAGAAATCAATGTAACAAGCCAGAGAAACATGATGAAGAGGTACCAGATGTATGGTGCCACAGTATCAAAGCTGACAGAGAAATCACTGAATGACACCAAGAAGGGAGAGAGAAAGTAATGGAATATAGAGATTTTGTAGAACAGGTAAAAGAACAGATACAGGATTTCCTTCCTGAAAAGTTTGCAGATGCTGCAGTTGAGGTCAATCAGATTGTAAAGAATAATGACTGTGTTCTGGACGGTCTGATGGTAAGAACAGAGGAAAGCAATATTGCACCTACCATTTATCTGAATCCATATTTTGAGCAGATACAGGATGGTGCTGAATTGGATGATGTGTTAGCTCAGATTGCAAGTGTGTATCAGTCACATTATATAGATCATGATATAGATGTATCGGCAGTTACCGATTTTGACAAGATTAAGGAAAAAATTGTATGTAAGCTGATCAACGAGGAAGCAAATAAGCAGTTCCTTCAGGATAAACCGTACTCCAAGTTGGAAGATTTAGCAGTTGTGTATCAGATTTTAATGGATAAAACAGGAGAAGGAACTGCGACCATTACCATTACAGATAATCTGATGGATGGATATGGAATCACACTTGAAGAACTGCATGACCAGGCGTTGCAGAATATGGATACTTTGCAGCCACATAGTTTCAAAGGAATGAATGAGACGGTTGCGGAGATGATTGCAGTTGATATTGCAAGAGAACAAAATGTGGGTATGGATGAAGCAAAAGAAATGGCAATGCAGATGATGTCGGATATTCCCGATACCATGTATGTGCTGACAAATGATACAAAAGTAAATGGGGCGGCTGCAATTTTAAACGATGATATCAGACAGGAGATCGCTGAGAAGGTAGGAGATTTTTACATGCTGCCTTCTTCAATCCATGAAACGCTGATTATACCGAAAGATGCGGGAATGGAGTTTAAAGAACTTGAGCAGATGGTACAGGAAGTAAATCAGACACAGGTGGCGCCTGGAGAACGTCTTTCGGATCATGTATATGAGTATGATGCCAAAGAACATGAACTGTTCCGCAGTGACCGGGCAGAGGAACGTGCTAAGCAGAAAGAGGAAAAAGGAGATAACCGTCATGAGCGTGTTTCAGTAAAGGAGAAGCTTGCGGAGAAGAAGGATGCTGTTATTAAAATGAATGCCGGGAAAGAGCATTCTGCACCGGAAAAGAAAAAGGAAGCCGTAATATAGGAGGAGTGGGATATGTATACAACAGGAGATAAGCTATTAAACGTGATGAAAGAGGAAGAAATCGGGATTGCGGAGCTTTCCAAAATTTCCGGTGTGCCGGAGAGAATAATCCTTGACATTATGGCAGGAGTTAAGGAGCCGGAGCTTGGTGCTATGTGCAAGATTGCAGAGGGACTGGGTATCTGTGTCCATGAACTTCGTGCGGATGAGGAGAGTTATGCGGTATCCGTTCCGAAGGATACCCTTGCCAAGCTGATTGTTGTCAGCGAGATTAACGGAGTGGAACTTGAGGAACTGATTAACTGTATTCTGGAAAAAGGTATTGAGGAGCATGGTTTTTATGCCTGATGCCGATAAGTAACTGATCACAGGCTGTAGGGTGCTTAAAGTGCCTTACAGCCTTTTTTACGGAGGTTTACCATGAGAAAATATAAATTGATTTCCGCACTGGCAGAGGAAACAGC
>OIZE01002112.1_pt1 | contig 10961 bp, 7 predicted proteins | sample 1588421 | NCBI WGS metagenome assembly OIZE01 (sample SAMN03283251) | human gut metagenome | biome: human-associated habitat; material: feces | host: Homo sapiens | place: USA | collected 2013
TATACTATCCTTGGCGACGGTGAGATCGAAGAGGGTCAGGTATGGGAGGCTGCAATGTTCGCCGCTCATTATAAGCTTGATAACCTCATTGCTGTTGTGGATAATAACGGACTTCAGATCGACGGAAAGATAGAGGACGTAATGTCGCCATATCCTATCGTTGACAAGTTTGCAGCATTTGGCTGGCACGTTATCACAGCCGACGCTCACGATTTTGACTCACTTGAAAAAGCATTCAACGAGGCTGAAACAGTCTGCGGTCAGCCTTGCGTTATCGTGATGAAGAGTATCAAGGGCAAGGGCGTTTCATTTATGGAAAACAACGTTTCATGGCACGGCTCAGCACCTAACAAGGAGCAGTATGAGCAGGCTGTGGCAGAAATAAACGAACAGCTTAAAAGTCTGGAGGGTTAAGCAATGGCAGAATTGAAGAAGAAAGCTACAAGAGAAAGCTACGGCGAGGCTCTTGAAGAGCTTGGCGATAAGTACGAGAACCTCTATGTTTTTGACGCAGACCTTGCTGCTGCAACAAAAACAGGTATATTCAAGAAGAAATTCCCTGACAGATTTTTTGACTGCGGTATCGCCGAGTCAAATATGATGGGCGTTGCAGCAGGTATGGCTGCAACAGGCAAGATACCATTTGCTTCTACATTCGCAATGTTCGCCGCAGGCAGAGCATTCGAGCAGGTAAGAAACTCTATCGGTTATCCTCACCTCAACGTTAAGATAGGCGCAACACACGCAGGTATATCTGTTGGCGAAGACGGTGCAACACATCAGTGCAACGAGGATATCGCTCTTATGAGAACTATCCCTGGCATGGTAGTAATAAACCCTGCCGACGACGTTGAAGCAAAGGCTGCCGTTGAAGCCGCTATCCTCCATGAAGGTCCGGTTTATCTCCGTTTCGGCAGACTTGCCACACCTGTTTTCAATGATCCTGAAACATATAAGTTCGAGCTTGGCAAGGGCGTTAAGCTCCGTGACGGCAAGGATATAGCTATCGTTGCAACAGGCCTTATGGTTTATGAAGCTATCGAGGCTGCAAAAACACTGGCAGCCGAGGGTATCGAAGCAACAGTTATCAATATCCACACTATCAAGCCAATCGACGAGGATATCATCGTTGAAGCCGCAAAGAACACAGGACTTCTTCTTACAGTTGAGGAGCATAGCGTTATCGGCGGACTTGGCTCAGCCGTTGCAGACGTTCTTGCAGCAAGACACCCTGCAAAGCTTGTTAAGATCGGCGTTAATGACGAGTTCGGTCATTCAGGCCCGGCAGTTGATCTTCTTAAAGAGTATGGCCTCTGCGCAGACAATATCGTTGCAAAGGCAAGAGATGCTGTTAAAGCAAAGTAATAAAAGCACCAAACGGACGGATATTTTCCGTCCGTTTTTTTGTACACAAAAAAGACACGCTTACGATCTCGTAAACGTGTCTTTTCTTATGCTTTCGCAGTGCCTGCATGAGTGTCGATAATGTTGTTGATGCATTTGTAAAGATAAGGCTTAAGCTCGCCAATGTCCACAGGTTCGTTGTAAAGTATGGACGAGTAGCAGGTTGAGCTTACAAGCTCAACTATCATGAATATCATGACCTCAGGCTGAACAATATTATATGGAGCGTCAGCAAGCATAGCATCATAAATGTTGCGGAAGTCGATGTCATCGTCCTTTATAGGCGATGTAAGAGCATGCTTGAAAACGCCCCAGCTAAGATTCTTTGCAATAAAAGTCAAAAGCGACTTGTTCTCGTTTAGCTGGTTGATGATGTTGTCAACAATAAAAATAATTCGTTCGTTAAAGGTGAGCTTCTTGCCGCTCGCATTTAATGCCTCAATAGCGTTTCTAAAAAGCTGTGACGACTTGTGAGAAACAAGCTTGTTTCTTATGTCATATTTGTCCTTAAAATAAAGGTAAAACGTTCCTTTAGCAACACCGGCGTTGTTCACGATGTCTGAAATGGAGGTCTTGCTCACTCCCTTGGTGGTGAAAAGACTAAAAGCCGTGTTAAGCAGAGAGTCCTCCTTTACCTTTTTATTGGTATCAAGCTTGCCCATTTTAACACGTCCTTCCTTATTGAATTATTTCGTATCCCGACCATACACAGGTTTACTGTGGCTGACCCTATATTTATTATAATACAAATTCTTGTTAAAGTCAACGGAGCAAAATGACCAATAGTCACTTGTGACCGTTGGTCATTTTGTGCAACTCTACAAAAAGAATGACTAATGGTCATTTTGCTATTGACTGTTGGTCATTTTTGATGTATACTATGAATTGTTAAAAGACCGAAAGGTCAAAAACTATGTGAAGGGAATGACAATTGATGCAGAAATTTGGCAGAGGAGTTGTAAAGCTCCGAGTACCGATACTCATAGTCAGCGTTCTGCTGCTGATACCGTCAATATTCGGATTTGTCAGCACAAGAATAAACTATGATATTCTTTCATACCTCCCGTCGGACATTGAAACCATGAAAGGTCAGGATATAATGCTTGACGAGTTCGGCAAGGGCGGCTTTTCGCTGGTAATGCTTGACGGCATGGACGATAAGGACGTTGAAAAGGTCAAGGAGAAGATCGAAAAGGTAGACCACGTTTGCGATGTTCTCTGGTATGACACCTTGGCAGACGTTTCACTTCCAAAGGAAGTTCTTCCTGATGATATTTACGATTTCTTCAATACAGATAACTCCACAATGATGGCTGTCTTTTTTGATGAAGCGACCTCCGCTGACGGCTCACTTGAAGCTGTCAAGGAGATAAGAAGCATCGCCGGCGAGCAGTGTTTCGTAAGCGGTATGTCGTCAGTCGTTGAGGATATCAAGGATCTGACAATGCAGGAAGCTCCGATGTATGTTGTTATCGCAGTAATACTTACAAGTATCATACTTGCACTTACAATGGATTCATTTCTTATCCCACTGTTCTTTATGCTCAGCGTGGGCATGGCGATAATCTATAACATGGGAACGAACTTCATACAAGGCGAAATATCGTTCATCACCGAAGCTCTGGCGGCTGTACTACAGCTTGCGGTAACGATAGACTACTCGATCTTCCTGTGGCACAGCTACAAAGAGGAGAAAGAAAAGCACCCTGGTGACAACAAAGAGGCTATGGCAGTCGCCATCGGCAAAACTATCACCTCAGTCGTTTCAAGCTCCATAACAACAGTTGCAGGCTTCCTTGCACTTTGCTTCATGAGCTACGAGCTTGGCATGGACATGGGTATCGTAATGGCAAAGGGCGTTGTTATTGGCGTTATCTGCTGCATAACAGTTCTCCCGTCAATGATACTTGTCTTCGATAAGGCACTTGAAAAAACAATGCACAAAGACCTTGTTCCAAGCCTTGAAAAGCCTTCAAAGTTCATTATCAAGCACCATGCAGCATTTATCGTACTCTTTATAGTTGTACTTATCCCTGCCGTATATGGTCAGATAAACACCAATGTCTACTATAACCTGACAGATACTCTTCCAAAGGATCTCAACAGTGTTATCGCAAACACAAAGCTAGATGAGGAATATAACATGGCAACGACCCATATGCTCCTGGTTGACGCTGATATGAAGCCAAAGGAAGTAAACTCTATGCTCGACGAAATGGGCAAGGTTGACGGAGTAAGCTTCTCAATGTCACTTGATACTCTTATCGGTCCGTCTATTCCTCGTGAGATGGTTCCTGATTCAGTAACAAAGATACTCAAGAGCGACAAATGGCAGCTCATGCTGGTGGGTTCTGAATATAAGGTAGCTTCTGATGAAGAGAATGCCCAGATAGATGAGCTTAGCAAGATACTTAAATCCTACGATAAGGACGGAATGCTGATCGGCGAGGCAGCGGCAACAAAAGACCTTATCGACATAACAGACCACGACTTCAAGGTAGTAAACGTAGTTTCTATCGCCGCTATCTTTATCATCATCCTTATTGCGCTCCGTTCAGTTTCACTGCCTATCATTCTGGTAGCCGTTATCGAATTTGCTATTACAGTAAACATGGGTGTTCCGTGCTTTACGAATACCACAATACCGTTCATAGCGTCGGTAGTAATCGGTACTATCCAGCTTGGTGCAACAGTTGACTATGCTATCCTTATGACAACAAGATATAAGACCGAGCGTAACGCAGGCAAAGATAAGCATGAAGCTGTTACTATCGCTCTCAGTACTTCCATGAAGTCTATCATGGTCAGCGCACTTGGCTTCTTCGCTTCAACATTCGGCGTTGGCGTATATTCAAGCGTAGATATGATCTCACAGCTTTGTACGCTCATGTCAAGAGGTGCAATAATCAGTATGATAACTGTTATCTGCATACTTCCTTCAATGCTTATGCTGTTCGATAAGGTAATAATCAATACAACAATGGGCATGAAGAAAAAAGAAAATAAGCTTTATAAGCTTCCTGAAATAAACTAATTCGTAAAGGAGATATAGTTATGAAAAAGTATTCAAGAGTTCTTGCAGGCATACTTGCCGTACTTCTTTCCGCAGGCTGCACAGGCCTTTATGCAGCAGCTCAGTCAGACAGCTCTTCCGCTGCCGACAGCACTGCCTCAACAACAAAGAGCGAATCAGATAAAAAAGATACAAAAGATACAAAGAAAGCTGATAAGTCTGACAGTGATACAGAAAAGCAGGCTAAGGAAGAAACAGTTTATGTTATCACTGACGCTTCCGGCAACAAGACAAAAACAGTCGTTTCCAACTGGCTGAAAAACCCACAGGGCGTAAAGAAGCTGGAGGACGTTTCCGACCTGACAGATATCGAGAATGTTAAAACAGACGAGGGCTTCACAGCCAATGGTGATAAGCTCACATGGGATACCGAGGGCGGAGATATCTACTATAAGGGCTATACCGATAAGGCACTCCCGGTTGATGTAAAGGTAACATATACCCTTGACGGCAAGGAGATAAAGCCTGAGGACCTCGCAGGCAAGAGCGGTAAGCTTACAGTAAGATATGACTATACGAACAACGATAAGAAAACTGTCAAGATAAACGGCAAGAAAACAGATATCTATGTTCCATACCTTATGGCAACAACAGCTATCCTTGATACTAACGTTTATTCAAACGTTGAAGTAACAAACGGCAAGCTCATTTCAGACGGAAGCAGACAGATACTTATAGGTGTTGCAATGCCTGGCCTTACAAAGAGCCTTGATCTTCAGGATAACGAAGATATTGAGATACCGGAGTACGTTGAGTTCACAGCAGACGTAAAGGACTTCGAGTCAACGACCTCTCTCACAGTCGCAACATCTGACATCTTCTCAAAGCTTGACCTTAGCGATATCGGTGATGCTGACGATCTTCAGGATAAGCTTGATGAGCTTTCTGATGCTACAGACGAGCTTGTAGACGGCACAGCAGAGCTTTACGCAGGCATCAAGAAGCTGTCCGATTCCTCAGGAACACTTATCACAGGTATCGACAAGCTTTATTCAGGCTCTAAGTCACTTGACGATGGTGCAAAGACACTTAACAGCGGTGCAACAAAGCTCCGTGACGGAGCAAAGACCCTTGATTCTTCCACAGGTGAGCTTATGAGAGGTATCTCCACAGCCCACAGCGGTTCAACAGCCCTCCTCGGTGGTTTCGATCAGGTAAACAGCGGTATGTCAACCTTGAAGAACGGCTCATCATCACTTTCAAGCGGACTTTCACAGGTATCCTCAGGCGCACAGCAGGTAAATAACGGTGCTGCAAGCCTTGCCGCAGGCACAAATAAGCTTGTTACAGGCGTAGGCGACCTCCAGACAGGCTCTAAAAACCTTGCCGCAGGCACAAAGCAGACCTATGACGGTTCAACTGCACTGAAAAAAGGCGTTGCAACACTTAATGCAGGCGTTTCCACACTCTATGAAAAGGTGCAGTCACTCCCTGCAAGCGTTGAACTTCTTTCAAATGGCATAACAAAGGTAGATAACGCACTTACACAGTCTATCGCATACGACCAGCAGGTACTCGCAGGACTTGAGCAGCTTCTCGGCAATTACGAAGAAGGCTCAGCAGAGTATACGAGCATAAGCAATATGATAGAAGCCGTAAATGGCTCTATCCAGTATCAGCAGGGCGCACAGAGCGGCCTTGGCGATGTTTCAACAGGTGTCGGCACAATGGCTACCGAGGGCAAACAGCTTGTTGACGGTGTAACTCAGATATACAATGGTCTTAACGATAAGAAGAAAGGTCTTGTCGCAGGTGTTGATAATTTGAATACAGGACTTAAAACAGTAAACGAGGGTGCTTCCGCACTTAAAACCGGTATCGGCACACTTGCTAAGTCCAGCAAGGAGCTTAACAATGGTGCAGCTACACTCTCCGCAGGCACAAAGAACCTCTCCGCAGGAGTAAGCTCAGCACAGGCAGGCGCAAGCAAGCTTGATAAGGGTGTTGACAGCCTGAACTCAGGCGTATCAAAGCTTTCAAACGGTGCAAAAACTCTTGACAGCGGTCTTGGTCAGCTTGACAACGGCAGCAAGCAGCTAAAAGATGGTACTGCAACACTCTATTCATCACTTGTAGAGCTTGCACAGGGTACAACAACACTTTCAAGCGGCAGTGCAGAGCTGTTCGGCGGTATCGGTCAGCTCAAAGACGGCAGCTCACAGCTTTCATCTGGTGTTAAGAAGCTTGAAAGCGGTGCAAAGACCCTTAAAGACGGCATGGCTAAGTATAAGGACGAGGGCATCGGCAAGCTCCTTGACATTTACAACAATGACCTCAAGGGACTTATCGACAGACTTGACGCTCTCAAGACAGCAGCCGAGGATTCAACAACATTCTCAGGCGCAGCCGATGGCGTTGAAAGCTCAGTTAAGTATATTTACGAAACTGCGGCTATTGAAAAAGCAGACGAGTAATTTTTACTTCCCACACATAGCAAAGACCCCCTTGGACAGAAATGTCCGAGGGGGCTTTGTATTTATAAACGTATTATCTGTACAAAAAAACGGACGGAATCTCTCCGCCCGTTTTATATATCCTACTGTCTAAGATAAACGCCGTTTTCTTCGATGTAGTCCTCCATGTCCTGCTTGTATTCAAGATCAAGAGAATCTTTAGGAAGTGCCTTGAGTGCTTTCTGACCAATGTCTTTTCTGAAATGCTCTCCCTCGAACTTTATCTTGGAAACAGCCTCGTAAGACTTGTCCAGTGCGCCCTGAAGCGTGTAAGCATTGCAAGTAACGCCCAGAACACGACCGCCGTTTGTGTAGAATTTGCCGTCCTCGTACTTAGTGCCTGCGTGATAAATAAACGCTCCGTCTACCTGACCCTTGTCGTCCATACCGAACATCTCGATACCCTTTTTGTACTTAACAGGATATCCTCCGCTCGCCATAACAACACAAGTGCAGTAACCAGACTTCCAGCCGATCTGAACATCAGCAAGCCTGTGTTCATAAATAGCCTCAAATATCTCGCAAAGATCACCCTCCAGCATAGGAAGAACGACCTGCGTTTCAGGGTCGCCGAAACGGCAGTTGTATTCAATTACCTTTGGACCATTAGGGGTGAGCATAAGTCCGAAATACAAACAGCCCTCAAAAGTCCTGCCCTCAGCATTCATTGCATTGATAGTCGGCAGGAAGATCTTCTCCATGCACTCCTTGGCAATGTCCTCAGTGTAGTAAGGGTTAGGTGCAACAGTACCCATTCCGCCTGTGTTCAGACCCTTGTCGCCGTCCAACGCTCTCTTGTGATCCATTGAAGAGATCATAGGAACAACAGTCTTGCCGTCAGTGAATGAAAGCACAGAAACCTCCGGACCTGTGAGATATTCCTCCACAACGATAGTGGAACTGCTCTCACCGAACTGCTTGTCATCTATCATTGAGTGTATAGCCTCCACAGCCTCTTTCTCACTCTCCGCCAGAATAACGCCCTTGCCAAGTGCAAGTCCGTCAGCCTTTATAACAGCAGGGTATGTGTTCTGTTCCTTGACATATTTTATAGCGTCCTCACTGTTTGTGAACACCTCGTATTTGGCTGTAGGAATATTGTATTTCTTCATAAGATCCTTAGAAAAGACCTTTGAACCCTCGATTATAGCCGCATTTTTCTTAGGACCAAAGGTCTTGAAGCCCTCAGCCTGCAAAGCGTCTACCATTCCAAGTACAAGCGGATCGTCAGGTGCAACAGCCACCATGTCTACTTTAAGCTTCTTTGCCAGAGCCACAACGCCCTCGATATCCGTTGCCGCAACATCAAAACATTCTGCATAGCGTGAAATGCCACCGTTTCCAGGTGTGCAGTAAAGCTTTCCTACCTTAGGGGACTCCGCAAGCTTCATAACGATAGCGTGTTCACGTCCGCCTCCGCCAACAACTAATATGTCCATTTTCAGACCTCCTCAGTGTGTTTTTCCAATTATAACAATACCGCACACCTATGCTGTGCGGTATCGTCATTTATTTACTTCGTATATTATTACTTAAGCTCAAAGCTGTCAAGAACTGTCTTGAACTCGTCAGAAAGCTTGCTGTAAGCGTTCTCGCTTGCACCATATGTGATAACAACAAGGTTGCCGTTGTCAGAAGTGATTATCTGATTGAGCAGTACCTTCTGTGAGCCGATCTCGCCTGTTACGTCAACAATGTAAGCGTCCTTGCCTGCAAACTTATCTTCCTTGTCGTTTGTAACAGTGTAGCCGTCCATGGAATTATATGTTTGCTTGATCTGGTCAGCATAATCACTTGCTGTAAGACCATTGAGCAGATCGTTTGACATTGAGATAACGTTGATAGAAGCAGACTCAAGCTCAGCATCATCGCCTGCGTCAGCGTATGTGAACATTACGTCAACACCAGCAGACTCCTGCATTGCCCACTTCTTTGAGTCGATCTTGAATGTATACAGATCGCTTGTGTAAACATTATCCTTATAAGTTCCCTTAGCCTCGTCACCGGTGCTTGTTGTGTCTGTGTCGTTAGCGGAAGTTGTTGTGTCAGCAGCTGACTCCTCAGGTGCTGCAGTTGTAGTTGTTGTGTCAGCCTTAGACTCGGCAGCAGGTGCAGTCGTAGTTGTTGTGGTTTTTGCAGCCTCCGCCTTTGACTCGTTCTCAGAATCATTTGACTCTGAGCAGCCTGTAACTGCGAATACCATTGACAGTGCCATGAGTGATGCAAGTAACTTTTTCATAATAAATTTCTCCTTTTCTTCTTGACCTTTATTGTTTTGCATTAATGCACAAAAATTAGTGATGGAATAATCTTATTCCGGTGAATGCCATTGCCATGTTGTACTTGTTGCAAGTCATGATAACATGATCGTCCCTGATAGATCCGCCCGGCTCGGCAATGTAAGCCACGCCGCTCTTTTTAGCTCTCTCGATGTTGTCACCGAATGGGAAGAAAGCGTCAGAACCAAGGCAAACGCCTGTGTTCTTTGCAAGCCATTCCTTCTTCTCAGCCTCAGTGAGCACCTCAGGCTTTACCTTGAATGTGTTCTGCCATACGCCCTCAGCCAGTACATCATCATGCTCGTCAGAAATGTAAACGTCGATAGCGTTATCTCTGTCAGGACGTCTTATGTTGTCAACGAACTGAAGTCCCAGAACCTTTGGGTGCTGTCTGAGCCACCAGATGTCAGCTTTGTTTCCTGCCAGTCTTGTGCAGTGTATTCTTGACTGCTGACCTGCACCGATACCGATAGCCTGACCGTCCTTTACATAGCAAACGCTGTTAGACTGTGTGTATTTAAGTGTGATAAGTGAGATAACAAGATCAGTTTTCTTGTCCTCAGGGATCTCCTTGTTGTCTGTCACGATATTTGTGAGCATATCGTTGTCTATTTTCAGCTCGTTTCGACCCTGTTCAAAAGTTACGCCGAAAACCTGCTTTCTCTCGATAGGTGCAGGAACATAGTTCTCATCTATCTTGATGATGTTGTATGTACCCTTTCTCTTTGACTTGAGTATCTCAAGAGCCTCGTCAGTGTAGCCCGGTGCAATGATACCGTCAGAAACTTCTCTCTGAATCATCTTAGCCGTGCATGCGTCGCACTCGTCAGAAAGTGCGATAAAATCGCCGTATGATGACATTCTGTCAGCACCTCTTGCTCTCGCATAAGCGCTTGCAAGTGGAGTAAGCTCGCCCAGATCGTCAACAAAATATATCTTCTTTTCGACCTCGCTCAAAGGCTTGCCGATAGCAGCGCCCGCAGGTGAAACGTGCTTGAAAGAAGTTGCCGCACACATACCTGTTGCCTTTTTAAGTTCTCTTACCAACTGCCAGCCATTGAATGCGTCAAGCAGATTGATGTAACCGGGCTTGCCGTTGAGTACCTCGATAGGGAGATCCTTTCCGTCCTCCATAAATACTCTTGACGGCTTCTGATTAGGGTTGCAGCCGTATTTCAAAAGCATTTCATTTGCCATAATTTTTACCTCCGTTTATTTAACCTATTCACTCCGCAGATATTACTTGCTGTATTTGTTTACTATCTTAGAAACAGCCTTGCCGCTTGCAATGTCAATGTATCTTACAAACAGCGATACCTTGTTGTCCTCGTTGAGTGCGTCCCACAGCTTTGCAGTAAACTCTTCGATATCGTTAGGTATCTCCACCTTCTTAGGCTCGCCCTCAAAGCTCGGGAGCGGATCGCCGTCGCCCATGTATGTGTGAATGAATCTGCCCTCGCCTGCGATAGGATTTGAGTAGCTGAATGTGTAGCGCTGGCAGGAATCGGGATTGCCGTTTGCGCTCTTGAGAATGGACATAGCGTAGTTGAAGCCGTTTTCCTCAAAGTGGAGGATACCCGAGATACGGGGTGTATAGTTGGGAGCGTCGTCCTCGAATTCGCGTGTGCGGAGCGACTGCTCAAAGGTCTGCTGCTTGTCCATAAGGTCGTAGATAGTGTCGGTCTGGTCGCCGTTTGTGACGATGAGCTTGTTGCCGAGAACTCTTACGGGAGCATAGATGATGAGGTGCGG
>OIZE01002114.1_pt1 | contig 10953 bp, 6 predicted proteins | sample 1588421 | NCBI WGS metagenome assembly OIZE01 (sample SAMN03283251) | human gut metagenome | biome: human-associated habitat; material: feces | host: Homo sapiens | place: USA | collected 2013
GCTGATAGTCGTTGAAACGAATCTCCTTGATGAATCCCGGTACACGGGTATTGATAGGGGTGATATGGCGGTTTACCTGTGCATCATCTGTGTAAGCCACATCGCTGCCATGATAGAAATGGCTGAAGCACCAGCCGATTGCTCCCAGAAAAAGGAGGATAATCACTACATTATATATTCTCTTGATAATCTTCTTGCTCATAATCTCTTGATAATAGTTTTCGATAAAAACTCTTAATTCTGTTTTTAAAATTAAATTTCTCCTGCCACGTTTTTTATTAAATTTCTCCTGCCACGTACTTCATGCGATAGTAGGCATAGACAATGTTGATGCGGGCATCCACCTCGCTGAGCTCGGCATTGAGCTTGAGGTTGGAGGCATCCACCATGTCTGTAACCAGAGCGAGCTGGCTGAGATAGCGGGCATTCATCACGTCGTAGTTCTGCTGTGCCAGCTCTACGCTCTTTCGCTGCGTTTCCAGTTCTACATAGGTTTGCTGATACTGCACGTAGGCAGCCTGCACATTATTGTTGAGCTGCTCTGCCTGAACGGTATGTGCCTCTTTAGCCTGTCGGGTTTCCACGGCTGCCTGCTTGATGCGCTTGTTGCTCTTGAAGAGAGAGCTGAGGCTGTATTTCACGCCTACGCCCACATACCAGACGTTGAGGTTTTTGTCAACAGGTGGCAATTCGAAGAGGATAGGTCCATCGAAGTTGTCTGCGGCAACGAAAGCTACTTTTGGCAGAAGGTTACTCTTGGCAATCTTTTCTTTCTGTTCGGCGATGCGGATGGCGTTGCTGCTCTGCTCCAGGAGTGGAGAGTTCAGGGTGCCTGCCGTCTGCCAGTAAGCCTCGCCCTCCTTGCCGTAGGTCTTGTCGGCGATAGTGGCATCGGGGATAATCTGAATCTCCTGGCTTGTCTGGTTCATCTGGCTTCCTTCATTCTTTTGGCTTCCCTGGTTCATTCCTAGGGTATTGCAAAGCTGATGGTTCAGGATGCTCCGGTTGTTTCGGAGCGCCGTCAGACCGAGTTTGAGACTTTCCATCTGGAGCTCGTATCGGGTGATATCGTTCTTCAGCGCCATGCCGTGCGTCTGTTTCTCCTTGATGTCATCAATGAGCTGTCGGGTCAACTCGATGTTCTTTTCATACACCTTGATGCGGTTGTCTATCTTATAGAGGTCGAGATATTGCCCCAAGGCGATGAAGCGAATCTGCTGTCGGGTGAGTTTCACGCCTACCTCTGCCTGCTGCTTTCCGAGTTCGGCGAGCTTGATGTCTGCATTGATGGCTCCACCGGCATAAACCACCTGCTGTGCCTGGAAGGCGAAGTTGTTGCCGAAATGTGGGGATTTCAGACCATGAACGTTGCTGAAGTTACGGTCGGTAATCAGCGCATTGCCGATATAGCTGAATGAGAGGGAAGCATCAAGGTCGGGCAGTTTCTTGCTTTTTGCCGCTTCGATGCCGAGATGGGCTGCTTCTACTCCTGATAATGAAGTGCGAAGACTTTTGCTGTTATCCTCAACCTTCTGGAAGAGCTGGCTGATGGTCATGTTTTCTTTCTTGCTGACGGGCAAGGAAGAAGCCGCTCCTACGGTGGTTTGTGATTGAGCCGAAGCCCAATGGGTTCCTCCTGCAAGCAGAAGGCTTACAAATAAGATGTTATTAATCATTGATCATTTCTTTTTGAATTTCGGGTGCAAAGGTACGGAGTTTTGGGCGAACAATCACTTTAAATATTTCGCAGCGGATGGACGATTTGGGAATAATAGTTCTTTTATATCACATATTTTGTGTAATTTTGTAACCGAAATAGGAATAAATAGACATAATAACTCTATATATAATAAGGTGTAGATGGAATTATCAGAATTAAGCAGTCAGCAGGAAGCAAGCCTTTTTCGCTCTGGTTTGGAGGAATGGCAGGATGGTCCGCAAGTATTGACTTACGGAGCAATATTGATTTGCCGGAAAGGAAAGGCTATGCTGAATGTGAATTATAAGGATTGGGAACTTTATGAGGGGGCGGTGATTACGCTGTTCCCGAATGATGTAGTAGAATTGAAGGTTGACGGGGATTGCAAATCCCCTGAAACTGAAAACGGGGATTGCAAATCCCCTCAAACTGCGAACAGTTTCCAAGTCGAAATCCTGAAGTATAATCCTTCCTTGCTTCGAGAAGCAAGCTTGCAGCTGGAACAGACGGTGTATTCTTCCTTGCGGGAAGACCGTTGCCGGCAGGATACCCCCGTAGTGACAAACATCATCAATGGGATGTTCTCCTTATTGAAGGTATATTTCGACCAGTCGGAATGTACCTGCATTTCGCAGCTGGTATTGTGCCAGTTGAAGGCATTCTTCATCGGTTTTCATGAGTATCTTCAGCGCAATCCGCAATACCGGCCAGATGAAGTAAAATCTTATCGCGTAAGAGAACTGTTCAATCGGTTTATGATGCTGCTGGAGAGGGATTACAAGATATCAAGGGATGTGAACTATTATGCTGCCCAGATGAATATCTCCTCGAAATATCTCACCAACATTGTGAGTCTGGTGACGGGGCATACCCCCAAGACCATCATCGACCAATACGTGATTCTGCAGCTCAAGATGCATCTTAAGCGAACTACGCAAAGCATCAAGGAGATGGCTTGGGAGTTTCATTTCGCTGATGTCAGTTTCTTCTGCCGGTATTTCAAGAAGCATACAGGTCTGACACCGCAGCAGATAAGGTCGTAATCACAACCTTCAGTTTTTCTCTGATTTCAGCTTCTTCTATCTCGCCGATGTATTCTGGTGACAGCGCCTTGAGTTCTTCGAGGCATCCCATCTGCATCATGGTGGCGATAGGGAGGAGCTTATGTGCCGCCTTTCCTATGCGGTCGGTAGATAAGGATTCCTCTTCTACTGCCTCTTTCAGATTCTCAAGGTGTGCGGCAAGTTCCTGCTTCACGGTATCGAGAATTTCCTTTGCCGCCTCTTCGTCGCCTCCGGCAAAAGCGAGGAGAGCATCCAGCTGAGGGTTTGTTTTCTGCTGGGATGATAAATCTGGCTGGAATGGAGTTTCAGGCTGGGCATCCGGTAGAGGCTGGGACTCTATTCCCAGGATATCAGACAGTTTCTCCATACTGAATGGCTTGAACAGGCAATCATCAAAGCCTGCTTTCAGGAGCTGTCCCAAGATGCTTGTATCGTGAGCCGTCATAGCCACCACCATCATATTGGTATGGTTGATGTGGGCAATCATATCCATGCCGTTCATCTCGGGCATTTCGATATCCATCAGCATCAGGGCAGGCTGTTCGTTATGTAGTGTGGTGAGGGCATCCATCACATGGTTGCAGGCGAATACCTGCCAGGTGTCGCCTACGATGCGGCGCAACATTTCCTGGAGAAGCTGGAGCTGCAGCTTGTCATCATCCAGAATCAGAATCTTGTGGTTGGCAAAATCCGGCTTCTTCTTTATATCAGTAACCTGATGGCTGCCGGGATTCTGTCCTTCCTTATCTTGAGCAGAATCGGGAGAAGGATCATGCTTAACTTCTGATGGAGCCATTTCCTGAGACTCCTCCATTGGTGCTGGCTCGATAGGGATGGTGACGATGAAGGTAGAACCTTTGCCCAGGGTAGAGTGGAGGATGATTTCTCCACCAAGCAGCGAAACCAGTTCCTGGGTGATGGACAATCCCAAACCGGTACCCTCGATGCCCTGGGCGCTCTTCAATCTCGTAAACGCCTGGAACACCTTCTGTTTCTCCTCATCAGTCATACCTTTTCCCGTATCCTTTACGCTCAGGGTAAGCGTAGGCTTGCCCAGGATTTCTGAAACCTGTGCCTGGATGGTAACGCTGCCCTGGTCGGTATATTTGATGGCGTTGCTTATCAGATTATCCAATATCTGACGAATGCGGAAGGCATCAGCACGGAAGAATTTCTTCTTCATTGGAGATTCCGAAGTTTTCGTAGAATCCGAAGTTCCCATCCCCTTCATCTTGCATTCGAACGAAATCGCCAGTCCTTTCTCTTCGGCTCTCAATTTCATTCCCTCTACCGATTCTGCTACCAGTTGTGCCGGTGAGAAAGAGGTAGGCTGAACCTTCATCAGTCCGTTCTCCAACTGATGATAATCGAGCAGCGAGGCAACGAGATGTGAAAGATGAGCGGCAGAGTTCTTGATGTTCTGGAGGCACTCGAGGCCCTGGGGATTGCTGACGTAGGCTTTCATCAGATCGATGAAGCCCGAGATAGAGGCAGCTGGCGCCTTGATATCGTGGGTGATGGTGAGGAGCAGGCGCTCGCGCTGGTTCATGATACGCTGGATTTCCTCATTGGCAGCCTCCAGGTTTTCCCTGTAGATACGCTCCTTTCTGGCATCGCGCCAGATAAACCAGATCATGATGACGATGGCAAAGAAGGCTACGATGGCGAGCAGTTCCATCTGCCACAACAGATGCTTTCTTGCTTCCATCGCCTTCTTGATGGCTTCCTGCATGTTGTCTTTCTCACGCTGGTGTACATCGCTCAGATGTTTGGCGGAGCGCAGGGCGAGTTTGGCGCTCACCATCTTCAGGTCTTCCATCTCCTTGTTGATGCTCTGCTTGTGGTCTTGTGTTGCCACTTTCTCCTTTTTGTCTATCTGGTCGAGGATGGTCGCTACGTTTTCCGCCACGTTTACTGGGGTGGTAACAGAATCGATGACAGCCCGGTTGCTGTCCTGTTTTACGCTCAAGGTTTCGGCGTGCTCCTTCTTGAAGGCATCGGCGAGTCGGCGGAAGAATCCCCTTCGGGTCTTCAATACCTCTACCGTCGTCTTTTTCGCCTCGTGGGTTTGAGGTGCCTTGGAGTGAACCAGTATGGAATCCTTTCCCGTATTCAGATTCTTCACCTTATTCTGCAGATAGTTTTGGGTAGGTCTTCCTGCCATGGCATCAGACAGTTGCTTCAGGTTTCTCTGCTCCTCTTTGAGCAGGGAAGAGATGGTACTATCGGCGGCACCCCTTTTCTGGATATACTCGCGCGAAGCTTCATTGATGGCATTGATGCTCTTGGTGTTGCTATACACCAGACTGATTGCCAGAATCATGATAATGGCAATGGCGCTATATCCGAGGGCTACCTTGAGAGGAATATTGTTCTTGTGCATGAGAAATCGTTTAAAATGATGAGCAGACTGATATCTTGCTCAATAGATATTTGTTTGCAAAGTTAATGCAAAAAAATGATATTAGAAAACAAAAGGGCTAAAAACAAGTCAGGAGACCAATGAATTCTATCATTAGTCTCCTGCCTGATTGAAAGCGACGCGTAATTACTAGTGTTATTCTATCTTTTCCTCAGTTAATTACTATTTTTTAAAGGTGATATTACTCTGCTACAGTAGAATCTGTTGTGGTAGAGTCTGCTGGAGTCTCTGCTGGAGTTTCAGCTGGTGTCTCTGCAGGAGTCTCTTTCTCTACTGTTGTGTCTGCTGGAGCAGCTGGTTCTGCTGGAGCTACTGTGTCAACTGGAGCTACTGATGATACACTTGCCATCTTGTTGCTGGCGAATACATTGCTCACTGAAACCATAACCATGGCAGCGATAGCTGCGAATACTAACTTCTTCATAATCTTTTGTTTTTTTATTGTGAATATTATATTTATTACTTTCTTTGTGAACAGCCTTGCTTGCGTTACCGTTCATTGGCGTGTTCACTTTCTCATATCACAATCTGCGTGCCAAAAAACGAAAGAATTATCTAATTGCTTGATTATCAATTGTAATTGCTCTTTGTGCCAGAATTCTATATTGTGGAAACTGTGGAACTAGTGTGGAATTATTCCCCAAAAAGTTGGGGAATGGTCATCAGATTCCCCATTTTCCCATATCATCAAAAGCCGTACTTCTTTCTGTCAGATACCGTATTTCTTCATCTTATTGTAGAGCGTCTTTCTATCCACGGCGAGCAATTGTGCAGCCTTGCTCTTGTTGCCACCTGCTGCTTTCAGCGCAGCTTCTATTCTCTGTAGTTCTGTTTCCTCATCGTGCAGGGCGGTAGGGGCTTGTGGCTGGATATGTGCCATACTCTGTTCCAGTTCGGTTACTCCGATGTATCTTCCGGTGGCGAGCAGGGTAGCTCGCTTCATCACATTGTTCAATTCTCGCAGGTTGCCCGGCCAGTTGTAGGCGGCAATTCGCTCCTTGGCTTTGCCGTCGAGTCCTTCCACATTTCTGTTCAGCTCCTTGTTGGCGTGCTTGATAAAGAGGTCGGCAAAGAGGAAGAGGTCGGCACCACGGTCTTTCAGCTCCGGCATGTAGATGGTAAACTCGTTGATACGGTGGTAGAGGTCTTCACGGAAGTTGCCTTCTGCCACACGCTGCGCCAGGTTCTCATTGGTAGCACAAACCAGTCGGATATCGATATCGATTTCCTTGTTGCTTCCCACCGGACGGATTTTGCGCTCCTGGAGGGCACGAAGCAGCTGCACCTGTACTTCATAGTTTAGGTTTCCCATCTCATCGAGGAAGAGAGTTCCTCCGTTGGCAATCTCGAAAGCGCCCTTCTTGTCCTGGTCAGCTCCCGTAAACGATCCCTTCACATGACCGAAGAATTCTGATGCTGCCACTTCTTTAGGGATGGCACCGCAGTCGAGTGCGAAGAAAGGCTTATTGGCTCTAGTGCTGAGTTCATGGATTCTTCTAGCCACATATTCCTTACCCGTACCGCTGGCACCCAAGATAAGTACCGACATAGGGGTAGGGGCCACCAGCGAAACGAAACTGTAGAGCTTGCGTGAAGCCTCGCTTTCACCTTCCAGGTATTTGGGTACATCCCCATTGGCAGATGATGCCTGGTTTCCTGCCTGCTTGCCAGGTGCTGCGTCTGTAGGAGTAGAATTTGAGTCTGTGGAACGCAGACTATCTGCTGAGGCTGCATACGGATCCTGTTTTTTCGGAGTCTTGATTGCTTCCTTGATCTTATCCAGAAGGATTTCCGGATGGAAAGGTTTTGCCACATAATCGGTAGCGCCCGATTTCATGGCGAGCACCACATTCTGAATTTCTGCATAGCTGGTCATCACGATGAAAGGCACCTGCACGCCATGCTTTCTCATCCATTGCAGCAGGAAGATGCCGTCGTGGTCGGGAAGGCGGAGGTCTGATAATACCAGATCGAATCCTCTTTCTGCTTCCTCGCAAACCTGTATGGCAGCCTTGACCGAAGTGGTTTTCTCCACTTCAAATCCCTTCTTCCTGAGCCATGTCTGAATCATGGTTCCAAATGCGATATCGTCTTCAACTATTAGAATCTTTTCCATATTATTGCGATCTTACTGTCTTGTTGTATCTTTCTTATTGTATCTTTGTCTTCTAAAAAGATAGAGTCGTTTCTGAGTGCAAAGTTAGCACTAATATTTGGAATCAGCAAGGAAAAAGTGCTTTATTGTTTGAATGATTCGAAAAAATTAGGAAGTAATCACATAAAAATGAAAACAATCTGAGTTTTTTAACACTTCATCAGTCTCAGTATTCAGGAAAAATATGTATTTTTGCATTTAAAAAACGAATCTATACAATATTAACGTAATAACAATAGCAGTTATGAAGAAACAAATACTTACATTGGCTATGCTGTCCGCTCTGGCGCTCTCAGCTCATGCCCAACAGCCAGCCAGTCAGCTGTTGCCTTATCAGAACCCTAACCTTTCTGCCGAGGCAAGAGCCAATGACTTACTTTCACGCCTGACCCTGGAGGAAAAGACGAAGCTGATGATGGATGCTTCGCCTGCCATCTCCCGACTGGGTATCCCTCAGTTTCAATGGTGGAACGAGGCGCTGCATGGCGTGGCACGCAACGGATATGCCACGGTTTTCCCTATCACCATGCACATGGCTTCTTCCTGGGATGATGCCTTGCTCTATCAGGTGTTTACTGCCGTAAGCGATGAGGCGAGAGCCAAGGCGCAGGTGGCGAAGAAGTCGGGTAATGTAAAGAGATATCAGAGTCTGAGCTTCTGGACTCCGAATGTCAATATCTTCCGTGATCCTAGATGGGGACGCGGACAGGAGACTTATGGCGAAGATCCTTATCTCACTACACGTATGGGACTCGCCGTAGTGAATGGCTTGCAGGGACAGTCGTTCGACGGCAAGCCGCTGGCGGCTCCTGGTGTTCTGGCTTCTGATCAGTCTAAGACTCCCCAGTATGTCAAGACGCTGGCTTGTGCCAAGCATTTTGCCGTGCATAGCGGTCCGGAGTGGAATCGCCACGTCTTCAATCTGGAGAATCTGCCAGCCCGGGATTTGTGGGAGACTTATCTCCCTGCCTTCAAGTCGCTGGTACAGGATGGACATGTGGCTGAGGTGATGTGTGCTTATCAGCGTATAGATGGTGCTCCTTGCTGCTCCAACGCCAAGTTTGAACGCCAGATTCTCAGAGACGAATGGGGATTCAAGGGACTGATTACCTCCGATTGCGGAGCTATCTTCGATTTCTTTATGCCGGGCTATCATGGTACGGCAAAGACCGCTACCGAGGCAACTGCCCAGGCTGTGAATGCCGGTACCGACCTGGAGTGCGGCAGCGCCTATCGCACCATTCCGCAGGCTGTGAAGGCGGGAATGATCAATGAAGATAAGGTAAACCAGAGCCTGAAGCGTCTGCTGGTGGCTCGTTTCCAACTGGGCGATTTCGATAAGGACGAAACGGTGGCATGGACTCAGATTCCTGAGAACGTCATCGCCTGCAAGGCTCATAAGGATCTGGCTGAGAAGATAGCTGAAGAAGGTATCGTACTTCTTCAGAACAGAAACCAGCTGCTGCCATTGAACCGCAATCAGAAGATTGTGGTGATGGGACCTAATGCCAATGACTCCATCATGCTGCGAGGCAACTATTCGGGTTATCCTACCAGTTCTACCACCATCCTCCAGGGCATCCGCAACTATATGAAGGGGGCAGAGGTGAAGTATGTTCCGGCTTGTACCTTGACAAGAAACGAGGTGCAGGAGAGCCGTTTCAACCTCTTCCGTGAGGGAATGAAGGCCTCCTACTGGAACAATCAGGAACAGAAGGGCGAGCCGGTGGCTACGGATGTGATGAAGACTGCCATCAATCTGAGCAATGGTGGTAATACCGTGTTTGCACCGGGTGTGAATCTTACTCATTTCTCTGCCCGCTATGAGGGAGTGTTGACTCCTGACAGGGATGAGGATCTTACCATCAATATGGGTATTGATGACGGTTGCCGCCTGATAGTGGATGGCGATACCATCGTGAACATGAGGGAGTGTTGGGGCCGTGTGGCGCCTATCATCAAACCGCTCTCTCTGAAAGCAGGCAAGCCGGTCAAGATTCAGATAGATTATACCCAGAGGGAAGATGTGGCTGTGATGCAGTTTGACATTGTGAAGACTTCGAAGCCTACCAGCGAGCAGATTCTGGCAGAGGTGGGCGATGCGGATGCCGTGGTATTCGTAGGCGGTATCTCTCCAAACCTGGAGGGAGAGCAGCTTGAGATTGAGGAACCGGGATTCAAGGGCGGTGACAGAACCGACCTGGAGTTGCCGAAGGCTCAGCGTCAGGTCATCGCCATGCTGCATCAGGCAGGCAAGCGTGTCGTCTTTGTCAACTGTTCGGGATGTGCCATCGCCATGGTTCCTGAGACGGAAAATGCCGAGGCAATCCTTCAGGCATGGTATCCTGGTGAACGGGGTGGTGAGGCTGTAGCCAAGGTTCTCTTTGGCGAGGTGAATCCATCGGGCAAGCTTCCGGTTACCTTCTATAAGAGTGTGAACGATCTTCCAGATTTCCTCGATTATACGATGAAGAATCGTACCTATCGTTATTTCAAGGGTGAGCCTTTGTTCCCATTCGGTTACGGTTTGAGTTATACCACTTTCGAGTACGGCAAGCCTACCCTGATGCAGGTGAAGAACAAGAAGCGTGGCAGCAAGGCTGCTGATTACAAGCTGATGTTCTCCTTGCAGAATACGGGCAAGCGAGAGGGTACCGAAGTAGCGCAGGTTTATATCAAGCGCATGGATGACGTGGATGGACCTATCAAGAGTCTCAAGGCATTCAAGCGTGTGTCTTTGAAGGCTGGCGAGCGCCAGATGGTAAGCATCGATCTTCCTCGCAAGAGTTTCGAGGGTTGGGATGCCCAGACCAACACCATCCGTGTGGTTCCTGGCACTTACCAGGTATTTGTTGGCGGTTCCAGCGCTGATGCAGCCAAGACTAAGATAGAAGTGAAGATCAAGTAAACCCTCATAGCTGAAAGTTCGGCATGTTCGGCGAACTTTCAGCTATGGCTCATTTTTTAACCATTATGCTTGGTTTATTCGGATTTTCTTTGTAACTTAGCAGCGCAAAACGTAAAGCATGTAGGAATATGGCAAAAATAGTAAATAAATATCCTGTAGGAATTCAGACTTTTGAAGAAATTCGCGAGAAAGGTTATCTCTATGTAGATAAGACCAAATACATCGTGGATTTCAGAGAAAAAGGTATGAAGTATATCTTTCTGAGTCGTCCAAGACGATTCGGCAAGTCACTCTTTGCCTCTACCCTCCAGGCCTATTTCGAGGGCAGAAAGGAACTGTTCGAGGGATTGGCCATTGCTGATTACGAGAAGGATTGGGTGAAGCATCCTGTGCTCCACTTCGACATGAGCGGTGCCAAGCATTTTGATGCTGATGGCTTGAAGCATTATCTCGACTTGCAGTTGAAGCCATACGAGAAACTCTATGGCAAGGATGATGATGAATTATATCCAAACGACCGACTGGATGGACTCGTGAAACGTGCTTACAAGCAGACGGGCGAAAAGGCGGTGGTCATCATCGATGAATATGATGCCCCATTGCTGGATGTGGTGCATGAGGAGGATGATCTCAAGCAGTTGCGTCTTATCATGCAGAACTTCTACAGTCCTCTGAAAAAGCTCGACCCATACCTGGAGTTCACCT
>OIZE01002116.1_pt1 | contig 10950 bp, 5 predicted proteins | sample 1588421 | NCBI WGS metagenome assembly OIZE01 (sample SAMN03283251) | human gut metagenome | biome: human-associated habitat; material: feces | host: Homo sapiens | place: USA | collected 2013
ATAGCCTATAATTTGCGGGTCATCAAGCGCAAAGGTACGGCTGACAACAGTATTCCCGGAGTTTCCCTCAAAAGTAGTTAAAGTGTTTTCTGCTACTTCCCGCACGATGCCAACGTGGCTTACATTGACGGACGCCGCTGCATTGGCCCAGCGGAAATAAATATAGTCTCCTGGCATGGGAATATAGTCTTCCTCTTCATTTGACAGCTGTGGAGAAAGGTGATCAATGGCTGGATAGGCATTAATCATTCGTATTTTGTGCGCTGCATCTTTAAAATAAAATCCTCCGTTTTGCGCGTTGTTAACAAACCAGACAATTCCTGTTCCACAATTAGATGTGTTGGGAATCATTTCCTTTGGCATAGCGGCATGCATAGCAAGCCAATCGGCAAAACGGTGACACCAGGCGCCAGTATAACCATTGAAATAAATAGATTGACTACGCCCCAGTTCGGGTATAGCCATATACAGCATACGCGCAATAATGCTGCCAGGAACCTTCTCGCCTAACACAGCTATATGTTGTCCTGAAACATAGGCCGCTTCGCCGCGGTATAGCGTTTCATACCATCCGGGTGTATCCGGAATGGTTTTAATTAGGGCGATTCTATCCTTGGGCCATACATGATTCCAACAAGCGGAAGAAGTGCTGGGGGCTTTCCTCACATTCAACGTATTGGATGTAACGCGGCCATATTGCCATGCCGTGATAGGAGAATCGTTCAGGGCAACATATTGCTTCATCACATAGCCCGTGTATCCATTAGAGCTGGTAATATACCACGCATCAGCTTCATCGTAATTGATGAGCACAAGGGGCGTTTCATTGGGAATCTGGATGAGGCGATCTGCAGCAGTGGAAGCGCTGCGCCGCAAGTTCAAGGCCCCGCCAAAGACGGCGCCACTTAATTCTACAGCATTTTCCAAGGACAGAGACGTAATATATTTTTTCATTACATAGCCGGCTTTGTCACCATAGCAGGTAGCAAACCAGGTATCATTGTACTCTGCAACTTCCAGCAAGGTACCATCTGGAATTTGAACTTGGACTACTGCCGAAGTATCTGCAGCAGCGCGTAGGTTAAGACGCCCGCCTGTAACGGTGCCCAAGTGTCGAGTGGTCATAATGCTGCATCCTCCTTTCTTTCAAGGGATGATAGAAAGGGCGGAGTCTGTTATCATGACTCCGCCCTGAGATAAATTGTTCAGATAAACAAAATGGGGGTTATTCGGTTGCTTCACACTGCGCAACAGATTCTGCAGGCGGCATGCTATTGGATAGAGTGCGCCCTGGTTTGCTGTTTGCGGCAATGCAGAACTCGTCTACCGTTACTTCAACAAAAGTTCCATTTGCGGTAGTATGCTGGGAAAGATAGCCTTTCAGGCTCATACGGCTGCCAGGCTTAGCCAGTTCCAAAAGGCGAGAAGCGGTCGCACGCCAAGCGTTGATGGGATAGCGTTCCTGTTTTTCTACGCCTGCAACTGTACGGTGACTTACGCGGAGCAGCAGTCGAACATGCGGAGTTTCATTCACATGAGATACTTGCTTGGGCATGGTTTCAATGATGCCGGACAAAAATACTTCGTTCATTTGTGATCCTTTCTATGCAGAGAGCCTGCATGCTGCAATTTGAGAAAAACATAGAAATGAATGCTACTTATGCATTTTTCTCCCCCCTTTTAGACAAAAGGAAACAGGCATTTCCAAGCAAATGGAAATACCTGTAAAACTCGAATCTATTTACGAGTTTATCATAGCACAAAGATTAACAGAAAGTAAAGTTGCATTATGTTTCAATTTGCTGCATTATCTACTATTTCATCGCGGTTCAACTCGTGCAATAGGCTCTTCTGTGGGTGCAAGTATCCAAAATATACAATATGGATCTTCCGCTAGAAAGATTAATAAACATGCAGAATCAATACAATGATAGTTTAATAGGTGTATCATGCGCGAGGCTGTACTGAATGCTTAACAATGTTGCCATTTCTGATAGCCCATAGCTGTGATCATAATAAAATTGTGATTTGATTTCTGTAAGATCCGGCAGATCAATATGCGCAACGACCGGGTGCTCTTTGTACTGTGCCATTTCGCTTTTGGCAAGAGCAAATGCTGTAAAAACCTCTTGAATTGGCTTTTCTACATCTCGCGATACAAATATAGAAGAGTCTTTGGCCATAAAGACTTGTCGATCGATTACCTCTTTACACTGGGAAAGGTCGTCTCCCCACCAGTAATAAGTAACGAAATAAGGTGTGTCCCTTGTCATGTTTTCAGGAGCGTAGCGAGAAACTTTAGAAGTACGGATTTCCGTAAAAAGAAGCAGCGCATATTTTCCTGAAAGCGCTGGGCAATCTTCCTCTTCAGGCAGTTTAACGGCAATTACGTCGCCAACCTGCCACGGCGAATGAATCGTCGGCAGCGGCCTTAGCCGTTTAGGCTTGGGCAGCGGAGCGTTTAGTTGATCGCGCAGCTTATCCAGCGCCTTGCGGCGGTTAAGGCGCAGCTTCTCCGTTTTCCACAGGTCTGTCGGAATGGGCTGATCAATCAGCGCCATGGCAATGGCGCGCACATCATCGGATAGCTTTCGGCCGCAGCGCCATTCCGTGGCAGCCAGGGCAAGCCATGCGTCCGGGTCGTCTTCCGGATGCAGGCGATCCATTTCCATTTCCTTCATCGTCTGCGCTTCAGCCTCTTCCGGGGTATGGCCGTAACAGAGCATATCTTCATAAGTTCCGCGAACATCGCAGGCAGTATCGCTTGAAAAAATGGCAGGTCCCCATGCGCCCATAACAACTCATCTCCTTATTTTTATTTTAACATATCCAACGGGAAATTGTCAATTTCCCAAAGTTCAGCAATTCGATGAATCTCATTTAAAAACTTATGGATATTGCGAACTGCTATTTCACGCCTTGCATTATCAAGTGCTTCCAGTGTATAGGCTGAAATGAGCACTTGTTCACCCGTACGTGCTTCTTCTTTGCTGAGTCCCGTAGCAACTACAAACATTTTATAGCTTGAACGCCCTGGGTGTATTTTATCTCTTTCATGTTCAGCTTTTCTACGACCAACGTCTTTGGTAATGCCTACATAGTGTACATTATTCTCCTTGTCTTTTAATACATAAATGCTGTTATCATAGGTTTGATCTTCCTCAATTTTAATTTTTTCAATGCTTTCAATAATATGGGCTGCAGTATCATGGTGTATTCGAACTGCTTCGGCCGTGGCTTCCACTGTTTTGATGAGCGTTGCCATGGCGGCACCTATTCCTATTCCTAGTCCTATTACTACAGTAAGTCCAATAATAGCCGTCAGAACCGGTGCAACTGCAATACCCATGCCGGCAATAAATGCTTCGGCAGCCACTGCGCTTAAAGCCATCGTACCATCTGGATCAAAAAGAGATACTGGCGAATTGGTACAATAACAAAAGGCATTATGACAAAGAAGTGACTGTGTTTGAACAAGATAATTATCCGAGTTAATAAATCTGCCCCAAAGAGGATTATAGTACCGGTTTTGTAGATAATATAGCCCTGTTTCCTCATCATAAACATAGCCACGATATTTGAAAGGATTTAGCATGCCAAGCGATTGAGCAAGCGCACCAGTTGTGCTCAGAATTCTGCCCCATACGTCATATTTATATTCAACAATCTTATTACCGTTGTTATCGGCAAGTGCAATTACATCACCCTGCAAATTATAACGGAAAGCATAGGGGGTACCGTCATAAACAACCACGGCAGGCCTGTTTTGTGCATCATAGAAGAAATGCATCGTATGGCCATTGCTTGTCATATGCACAATGTTTTTGCCGTGCAAAATGTACTCCGTTGACGCATAAACAAGGCTTCCAGAGCTTTCGTCATAATGCAAGCGCGTTTTCTTGGTGCGCAAACCATCTTCATTATAATCAAAAAGGATCTCATCATGCCCAGGCTGGTTATACTCGCCCTTGTATACAGCACGCAGCCGACGGCCATCAACCCAGCTATAGTTCCATGTGCCGTTATTTAGTGGATTACCAATTTCATCATAAGAGATTGATCCACCGTTGAAAGTCGTCAGCTTGTCTTTCCAATTTGCATCGCCATAAGAAAATGTATCCGTTTTTACAACGGCACCGACAGCACCGAGAGTATAAGCATACGCAGCTTTGATTTGAATGTTGCCGCCTTGGTCATAGGTATACAGCCAGGTTGTACCAGCATTGCCACCTGTGAGATCATATGGATCATTTGTGCGAATTAGTTGTCCCAACAGATCATACTCATAAGAGATGGTCTTGCTACCGTCGCTGACGCTGGAGATGTTACCGCCATCATCATATGTGTAAGTAAGCGTTACACCATTTTGCGTAATTGTCTGTACAAATGGGGTGGTGCTATTCGTACCATGCCCACCAGGGAGGTAGTTATAGGTAGTTTCCATATCGGAACCGCCAGTATTTACCGTACGTTTAGAAACCCGTCCCAAGCCGTCGTAAACATAAGTAACTTGACGCGAATTGCCAAACGCAAGTTTTGTGGGACGGTTATCATTATCATAAGTATAAGTAGTGACATAACCACTGCGATCAGCTCCTACCTGTTCTTTGAAGGAAGACAGGTTATTATACTGATCATAAGCAACCTCGCCAGTGTACAGATGCTCATTATAATCCGTTCTCATATGAGAAATACGCATAGGACGGCCAGCAGTATCATATTCCGAAGTAATACATGTATTTAGCTCAGTATTTTTAACACGGGCTACTTTGCCGTTTGCGCCATATTCGTAGCTATAACGGTCTTCAGCATCCCAGCGGTATCGCACGCCCGTCAGGCGTTTGTAAGCATCATAGTTGTTTTGGATAAAGTCACCATTACCATAATCAACACGCTGAATCGTGCCATCTGCATTATATGTAGTAGAAGACAAAACTTGGTTATTTACCTTTACTGCAGTAGGACGGCCAACAGCATCGTATTCGAAATTATAAACTACATCATCTTCAGCATTAGCAGAGGTGTTGTGCCTTATTTGAGACAACTTATCTTGAGTGTAAGTATAATGATTAGCGTATTCTTTGCCTGCCGTACTGAAGAAAGTCTTGGTCATTCTACGATTCTGATCATAGTCATAGTTAACAGTCTGGCCATGAGGATCAGTAATAGAAGTTAGCGTATCCAACGTAGAATCAGTATTACGGGAAATGACTTTACCCCGAGTATCGACCTGGCTCGTTATATGATTGCCGCTTTCATCATAACTTGTAGTTGTTTGCATGAAATTTGTGCCATCGAAAGTCCTGGCGCTTACAGAACTTCCTTGTGCATTATAAGTGTATTCGTTAACAATCCCCAACGGAGATGTTGATTTGCGCAGCAAATGCTTTTTCTTTTCTGCATCACTATTACCCCATTCTAATGTAGTTTTTACATTAGCGGGTCGTCCCGGCTGGTAGTATGTAAGCATGTTATTAAAAGCATCATATGTCGCTCCATCCTGCAAACTAGCAGCATTTTTAGCAGAAAGAATGTTGCCATTACTATCGTAAACATAAGTCTGACCAAATTCTTCTTTATACAAAAAGAAACCGTTAAACTCAGCATAGTTGATATTGCGCTCATAGTCAACATTAAAGCGGACACTGGTATAATTGCAGGGAGCAACAACGGGACCTGCCGCGAACTGCCAGTCCGTCCATTCTTCACCCCATTCAATCGATTCGCTATTTACGCGTGTAGAAGTACCTGCTTTGAGAAATGCTACACGAATGTTATAGCGGAAATTTTCACCCTTACGAGGCTTAGAAAAATTTAACGACCAACCGCCAGCAGAGAATACATCGCCCTGGTTACCAGAAACCGGAATATCCTGATAGATTCCTGCATATTTGGTACGGCCAGTGCCATACATACGCATCGTATTAGAAGAAAGGCCTTCTGGCTTCGTGCCGGTACAAGAGGGATAAACTATATCCATACTGGTATTTGAGCTATTTTTACTCCAGCCAGTGGGATGTGCGCCAGAGTTCAAGGTAAAATCGCCGTTAATTAGCATGTTGTAGCTATTAGCAACAGGACCTTTTTCCAGCTGCACACAATCGACCCAGGCAGAACCATATCCATCGCCAAGACAAATGCCAATATTAACATTACAGGTGCCTGTACTTCCAGGGACAGTAAAGCTGTTATGATACCGCTGATAAGCAGAAGAAGCTTCTATAGAAGGCCGCTCAAAAGCAGTCCATCCTTCATTATCAGTATAAGTTTCCAACCATACAGCCATGCTTCCCGTGCACTTTGCAAAGAACGAAAGCGTATAAGTTTTGCCACACTCCAGAGTAACCCATTGCTGCATATCGCAACGAGAACCATCAAGAACAGTCGCTTTTACACATCGCTTTCCCATGTATGGGGAGTCGTTTGAATAGATAATTGTATTGCCAGCAGCACTGTTGGAATTTGTAAAGCTCCAACCAGAGTCAGATTCAAAATTATGATTTTGCAGCAAGTTTACCACTGTACGCTGCATCTTGGAAGTAACTTCCGGATGATTGGCAGGCAGAGCGTCCGAGTATTTGGCAAAGCAGGCATAACCAAGTTCATCATTAACAGAGATTACATTGCCGTAATCGTTGAAGTGATATACCAGCGCCTTACCCTCCATTAGTGCGGTACCATTATCGTTTGGCACCAGATCGATTACCTTGGTTAGACAATCACCATATACATATTTACGGCCGCCAAAGTATACACCGCCATTAGAGATTTCTACCCTGCTTACGCGGAAGGGACCCGAGGCACGGTTGGAAGTGTAGCTATATGTAAGCGTCAATCCATCAATGTTAGTAATGCGTTCGAGAAGGCCTAGAGTGTTATAAGCATAGGTTGTTACGCTGCCATCCTGATGGGTAATAGAAGTAAGGCGACTCAGGTCATCGTAGTCGAACCCCAAACTCCGATCAATGCCTTCCGGCCCCCACAAAGAGGATAGCAACGCACCGTTGATAGCTTGAGTATATCGCTGTGCGCCATCCTGTGCATACCCAAGCATGCGGCTTTCATTAAAATTAAGCGACATTGTATTGCCGCAGGCATCCGAAACAGATTTCAGCATCTTAAGTGCATCAAAGTTGGAACCAGTGAATTCTACGGTAGGCAGATCAAAAACCATCTTATTGTCAGTCTTATCCGTAATGGTAGCTGTCGTCCCGGAAATACTAAGCTCCATACCCATGCCGCTGAGATCTTTCCATTTTCCAGAGGTTAGTTTAAAGTGGTGGCGCGTACCGTCAGCGTCCATATAAACATAATAAGTCGTTTTATTGGCATCATCCATGCCGAGCAATTCCATGTGCAGGCATTGCTGCAGATTCAACTTCCAACCCATGCCGCTGCCAAACATGTCAAGATTGTAATAGCAAGAATTGTAGTAATGAGCGGTAGAAACTGGCATAAGGTTGCCGCTGCTGCTGGTATCCGCATGCTCAAAAATGAGGTTGCCATTATAAAGACTGACATAACCCGTGCCTGCACGGCCTGCGGACTGTTGCTCATAAGCCAAATAACTCTCGAGGCCAGCAAGGCTGACGTAATTGATGGTTACATAAGGCTTATAGAAAGCATGATTAGCGCTATACAGGTTAATCCAGGTATTCGTAGTAACTTCCAAGCCTACACCGTAGTTAACACCAGTATACCATTTGCGCACCAGATTAGAAATATCGAAAGTGTACTGAGTATCTGCACTTTCAACATAAACATAGTCCAGTGCTTTGTCGTTCAAAGCAGGCGCATTATTGTAGGTAATACTTGTATCCGACCAAGGGCCAAGGACTTCTTTTAGATAAAGAGAAGCAGCAGCAGTAGGATTATTAGTCAGGCCATAACTGCTCTTAGCTGCTGTTTTCACCGTCAGCTCTGCTTTAGTAATATAATAAGAAGAATCAATATCCGGCAAACCACTATCCAAAAAGCGGATGAAAGCTTTACTGGTTCCCCAAGTACTGCTTCCCTGCGTAATACGAATAACGCCAGAACCATATTCCTGCACAGTGCTTGGATATTTGCTGGAGATATAATTATCTTCCATAACAGTAGAGTGCTTTTTGCTGATTACGGCGGGGTCAAGAACAATCGGAAACTGTGCCGTGTTTAGCCAGGAAGCATCCGGTGTATACGTGATGCGCCATAGATCGCGTTGATTTGCTACGGGCTGCATGGAAACAGCAACAAAGCCTGGAATTTCACTCGCATTAGCATCCTGCATGAAGGGCTTGGGCAAAACATAAGGGATTTCACCATTAGAGGCGATCAAGTGAATTTCGCCGTTACCCTGCATTTGAGGAATCAAATTAGGAATTTTCAGCAGCAGCGTAATCGGAACAGCTGCGTCAGGAGTAGCGATAATCCACTCATCTTTAAAAGAATCGCTTTTAACTCGGCATTTGAGCGTAATGCCAGGAAGAATATTTTCATAAATAGCTTCGCTGTCCAAATGATCGAGTACATTTCGACGCAGATCATCCGCTGCATGTTCCGGGCAAGAACACGGAACAGGATGTGGAATTGCATCTTGTGCCCCCTCTACTGTCCAGGCAACATAACAACCGTCACTGTCTTCAAGACGAATCATTTCATCTTGCGAAGAAGGGCGAAGCGTCAATCGCAAATCAGGATTCTGCTTGTTACACAAAAATACGCCTTGAGCATCCTGATGGATTTCAAGCGAATTATCGATTTCCTGCCATTCACCGTTAGCATCCTGCGCATGGACAGGTTCGGGATAAATAACAGCCTGATACAAACCACGACCCAGATTAAAGATTTTACTGGAACGTGTGCGGCGTGCCTTTTCTTCATGCCCGGGCATTTGATTCATTTCCTTGGCAGAAACCATGCGATCAAAAGGCAGCGGGTGAGGACGCATGGCGCTATGGGTATCTTTCATTTTTCATTTCCTTTCTCAAAAGTGTGATAGGGCATAAAAAAAACAGAACATTATTTGTCCTGTTTCTTGACGTCCTGCGACATATCATCCAGTCGGCTTTGAATATCATCAATGCCTTTGAGAATATTACCGCTCAGATTTTCAATCATGCCCTGATATTTTTCTTCTCGCTGCGCATTTTCTTTCAGCATGCGGAAGAAAAGGTAAATATACAGCGCGGCCCAAATGCCTTGCTGCAGTGCCACCTCCAGAATGGTGGTTAGACTGGCATCCATTCAATCATTCTCCTTTCGTATGTTTTGGACTGCATGTACTGGTTATACGCTATTCTTCAATCATTTTTTATTCCTCCTTGTATCAGCAGCTTAAGAAAAAGGCTGGCATTCCGCCAACCTTTTTTCGAGTATATCATAGCATACAGCCAGAAAGGAAGTAAAGTCCTGATATGTCTCAATTTGTCTCAAATAGTTGCGATTTTTCCCAATTTATCGCATATGAGAATTTCTTGATTTAGAAGGAGCGCTTATTATAGCATCTGATTAAAAGGGATTTCTTTTCACCTGGTGTTAAATTTCAACATAGATCAAAGAAGATGTGCAATACTTTTAACACCAGGTGAAAGGATTGATGCTGTATGGCTGTTTATTCGGATTTACTAAAGGAATTACGAAGAGATAAAGGGCTGTGCCAAGCAGAAGTAGGCGCTTATTTTGGAATATCTGGCCCAATGTATTGCCTCTACGAGAATGGTGATCGTCGTATGCGCCTTGAAATGCTCTGTGCCCTGGCTGATTTATTTGGCACATCTACAGACTATCTGTTGGGCAGAACGAGAAATAGTAAACCCTACCCTAAATGCAAAAATCAGCGATAACTATTAAATGAAAATCGGCACATGCCATATATACTACATCACAGTACCGCCAAGACAAAACTGGTACTGTGTTTTTTTCTGTGGCAATCGCAGATCAACTTCATGCTTTTTTCAGTTGTCCCCAGTATTCTTCTACAGGGATTTACAGCATACAACAAAGCATTATTTGAGGTGGCGGTGAGACAAAAAGCTCAGCTTTCTACAGTTCTTTATCGTTTTTCACGAAGGTAAAACAGAGAACGCTTTTTAACTGAACTATGCTGGATAATCCTAAAGGGAATGGTTCGTCCTATTTCCAAGTAAACAAAATGGTTTGCGTTGCGTTATTTCCATGGATACCATATTGGGCGAGGATATGAAGCGGCAGGGAAAGGCATGACTGGCTGCATAAAAGCAAACTATCAGGCCTTTTCCCTTATTTGATACGCATATTTCATCCCGTTTCTGAAACAGAATTCCATGCTTCCATCCCGTTGGATGATTACCTTATCTACCAGCGCCACGAACGTCCCCGGTTCAAATTCTACGAGTTCTTTCTTTTCTTCCAATATATGGAGGAATATCTCGATGCGCCGCCGGCGTTCCGCCTTATCCCTTTTCTGCTCGGCAATGACCTGAATTTTCTCGCTGAGCTTTGCATGCTCGGCGAGCAGCACTTCATAATCCTCCTTGAACTCGTCCTGATCCCTTTGCACCCGGGCGTTTTCGTCCACCAGCTGCCTGACGCGCTCCGCCATGCCCAGCGCCTGATCCTGCAGCCGCGTGGCAGCCTTATCGAGTTCCGTGGTATCGAAGGCTTCATCCAGCGCTTCGCGGCAGGCTATCAGGATTTCCTCTTTCTGATAAAGCACCCGCCGCATGACCTGCACGAACGCTTTCTCCAGTGCCTCCTGCGTTACATGAGGCGTTGCGCATTTTGTTTCGCCAGCGTACTTATTGTTGCAGCGCCAGACCGTGCGCCGGTATTCGTCCGTACTGTGCCAAACCTTGCTGCCGTAAAACGCGCCGCAATCCCCGCAAACGACGCGAGAGGCAAAACAGCTTCTTCCGCTGTATCTGCCATTCAGGCTTCTGCGCCATGCCAGCTCCTGCTGTGCCAGATCGAACACCTCCGGGCTGACGATGG
>OIZE01002117.1_pt1 | contig 10944 bp, 11 predicted proteins | sample 1588421 | NCBI WGS metagenome assembly OIZE01 (sample SAMN03283251) | human gut metagenome | biome: human-associated habitat; material: feces | host: Homo sapiens | place: USA | collected 2013
ATCTTGTTTGTAATTTCTGTCATATCCTTATATTTTTATAATTCCTTCTTCTTTTCTTCTCCGAATTCCTTGGAAACATAATTGTAGATGTCCTTGCAGCATTCGGTGGAGAATTCTTGAGCCGAAACAAGGAGACTGTCCCATTGCGCCTCAGATAAGCCGCGGTCGATGTCCTCGCGGGTGATTCCATCCTTGATCAGTCCGAAAACGAAGCCTGCGTTGAAATTATCGCCGGCTCCGATAGTGCTCACCGGCTTCATCTTCTTCGAAGGATAACTCTTGGCAAAGCCGTTCTCGGCACGAACCTCTACAGGCTCAGCGCCCTGGGTGCAGATAAACTTCTTGCAGTAGAAACTGATTTCGGCATTATAAACCTTATCCGCCTCCGGTTTCTTGTAGAGGATTCCGAAGTCCTCGTGGCTTCCGCGTACGAAATCAGCCATCTCCAGGTTCTCTATCAGATTAGGTGTAATCTTCATGATTTCGTTCTGATGAGAAGCACGGAAGTTGATGTCGTAATAAAGAATGGCGCCGTGCTCCTTCGCATACTCCAGGAAGCCGGCAACCTGAGGACGGACCACAGGATTCAGAGCGAAGAACGAACCGAAGAGCACGATGTCGCCAGGATTGATTTCCGGTGTGGCAAACTCCAGCTGGTCGTGAGGATGATCTTTATAGAAGATGTAGTCGGCATTGTTGTTCTCGTCGAGGAAAGCCAGCGAGAGCGGCGACTTCGATTCCGGGAAGATGCTCACATTGTCAGCATTCACCCCATTATCTCTCAAAAACTGAATCACATACTCTCCTATGCGGTCGTTGCCCGCCTCGCTGATAAACGAAGCATTTACGCCCGCACGGCCCAACGAGATGACTGCATTGAATGATGAGCCACCCGGTACTGCCTCTATCGGCTTGCCGCCCTTGAAGATGATGTCAAGCACGGTTTCTCCTATTCCTATTACTTTGCGCATTGTTTTTTGATGTCTATATTTATTTTTTGGGAGCAAAGATAAGTCTTTTTGGCGATAATGCAAAATAAATGACTATTTTTTTGGATAAATTACATTTTCAGTGTAACTTTGCACCTTGAAATGAAATACAATACTTATACACTCGATAATGGACTCCGCATCATCCACCTGCCTTCAGACAGCAAGGTGGTGTATTGCGGTTACCAGATTAACGCCGGCACCCGAAACGAGGAGCCGGGCGAAGAAGGACTTGCCCACTTCTGCGAGCACGTTACTTTCAAGGGCACAGAGCGCCGCAAGGCGTGGCACATTCTCAACTGTCTGGAGAGCGTGGGAGGCGACCTGAACGCCTACACCAACAAGGAGGGCACGGTTTATTACTCCGCCATCCTCAAGGAGCACATCGCAAGAGCCGTAGATCTGCTCACCGACATCGTTTTCCATTCGGTTTATCCGCAAGCGGAAATCGACAAGGAGGTTGAGGTAATCTGCGATGAAATAGAGAGTTACAACGATTCTCCTGCCGAACTGATTTATGATGAATTCGAAAACATCATCTTCAAGGGTTCGCCGCTGGGCCACAATATTCTGGGCACAGCCGAGCAGGTTCGCTCGTTCAAGACAGAAGATGCGCTGCGCTTTACAAGAAAGCTTTACCGGCCGGATAATGCGATATTCTTCGCTTACGGAGACATTGATTTCAAGAAGCTGGTGAAGCTTATCAGGAAGGCGCTCGCAGATGATGATTCGGGCAAGGTTGCTGAAAATGCAGCGAATTCAGTGGGCAAGCTTGCTGAGGAAAAGCTCCCACAGATTTCACAGATTACACAGATTTCAGGGGATGAGAATTCTATTACTACAGAAAAATCTGTGTCATCTGTGAAATCTGTGGGACCTGAAAAATATCCATCTGTGGGACCTGAAAATTATCCATCTGTGGGGAAAGAGATTGCCGGGCAGACGATTGTGATGCAGAAGAATACGCATCAGGCTCATGTGATGATTGGAACCCGCGCCTACGATGTAAACGACAGCCGCAGAATGCCGCTCTATCTGCTCAACAACATGCTGGGCGGACCGGGAATGAACGCCAAGCTGAACCTAGCCCTGCGCGAGCACAACGGACTGGTTTACACCGTAGAGAGTACGATGGTGGCTTATGGCGATACTGGCATTTGGAGCATTTATTTCGGCTGCGATGAACACGATGTGAAGCGCTGCCTCAGACTGGTTCGCAAGGAGCTGGATAAGTTCATGCAGAAACCGCTGAGCGAGGCGCAGCTCAAGGCCGCCAAGAAGCAGATAAAGGGACAGGTAGGCGTGGCTTGCGACAACCGCGAGAACTTTGCCCTCGACTTCGGCAAGAGCTTCCTTCACTATGGCTGGGAGAAGAATGTAGACCGACTCTACGAGCAGGTGGATGAGATTACTGCCGAACAGATACAGGCTGTGGCTCAGGAGTTGTTTGATAAAGACAGGCTCACCACGCTGATTTTCAGATAATGTTGATTTTCAGACAAATAGCTCAAGTAATAAGAAAATAAAGAAGGCAACAACTTGGGTCGTCAAGCGACTTCCCTCGTTGTTGCCTTCGTAATTTAATGAATTAAAACTGCTTTTTCTAAAACAACTAACAATTAACCTAAAAACTTAAACCTAAAAACCTAAAATGAAAATCTATAAAACCTAAAACGAATTTTTAACAATCTATATATGAAATCCCCAATCAGAATTTATCACGAAAACTCCCAGGGGACAAGTATGAATTCTAATGAAAAGGAGTTTTTACTCTCCTCTCTGATTTCGGAAGCCCTTTTGGCTCCCTACTGTTTTTTACTCAGCTGTGCATTGCTGCCAGCCATTTTTTAATCTCGGCTCTTTTGGAGCCCTTCGCATGGCTAATCTCTGATTAAGCCAACTTGTTGCTAATAGCACCAACTTCAGCTACACATGCAACAACTACTGCGAAAATCATTCCTAATACTAACATAATCTTTTCCTTTCTTAAATTTGTTATCTTAAATATACAATCTTGTTGTTTTACCTAACAAAATCTTAACTCTCTTTATTTCTTACCTCCCGAAGGAGGATTTCTATGCTCTCTTAGCTTCGTAGCTTATTTGCCGCAGTTCATTCCGAGGTTCATACCTGCGCAAGCAACTACTGCGAATGCTACTACTGCTACTGTCATTATCCCGAACATTACCATAATCTTTTATCCTTTTTTCTTTTTCTGGTGCAAAGGTACAACTTTTTGTGTGCGCACACAAACATTTTAGGAGAAAAGTTTCAAAAAGCCCTTTTTTCTTGATTAAGGTCAAGGACATTTACATTCTCATTACAAAATCAGGCACGAATTACACGGATTTAAGACTCTCATGTCAATTAAAACACATTCATAATCTCATAGAACATCCGTGTAATCCGCATAATCCGTGCCTAATCTATTCTACGCAGCCACTCCTGGCGTTCCATAGTGCCCATACTTGGCGATGAAACGGGCAGTCTTGGTGAAGGTGCCGTCCTCGTTCTTCATGATGAAGCCACGCTTCTTCCAGTTGCACAGCAGGATGGCAAGCTTCGTCTTGGTGCCATGAACCTGACAGATGTTCTGAATCTCAGTCTTGTCAAAGGTGTCATGAACGTAGAGAAGAAGATTGCTCACACCGGGAGTATGGCACACAGAGCGGCTGTCTGCATCTATCGCCTCCTGCATCTGATTGCCGAAGAAACGCATCTTGCACCACAAATCATACTTCACGCTCCATACGATGAAATCCTCTATCGCCTTCTCCCACTTCTCGCCATTCGCCAGATAAAGCACCATCGCGCGGCGGAAACCATTCGCCAGACCACGCTTGGCAAACTCGGCGTAAGGCTTGTTGTAAGCCAGCTGAGCCATCTCCATAATCTCATTCTCCAGGCGCTCGATAAGCTGGCGAGCCTTACGGCACTCCTTGAAACCGCTGGCTGCGTTCAGCTGCTGGATGTAAGGAGAAAGCTGCGACTTAAACTGCGCATCATAACTGCCCACCTCCGGACGCGGAGCGAAATCGGGACGGATGATGGTGGCAAGCGAAAGTCGGCTCACGGCTCCATCAGCCACCTCACGAACCGAGAAGAACTTCTGCGTAACGGCAATGGTGCTCGAAGCGTTCCAGTTGAAACGGGTCTTTACGCGGGCTGTAACGCTCTTGGTTCCTACTCGCTCCTGACCATCCTCTGAATTGTCCCAGCAGAGGCGAATCAGCTGGCTAGGGTCGTTAAACTTCCTGAGCATGTCTACCTCGTCCATCTTGCAGTAGAGATAAGCATCGCCAGCCTTCTGTACATCGTCGAGACGCTGGATGTAGGCAGCGCGGGTAAGGTCGGGCGAAACGATGCGGATGCAGATGTCTTCCGGGCGCACAGGCTTCTTCTTGTTGTCGCCCATGGTGTTCACCTCGTCCTTCCAGTCCTGCTCCTTCTGGCGGTTCACCTTATCCATCTGAACCAGGTCTTCGATGATGCAGTCGATGGGTCCGTTGACAAGCGATTTGCCTGACGACATGGCTGCAATGAGCAGATTCATCATCGCCGCCTCGTGCACCTGATTATCCGTGTAGCGGAAGGTTACGCCCTTAAGATGAGCGGCAAGCGGAGGCGCTGCAGTTCCTCATCGTCTATCTGCTCCAGCTTATGAAGAATGCGGTTTCTGGCCTGCGTCATTTCGCGGGAATAATCGCTGCGCTGGATTTCGAGGAAACTGCTGAGCCGCTCTCTTGCCTCAGAAAGGCAATCAGAAAGTTCCTCGCGCAGCATCGCCTCAGTTTCTGCATCAAGAGAGCCTTCAGAGAGCGTATTCTGGAGACGGATGATGCTGTTGATGACGCCTTCGAGCATCATGGTGCAGTCGCTGAAGCGGGTGAGTTGTTCGATGGGCAGCACAGGACCGGAATATTGCCAGTCATCATAAATCTTATCATCATATATTTCGCGGCGCGCCTGCTCCATCTCCTCATCAGAAACATCAGAGAGTGCCCTCACCATGAGCTGCAATCCAGCCTTATCGCCCTCGTTCTTGCTGTTGCAGCCTATGCACCGGGTGCGCAGGTTCCGCTCCTTACGGGCGATGATGAGGGCGCGTACGTCCTCGCCTTCCAGGGCTGAAACATAGCCTATGAGCTGCTTTTTGCATGGTCCCCCTCGCGTACCTTATTATATAATAATATATATATATACTTATTTTTATATAAGTGTGTGGATGGAAGTATGCATTTTTGGGGTGTTAACTGTTAACCTGTTAACCTTTTGCTCTCAGAGCGCCCCTCTCCCATTAGAAAATGCGCTCTCTCCCGATGCCTGCTAAAGATGGCTGGCTGAGCCTTGGCAGAAAAAGCTCAAACGTCCTGCTACAGCCCGTTTTACGGCTTATATGATGGCTAGTACGAGGCATAAATGATGACTGATACGAGGCTTAAATGATGGCTGAAAAGGAGCATAAATGATAGCTCACGAAGGGGATGGATCATGCATCGCGAGGGAAGAAATATTGCATCGCGAGGGAAGAAATGTTGCGTCGCGACGGAACGGGGAATGCATCGCGATGCAGAAAAAAGGGCTTTTTAGAACGGAAAACTATGAGCTTCGGGGCAGAAAGCTATGAGTAAGTTTTGTTAACTAAAGAAAAGCAACAAGGCGATACTCTTCTCTTATAGGAAGAATATCGCCTCGTTGCCTTCATTAAAAAGGAGGTCAAGGATGCTCATATTGGGCTGAAAACCGTATTTCTGCTCGTAAACCTGGTAATAGCGCTTCGACTCGAATTCGGGGTCAGGGAGCGGTTTCTTGGGGCGAATCGCATCGCGGAAATCCTTGATTGGAGTGTTGAGTGTTGAATGTTGAATGTTGAATTGGGCTTGCGCCTCTGGGCTGTTGAATTGGCTTTCCCTTCGGTCGCCGAACGTTGTTTCTTCACTCTTCACTCTTCGTTCTTCACTTTCTATGCTCTTCACTTTTCGTTCTTCACTTAAAACGTATTCGTCAGTGACGCTTATCTTCGGACGGATGTCGAGGAGCTCTATCATCTTCGCGGTTGTCTCCATGTTGAAATCGAAGAGGAACTCGTATTTCTTCTCGTAGAAGGGGCGGATGTCGTCCTGATAATACTCGAAGAAAGGGCTCTCGCCGTAGGCGGAGAGGAGCGCATTCCAGTGGACGTGGCGCCAGTTGGCGTGGTCGGAGATGCGGATGTCCTTCATCGACAGGGAGATGTCGTGATTGGTGGGGATGGTGAGCGAGAGGGGGCCGTTGGTGGTAGGGATGATCATACGGTTACGATAGGTTTGCTTGATAAAGCTCTCGTGGCGCTCTATCAGGCATTCATCGTAGCGGTTCAGCTTCTGATACCACTGGATGGGACCGAAATATGTGGAAGATAATAATGCTTTCAAATTCTTATTCTTATGTATTTATTAATTCTTACTCAAGTTTCGCATGTAAGCTCCACACGCCCTGAAAGGGCAGAAGCTCTTAGCCCAGGGCATCGCCCTGGGTAATTACGGACACAAACTTGTCGCCCTGTAAGGGCAAAAGCTTTGTACATTGCCCAGTATTTTAAAGCTTTTGCCCTTTCAGGGCGACAAGTTTGTGTCTGTAATAACCCAGGGCGATGCCCTGGGCTAGGAGTTTCTGCCCTTTCAGGGCGTAAGGGGACGGGCTGGGTGGTGACCTTCGTTTTATGAACCTCGCCACATTGGGTGGAATGGCGGGGGAAAGGGATAATAAAAAACGATGCTTGCAAAAATCTGCAAGCATCGCTTTATATTGTTTTTGGGTATGTTTGATATTACATATTATTTATCAATGTTAATGTCATTGCCATTGTTATTGTTCTTGATATCATCTACCCAATTTCCTGCTTCAGCTTCGAAATTGATAGGCTGCAAGATTGGCAGGCCATGCTCATCATAGCCACCACCGAAGATGAGGGTGTAGGTGTAGCGCTTGCCCTGCTCCCAAGTTGTACCGAATGGTACGTAGAGGGTCTTATATTCTGTTGGTGAGCCGAAAACGTATTCTTTTTCCTGCTTAATCTTGCAGGTGATTTCCAAATATGATTCCCCGCTTGTATCAGCATCTGCCTTTGGCTTTGCTGTTGTTGCATTGGTTTTCCAAGCCACCAAGGACTGTGGTACGAACAACATTGGAGTAGCTACAGAAATGTCTGCACCGTTGCTTTTAACTTTAATGGCTTTATCCTTTACAACGGTGAATGCTCCCCACTTTAATGTAGGAATAGTAGGCTCTGTTAAAGCCCATGTGCCTTCTGGAGCATTTGCTGTAGCACTTTCTGTAGCACTTGCTGTAGGCAATGTATAAGTACCGCCAATCTTGAAATTATGAATTTTCATTTCCTTAATTTCCACCTCCATATTTTCTAATTGTGTCTTAGCCTTAAACACAACCTGAGACAAAATATGTTTGAATTGGAATTTCACTCTTCCACCATTTTCTTCTGTCTGAGTCTGGTTCGGAGCAATAGCATACATTACATCCAAGTTCTTTTTGTCGGTAGAACCTTTATATTCATCAATAGCATTATATATAATAGTTTTTGTATTATTTTTAATCTCCCATTTATAAATTGTGTTCATCTCTGCAGCATCATAATCTTTAAGATTATCATAAGAACCTGGGCTGACAGCGTAGAAATTCAGTTTAGTACTTGTTGGCCAATAATGAATATCAGAAGCATTTGCATAATCCCAATTATTGTTTTTATAGCTAATCTTGACGCCGTTAATCTTGATGCCAGTCTCTCCCAATACGCTTTCTTTCTCTCCCATGAAGAAATTTCCATCAGTGCCGTCTGCATTTCTTGTGAACGCAAATACATTGAAGTCGGTACCGGTAATATTGTTATTATCGATAATCATAGCTCTTGTCTCCGCCTTATTACCAACTACATGAAATCCGATAGCGTTGTTAGCTGCAGTTTCTACATTTGCAAGCTCGTTGTCTGATGAGCATGCTGAAAGCAATGCCAAAGAAGCCAATGCTGTTCCAAAAATTACCTTTTTCATAATCTTACAGTTCTTTTTTTTTATCTTTTACTATTGTTAAATTTATTTTTTACTATTTCAAGTTTTATCCTTTGCTATTTCAAATTTTATCCTTTGCTATTTATAGCTTTATCTTTAACTATTTCAAGCTTTATCTTTTACGATTAAAAGCTTTATTTTCGGATGTTACATCCTTAACATATAATGTCCTCATTCACATCCGCCCAATCATCAACTCCTACATCGAAGCCGGCACCACCGCTGGAATTATTTCCACCGTTGCCTCCTCCGCCTCCTCCATCATTCTTGTTGTCCGGAACGACGAAGTTGAAATTGATGATGAGATGCACATCACCGAGATGACCCCTTACGGGTACCGAGTGAATCTGGGCTGAAACATCCTGCTCCAAGACATACACCTTGCCATCCCTGCTCTTCAGGTAAAGCTTGAATACCTGAGGCGATTCGAGACTCTGGCAGTAACCGAAGGTGTAGAAACCGCCCTTGATCTGATTATTGGCAGTCTCGCCTCCGAAAAGAAGATTCTCCGAAACTCCATCGGGCAATTTGTCTTCCGCCATCAGCAGTGATCCTGACATCCCCGAAAGACTCGCACGGATATCCGCCACTCTTTCCAGATTCTGGATGCCATTCACCTCGTAAGTGTAACGGCTCACCATCCTCACCGGATACAGGGTGATCACCTTCTCCGTGCCTTCTGGAATATTCTCCAGCGATACCCAGTCGATGTGGTCGCCACAGAGCCAGGAGGGAGTGGTGCAGGCTTTGGCGCTGTCGGGCGCCAGTACGCTGCGGGTTTTGGCAAGATATTCCACGAAGCTGTTGGGATTCTCCCAATAGATACCGCTCGTATCGTAGTTGTAGCAGATGACGCGATACTCGTTTTCGGGCAACTCAATCTGCCTTCCTTCTCCGTTCGGAAAATCGAAGATCCACGGCTCGCCTGTGCCATCTTTCGGAAAGAAGATCACTCGCATGCCTTCCGGCTTCTGAAAATCCTCATATCGCTCCCAGTTGAATTCCACCCTTACTGAGCGGAACGAGGAGGTGACGTAGCGGAATTCCTTGTGCTCGCACGACGAGAGTATCAGAAGAAAGAGCATCAGGCTGAGGGCTTGGATGATTCCAGATCCTCTGAAGATTCTAAATTCTCTGAAGATTCCTGATCCTCTGAAGATTCTAATCCTGCTCATTTCCGCCTCCTTTCTCTCTGTTCTTCCTGCCTGAGAACTTGCGGTTGGTATTGCCGTTTCCTATCAGCCATACCAGCGAAATCTCTGCCTTGGTGGGACCTATCCAGCGGCGCTCCTTGGTGGATTGCCATACGTAGTAGTCAGCCTCGGGCTTATACTCGTGATAGATGCCGCCCCAATAGCCGGCGCCGATGGTGAAGTCGATGTTCAGCCTTCGGGCAATGGGCAGCGAATAGCCGTATTCGGCTCCCACGATGTAGTTCATCTTGTCCCAGAGCGTACCTCCGGGCTTTCCGCCCATGTAGCCGCGACCTCCCGTTTCGAAGTCGTATGTGAAGATCTGACCGTAGATGCCGATGTGGTGTCCGGTGAGCGGTTTCTCCCCGGCAGCCTTTCCCCACCATTTTCTGATGGCGATGTCACCGCCGTAGGCTCGCCAGTACCAGTGCCGGCGGTCGGTCTTCCACCATCCGTACATCCAGTTGGCAGCCACCGACCATCTTTTTCCCAGATACATCTCCACTCCGATGTTCGGAATCAGGAGCGCATCGTAGAGCATGTTGGTCCGGATGTCCATATAGAAAGGTTTCCGGATTCGCTGCGTTGCGATGGACTGGGTGTCGGGGGCGCAGATGGTATCTGCCGGTGGGATGAACGCTGCAGCAGTGGTATCCGATTTCTGAATCTCCGAGCGATGCACCTTCTCGTACCATAGATGCAGCTTGGATGATCGGAGCAGCGGGAAGTATTTCCTGTACATATATAAATAAGGTGTACCCCCTCGCAGCTTCTGTATCTTCTGCAGATGACTCTCCTCCGCCTGGGCACCGCTTTTCTGTTCGCTGGCTATCTGGCGCAGCATGGAAAGGGTTTCCTTCCGGTAGGGGAGTTGTGGATCATTTTCCACCAGCCTGATCAGGCCATTCCAATCTCTTCCTAAGTAATGGGTAGTTCTTAGCGAATCGGGCAATTCACCATAGCGGGAGAGATAATCGAACAATACCTTTGCTCTTTTCTCTGACAGCCATCGGTTGAATTTCACGCTTCCCTCGGGTGAGGCACCGCCCACTACGAGGATTTTTCGCAATTGATAGGCAGAGTCTGCGCAAGTGATACGCATCGTATCTGCTATCCTGTTCAGTGCCGATTGGTTGTTGCGCAGGGTAGGAACCAGTTCTATCTTTCCCTGTTTGAAATAAATCCTTACAGAATCCTGCATGTCCTGGTGGTTTTGAGCCGCAAGGCTTGCCCCATAGAACATGAAAGCCGTGATTAGAATATTATTTCTTTTTAATCCGTACATTATTATCAATAGAGTTTTAAACTCTGTTCTTATATATCTTTTTACTTGTTTACCTATACTTTTGTTTTCGGCTGCAAAATTAGTGAAAAATAATGAATTACGGGGGGGTGATTATTAATAAAACTTAATTATCGTACAATTTTAATAGTTTCATCTATATATAAATATGTATGGCTGAAAAAATGATATGTGGAGTTTGCAATTGAAATGTTTCTAATAATGCTATTTTGTGCGGGTTATGCTATTTACAACTCGTGATTGTTTATTGTTTCCGAACAAATTCTTGCCTTCGAGCAGCATCTCTCTCATGCAGTCCACTGTCATGTAGAGGATGGCGCTGATGTCGGCTCTGGAATATACGCTGCCGTGAGAAGTGATGTGCTTGGCAAACTTCTCGATGGTCATCACATCGG
>OIZE01002140.1_pt1 | contig 10863 bp, 8 predicted proteins | sample 1588421 | NCBI WGS metagenome assembly OIZE01 (sample SAMN03283251) | human gut metagenome | biome: human-associated habitat; material: feces | host: Homo sapiens | place: USA | collected 2013
GAAAGGATAAGATTGAGCCAGAGCGCTGTCAATGGCACGCTTCAAATTGATAGGTCTCGAATAAGTAGGAATAATAATACTTACTAGCAAATCATTCATTTTTTCTCAATAACGGCTGAAACATATAACCTGCAAAAAGCCAGAATGGAGGCACATTCCAAAGTATTCCAGAAAAGAACAGCTTGACTGGCTGGAACATCAGGGATTTGATGTGGTGGAGCATTATCTGGTGACAAGGGAAGAACTGGATGAGAAGGTTGCATTTTTTGCAGAAAAGATCGTAGAAAATGATTTTCCGTCAGATGGTCTGGTTCTTGTATATGATGACATTGCGTATGGGCAGTCGCTTGGGAGAACGGCAAAATTCCCACGTGATTCTTTCGCTTTCAAATGGGCAGATGAGATCCGCGAGACGCACCTTCTGGAAATTGAATGGAGTCCATCAAGAACAGGGCTTATTAATCCGGTAGCGATCTTTGAACCGGTAGAGCTGGAAGGAACAACGGTAAGCCGTGCAAGTGTACACAATTTAAGTATTATGGAGGAGCTGCATCTGGGAATCGGGGATACGATCGAAGTCTATAAGGCGAATATGATCATTCCGCAGATTGCAAAGAATCTGACCGGCAGTGATAATATTGAGATCCCGAAAGTCTGTCCGGTTTGTGGTGGAGCTACGGAGATCCGTCAGATGAATGATGCAAAGTCGTTGTATTGCACAAATCCGATGTGTCAGGCAAAAAGAATCAAATCCTTTGCATTGTTTGTCAGCAGGGATGCACTCAATATTGACGGGCTTTCTGAGGCGACACTGGAGAAATTTATTGCGAGAGGATTCATTCACAAATACAGAGATATCTTCCATCTGGATTCCTATCAGGAAGAAATTCAGACGATGGAAGGCTTTGGAGAAAAATCCTATGCGAACCTGATCGCAAGCGTGGATAAGGCGAGAAGCACAACACTTGCTAAAGTGGTATATGGACTTGGGATTGCAGGAATCGGTCTCGCAAATGCAAAACTGATCTGCCGCCATTTTAAAAATGATGTGGAAAAAATGACAGGAGCATCGGAAGAAGAACTGAGTAATATCCAGGGGGTAGGTCCGGTGCTTGCGGCGGCATTTGTAAAATATTTTATATCAGAGGAAAGAAAAAAGGAATTTAAGCTCCTTCTCGGAGAACTGGAGATCCAGCCGGAAGAGATGGCAGAAGAACAGAAGTTTGCAGGTATGAGTTTCGTTGTCACTGGCAGCGTGAATCATTTTGCAAACCGGAATGAGGTAAAAGAACTGGTTGAGAAGATGGGTGGAAAAGTGACCGGATCTGTAACGAAGAAGACAAATTATCTGATCAACAATGATGTAGAGTCTGCTTCTTCCAAGAACAGGAAGGCGAAAGAACTTGGAGTGCCGATCATTTCAGAGGAAGAGTTTATAGAACTTGCAGGGGTGGAAATCGAATAAGAAGGACAGAGGAATCTGTCTGAATACGACCGAGAAAAGGAGGACCAGCCAATGGCAGAAAATGACCAGAAGGACAAGACAGTTGAGAAAGTAACCGGTGAGGTAGAAAATACAGATAAAAAAGAAAATAACGAAGATCGCTATGAAAAGGTCTGCTTCATCTGTCACAGACCGGAGAGTGTGACCGGAAAGATGATCGATCTTCCGAACAATATCTGCGTGTGTCCGGACTGTATGCAAAAAAGCTTTGATGCAATGAACAATATGAATTTTGGCGGGATGGATTACAGCCAGTTTATGAACATGGGACCGATGATGGGATTTGGAGACATGGATGCACAGATCCCGAAGAGCCAGCGTGTGAAAAAGAAAAAGCCGGAAGAAGAAAAAGAACCGATCCTGAATATCAAGGATATTCCTGCTCCGCATAAGATCAAAGCGAAACTGGATGAATATGTAGTAGGACAGGAATACGCCAAGAAGGTAATGTCGGTTGCTGTATACAATCATTATAAAAGAGTGGCAACGGATACAATGGATGAGATTGAAATCGAGAAATCCAATATGCTGATGATCGGACCTACCGGCTCTGGAAAGACGTATCTGGTAAAGACACTGGCAAAACTTTTGGATGTGCCGCTTGCAATTACAGATGCGACCTCTCTTACCGAGGCCGGCTACATAGGGGATGATATTGAAAGTGTAGTATCAAAGCTCCTTGCAGCTGCGGACAACGACGTAGATAAGGCGGAACAGGGAATTATCTTTATCGATGAGATCGACAAGATTGCGAAGAAGAAGAATACCAGCCAGAGAGATGTCAGCGGAGAATCCGTACAGCAGGGAATGTTAAAGCTGTTAGAAGGCAGCGAAGTGGAAGTGCCGGTAGGAGCCAATAGTAAGAATGCGATGGTTCCGCTCACTACAGTCAATACAAAGAATATTCTTTTTATCTGTGGCGGTGCGTTCCCGGATCTTGAGCAGATCATCAAGGAAAGACTGATGAAGAATTCTTCTATCGGGTTTGGAGCGGATCTGAAAGACAAATATGATCATGATAAGAAAATACTGGAGAAGGTGACGACAGAAGATCTGCGTAACTTCGGAATGATTCCGGAATTTCTGGGACGTCTCCCGATCGTATTTACGCTTCAGGGACTGGATGAAGAGATGATGGTTCAGATATTAAAAGAGCCGAAAAATGCGATCCTCAAGCAGTATCAGAAGCTTCTGGCACTGGATGAGGTCAATCTGAAATTCGATGATGGTGCACTTCATGCGATCGCAAGAAAGGCAATGAAGAAGGATACCGGAGCCCGTGCACTGCGTGCGATCATTGAAGAATTCATGCTGGATATTATGTATGAGATTCCGAAGGATGACAGCATCGGGGAAGTGACGATCACGGAGGCATATATCGAAGGAACCGGAGGACCGCTGATCGAGCTGAGAAGCCAGTCTGTAACAAGGCTTGAGCATCACTGAGTATAACAATAACCTTCATATATCAAAAAAACATGGCGATCATACAAAAATAGAATGGGAAATATCCGTAAATTTAAGATTTACGGGTATTTTTTTGTTGAAAAATTGTATTAAAAGGTGTACATTAGACAATGTGTCTAAAAAAACAAGATATAAACAGGAGTGAGAGAGAATGGAGACTTATAAGTATTTACTGGATCTTGCAATTATTTTACTTTGTACTAAAGCACTTGGTCTTGCGACCAGAAAGGTACAGATGCCACAGGTTGTAGGAGCACTTCTTGCAGGAGTTCTTCTAGGGCCGGCGATGCTTGGAATCCTGACAGAGACAAGTTTTATACATAACGTTGCAGAGATCGGTGTTATCGTGCTAATGTTCTGTGCAGGTCTGGAAACTGATATACAGGAATTGAAGGCAAGCGGAAAAGCATCCTTCGTTATTGCACTGATAGGTGTTATCGTTCCACTGATCGGCGGTTATGCGACTGCAATGTTCTTTAACCGTCCGGGTGTGATCACATCCGATGCATCCTGCAGCGTATTTCTGCAGAATATCTTTATCGGTGTTATCCTGACAGCAACTTCCGTAAGTATTACGGTAGAGACATTAAAAGAACTTGGTAAATTAAAAACCAAATCCGGAAATGCGATTCTTGGAGCTGCGATCATTGATGACGTGCTTGGTATCATTGCACTGACACTGGTAACAAGTATGGCAGATGAATCGGTAAAGATTTCAGTTGTATTACTGAAGATTGTTGCATTCTTTGCATTTGCAGGTGTGATTGGATTTATCTTTTACAAGGTATTTAAAAAGTGGACAGATCAGGCGGAAAAGGGACTCAGACGTCATGCGATCATGGCATTTGTATTCTGTCTGCTGATGGCTTATGTGGCAGAGAAATTCTTCGGTGTTGCAGATATCACCGGTGCATTTATCGCCGGACTGATCATTTCCAATACAAGTAAATCTGATTTCGTGCTGAAGAAATTTGATACCATGTCTTATATGCTGCTTTCACCGGTATTTTTCGCAAGTATCGGACTGAAGGTAGAACTTCCGAAGATGAGTACTGCAATTGTAGGCTTTGCAGTGGTTCTTACCATTGTTGCGATCCTGACAAAGATCGTTGGCTGCGCCCTTGGTGCGAAGATGTGTGGATATAAGAATTATCAGTGTGCACGAATCGGTGTCGGAATGATCTCCCGTGGTGAGGTTGCGCTGATCGTTGCCAGCAAGGGAGAAGCACTCGGTATGCTGGGCGGCAATTTCCTCGGACCGGTTATCATCGTGGTAGTGATCACAACGATCATCACACCAATTCTTCTGAAAATCGTATTCAAGAGCGGTCCGAATGTAAGTACCCTGGAAAAAGGAAAAGAAGTGACTTCCTTCTACGAGGATATTGAAAAGAAACGTACCGAATAAAGAATGGATATGGAGTGCAAAATGCGTAACCGTCCAGTATCATAGTAATAAGAAAGAAAAATCCCTCATATATTTTCCAAAAGAAAGTATATGAGGGATTTTTATGCTACAGGAAGAATGTAAAGAAAAGATCCTGTCAGAAGAATACAGGGATTTTATGATGAGGGATACCGGTGCTCTTGGGAAAAACTTTCCTTTGGAAAACGGATGCCGGATACCGTTGAAATACGGTTTTGAGCTTTTTTATATTGACCAGAGTGAAGACAGAAAAAAGTCACTTGCCGATTATCCTTATACAATGGTTCCGAAGTGTTATACAACACTGGATATGGCAGCAATCCAGCAGGCGGGAATTGCTGCGGTTCAGAATATACCTGGTCTGGAACTGAGTGGTGAAGGAGTTCTGGTTGGGATCATTGATACTGGGATCAACTATCTGGATCCCATTTTCCGGAATCTGGATGGTTCGACCAGGATCCAGCGAATCTGGGATCAGGAAGAACAAAGTGGAACAGCGCCACGGGGAATCGGATATGGAAGTGAATATACGAAGGAACAAATCAATCAGGCAATCCTAAGTGAGAATCCCAAGGAAACCGTTCCATCATTTGATACGGACGGACATGGCACTTTTGTTGCAAGTGTGGCATGCGGAGGGGCAAATCCGGAGAATCTGTTTATCGGGGCAGCGCCGGAGGCAGAGATGGTGATCGTGAAGCTGAAAGAGGCAAAAGAATATTTACGGGAGTACTATTTTGTAGACCGGGATGCCAGATGCTATCAGGAAAATGATCTGGTAGCGGCGGTTTTTTATCTGCAGAAGGTACAAGAAGAGCTGAAAAGACCATTGGTGATCTGTCTGGCAGTTGGAACAAGCTTTGGAGGACATGGAGGATATTCAATCCTGTCAGAGTATCTGCAAAATGTAGCGGCGAGCGAAGGAATCGGGATTGTGACCGGAAGTGGCAACGAGGCAGATAAAAGGCATCATTATCTGGGAATTCTGGAACAGGAAAATAATCTGCCGGTCGAGATTAATGTAGGGAATAATACCAGAGGTTTTGTGATGGAACTATGGACAGAACTTCCGAATCTTCTGGCTCTTTCTATCGCATCTCCAACAGGACAGACAGTAGGACCGATCTCGCTCAAACGGGGAATAGGAGAGTATGTGTTTGTATTCGAGCAGACCAGGGTAATATTTAATTACCGGGTTCTGGTAGAGACGACCGGGGCACAGCTGGCATTTTTTCAGTTTGAAAGACCGGGAAGCGGAATCTGGAAGATTATACCGGAAACACTGGAGCTGGGGAATGGAATCTTTCATATCTGGCTTCCAATGGAAGAGTTTCTGACGGGAAATGTCTATTTTATCCGTGCAAATCCGGAATATACGGTGATGGAACCAGGGGATACTGGGGCGGTGGTCTGTGCAGCGTACTATAATGGAAAGGAAAATAGCATTGCAGTCAGTTCGGGAAGAGGTTATACTAGAGATAACAGAATCAAACCGGATTTTGCTGCGCCGGGGATCAATGTGACAGGGATCAATTTAAGGGGGCAGTTTGTTGCAAGATCTGGTTCCAGTATAGCAGTTGGAATCACTTCCGGAGCACTGGCACTTTTTATGGAGTGGCTGGATAGGCATGGAGTGAATCTGGATGCATCACAGATGAAGAATCTGCTGATATTGGGAGCTTCACGGAAGACAGACATGAATTATCCGAACCAGGAATGGGGATATGGAGCATTGAACCTTTACCGTACTTTTGAGCAGATCAGGCGGTTCTGAAAAATACGCAGATGCGAAAGGGGAAAAAGTAAATGAGTGATTTTTTTGATACAATAGGAAAGCGGATTTCAGATACCGTGGATGATCTTGGAAAGAAGGCAGGAGATACGATCGATATTCAGAAAAAGAAAAATGAGATCTATGGTCTGAAGCGAGACAGCGAGCGGGATATGACAGAGATCGGACGATTGGTATATGAGCGTTTCAAACAGGGGGAAGTGGTAGATACCGATTTTATCGCACTCTGCGAAGCAATCGAAAAGCGTGAAGAACAGACAGAGGTATGCGAGCAGGAAATCGCGCGCATCAAAGGAGAATAATTATGGAAATCCTGAGCATTTTAACCGGAGCTTTTGTTGCCGGGTGCGATCTTGGAATTAAAAAATATACTGAAGAAAATGTAAGAGACGGGGAAGAACGCCGGATTTGGAAGGGAAAAGGAATCTACCGCAAAGTCCACAACAAAGGTCTGATGATGAATCATTTGGATTCCAGACCAAAGCTGGTAAAGGGCATGTCGGCGGCAGCACTTGGAATCCTGTTTTTCTGGGAGCAGCTTCTTTGGAAAGAACCAGGACGCAAACTGGCAAAGCTTGGAACATCGCTGATGCTGGGCGGAGCAGTTGGTAATACTTATGACCGTTTCAAAAGAGGTTATGTGGTCGATTATCTGTCTCTGAAAACAAAGAACAGGAAACTCTCGGATATCACTTTTAATCTCTCGGATCTGGCTCTTTTTGCAGGAGCGGTCCTGACGGTATGGAGTTCTTTATTTGGAAAAAAGAAATAAAAATGATTCAATGTATCTGAAAAAATACTTGACTGTTTTTAAAGAGTTGAGGTATTATAAACCTTGCTGATATGGCGTTGTCTGGTATATGCCATATAGAAAAAAGAATAGAATCTCGGTTATATTGGAAACGATACATTCCTCCGGAATGATGAACGAACAACACATTTTCTGTTACGCTTATTATGAAGGAGGATATTTTTATGCCAAAAAACAAATTTCAAGACGTTATTTTCACAATTATCATGGTGTTCGTGATGGTTTATACCATGATCTGTTACAACATTGCTCTCAACGTAGGAGGAATGAACAACCAGGTATTTTTAAATGCATTCCACGAGCTGGTCATTATGGGACCAATTGCATTCATCCTTGATTTTTTCCTGATCGGACCATTTGCAAAGAAAAAAGCATTTTCCATTGTTAATCTGGAAAGAGATAATAACTTTCACCTGGTGATCGCCATTTCCGTAGTATCCATCATCGGAATGTGTCCACTTATGAGCCTCGCAGCAACCCTGCTCTTCAAGAATGCGGGAATCCAGTTCATATCCGTCTGGTTCCAGACCACTGCAATCAACTTCCCAATGGCATTCTTCTGGCAGCTCTGCTTCGCCGGTCCACTGGTAAGAAAGATTTTCGCATTATTATTCCCAGAAAAAGAAACATCCAAAATTGCCGATGGTCAGGAAGCCTAATTGAGGTAAAGTGTAAATCCATTTGAAAATATAAAACAATGATTTACGGCTTCAGTTCAAAATCCTGTCAAAGAAGTAAAACTCAGTCAACAACGTAAATAAAAAATAATCCCTGGTAGATGCGTCTTTGCACGATGGAAACGAGACTTAATCAATTGTGGAAGCCATTGCTGACACAATTGATGCTTTGAAAGGCTCGTTGGAATGGTTCGTGCAACTTAGCAGCTACCAGGGATTATTTTTTATGCCCTCTTGCAACTACCCCTCAAGTTCTTTCAACACTTTCCTGAATTGAAACGTAAACAAAACCGTCGTGAAGGATACAGCCAGGAAGTCTGCAATCGGTTCAGCCATATACACTGCATTGGTCTTGTTCCCGGTCAGAATATGCGGCAGCAGATAGATCAGTGGCAGCAACAGGATAAATTTACGTGTAACAGCGACAGCAATCGAAGCCTTTGCTTTTCCGAATGATGTAAATGCCATCTGGCATGCGATCTGGATTCCGAAAAGCAGCAGGCAGGCACAGTAAATCCGGAGTGCTGATTTAGTAAAACCAAGCAGTGCAGAATCGGAAGTAAACATTACGGCAAACACCTGAGGGAAGAGCATAATAAATGCCCACAGAATTGTGGAATAACAGAGGCTTGCTGTTAAAAGAAGCCTGAAAGCTTTTTTTACACGATCTCTGTTTTTTGCACCGTAATTATAGCTCAGGACTGGTTGTGCACCCTGTCCCAGACCCTGCAGTGGCAGCATTGCGAACTGCATGACACTGGTGAGGATTGTCATGGCACCAACTGCGATATCTCCTCCGTATTTCAGCAGAGAAGAGTTGAAACATACAGAGATGATACTCTCACTAGCCTGCATGATAAATGTGGCAAGCCCGAGAGCGACACAAGGAAGAATAATCTCCGGTTTCAGGATGAGATTCTTTTTCCGGATGTGCAGGATCGTCTTTTTTCCGCAAAGGAAAGAAAGAACCCAGATGCAGGAGACTGCCTGTGACAGAATTGTGGCAAGCGCAGCACCTCTGACACCCAGATGGAATGCAAAGATAAACAGTGGATCCAGAACAATGTTCATCACTGCTCCGATCAGAACAGAGAGCATACCTGTTTTGGCAAAGCCCTGTGTGGTGATAAACATATTCATGCCAAGGGTAAGCTGGACGAAAATAGTGCCGACAGCGTAAATGTTCATATAATTTACAGCGTATTCAATCGTATTTTCACTGGCACCGAAGGCAAGAAGAAAAGTACGGTTACCAAACAGCAGGATGACTGTCAGGATTATAGAAATCAGAATCTGCAGGAAAAAACAGTTACCCAGAATATGTTCTGCAGTATTAAGATCATTTTTTCCCATTGCAATCGAAGCATGCGGTGCACCACCGCCTCCAACCAGTGCGGCAAAAGCGGAAATGATCATAATCAGTGGCATACATACGCCGACTCCAGTAAGGGCAAGTGCCCCATTACCAGGAATGTGTCCGATGTAAATACGGTCAATAATGTTGTACAGCATATTGATGAGCTGTGCGGTGATCGTCGGAAGCGCCAGCCGGAACATCAGCTTTCCGACGGGTTCAGTACCCAGAAAATCTTTGTCTTTGTTCATGTCTAATAATCTCCTTTGTGATAAATAGTTGCTACGTTGGATGCCAGACGTTCATTCAGCGAGGCGAACATCTGGAATTCTTCTAATGAAAATCCGTCAAACAGATTGTGGTAAAAAGCAGACTGGAACGTGTCGATTGCTCCGGTAACATTTTCGCATGATGGCAGCAGGGAAAGATGCGTTTTCCTGCGATCCGTCTGGTCTGCTGTTTTTGAAAGAAGCCCCTTCTGACATAAAAGATCAACTGCCTGGGATACATTCCCTTTTGAGAGCATCCGTAGCTCGACGATATCACCTGCGGTATCTTTTGTGGGGTTATTATGTAAGAAAGCAATGATCTTAGCCTCGATCAGCGAGAGATCATACTGGCGGCATAATTCTTTCAACTTCTGTTCATGCATTTTACCAATTCGCTGCATTAATACAAGCAGATATGTAATGTTCATCCATACACCTCCGTTTTTTAATAAAAAAGAATGTGCCTTGACACATTCTCGTGCCGAGCGCAGTCACTTGGAAAATAGTTCTAATAAGAACCATTTAAACAATATCTTATATCAATTGAGATAAAATGTCAATAGAACGAAAATATGCAAGTTATTTGTTAAAATATAAACGGTATAATTGTATACGAAAATACATTTTTTTACTTTAACATATTGACGTGGAGAAAATTTGCTGTTACAATAATAAACAATTTATAGACCATAGTTCAAGGAGGACATAAGTACATGCTTACAGGATTTAAAAACGCAGTAGAAGTTGATTTCACATTGGAAGAAAATAAAAAGAAAATAGAAGAAGCGTTCAAACAGGCTCATGCAGAAGCAGGTGCTGTTTACCCGCTGATCATCGGTGGAAAAAAAGTTGAGACAGAAAAGAAGATCGCTTCTGTATCACCGGCTACAAAGGAAGTACTCGGATATGCATGCTCATGCAGCAAAGAACAGGCTGATGAGGCAATTAAGGCATCTTACGAAGCATTCAAAAAATGGAGCCTGACATCTGTAGAAGAAAGAGTACGTGTATTAAGAAGACTTGCAGCACTTCTGATCGAGAACCGTTTCATCATGGATGCATGGAACGTCCTTGAAAGTGGAAAGAACTGGGGAGAAGCTGACGGAGAACTTTGCGAACAGCTTGACTTTATCAATTCTTATGTAATGCATATCCAGAATCTGGAAAAAGGAAAAGAGCTGGTTCCTACAGATGAACTTACAAAATGCGTTTACATCCCGCTCGGTGTAGGTGTGGCTGTTTCTCCATGGAACTTTCCACTCTCACTGTTTGGTGGAATGATCGTATCTGCAGTTGTTACCGGTAACACGATCTGCTGCAAACCATCTTCAGACGCTCCGATCGTTGCATACAAATTCGTAGAACTCTGCCAGAAAGCCGGTATTCCGGCTGACGTAGTAAGTTACATTCCTGGATCAGGATCAGAGATTGGTGACTTCATCGTAGAACATCCGCTTACAAGATTTGTAAACTTCACAGGATCAAAAGCAGTTGGATGCAGAATCAATGAACATGCAGCCAAGATCGCTGACGGACAGAGATGGATCAAACGTGTTGTGGCTG
>OIZE01002163.1_pt1 | contig 10777 bp, 7 predicted proteins | sample 1588421 | NCBI WGS metagenome assembly OIZE01 (sample SAMN03283251) | human gut metagenome | biome: human-associated habitat; material: feces | host: Homo sapiens | place: USA | collected 2013
CTGAAAGAAACGCGTCTATGCGCCCGCCCCAACCGGTGGGCGCATATACTTATCGCGGTATGTTATACTTATCGCGGTATGTTCTATAAAGGAGACGCTATGTCGAATGTCCCCACCAACACCACGGGCCCCGATGATTCCGGGCACGCGCCGGAAAGCGCAACTGAAACTCTACCGCTCATCACAAGCGCCCCCACCGCACAGCAAAACGACGACGAGCAATGTAACGCCGGGATATCCGACGATGAGGCCTACGCAAAGCTCAAGGCGAAGCGTGCCGAGCGGCGCCGCAAAAAGCTCGTCCGCCGCGGCATCGCTGCCAGCATCGTGGGCGGCATGATCCTAATAGCCATTATTGTGAGCGTTGTCCTCAATTCGCAGCCGCAATTTGCGGACGGACCTGTTACCGACATGGTCATGGAGGGCACCTTTACCACGACCGTCGAGGCAAAAGGACAGCTCAAGCCTATTTCGGCCTCGGTCGTCTCCCCTTCTGTCGACGGTACGGTGGCACAGATCAACGTGCAGGCCGGTCAGAGCGTCAACGAGGGCGACGTGCTCATGACCATTAAAAACGACGAGCTCGACAACGCCGTTGCCGAGGCGCAGCGCGCGGTGACTGCCGCACAGGAAGACCTGAAAAACGCACAAGCGGCGCTCGCCGCCGCACAGGCGTTTATCGTCGAGCACTACGGCCCGGAGTATCATCCCGGCAAGCCGCGCACGTATAAGACCAAGGCCGGCGCGCAGGACGCGCATGAGGCCATTCGCCCGACGGATGTCACGCTCACGCCGGATCGTGTGCGCCACGACCTCACGCCGGAGCAGTACCGTCTCTACCGGCTCATCTGGGGCCGCTTCACCGCCTGCCAGATGTCCAATGCCGTGTATGATAACGTCGTCGTGGATGCCGGCAGCGCGGGCTATCTCTTCCGCGCCAACTACTCCGAGCAGAAGTTCGCGGGCTACACCGCCGTGTACGAAGAGGCGAAGGACGAGGAGACGAGCGAGGTGCGCCGTCCGCTGCCGTCGCTCAAGCAGGGCGATGCCGTGGAGCTCAAGAACGTCACGAAGGAGCAGCAGTTTACCCAGCCGCCCGCCCGCTACACGGAGGCGACGCTTATCCGTGCGATGGAGGAAAAGGGCATCGGCCGCCCGTCGACGTATGCGCCGACGATCTCGACCATCCTCAGCCGCAACTATGTCGTCAAAGAGGGGCGCTATCTGCGCCCGACGAATCTCGGCATCGTCGTGACCGAGATGATGGAGGAGTATTTCCGCAATATCGTCGACCTGAAATTCACCGCCAACATGGAGACCGATCTCGACAAGATCGAGGCCGGAACCGTCGCGTGGAAGGACCTGCTGCGCGAGTATTATAAGGACTTTGACGCAAACCTCAACAACGCTGAGATCCAGCTTGAGGGCAAGCACCTCAAGGTGCCGGATGAGGAGTCGGACGAGGTCTGCCCGAACTGCGGGCGCAAGCTCGTGTACAAAAACGGCCGCTTTGGCCGCTTCCTTGCCTGTCCCGGCTACCCGGAGTGCAGCTTCACGATGCCGATCGTCGTCGAGATGCCCGGCAAGTGCCCGGCCTGCGGCGGCCGTCTGCTCAAGCGGACGTCGCGCAAGGGCTTTGCCTACTACGCCTGTGAGCGCGGACATGACTGCCCCGGTCACGGTGAGGGCGAGGGCGGCGAGAACATCCAGGGCTTCATGACGTGGGACGTGCCGACAAAGGACTACTGCCCCGAGTGCGGCAAGACGATGTTCAAACGCGCCGGCAAGGGCGCCAACAAGCCGTTTTGCATCAATCCCGAATGCCCGAACTATCTGCCGCCGGATAAGCGCGGCTATAAGCGCAAGCCGAAGCCGGCGGACGATGCGGAGACGGCCAAGACCGAGCCCGAGACCGCCGAGGCTGCCGCCGAAAAGAAGCCGGCCGCCAAGAAAGCGCCCGCCAAAAAGCCGGCCGCGAAGAAAACGGCAGCCAAGAAGCCGGCCGCGAAAAAGCCCGCCGCAAAGAAGCCGGCTGCAAAAAAGACGGCAAAACCTAAGGAAGAAGCATAAGTAGGAAGCATAATTGGAAAGGCGGCCTGATCACGGCCGCCTTTTTTGAGGAGGAACGCTATGACCCCAGTGACTGTGATCGGTGCAGGCCTGGCGGGATGCGAGTGCGCGTGGCAGCTGGCCGGGCGCGGCATCCCGGTGCGCCTGATCGAGATGAAACCCCAGAAAATGTCCCCCGCACACGTATCGGAAAACTTTGCGGAGCTCGTCTGCTCCAACTCGCTGCGCAGCGACGAGCTCACCAACGCCGTCGGCTTGCTCAAGGAGGAGCTGCGGCGGCTCGATTCCGTCGTGCTCGCCAGCGCGGATCATAACCGTGTCGCCGCCGGCGGCGCGCTTGCCGTCGACCGTGAGGCTTTCGCACGCGAGATCACGGAGCGCATCTGCGCGCACCCGAACATCACCGTTGAGCGCGCGGAGGCGACCGCCATCCCCGAGGGCGAGGTCGTCATTGCGACCGGTCCGCTCACGAGTGATGCCATGGCCGAGGAGATCCAGCGCCTGTGCCCGGAGTTTGACCTGCATTTTTATGATGCCGTTGCGCCCATTGTCACGCTTGAGAGCGTGGACATGGACAGCGCCTTTTTTGCCAGCCGCTATGATAAGGGCACGGCGGACTACGTCAACTGCCCCATGGATCAGGCGGAGTACACCGCCTTCGTTCAGGAGCTGCGCACCGCCAAGGAAGCGCCGGTGCACGGCTTTGACGACGGCGCGGTCTTTGAGGGCTGCATGCCGGTCGAGGTCATGGCGCGCCGCGGCGAGGATACGCTGCGCTACGGCCCGCTCAAGCCGGTCGGCCTGCGCGACCCGCGCACCGGAAAGGACAATTATGCTGTCGTGCAGCTGCGGCGCGACAACGCCGAGGGCACGCTGTATAACATCGTCGGCTTTCAGACGCATCTGACGTTTGGTGAGCAAAAGCGTGTCTTTTCCATGATCCCCGCGCTGCGGGAGGCGGAGTTCGTGCGCTACGGCGTCATGCACCGCAACACCTATTTAAATTCCCCGCAGATGCTCGACCGGTACTACCGGCTTCGGAGAGCGCCGCGCATCCGTTTCGCCGGACAGATGACCGGCGTTGAGGGCTATGTGGAGTCGTGCGCGTCCGGCGCGCTCGTCGGCATCGAGACGGCTGCGCAGGTGCTCGGTCTGCCGCCCGTGGATTTCCCGCAGGAGACGGCCATCGGCGCGCTGTCGCTGTACATTTCCGGCGGCAGTGTCGGCGATTTTCAACCTATGAACATCAACTTCGGCATCATCACGCCGCTCGACCACCGCGTGCGCGGCAAGCGCAACAAGAATGCGGAGATCTCGGCGCGCAGCCTGCAGATCCTGGACGGGCTGAAACAAAAGGAGGTTTTTCATCTATGAGAATACTTGTGGACGCAATGGGCGGCGACCTTGCCCCGGACGAGATCGTGAAGGGTGCGGTGCACGCGCAGCAGGAGCTGGGCGCGGAGATTGTGCTCGTCGGCCAGCGCGCCGCCATCGAGTCCTGCCTGCGCAACGAGCAGGCCGAGCTGGAGATCATTGACGCGAGCGAGGTCATCACCATGGACGATGACCCCAGCACGGCGACCCGCCGCAAGAAGGATGCTTCCATGACGGTCGCGCTCAATCTGCTGCGTGACGGCAAGGGCGACGCGGTCGTCTCCGCCGGCAGCACCGGCGCACTGCTCACGGGCGCGACGCTCATCGTCAAGCGCATCCACGGCATCCGCCGCGCGGCGCTTGCCCCCGTGCTGCCCAACGGCGACGCGGGCGTCATGCTCATCGATTGTGGCGCGAACGCCGACTGCACGCCGGAGTACCTGCTGCAGTTTGCCTATATGGGCAGCTACTATGCCCGCACCATGCTCGGTATCGCGGCGCCGCGCGTCGGCCTGCTCAGCAACGGCACAGAGGACCACAAGGGGGCGCAGCTCCAGCATGAGACATTCCCGCTGCTCAAGGCGGCGGACGCCGCCGGGCGCATCCGCTTCATCGGCAATGTCGAGGCCTCACAGGTCTTTAACGGCGATGTGGACGTCGTCGTCACCGACGGCTTTACCGGCAATGTCCTGCTCAAGGGCATCGAGGGCAGCATCAAGTACATGACGCGCCAGCTCAAGGGCATCTTCATGAAAAACTTCAAGACCAAGATGGCGGCGCTCGCCATCAAGAACGAGTTCAAGGCGCTCAAGGCCTCTCTCGACCCGAACGAGGTCGGCGGCACGGCCATGCTCGGCATCAGCAAGCCCGTCATCAAGGCGCACGGCTCGTCGGATGCGCGCGCAATCTATAACGCCATCCGTCAGGCGATCTCGTTTGTCGACTCCGGCATCATCGACGACATCACGGCCAACATTTCCTATATGCGTGTGGACAAGCACGCGGCAAAGGAGCTGGACTGATGGAGGCACTGGAGGCTCGTCTGGGCTATACATTCCGCGACCGGTCGTTGCTGGAGAATGCGCTCATGCACAGCTCTTACGCCAATGAAAACCGTGCGCGCGGCTATACCAGCAACGAGCGGCTCGAGTTTCTGGGTGACTCCGTGCTCGGCATGGTCACGGCGACGCGGCTCTACCGGCTCTATCCCGACATGCCGGAGGGGAAGATGAGCCGTCTGCGTGCCGAGCTCGTGTGCGAGCAGGCACTGCACGGCGTGGCGTGCACGCTGCATCTGGGCGATTATATCCGCCTTGGCCACGGGGAGGAGCGCAGCGGCGGACGCGAGCGCCCGTCCATCCTCGCCGATGCGGTAGAGGCGGTCATCGCCGCCATGTATCTCGACGGCGGGCTGGAGCCCGCGCAGCGCTTTATCCTCGCGCACATCCTCAACGGTCTGGCCGAGGGGGAGATCCACCACGTCGCAGACTATAAGACCGAGCTGCAGGAGCGCGTGCAGCGCCGCGCCGGACAGACGCTCTCTTATACCGTCTGCGCCGAGAGCGGTCCGGATCACAACAAGACGTTCACCATGGCCGTGCTGCTCAATGGCAGCGAGATCGGCCGCGGCACAGGGCGCACCAAAAAGGAGGCGGAGCAGTCCGCCGCCCGCTGCGCGCTCGAAACGCTGAGCGAATAACGGCAAACAGCCGCCTGCAAAAACAGGCGGCTGTATTTTTCATATCTGAAAAAATGCGCTCCTGCCGTTGCAAAATGGCGTTTTTGGCGGTATACTTTACTTTGTATTATTTTCATTTGAGATACCGGCGGCGCTCCTGCGCGGGGCTTTGCCGGGTATGCGAGGGATTTTGTGTACTTAAAAGCATTGGAGATCCAGGGCTTCAAGTCCTTTCCGGACAAGACGCGCCTGAATTTTGACCAGGAGATCACAGCAATCGTCGGCCCGAACGGGAGCGGCAAGTCGAACATATCGGATGCTATCCTGTGGGTCATGGGCGAGCAGCGCACGAAGACGCTGCGCGGCGGCAAGATGGAGGACGTCATCTTCGGCGGCACGGAAAAGCGCAGCCCCATGGGTTTTGCACAGGTGTCGCTCATTCTCGATAACAGCACCGGTATCTTCGACACCGAAAACACCGAGGTCATGATCACCCGCCGCTATTACCGCAGCGGCGAGAGCGAATATTCCATCAACCGCGAGCCCTGCCGCCTGCGCGACATCAATGAGCTGCTCATGGACACCGGCCTCGGCCGCGACGGGTACTCGATCATCGGGCAGGGGCGCATTGCAGAGATTGTCTCCGGCAAGAGCAACGAGCGCCGCGAGATCTTTGAGGAGGCGGCCGGCATCTCGCGCTACCGCTACCGCAAGGAGGAGTCGGAGCGCAAACTTGCCCGCACGGAGGAAAACCTTCTGCGCATCAACGACAAGGTCGATGAGCTGGAACTGCAGGTCGAGCCCCTGCGCAAGCAGGCCGAGACGGCAAAGAAATATCTGCACCTGCGCGACGAGCTCAAGAGCGCCGAGGTCTCCGTCTGGATGGAGACGCTCGACCGGCTGCACGCGCAGGCCGAGACCGTGAACCACGACTATCAGACCGCGAAGGAAAACCTTGCCGGCGCGCAGCGCGAGCTCGAGCAGCTCTATGCAGCGTCGGAGAACATCGCGCAGAAAATGCGCGAGAAGGATCTGGAGTCCGAGCGCACGCGCGAGCAGATCTCCGAGGCAGAGAGTGCCGCCGCCGAGTGCGAGAGCGCTGCGGCCGTCGTGCGCACGAACCTGCAAAACAGCGCCGACAGCATCGCGCGTCTGCGCGTGGAGGTGTCCGAGCAGGCGGATCGCGCCAGCGCTCTGCAGGCGCAGATCGACGCGCAGCAGCAGCGTTTGGAACAGATCGAGTGCGAAAAGGCGCAGCACGCGCAGCAGATCGACACCGTGCTCGAGGACATTGAGCGCAACGCTGCATCCTCCGGTGAGGCCGAGCGCGCGTATACGGAGCTGCTTGCCCGGGAGAGCGCGCAGAGCAGCGCACTGGCCGAGTGCCGCACGCGCATCACGCTCCTGGCCGACAAATCGCAGGAGCTGCTCGATCAGGAAAACGCCATCGTCACCGCCGCTGCGGAGGCGGCCGAGCGTCTGGCCGCGCTCGAGGCGCAGGCGCAGGAAAAGCAGACCGCGCAGCAGCAGGCACAGTCCGCCTGCGACGCGCTGCGCACGCAGCAGAGGGAAAAAACACAGCATCTTTCCGCCTGTGAGCAGGCGCTGGCAAAGCGGCAGGAGCGGCTGTCCGCTCTGACGGTCGACCTGCGCAGCACCGAATCGCGCATCCGTATGCTCACCGAGATGGAAAAGGACTTTGAAGGCTACAACCGCGCGGTCAAGGCCGTCATGCACGCGGCCGAAAAGGGGACGCTGCGCGGTGTGCGCGGCCCGGTGGCAAACCTCATCAAGACCGGCGACCGCTATGCCCTCGCCATTGAGACGGCGCTCGGCGCGGCGGCGCAGAACATCGTCGTCGAGACACAGAGCTGCGGCGCACAGGCCATCGAGCTGCTGCGCCGGCGCGATACCGGCCGTGCGACATTCCTGCCGCTCGATACCATCCGACCCATGCACTTAAACAGCGTGCCGGATCAGGAACCGGGCTATGTCGGCGTGGCCGACACGCTCGTCACCTGCGCGGGCGCTTACCGCGATATCGTCAGCAATCTCCTCGGCCGCACCGTCGTCGCCGAGACGATGAAAGACGCCATTGCTATCTCCAAGCGCTATGACCACCGCTACCGCATCGTCACGCTTGACGGGCAGCTCGTCAACGCCGGCGGCTCGCTCACCGGCGGCAGCGCCGCCAAGGGCAGCGGCATCCTGTCGCGCGCCAATGAGCTCAAGCGCCTGCGTGAGACGCTGGACGCGCTCACGCTCGAAAAGCAGCAGTGTGCGCTCGAGCTCGAGGATGCGCAGGCGGCGCTCGACACGGCGCACGCACAGCTCGACACCGTGCAGGCGCAGCTGGAGCAGGCGATCGAGACACTGCACAGGGCGCAGAGCGAGGCGGCACAGGTCGTGCTGCTCCAAAACGCCGCACAGGAGACCATTGCGGGGCAAAATGCGTCCATTGACGCCTGCCGCGCGCAGCAAAAGACGAATCAGGAGCGCATCGCCGCTGCCCGCGCCGATGCAGCCTCGGCGGAGGAGACGCTTGCACAGCTTCGCGCCGAACGCGATCAGAGCGAGCTCGGCCGCGGCGCGTTTGACCGCCGCCGGCAGGAGCTGGCCGACCGGCTGGCCGGGCTGCGGGCGGAGACGGCGTCGCTCGAGGCTGAGCGCGAGACCATCCTGCGCACCACGCAGCAGATCCACGATCTGTTCGAGGAGATGGCCGGTGACCGCAAGGCGCGCCTTGACCAGATCGCACAGGCGGAGACCGGCACGCAGCAGCTGCAGCAGACGCTGCAAATGCACGAGCGCCGTCTGGCGGAGCTTCGCCAGCGCGCTGAGACACTGCGCGGCGAGCTCGCCGCGTGCAGCGGCCGCAAGCTGGAGCTGGAGGGACAGCGCACGCGCACCGACCGCGACGCGCAGGCGCGCAACCGTGACCTGCTGGATATGCAGGGACTCGTGTCGCGCTTTGAGCAGAAAAAGCTCTCGGCCGACATGGAGGAAAAGCAGATCCTCGACAAGCTCTGGGACAATTACGAGCTAAGCCGCACGGCGGCCGAGGCGCTGCGCCAGCCGATCGAGAATATGACCAAGGCCAGCCGCCGCATCGCCGAGCTGCGCCGCGGCATCGGCGCACTCGGCACGCCGAACCTCGGCGCGATCGACGAATTCACGCGCGTGAACACGCGCTACACTTTCCTCACCGGTCAGCGGGACGATATCCTCAAGGCCAAGCGTGAGCTCACCGGCATCATCGCCGATGTGACGGGGGAGATGGAGGGCATCTTCACCACGCAGTTTCAGGCGATCGATCAGGCGTTCCGCCAGACCTTCCTGGAGCTCTTCGGCGGCGGCAAGGCGGCGCTCGTGCTCGAGGATCCGGAGCACGTGCTCGACAGCGGCATCGAGATCAAGGTGCAGCCGCCCGGCAAGGCGCTCTCAACGCTGAGCCTGATGTCCGGCGGCGAGATGGCGTTCGTGGCCATCGCGCTCTACTTTGCCATTTTGAAGGTGCGGCCGACGCCGTTTTGCGTCATGGACGAGATCGAGGCTGCGCTCGACGAGGCGAACGTCACGCGCTATGTGCAGTATATGCGCCGCCTGGCCAAAAACACGCAGTTTCTCGTCATCACGCACCGCCGCGGCACCATGGAGGAGGCCGACCACCTGTTCGGCGTGACCATGCAGGAAAAAGGCGTGTCGCGCATCATCGAGCTCTCGCTGGATGAGGCGGCTAAAACCATATCGTAACGGAGAAGATAGTCTATGGGATTTTTTGATAAGATCAAACAGGGTCTGACCAAGACCAAGACAAAAATGGACGCCCAGCTGACCGGCATCTTTGCCGCCTATGAGCCGGGCGATGAGGAGTTTTTCGAGGACCTTGAGGAGACGCTCATCCTTGCCGACACCGGTGTTGAGACGACGACCAAGGCCATCGCGCAGCTGCGCAAGGCCATCGAGCTCAAAAAGCTGACCACCGGCGCGGAGGTGAAAAAGGAGTTCGTGCAGATCCTCACGCGCATCCTCAAGGTGCAGGACACCATGCTCCTGCTCACGACGCAGCCGTCGGTCGTGCTCGTCGTCGGCGTCAACGGCGTCGGCAAGACGACGACGATCGGCAAGCTCGCTTCCCAGCTCAAGAAGGAGGGCAACCGCGTGCTCCTGTCCGCCGCGGACACGTTCCGCGCGGCGGCCGCCGACCAGCTCACCGTCTGGGCGCAGCGCGCCGGCGTGGAGATCGTCAAGCACGAGGAGGGCTCTGACCCCGCCGCCGTGGTGTTCGACTCCATTCAGGCGGCAAAGGCGCGCGGCGTGGATGTCGTCATCGTCGACACCGCCGGCCGCCTGCACAACAAGGCAAATCTCATGAACGAGCTCAATAAGATCACGCGCGTCATCCGCCGCGAGCTGCCGGAGGCGGACGTCGAGACGCTCATGGTGCTCGATGCCACGACCGGTCAGAACGGCCTCATTCAGGCAAAGCAGTTTCTCGACACGGCGGATCTGACCGGTATCGTGCTCACGAAGCTCGACGGTACGGCCAAGGGCGGCATCGTCTTTGCGATCGCAAACGACCTGCAGCTGCCGGTGAAATATGTCGGCGTCGGCGAGCAGATCGACGACCTGCTGGAGTTCAAACCTGCGGAATTTGTGGAGGCGCTGCTGTCATGATCCTTGCAAGCAATAATGCACATAAGTTAGATGAGTTTCGCGCCATCTTTGCCGACATGGGCATCGAGATCATCCCGCAGAGCGCGGCCGGCTGCGACTTTGAGGTCGACGAGACCGGCGAGACCTTCGAGGAAAACGCCTATCTGAAGGCCATCGCCGTGACCCGCGCGACGGGGCAGGCCGCCATCGCGGACGACTCCGGCCTCGAGGTCGATGCGCTCGGCGGCGCACCCGGCGTGCACTCGGCGCGCTATACCGGCCGGCACGACGATACGGACGCCGCACGCAACGAGCTCCTGCTGCACAACCTCGGCGCACGTACCGACCGCACGGCGCGGTTCGTGTCGTGCATCTGCTGCACATTCCCGAACGGCGACGTGCTGCGCGCACGCGGCACGTGTGAGGGCAGCATCCTGTTTGCCCCGCGCGGGGAAAACGGCTTCGGCTATGACCCGCTGTTTTTGCCGGAGGGCTATGACTGCTCCATGGCGGAGCTGCGCCCGGAAGAGAAAAACGCCATTTCCCACCGCGGAAATGCGCTCAAAATCCTGAAAGAAGAATTGAGGAATTACTATGCTGACAAGTAAGCAGCGCGCCCAGCTGCGCGGACTCGCCGCGACGGAGGACACCATTGTCCACATCGGCAAGGGCGGCATCACCGACAACATCGTCACCCAGATGAACGACGCGCTCAAGGCGCGCGAGCTCGTCAAGGGGCGCGTGCTCGAAAACTCGCTCCTGACCGCGCGCGAGGCGTGCGATCAGCTTGCCGCGACCTGCCGCGCGGAACCTGTGCAGGTCATCGGCTCGAAATTCGTGCTCTATAAGCGCAACGAGCAAAAGCCGAAGATCGAGCTCGTGAAAAAGGCGAAGAAATGAAGATCTGCATCTATGGCGGCAGCTTTAACCCGCCGCACCTCGGCCATACGGCGGCACTGCGCGCCGTGCGCGCGGCAATCGAGCCGGATGTGACGCTCG
>OIZE01002170.1_pt1 | contig 10738 bp, 8 predicted proteins | sample 1588421 | NCBI WGS metagenome assembly OIZE01 (sample SAMN03283251) | human gut metagenome | biome: human-associated habitat; material: feces | host: Homo sapiens | place: USA | collected 2013
CTTGCTCGGGCAAGACGAGCTTACCCGTCGCAAGCGCGACTTGGATACGCGGGGGCTGACCGTTCGGCTCCACACCTTGCAAAAAAAAGTCCGTTCTCGTCAGACTAGGGGCGCACGTGTACAAAGTGCATCTGACGAAGAATCGGACCAAGTGAATGATTGCATTAGGGGATACAATCATTACAAGCGATAGAAAATAGAAAAGGTGAAGGAAAGTTATCCTTCAGTTTCCAACCATCGGAAACTATTTTATTATAATATGGTCTCCATCTGAAGTCAATAAGATTAGTTTAAAAAAATTAAAGTATATTTATACGTTCTAATGAATTTCTGTGATGCCTGTTAAAATCAGATACAGACCGTAGACGGCAACGATGATTCCGCTGATCAGATTGATTGCCAACAAAAACTTTTTCGGAAGTTTGTCGCGAAGCAGGTTGAAACCGATCGTAATTCCGTGATCCCAGATGAAACTGGCGGTTACGACGCCGGTAATAAAGAGGATGCTTTGCTCAAACGTCAAAGTGGCACGACTTGCGCCAAGCATCATGGTACCGTCGATCATGGCTTGAGGATTTCCCCAGCTGACGATGAGAGCAGTCATCAAAGCTTGCTTAAGCGTTTGCTTTTTTCGATCAGAACCAATGGCAGTCTGTTTGGCAGAACGAATAATATTGAAGCCGATGTAAGACGTCAGTGCGCCGCCAACGAGCATGACGATAATTTTAACGATTTCATTAGCTGAAATCAGCGCGCCGATGCCGTAAAATGCAGCAAATGAAAACAGCGCGTCACAAAACCAAACCAAGAAGTTATATAAAAGCGCTTTGCTCATTTTGTTTGAAAGCGCATTGTTGAACATGTAGATATTTTGCATTCCGATTGGTGCCACGAAGGCAAAGCCAACCAGGATACCGCGTAAGTAAATCACGAAGACACATCCTTTAGAAATCTTTAACGCACAAACTTGATTTTAGTTAAGAATTGGTAAAACGTCAAGCTATTTTCTGAAAACGTTTGTTCAGAACTTGCCGAGATGTTTTATGTTTGCTATATTTGACTAAGTGGACAATTAGAAAAAGGGAAGGTATTACATTGAAAATATTAAGCATCGTAGTGCCTTGTTACAATTCAGCCGCCTACATGGATCGCTGCGTTCAGTCATTGCTGTTGGGCGGATCTGATGTTGAAATCATTTTGGTCGATGATGGTTCGAAGGACAAGACACCTGAAAAGATTGACAATTACCAAGCACGCTATCCGGGGATAATCACGGCCGTGCATCAAGAAAACGGGGGACACGGACAGGCCGTAAATACGGGGATTGAACATGCGACCGGTCATTACGTGCGCGTAGTTGACAGCGATGATTGGCTGGACGGTAAGGCGTTTCCGAAGGTGATGGATTTTCTCAGAAAATCAGTCGAAGAAGACATGCAGCTTGACATGCTGATTACGAATTATATGTATGACAAGCAAAACGTCAAGCACAAAAAAATCATGCAATACCGCAAATGCGTTCCAACGAACTGCATTTTCACATGGGAAGATACTCATTTTCCGTTTGGAAAGTACTTATTGATGCACTCCGTAATTTATCGGACAACGCTTGTTCGTGATGAGGCAAAGCTCAAATTGCCGGCACATACTTTCTATGTTGATAATTTATACGTGTTCGAACCGCTCCAATACGTAAAGAACATGTATTATTTAGACGTTACGCTGTACCATTACTTCATCGGGCGCGAGGATCAGTCCGTGAACGAAAAAGTCATGATCGGAAGAATCGATCAGCAGATCTTTGTCAACAAGCGAATGGTTGATTATTACACTGATAATGTCGAGATGAAGTCGCATATCGGCAAGTATATGGAAAAGTATATTGAAGTAATTACTTCCGTTTCGTCAATCTTGTTGATCAGAGATGGATCAAAAGAAGCCTTGAATAAGAAAAAGGAGCTTTGGCACTACATCAAAGAAAAGAACCCCAAGCTGTATCATAAGCTGATGCGCGGAGCTTTGGGGATGGGCCTGCATCTTCCCGGAAAATTGGGCAGGAGAGCTGCGGTTGACGTTTACCGCATGGCCCGAAAAATCTACGGATTCAATTAAGATAATATTGAAGACCAGTCTCGCAGCGCGGCGTTTTTAGTTTATTTTAAATAGTGATTATGCTATCATAACTAATATCTGAACTATGGAGGAATTATTTTGAGAAAGTTAGTGCTTTATTTCTCTGAATTTGGAAATACAGAGTCGATATCCAAACGTATTGCTGAAAACACGGGAGCGGATATCTGCAAAATAGAGCCGGTTGAACCGTACCCGGAAAATCTCCAGGAAGTGATGGAAATCGGACAAAATGAGACGGACAACGGAACTATGAGACCAATCAAACAGCTTGAAGTCGATTTGTCAAAGTATGACAAGGTGATTTTGGGGATGCCGACCTGGTGGTGTCACGTCCCTCCTTGCGTCGGGTTCTTTTTGAAAAATGCAGCGCTTAAAAGGATAACCGTTTTTGTGACAAATTCAGGGATGCCGCTCAACGTTGATGATGAGATAAAGCGAGTCTCACCCAATACAGATGTTGAAAGTTCAAAAATTATCGAATTTACGCCGCTCGTTGAACCAAGCAGGCTGGTTACGCCGCTTGAGGAAATTGATGCATGGATTGAAACTTTATAAAAAAGCTTAGGGTCTCAATAATTGAGATCCTAAGCTTTTTAGTATTTTGACGTTAAGCTTCCGTTGTTCCTTCTGCCTCTTTTTTAGCAAGTTTCAAGTCATAGCCATGGATGAACGGGAACCAGATTGCTGCGGCGACAACTGCGGAGAGAACCGATACAAGTGCACCTTGCCAGCTTTGCGTTGCGATGAAACCGCTCAGACCAACTGGCGTCGGCCATGGTTGTTGGGCAGTAATTTTTGGAACGAAGTGCGTTGCAATTGCAAAGTAGCCGACCATGGCACTTGCCATTGGTGCCAAAACGAACGGAACGACCAAATTAATATTGTAGACGATCGGCAAACCGAAGAGCAAAGGCTCGTTGATGTTGAAAATGCCAGGAACGACTGCCACTTTGCCGAGTTCACGCAGTTGGTGAGACTTGGACATGAAAGCCATGTACAAAACTGCACCAAGCGTAGCACCTGAACCACCGATCGTGATGAAAGAGTTGATGAAGTCACCGGCAAAGACATGGAAACTACCGGAAACGTTTGAAGCCATGTTTGCCAAAACGAATGCGTTCGTGAAGCTCGTAATGATTGTTGCGCCGTGGATACCGAAGAACCAAAGGAAATGAATCAAGAAGACGATGATCAAAATGCCCCACCATGAATCGACCAATCCTGATACAAATGAGAACGGAATGTAAAGCAGGTTGAAGATGTCAGTATGGCACATAATCAAAACGGCATCGATGAGCAAAACGACGACTGCGATTATGAAACATGGAATAAGCGACGTGAATGAATCCGAAACGCCCTTTGGAACAGAGTTTGGCATCTTGATTGACCAGCCCTTTTTTATGCAGAGACGGTAGATCTGAATTGCCAAGGTGCCGATGATGAGTCCTGTGAAAATGCCGGTTGCACCAATGCGCGAAAGACCGGAGCCACTGATTGCATAGCCGGAGTAAACGGCATTTTTCGCGTCTGTCAAAAATTGTGCAGAGCCGTTTTTCCAAACAAGCTGCGGAACGGTGATGAACAATGCGAAAAATGAAAGAAAGGCACCGTTCAACGGTGAAAGATCAAGGTTTTCTTCTTGTTGATAGATTTTCGTATAGTTGTAAGCAAAAGATCCCGTAAAGAAGAGGGCGATGATTCCCATCGTAGCATTATAGATAACGGTAAAGAGATTATTGAAACGCCCAAGCGTGTTGTTGTAAAAATCAACAAAAGCCGGGAACGTGATGACCTGAGTGAGAACGCTCAGGATGAGGAACATCGATCCGACGATCGTGAAGGCGATGATGCTGTAGCCGGCACCCATGACGGCGCGGACAAAACGTGTATTGGCGAATTTGCCGACTGTTGGAAGAATCTTCTCATTAAGCCAGCCTGTGAAGTTGCTTTCTTTTTCAGCCATAATAAAGACCTCCTTAGGTCCGGCATCCGCATTTCATGTACGAATGAATAATTGCAGTTTGATATGTACAGACGAACTGCGGATGCAGTGAATGATTGATGATTGTAATTGGTAAGCGCTTCCTTTATTTACATTTTCCAGTATAATCGATTGGGATCATTTTGTAAAGGGCTTCCAACAAGAAATTGTACCAATATGTTTTATGAAGATAAGTATATACAATTTGTTCAGTTGAAAATATGCAAATACATTAAATTTTTTAGAATCAATTTAAAGTTTGAAAAATGTAAATTTGTAAAATGCAGTGTTAGCTGACAATTTAACGGGGAAAATAAAAAGCAGGGCAGAAGAGCTCAAAACGTATTCTGTCCTGCTTTTTTCAAATTTTGCCTAATTTGTTTTCTCAAACATTTTGATGACTTTGAACTGGCGGTCCTGGTCGTTGGTGATTTTTTTGATCTTCAAAAGCACCATGACGGACATCAGAATTCCAATCAAGGCAATTCCGATGACGCAAAACTGGCCCTTACCGTTCAAGAACGGAAGGAACAAAGAATATGCCGGCGTCATCGAAATCAGGATGATTGCAAGGTTGACAGAAATCTGTGCAATGTAATAACCTTTGCTGACTGGAACCGCACTCTTTTTGGTATGAAGCTTGGAAGTCAGTTCCAGTGTTACGGCAATTCCGCCAATCATCAGCAAAAACGGCAGGACTGCTGACCAGCTTTTGCATGTCAGGGCCATTCCGAACCAGTAGAGATTTGTAAAGAACATGAATGCCGTGAAGTATCGCAGCATCAGGAAACGATTGAAGTACATAAAGCTCAGGCTCTGTTCTTTTTTAACGTCATCTGCTGTTTTTTTCATGGAAATACCTCCGTTAATTTTGAGTAAACGTTTTCTTTATATGACATTTTAATATATTGGTACTAATTTGTAAAGTGGGTACAATGATCCGGGCTTGGAGACTTGTTATCGTTAACAGCTTGTCATTTCAAATATCAGATCATATAATGAAAACGTTCTGAAAAATCGGAACGAAATTTCTTTTTCATACGAAGGTCAACAGACCCTCTGCCATTATATCGAAGCGAGTCTTTGACTTGCACATTTTTGAACCAGTGAAACGGACGCGTTAAAGTGCCCGTTTTTTTAATGGGCATTTGACACGATTGAATTCGAAAGGTTTCGAGGATGGGAAAATCGTGGCTCAAACCAAAAATGGGAATTGTCCTTAAGCTTGCATAGACGTTCTGATTTTGCCAAATGCAGAGTCCGCTAAATCAGCGCGCCAAGCTCTCATTCAATTTTTCCGGCTGTTTCCATTATGGAAGGCGATTGTCGTGCATACAAAAAACCGGATCAGATTTGCGATTAATTGCAAATCATCCGGTTTTTCAATTTGAGGCATAGTTTTTCCCAGCCTCTAGCTGATTTTTCTTATTTATCTTCTTCAACGGGAACCGGACGATTCAAAGTCGTCATACCATCAGCCCGCTTGTTGACGAGCTCGGCCACGTCGATGCCGGTCGCGTCCTTGATGAATGCCAAAGATTGGGCCAAGCCTTCGTTGGTTTGGCCTGAAACTCCGGCAGCACCGTCGAAAACGGTCAGCTGATCGATGCTTGCGACTGCTTGCGCATAGGATGCGGAAATTTCCGGCAGTTTATCGATGATTGCCATGGCAAGAGCGACTTGCCCGTTTTGTTCAAGCGCTTTGGCGATGGCTTCCTGCGCTTTGGCATTTGCCTGACCTTCGACCTGGATCTTGTCAGCGCTGGCCTGACCTTGTTCGCGAATCGAATAGGCGTTGGCATCGGTGCTGAGATTTTGTGCGTCCTTGTCAGCCTGAGCCTTGATGCGCAAAGCATTGGCATCTGCTTCTGCTTTGATCTGGACTGCCTGTGCTTCAGCATTCTGCTGCGCGATTACGGTTGATTTCAACTCGTTTTCGCGAACGACGATCTTCTTTTCCTTAAACGTCTGCTCCTGGATGGCCTTTTCAATCGCATAAGCCTGCTCTGCCTTGGCTTTTTCGGTTTGAACCTGGGCATCGTTTTGTGCAATTGTCACGTCCGTTTCCTTGGTCTTGTCTGAAATGTAACGTTTTGACTGCAGCTGTGCTTCCTGCTTTTTTGTGAATTTTGCACAATTGGAATGTGATTGATCAAAGTTTTTTCACGATTACAATCAATATAAATAACATTTAAAAATGCTTATATAATCTAAGGCGTTGAGATTATGCCAAAAAGCGCCGGTAAAAAAATTGTAAAAAGTTGCCAAAAGGACTTGAAATCGCTCTCATAAAGATATATTATAATTAGTGAAGTTTTTCACATTATGAAAATCTTGCATGCATGCTGAAAGTGTAACCAGTGATTTTTGGGAGGTATTATAAATGGAAAAAGAAGCTACGAAGCCAAAGAAAAAAGTTTTGACTGAAGAAGAAAAAGCAGCACGAATGGAAGCTGCTCGCAAGTATACCGATACCCTCGTTGATAAAGCAGCAGCTGCTGAAAGCGAATATGCGCATTTTACGCAGGATCAAGTTGACAAAATCGTTGCTGCAGCCGCGCTTGCTGGTTCTGAGGCGGCTTTGATGCTTGCACATGAAGCGGTGGAGGAAACGAACCGCGGCGTCGTTGAAGATAAGGATACCAAGAATCGTTTTGCAACCGAAAACATCTATAACGCAATCAAGGATGAAAAAACCGTTGGAATCATCGCTGAAGACAAGATCAAAGGCGAAGTTCAAATTGCCGCACCGCTTGGCGTTTTAGCCGGCATCGTCCCGACGACGAATCCGACGTCGACGGCAATGTTCAAATCTTTGATGGCGCTTAAGACGAGAAATGCGATTGTCTTTGCTTTTCATCCGCAAGCTCAAAAATGTTCCGTTCATGCTGCACAAATCGTTTATGAAGCAGCCGTTGCAGCCGGAGCTCCGAAAAACATCATTCAATGGGTTGAAACTCCGTCAATTGAAAATACGACGGCGCTGATTCAAAACAGAAAGATCGCATCGATTCTTGCAACGGGCGGTCCCGGAATGGTCAATGCCGCACTCAAGTCGGGCAACCCGTCAATGGGCGTTGGCGCCGGCAACGGTGCAGTTTTCGTTGATCATACGGCTCATCTTGACCGTGCGGTTGAAGACTTGCTTTTGTCCAAGCGTTTCGACAACGGGATGATTTGTGCAACCGAAAATTCGGTTGTCATCGAAGCACCTGTTTACAAGGATTGGATGAAGAAGATGGAAGAAAAGGGCGCATACCTGCTTCCTAAAAAAGACTACGAAAAGCTGGCTGATTTCGTCTTCAATGACAGGCACGGCGTAAACGGACCGGTTGCCGGCAAACCGGCTCGTTGGATTGCCGAAAATGCCGGCATTGATTTGCCTGAAGGAAAAGACGTCATCATGTTCGAACTCGATCCGAAGAACATCGGCGAAAAGCTCTCATCAGAAAAGCTTTCTCCGCTCCTTTCGGTTTATAAGGCAAAAGACAGAGAAGACGGCATCAAGATCGTTGCCGCACTGCTCGACTACCAAGGTGCCGGTCACAATGCGGCCATTCAGATTGGTTCTCAGGCAGATCCGTTCTTGAACGAATTTGCCGACAAGACAAAGGCTGCTCGCATCTTGGTAAATCAACCGGATTCAATCGGCGGTATCGGCGACATCTATACGGATGCGTTACGTCCATCTTTGACGCTTGGAACCGGGTCATGGGGGAAGAATTCATTGTCACACAACTTATCAACTTCAGACCTGTTGAATGTCAAGACGGTCGCAAAACGTCGCAATCGTCCTCAATGGGTTCGTTTACCAGAAAAAATCTACTATGAAAAGAATGCCTTGTCATACTTGACGGATGAAACGGAGCACATCGATCGCGCAATGATCGTTGCCGATCCTGGAATGGTTAAATTCGGCTTCGTTGACAAGGTTTACGATGAGCTTGAAGCACGCGAAAATCCGGTAAAGACATCCCTTTACGGAACTGTTCATCCTGATCCGACGTTGGGACAGACGATGGAAATCGCACGCCAGATGGAAGAATTCCAACCGGATACAGTTATTGCCATCGGTGGCGGTTCCGCAATGGATGCTGCCAAGATTGCGCGCTACATCTATGAATACTCTCTTGAACAAGAACCTGGCTTCCTTGAAAGCTACGAAAAAGTCAGCGAACTGTTCACTCGTCTGCAGCAAAAATTCGTTGATATCCGCAAGAGAATCGTCAAGTTCCATCACGGCACGCACACGAAACTTTTCTGCATCCCGACAACTTCAGGTACCGGTTCCGAAGTTACGCCGTATGCGGTTATTACGGATGACAACACGCACGTTAAGTATCCGTTGACCGACTACGAAATGACGCCTCAGGTTGCGATCGTCGACCCTGAATTTGTCATGACGGTTCCGAAGAGAACAGTTGCATGGTCAGGTCTCGATACGCTGTCACATGCGCTTGAGTCATACGTTTCCGTAATGGCTTCAGACTTCACGCGCCCGTGGTCGCTTCAGGCAATCAAGCTCGTATTTGAAAACCTTGAAAAATCCTACAATTATGACCCTAAGAATCCTACGCTTGAAGGCGAAACTGCTCGCGAAAACATGCACTATGCGGCTACTCTTGGCGGCATGGCCTTCGCAAATGCTTTCCTTGGCATCAATCACTCGCTTGCTCACAAGACTGGCGGTGAATTCGGACTTCCTCACGGCCTTGCGATTTCGATTGCGATGCAGCACGTGATTCGTTTCAACGGCGCATCCGGCAAGGTCAAGAGAACACCGTTCCCACGCTACGAAGTTTATCGTGCTCAAAAGGATTATGCAGACATCGCGCGTGCGCTTGGATTGAAAGGCAGAACAGATGCTGATTTGGTCGAAGCATTGTGCAACAAGATTGAAGAACTGATGAAGGCCGTTGACGTAACTCCTAAGCTTTCGGCAAACGGGGTTACTAAAGAAGCCTTTGACGGCGCTTTGGACAAATTGTGCGATTTGGTTTACAACGATCAATGCACGACGGCAAACCCTCGCCAACCAAGCTTGGAAGAGATTCGCCAGTTGTTGATTGATCAATTCTAAAGATGATTCCCATATAATACTTCCTTGAAAGGACCGAGTTTTGCTCGGTTCTTTTTTACGTTTTGCGTTATGGAAAATAAAACGTGATTAACCGTTTTCTTCGCGATGAGAGTGCAGTTTTTGAAGATGTTATGAAAACTGTTGCAAGTTTCGGAGTTATGGTATATAATTGGTCTATACCAATAAGGGCGTGACATTTTTTTCGAGGAGGAATTCAAAATGAAAGTTATTATTGTTAAAAATGCAGCAGAAGGCGGAAAGAAAGCATTTGAAATTTTTAAGGAAAAACTTGACGAAGGAGCAACCGTTTTTGGCCTGGCAACTGGTGGCACGCCTGAAACGACTTATCAGGAATTATGCGATAGCGACCTCGATTTTTCGAACTGCATTTCAATAAACCTTGACGAATATGTCGGCTTATCGGATGATAATCCGCAAAGCTACCATTATTACATGAAAAAGCATCTGTTTGAAAAGAAGCCGTTCGCTCATTCATATCTTCCTGACGGCCAAAATGATGATGCAAAAGTCGAATGTGAACGCTACAGCAAGATTATTGCGGAAAATCCGGTTGACTTGCAGCTGCTTGGAATCGGTCGCAACGGACATATCGGGTTTAATGAGCCAGGGTCTGCTTTTGACGGCAAGACGCAAAAGATTCGCTTGACGGAATCGACGATTGCAGCAAATGCGCGCTACTTCGAAAACGAAAATGACGTTCCGAAGTATGCATATTCGATGGGAATCGGCGAAATCATGCAGGCAAAGACAGTTTTGCTTGAGGCATATGGCAAGGATAAGGCGGATGCAATCAAGAAAATGGTTGAAGGAGAACCGACCGAAGAAGTCCCTGCAAGCGTTCTGCAAAAGCATGATGATGCGATTGTTATTGTGGATGAGGATGCGGCAAGCTTGTTAAGGTAAAAGATGTGGAAGCGAGCGGTCATGAGCCCGTACGCAAGCTTTGGACGACCGAAGGCGAGCTCGTCTCGTCTAGGGAGGCCTTGCTTGCGATAGGGGGAATGCGAGCTGGAACCCGATTATGCAAGGTGTGGAAGCGAGCGGTCATGAGCCCGTACGCAAGCTTTGGGCGACCGAAGGCGAGCTCGTCTCGTCTAGGGAGTCCTTGCTTGCGATAGGGGGAATGCGAGCTGGAACCTGATTATGAAGGTGTGAAGACGAGCGCTTATGACCCCGTACGCAAATGAATTTTTTCTTTTTTGGGCAGCACGCCAAGATTTCACTCGGATTTACGGACAAAGAGCCAATTTTTGTTGATTTGTCCGTAAGCAAAACGCATTTTACGGACAAACTGGCATTTTCCGGTGATTTGTCCGTAAATTTTTGGCCATTATGAGGAAGATTTACGGACAAACAGGGATTTTTGGATCATTTGTCCGTAAAACCCGGTCCGAAACACCTGAATTCTTACGGACAAAAGGTTGTTTTTGACCATTTTGTCCGTAATCGGCACTTTTCGGGAAGACCATTTACGGACAAACTCCCAATTTTCATCGATTTGTCCGTAAACGGCAGTGATTTTG
>OIZE01002171.1_pt1 | contig 10738 bp, 10 predicted proteins | sample 1588421 | NCBI WGS metagenome assembly OIZE01 (sample SAMN03283251) | human gut metagenome | biome: human-associated habitat; material: feces | host: Homo sapiens | place: USA | collected 2013
GTACGAAGCCGTGTGCTGCTTTTTGTCCTTCCGCCCCTTATCACCTTGGGCGTGGCAGGGCCCTACTGTGCGATCTACACGGTCACGCTTGTTCTTGCCTATCTGTTCCTGTTTTGGAAAAAACGCGTGTGGAACAGATGCGGACTGATCTTGGCACTTTTTGATGCGGTCATTCCGTTTCTTATCTATCTGTGGAGCAATTCACAGGCAGTATATGAGTATTCGGGAGCAGCAGGAGGCTCTCTCACGCAGAATTTATTAAAGGAACCTGTATTTTTTATTAAATTTCTACTTAAGTCTTTCGCATCTATGGTTTTTGGAGTAGAATTGATAGACAGGCATCTGACAGGTATCCCGGGGAAGGTGTGGTGCCTTCTGGGACTGCTTGTTATCTTAGCCTATTTTATGGCATTGTGGCTTAACTTTTCCAGCGGGCTGGCGGAAAGGACGATCCTTCCGCTCATGCTGTTAGCCGGAGGAGGAATGAACCATCTGATGGTGCTTGTGAGCCGGTGGATCTTCATGCCGAACGACTGCTACGGGATGAGCTCCCGCTATGCACTCCAGTATCAGATCGGGATCCTCGGGATCCTGCTGACCTTCGCACTGGTATGGCAGGAGGAACCCCACAGGAAGATTCGCTGGAAGGCAGTCATGGCCCTTACGGCTTCCGTCTTTCTTGCAGGAAATCTTCTGACCACAGCGGAGGAATTTTCCTTCGGACGCCACAGAAAGAGCCATAATCTGGAAGTAAAGCAGATATTGATGAACTTTGAACAGGAATCAGAGGAAACATTGAAAGCAGCGTTAGAATACAGAAAACCCGGAACACGGGAGGCGCTGACTATATTAAAAGAAAACGGATGGAATATTTTCCGGGAGAAACAGTAGGAGGGGACCCATGAAGGTTGTAATTCTGGCAGGAGGATTTGGTACAAGGATCAGTGAGGAGAGCCATTTAAAACCGAAGCCAATGATCGAGATCGGTGAAAAGCCGATCTTATGGCATATTATGAAATACTATTCCCAGTTTGGATATAATGAATTTATTATCTGTCTGGGCTATAAGCAGTATGTGGTCAAAGAGTTCTTTGCAGATTATTTCCTGCATACCTCGGATGTCACCTTTGATCTTGCCAATAACAGCATGAAGGTTCACAATAACTATTCCGAACCGTGGAAGGTGACCTTGATCGATACAGGATTAAATACGATGACAGGCGGACGGGTAAAGCGGATCCGCGACTATGTGGGAGACGAGCCGTTTATGCTCACTTACGGAGACGGACTCTCCAATATCGATTTAAAGGCGTTAGAGGAATTTCACCGCTCCCACGGAAAGATCGCTACGATTACAGCGGTCAATATCGGCCAGAGGTTCGGTGTGCTGGATATGGATGAGGCCGGTCAGATCAATGCGTTCCGCGAGAAGAATGATGACGACGGAAGCCTGATCAATGGAGGCTTTATGGTCATGAATCCGGGCGTCTTCGATTACATTGAGGGCGATACGACCGTATTTGAGCAGGGGCCGTTAAGAGGACTTGCCGGAGATGGTGAGCTGATGGCCTATCGTCATGAGGGATTCTGGAAGTGCATGGACACACAGAGAGAAAAGCAGCAGCTGGAGGAGATGTGGCAGTCCGGAAATGCACCGTGGAAGATCTGGAAATAAACAGCCGGGAGTGAGAACATGAATCTGAAAGAAGTGTATGAGTTTTATAAAGGCAAACGGGTACTGGTGACCGGCCACACCGGATTTAAGGGCAGCTGGCTTAGCAGGATCTTAGTTAATGCCGGTGCCCTAGTGACCGGATATTCCTTAGAGGCTCCGACAGAGCCGGCCCTGTTTACAATGGCGGGGCTTGAAGGAAGGATGCGCTCCGTGATCGGCGATATTCGTGATCTGGAGCATTTAAAGCAGGTGTTTGAGGAGACAAGGCCCGAGATCGTCCTTCATCTGGCGGCCCAGCCCATTGTCCGCGATTCCTACAAGGATCCTGTATACACCTATGCAACAAATGTGATGGGAACCGTCAACATTCTCGAATGTGTCCGGCTGTTTTCCTGTGTCCGTTCCTTTTTAAATGTTACGACGGATAAGGTGTATGAAAATATGGAGTGGGAGTACGGATACCGCGAAAATGACAGGCTGGACGGATACGATCCCTACTCGAACAGCAAGTCCTGCTCGGAGCTTGTGACCCACAGCTATAAAAAATCATTTTTTGAAGGGAGAAATTGTGGGATTTCCACCTGCCGTGCCGGAAACGTGATCGGAGGCGGAGATTTTGCCAATGACAGGATCGTGCCGGACTGCGTCCGGGCCGCAATGAAAAAAGAGGCGATCGTTGTCCGGAATCCTCATTCCACAAGACCCTACCAGCACGTCTTAGAGCCGCTGGCAGTCTATCTTATGATCGCAAAAGCCCAGTATGAGGATGAAAGCTTTGCCGGATACTATAATGTGGGTCCGGACGATCAGGACTGTGTAACCACTGGAGAGCTTGTCGACATGTTCTGCAGCCTGTGGGGAAACAAAATGACATGGATCAATAAAAGTGACGGAGGCCCCCATGAGGCGAATTTCCTCAAGCTGGACTGCTCCCGCTTAAAATCTGTATTCGGATGGCGCCCACGCTTTCATGTGAAAGAAGCAATGGGGCTTACAACGGAGTGGTTTGGCGCCATGGAAAGCGGAAAAGACGTGATCGAAGTAATGGACAGGCAGATCAAAGACATGTTCCGGATACAGGAATAAGTACATGCTATGGAGGATATAAGAATGTTTGAAAATAAAACAGAAGCCGAAGCCCGAGAGGAGATACTGTCCCTGGTGGCGGAGTATGCAGATAAATTTCATAATCAGAAAAAAGAATTTCATGAGGGAGACCGCATTCCTTACGCATCCAGAGTCTATGACAGGCAGGAGATGGTAAATCTGGTGGACAGCTCCTTAGAATTCTGGCTGACATCCGGACGCTACACGGATCAGTTTGAGAAGAAGCTGGCAGAATATCTGAAGGTAAAATTCTGTTCGCTGGTAAATTCCGGTTCCTCTGCGAATCTGGTGGCATTTATGGCGTTGACCTCTCCGCTCCTTGGAGAACGCCGTGTTAAGCGCGGAGATGAGGTCATTACGGTGGCAGCCGGCTTCCCGACAACGGTGACCCCGGCAATCCAGTTTGGAGCCGTTCCTGTTTTCGTGGATGTAACGATCCCACAGTATAATATTGATGTAAATATGCTGGAGGCGGCGCTGTCAGATAAAACGAAGGCAGTCATGATAGCCCATACCTTAGGAAACCCGTTCGATCTGAGGGCCGTTAAGGAATTTTGTACGAAGCATGGCCTGTGGCTGGTGGAGGACAACTGTGATGCATTGGGCAGCAGATATACGATCAACGGCGAGGAAAAATTTACGGGAACCGTCGGAGATATCGGTACCTCCAGCTTCTACCCGCCCCACCACATGACAATGGGCGAAGGCGGAGCTGTCTATACAAACGATCCGCTCTTAAATAAGATCATCCGCTCCTTCCGTGACTGGGGACGCGATTGTGTATGTCCGTCAGGCTGTGATAACCTGTGCGGCCATCGCTTTGACAGACAGTATGGCGAGCTGCCTCTGGGCTATGACCACAAGTATGTATATTCCCATTTTGGTTATAACTTAAAGGCCACCGATATGCAGGCGGCTATCGGATGTGCTCAGTTAGATAAATTTCCGTCCTTTGTGGAAAAAAGACGCCACAACTTTGACCGCCTGAAGGCAGCACTGGCGGACTGCTCCGACCGTCTGATCCTTCCGGAGGCGGCTGAAAACTCCCGCCCGAGCTGGTTCGGCTTCCTGATCACCTGCAAGCCGGGGGTAGACAGAAATCGCGTTGTCAGATATGTGGAGGAGCATGGCGTACAGACCAGAATGCTCTTTGCCGGAAACCTGACAAAGCATCCCTGCTTTGACGAGATGAGAAAGAGCGGAGAGGGATATCGTGTTGTCGGTACGCTTTCCAATACAGACCGCATCATGACAGATACCTTCTGGGTCGGCGTATATCCGGGAATGACGGACGAGAAGATCGACTACATGGCAAAAGTGATTAAAGAGGGATCATTACAGTGAATACAAACAAACAGGAAGAAGCCTTTGACCTGACGAAGGTTCATGAAACGAACCTGAAGCTGTTAAAGGAAATCGATCGGATCTGTCGAAAATATAAGATCAAATATGCGCTGGACTCCGGGACTCTCCTCGGAGCCGTGCGCCATAAGGGCTTTATCCCATGGGATGATGATGTGGATGTGGTATTTACAAGGGCGAATTACGAGATGTTTGCCAAGGTAGCCAGGAGAGAGCTGCCGGAGGGCATGTCCCTTGTGGAGCCGGATGAATATCATGGCGGAAAGGCATTTTTTGATTTTGTTCCCCGCATCACCTACAATAACAGCCGGAAATTTGAAGAATCCGGAAAAATGGAGTTTTATGATGATAAGATCAGCCGCCTGAATGTGGATCTGTTTATTCTGGATCCCCTGCCGGACGGAAAGCTGGAGAAAAAGCTTACAAAGCTTTTCCATTGCATTGTGTATGGACTGGCTCTCGGACACCGCTGGCGGATCGATTATTCGGATTACAAAGGAAAAATGAAGCTTTTTGTCGGCGTCCTTTCCAATATCGGAAAGCTGATCCCGTTCCCTGTTACCTACAGGCTTTGGAGGAAGCTCTGTAAAAAAGATGCCGCCCGCAGGACAGAGCTTTACTTTTATACAAACTATGCCCCCAACTACTACTATGTGGAAATGAAACGGGAGTGGAGTGACTGCGTAAAGGAAACAGAATTTGAGGATACAACGCTCTTTATCCCGGAGGGCTGGGAGCATTATCTGACGCAGGTATACGGAGATTATATGAAGCTGCCTCCGGAAGAAAAACGTATTCCGGAGCATTCAGATATGGAGATAAAAATCTATGGATAAGTTGGTTTCTGTGGTAGTATCGGTCTACAATGAGGAGCTGGCTCTCCGTGAATTTTATCAGGACACGGGGAAGATCTTAAGGGAGCTTCCGCAGACATGGGACTACGAGCTTATATTCGTCAATGACGGAAGTACAGACGGCTCTCTGCCGATCCTGTCAGAGCTGGCCCAAAAGAATCCGAAGGTCAGGGTCATCAATTTTTCGAGGAATTTCGGCCATGAGGCAGCTATGATCGCAGGGATCGACCATGCCTTGGGAGACGGGGTCATCTGTATGGATGCGGATCTGCAGCATCCGCCGGAATGTATCCCGAAGATATTGGAAAAGTTTGATGCCGGATATGAAGTGATCAACATGGTGCGGACAAAAAACAGGACGGCAGGCCTGATCAAAAATATCACATCGGCAGCCTTCTATAAGCTCATCAACCATCTGTCTGATGTAAAGTTTGAGCCCAATGCGTCAGATTTTTTTGCCGTAAACAGGGCAGCAGCCGATGTCCTCAGAACGAGCTATCGCGAAAAGGTACGCTTTTTGCGCGGCTATGTCCAGAGTCTGGGCTTTAATAAGACTACACTGGAATATGAAGCGAGACCGAGATTTGCCGGGGAGAGCAAGTACAGCATAAAAAGCCTGTTCCGCTTCTCCATCAATACGATCCTCTGCTTTTCCGACCTTCCGCTGAAGCTGGGAATTTATTCAGGCTGCGGTGTGGCGATGTTCGGAATCCTCATGATGATCTATACGATCTATACATGGGCCAAGTATGGTGCGCCCAGCGGGTATGCCACGATCGTTGTCCTTATGGCCTTTATGTTTGCGGTGCTGTTTGTCATTGTCGGTATCATAGGAGAATATATCGCGATCCTGTTTGCCGAATTAAAGGACAGACCGGTCTATATCATAAAGGATACCCAAAATATGCCGGAGTCCAGCCGGGAAACCCGGAAAAAAGTTACAACTTCATGAAATATTTATGACTTTTTGAAAAAAGGGGTACAAAAATGCAGGAGAATCGTTTATAATACGTTGGTGTGCAAAAAGCCACTGAAATCACAGGAGGAAATTATGATGAATTTATTAAAGAAAATGGCTGTGCTGTCTTTGGTTGTACTGGCACTTGGCGGATGTACGAAAAGCAGCACGGATGCTACCGTAGTAGAGATGGGGAACGAGGAAGTTGACCCGGATAAATTAAAGGATGGCGGAGAGGCCGATGTTACACTGGCAAGAGAAGACAATATCCTTGTTTTCGATGATGAGACAGAGGATACTTCTCTTTATGACTGGGATCAGGTAAGAGATCAGGCGGAAGCCCTTTTCACCGATAAGAGTGTATTCCCGCAGTCTGTTAAGATGGATTTTACTGCCGATGAGAGCAAAATGTCCGTAGAGCTGACATGGGTTCTTTTAAACGGTACTTCAAAGGAAGATGCAGAAGAATATGCAACTATGCTCGTAAGACAGTTCAATGATATTGTGGCAGTCCAGAGCACAGATCTTGAAAATGCTTCCGATGATTCCTTCGGAGGACTCTGGGATCAGTTTTCCTTATCGGTAAAGGTCGGAACAGAGGATGGAAAGTGGCTTGTAGATAAGAGCTACAAGGCAGGAGAGAAGATTGACCTTGCTCAGCTTGAAACAAACGATGCCGGCCCGGAGGATGAGTCCGAGGACGTGCCGAAGAAGAATTAGAAAGTGCAAATAAAAAGAGGAGTATCGCATCTGCGATGCTCCTCTTTTTGGATAAAGCGTTTATCTGCACTGACCGATAAAATGCTGGAAGATCGGGAAGGAATCTACGCAGTGCTCCGGATTTGTGGCAGCTCCAGTCATACGCTCAGGATGCCACTGAACTGCCCAGATCGGGAGTGTTTCATGCTCGATGGCTTCCACGATGCGGTGACCGTTGGCATCAGCCCATGCAGTTGCGATCATGCCCTTGCCCAGCTCGCCCAGAGCCTGATGATGGTAGCTGTTGACTTCCATAGAGTTTCCGAACAGCTTGCCGAGAATGGAATCCTCTTTTAATTCGACCGGATGGCAGACACCCTTGTTGTGGTCGCCGCCAAGCTCGGAGGGGATATCCTGGATCAGGGTACCGCCAAAATAAATGTTTAATATCTGAACTCCGCGGCAGATACCGAAGATAGGCTTCTTTCTGTCAACAAAGGCTTTGATCAGCTTCATTTCCAGATCGTCCCGGAGAGGATCTACGATGCTGAATTCGCAGGTCTGCTTCTGACCGTAATATTCGGTTGCGACATCCTTGCCGCCGGAGAGAAGAAGGGCATCTGCCAGATCGGCATATTCTTCCGCACAGTCATTATTTACGGCTAAGAGCGGGATTCCGCCGCCCCGTGTGATGGTATCCGCATAATTCTGGTTTAAAGCCCAGGTGGGGGTTCCGTTTGCAGCAGCACCGGTTCCGCCGGAAAGTAAAATTACTGGTTTCATGTTGTTCTCCTTTTCCTTAAGATATATATTTTGTTCATCCGACATCCAGTCCGCTGTGGTAAGAGTAATTCCCCAATTCCCCGAGAAGCGGCTCCATAGCCTGATGGTCGGGCGGGATTGGCCCGGTCAGGAGGACGTTCAGATGATAATAAACGATATTACATTTTTGAAGGGTCTGCCGATACAGATCTACAAAGGAGGCAGAGGAAGCGAGCTGCGGCTTCCATGGATTTGTCCAGACCTCATGATCCAGATTCAGGGTATTCCGGACACCCCTTGGGGCATCATCGGTAACGAGCTTCTGGGATGCGACAGGATGTCTCAGGAACATGGCTTCCACGAAGCGGATCGTGTCCCGCTTGCGCCCTGCCGGATCGGAAAGAAGACGTCCTCCGAAACGGATCGCGTAGATGGAGCGGCTGACCATTCCCTCCGTTACCTGAAAGTTATTGCTCACCGTGATCGGATAGTAGGTGAGATTGATACAGCGGCTCAAAAACTTTGATAGAAACTGAACCTCCTGTCCGTTAAGGCAGATCGTTGCGGCCTGATTAAATTCGGATGGCTTCTTATTTTTAAATTTTCTCAGGAGCAGCAGATCAATGTCGTTTTCCAGCTTTGCATGAAGCCCATGGATCTGCGACGGGTTTCCCTCAGTATTATACTGGATCCGGCCATAAACATAAGGATGGCAGATGGAGTCTGCCGCATAGTGGCAGAGAAAGCCGGCAAAATAGGAGATTGCCTGCTCCCGCTGCTGACGGGACTGAATAGAGAAGATCTCGTTCAGATAATTCCTGAAGAATAGATTTACATGGTGTTCGTGCATGTAGGAGCCTACGTTTCGATAATCGCGGTGGCGCAGGATCGGGATATTGTAAAAGAAAATATCCGGCCCCTGCAGGCCGATCTGATAGAGCCCGCGGTATTTTGATATGACATGTTTTAAGTAATTGTTTGGCAGGTCGTTATAGGATTTAACGCCAAACAGGTAATGCGTGGTAAAGCCCGGCAAGATCATCAGCTCCTTTATGGAAATTCCGTTTTCAGCATCAGTATACCATATCAGCCGGGAAATTGAAATAAAACGCAATGAAAAAAGCACCTGCGCTGGTGCTTTTCTCAACAAAATGATTATTTGAAAAAGGGAGGAGAGCTGATGGTTACATCAGCCCGAGTATTATGAAAAAAATCTTATAAGCAGCATCACATCGGATGTTTATCTGTTTATGACTATATGATATCCTGTAAAGATGAAGAAATCATGATTATTATGTAAAAGAATTTTAAAAGAATTTTGAACAAATTATGAACGAAACCCAAGTCTTGATTAAAGAGGAATTAAAGGTTCATTCAGGAAAACGTAAGGGAAAAGTACATGGAATGAAAAAAAGTTGTGCTAAGATGAAAAAGTAAAGAGAGGAAAACGCGGATATAGAAAAGAAAAGGAGGAGCATGATGAAAAAATATATGATTTTTGCCGCTATCGGCTTTGTTGTGATCGGAAGTATTCTTTTATCGGCATGTTCATATAAGGTGGCAGCAGATGTGCCGGAGGTGATCCGGGTCCAGAGCATGGAGGATGCAGAGCGAAAAATTACCCTGAACGCTTCGGAAACGGTAAAGGTCGTTCCGGACAAAGCAGAGATCACTTACGGGATCACTACGGAAAATGCGGATGCCGTTGCATGCCAGCAGGAAAATGCCGCCCGTCTTGACCAGCTGTTAGAGTATCTGAAGGGAGCAGGGATCGCGGAGAATTCCATAAAGACCTCCGGCTTTTCCATGGATCCCCGCTACGACTGGAGTGACAACAAACAGACGCTGATCGGCTATGAGATGCGGACGATGGTAACGGTGACCGATATTTCCATGGATCAGGTAGGAAGCCTGCTGAGCAAAGGAGTCGAAAACGGTGCGAATGAGATCGAGACAGTCAGCTATTTCTCCAGCGAATACGATAAGGTATATGCGGAGGCCCTGACGAAGGCTGTCGATCAGGCAAGAGGAAAGGCTGAAGCCCTTGCCGCAGCAGCCGGACGGAAGGTTGGAGATGTCTTAAATATTCAGGAATATGGGAATGATGGATATGGAAGATATGTAGATGCGGATTACAGGCTATCCGGTACACAGAATAAATATGAATCTGCCAGTCTGGCGGACATGGGTGTGATGCCGGGAGAGATGGAGGTCACAGCAAGCATCAGCATTGATTTTGCCCTTCTGCCGGTGGAATAGGGTATAGACATTTGATGAGGCCTTCGCTATAATAAGAAACAAAAAAGAGACAATATGTGCAGGAAAAGGAGATCTCAAAAATGACCAACCCGGTAATTACAATCGAAATGATGAACGGAGACAAAATAAAGGCGGAGCTTTACCCGGAGGTGGCTCCCAACACAGTCAATAACTTTTTAAGTCTGGTAAATAAGGGCTTCTACGATGGACTGATCTTCCATCGTGTGATAAAGGGCTTTATGATCCAGGGCGGATGCCCGAACGGAAACGGAATGGGCGGCCCGGGCTACAGCATCAAGGGTGAGTTTTCACACAACGGCTTTAAAAATGATCTGGCTCATACTCCCGGCGTTCTCTCTATGGCCCGTGCCATGAATCCGAACTCTGCCGGTTCCCAGTTCTTTATCATGCATGAAGATGCCCCGTATTTAAATGGTGAGTATGCCGCATTCGGACAGGTGATCGACGGAATGGACATCGTCAATAAGATCGCCGAGGTTCGTACCGACTACAGTGATCGTCCGATGAAGGAGCAGAAGATCAAAGCAATCACGGCGGAGACCTTCGGCGTTGAGTACCCGGAGCCGGAGAAGTGCTAAAACAAAAAAATAGCTGCGGAGAACCGATATGAAAGAAATAAGAACGGTATGTGTCAACGGAAGGCAGATCCCGGTTCTGATCTCTGATGAAAACGAGGCTCTTCTGGCTGCGAAAGCAGCCGGAGGAGCCATTGTTGGCTTATGGAGACCGGAAACAGAGGCCGGGAAATTTTCTCCGGCCCCCTATGTTGTCGAAGACAGGGAGGATATTACAGAAGAATTTTTAGAACGCGTTGCAAGAAGAAATCTGGGGCTGCCTTGGAGGATCTGCGAAACCGAAAGACTCCGGATCCGGGAGCTTTCCGGCGATGATTTCGATCTGGTGCGGGATGAGCAGGTGGCGGCCGGATTCAAAACTACAGAGGAATTCTTAGCCTATACCTGCCATCAGTACGAATTTTATGAATTTGGACTCTGGGCTCTTGTGGAGAAGGATTTTGGAGAGCTGGTGGGCGTGGCCGGG
>OIZE01002177.1_pt1 | contig 10725 bp, 17 predicted proteins | sample 1588421 | NCBI WGS metagenome assembly OIZE01 (sample SAMN03283251) | human gut metagenome | biome: human-associated habitat; material: feces | host: Homo sapiens | place: USA | collected 2013
TGAGCTGTGACCTTTTGGTGTTTATATATCTTTTCTAACGGCGTTTAGCAATGCTGTTTGCGATGTATCTTTACGATTCAGACATTCAAGTATATGACTGTCAATTGTATTTTCAGCAATGAGATGATATATAGCCGTCGGTTCCGTCTGTCCTGTACGATATAAGCGTGCATTGGTTTGCAGATATTCTTCAAGTGACCATGGAATTGTATACCATATGAGCGTGTGACCGCCTTCCTGTAAGTTAAGTCCGAAGCCTGCCGATGCCGGCTGAATAAGCATTACAGGGATTTCGCCTTTGTTCCATCTGTCAATCATTTGAGCTGTTTTGTCAAAGAGTTGAGCGTTTATTCCGTGTGCTTTGAAATATTTAAGGAGCATATCTTTGTCGCTTTGGAAGTGATAAGCAATAAGAACGGGGGAGTCTGCATCTTCACAAATGTAATGACACATTTCCAATTTTTTGGTGTGTATGAGTTTATACTCATGTGTTTTAGCATCGGTGTAAATTGCACCTGATGCAATTTGCGATAATTTTGCAACGAGAACCGCTGCGTTCGGTGCCTCGATTTGGGCGTCGTCAATGTTCATCACTGATGTTCTCTTGAAGTCTTTGTATGTTTTAAGTTCAGATGAACTCAGTGTGACCGGCATGTCTTCTATGGTGAGCGGCGGCAATTTGATGCCGTTGCTTTTAATCGAAATAACTATGTCCGAAATACGACGGTATATTTCGTCAACAGCACCGATTTTCGGTGTCCATGTGACGGGATATCCGTTTACGATTACGTGTCCGGGGTTGAAAAATGTTTCACGGTACGCCGTGATGTTGTGACCGAGTCTTACTCCACCGTCCATTAAATATATTTCGGGCCATAAGTCCATTTCGCTGTTAGGCTTCGGTGTACCTGTAAGTCCGATAAAACGGTTGATGCACGGCTGCACTTTTTTGAGTGCTTCAAACCGTTGTGAATCGTATGACTTAAACGATTGCAATTCATCTATTATGACCGTTTGGAACGGCCATACAGGTTTTTTGTTATACATTGGAACATTGTTCACAAGGTCTGTCACAAGGTTACGATTGAGGAAATATACTGTAGGCGGTGTTTCAAGCAATTTATCATATAGAGCGTGTCTCTTTTTTAATGATAATTTGTTTCCGCGTTCGTTTACAATCAATGATTGTGTACGAAACGGAAATCCCCATTTGTCAATTTCGTTTTGCCATACAGATTTGGCGATGACATCCGGTGCAATGATGAGTACGTGTCCGTTTGGGTTTAGTTCTGCAAGGGCTTCGAGCGTTATTCGGGTTTTACCTACGCCCATGGGGACGAAAAGTCCGCATCGAGGATGTGTTATAACGAAATTTTTACACATTTCCTGTTGTTTTGTCATAGGGTATTTTTGTCGCATATTATTCATGTTTTTTATACGTCCTTTCGTAGTATATTATACCACAAAAATGCTCATAAATCAAGATTTGAGTATATGAAAATAAGGGTGCGAGATGCACCCTTATTTATATTGTTATTTTGTGTGTGAAAGTTTGATTATACGCCAAAGAACATGTTGATAGTCTGACTGCATACAGGCAGAATCTTCGTCGATGTGGCTGTATCTATCATAGAAAATGTTATTCTTTATGCTGTAATCTTTCCACTTTTTATATTCTTCGGTCATTTTGTCATAAGCTTTCTGGAAGCTTTCATGAGAGCTGTAGTCGATTGTTTCGCCATCAGTTCTGACGAGAATGCAGGAAATATTGTCATCGTCATCATGCTGATATACAGGTAGGTGAGAGGTGACAGGACCATCTTGGTCAAGGCAGACGACTGAGCATTTTCGGGATATAGCATAGCTTAGTACACCTTTGAGGTCGTCTGGCATTTCTTTCGGAATATAATTGTCTGTGATATAGATAAAGAAGCCGTAGTTGCCGTCTGCGTCTCGCTTTTCGTATGAGTCAATGTTATAAGCCGCCGGGTCGTCGCCCAGAATATCCAGCGTTTTTTCAGTAACGTGTGCTGTTGAAAGTGTGAGTATTTTTTGTACTGCATTTTGGAGTGACATTGTTATCTTCCTTTCTTTTTATGCTCCAATGACTTCGATGAGCATATTGTCCGTAATTTCCCAGAATGTTCCTTGCACATAATAACCGTTTTTGAACCAATTGGTTTTGATTTTGGTTATGTTAAATATTTTAAGCCAGCTTTCCTCTTTGAGCTTCTTTTGCTTGAAGTAGGGGAGCGTGTCAAAATATGTGTGCATAAGGTCAAATTCGTGCTCGGATGTGCTGTTGTCATACCACATATTGTTGAGTACATAATGCCATGCGTCGTAGTCGGACAACAAAATATTGCTTTTGGGGACGTTTATTTTGAGAATTATGTCGTCTTTTGACATGAAATTTTTCAGGTCATTGAGCGTAGGCTCGTGTCCGTTTATGCGATACCATCCCCAAATTGGGTATATGAGATTGTCAGGATGGGGAACAGTATGGTTATCCATTTGTGCTGCCATCCATCTATATTCTGTGTCAAAGTCATTTTTATAATGACTTTTTTCTGCGTCGCAGGTGTATTTTTTGTTGGTGATTAGTTTGTCAAGAACCTGACGGGACTGAATAGTGTATATAACCATTTTATGCAATAAATGTGCTTACTTGCGGCAAGATTGTGAGAACAACACGGGAAATGTATTCTTTTAAGCCTTTGGTTGGCTTTGTAAGGTAGGATACATCAATTTCGTTTTTCTCTGCTTTGAACAATCTTGCCACATGGGTTTTTTCTTCGTCACCATCGAAAGTCTGTTCGATTTTGTAGATATCTGTGATATCGCCGTCTGTTGTATGGGTATATATAGGCATTGTTATCTTCCTTTCTTTACCATTGCCAGTTTTGAACGGTCGTACAGCTTAAATCCAAACTGCTCATATAACGGCATGAGGTCTTCGTCAAGTAATGTTAAAAATACCGTGTGATTATCGGTATTAAGTACGGTATTGAGAAGTTTTTCGCAATAGCCGTGACGACGATAGTCGGGGTGAATATATACATCGGAAAGCAGTTTTGAATTGTTTGTGTAATTTGGGTGTGTTTCAAACAAGAGGTCGCCTATGTCTGCCCCACCGAAGGTGCAATAACCGATGAGTTTGTTGTTCTTAAAGACACCGTAAGCGTAATTTTCGGCGTCAATCATATTAGCGACATCGTTGCCTGACAATTCGTCAAGTTCGCTGACGGACTTTTCGTCCGATTCTGTAAGAGGGCGGATTGTAATGCCTTTCATATCCTGTTCGACGAAACAGGCACATTTATGCGTCGTATCGTCGTAGCGATAGTGACTGCAATCTTTGCATTTGATTTTCTTATGACAGATGTATGCCATTTTTATTCTCCTTTCTTGTTGAGCGGGTTGTTGTCAACTGCGGCTCTGATTCGTTTGTTATTGACATGTGTGTAAATTTCTGTTGTTTTGGTGCTTGAATGTCCGAGAATCTCTTTGAGTTCAAGGATATCGGCACCGCCGTCATACATAAGCGTTGCCGCCGTGTGACGCAGTTTGTGCGGGGAATAGCCTTTGTTTTTGAGTCCTGCGACACTGAGTTCGCTTGCGATGATGTTTTCTACATTGCGAGGACTTAAACGCCTGCGTGTTCTGTTTGATACAAAAAAAGCATCTTTGTCAATGAGATTTTCGTATGTATTTCTGACCGAGGTCCAATCCTTGATTGCTTTCAGGCAAGCGTTGTTGAGATATACAGTGCGTTCTTTATCACCTTTGCCGATGATGCGAAGGAGATATTCGTCATGTCCTGTTTTAATTATGTCGGTCGTGTTGACGGAGCATAGTTCCGATATTCTCATACCGCAGTTTAAGAACAGAACCGTTATGCATGTGTCTCTTGCTGCCTGTGGGCGTGCTGACGCTGCGTTTAACAGTTTATTGCATTCGTCTATGGTTAAATATTTCGGCTCTCTGACGGGGATTTTGGGGCGTTTAATGCCATCTGCCGGATTGAAGTTCATGATGTTTTGTTCTATGAGATAGTTATAGAACTGTTTTACGGCAGAAAGTTTATCGCCTCGTGTACCTGCACTGTCACCCTTGCCTGCCCGAAAGTAGAGATATTCTATAACGGTGTCTTTTGCGACATCGGTTATTTCATTTTGACTGATATCGTCAATTGAAATTTGGTCATAACTTTCTTCGTCAAGATTTCGTTTTATCATCTTGAGATAGCGGAAATACAGACGGATGTTGACATAGTATGTGTTTGCTGTGCGAACGCTGTATCCGTCAATTGTTATCATATGCTGTAAAAATTGTTTGAGGAGTGGGGGACAGTCGGGGTATTTCGGCTGTCCGCCACCAATTTTAATATATGTTGACATTTAGTTTACCTCTTTGTACCAATCGTAAAATTCGTCAAGATTTTCGAGGATACAGTTGTAGAGTTTTGTCATATAGTAATTGTAATCCTCATCTGTGTGCGAAAATATGAAGTTTCTGAGTGCATTCCAGAGAAAACGCTGAAAATGTGCATCGTCAGAAGAAAAGAATACTTTCTTTATGATTTGCTCTTGGGAAATAGGCGTTCTGCCGTTTTCGGCGTCAAGTATATATCTTCTGATGGTGTCACTGCCGATGCTTTTGCGAAAGCAGTCGGGGCAGAGGTTATTATAAAGAGGTCTGTCCTCGATAAAGTCTCCGCTGTTACATTTGTTGCAGATGCCGTAGTCATACAGTCCGAAGTCGGTGCTGTGACAATGCGGGCAGTGGTCGGTAGGTTTTGACCATGATGTGTGGCATTTGTTACAATTATATAATTTTTGTTTCATTTTAAAAGTCCTTTTTGTCTAACATTGATACGCTGACGCAGTATTTTGATTCCAGAATTTCGCCACCTGTGCGTTTTGCAGCAGTGTTTGCCTGTTTGATGTCGTTTGTTGAGCAAGAAAACCAATACATGAAGTGATTCTTTGTGACAATCCAGTATTTGTCTTCTTTTGCTGAGTCGGGTACATTGTAAACGGGTGTAATGTATTGTTTCGGTGCGTTTGCGATGATTGATTCGAGTGTTTGCGGCGTGTAGTTCATATAAGGCATCATAACACCTACATTGAATGCCTGCGGTTTTGTGTGATTTTCCTGAAGCTTTTGCATTCGCCTGAATGTGTTCTGGACGAGTATATTTTCGTCAGAGTTGTGTACATGAGCATACAGGTGAAGCCAACCGTGACGCATATTTTTGTATGACACAATGGGATAGTGTGATAGCACGACATTGCGGTCGCCGTCAACGATTTCCATGTAATCAACAATGTTGTCAAAGTAGCGTCTTTGACGCGGAGTGAGTTTGTCGTGATTGCCTCTGATGAGAATTTTGTGACCGTTTAGTTTATCAAGTACTGCGGAAATAAGATTTTTTTTGCAGTAGAACATGTCGCCGAGTACATAGACGGTATCGTTGTCCGTGACGGTGTTGTTCCAACGATTGACGAGGACGGTGTTCATTTCGTCGAGCGATGCAAACGGTCTGTTATCCATTGCGATAATATTCTTGTGACCGTAATGCCAGTCAGCGATGTAATAAATCATATTTTAACTTCCTTTCTGGATTTTTCTCCCCTTTATTTCGTAAAGGATATATTTTACGAAGTTGGGCGGATTTTAATTTATGGCTCCCCTATGTGGTTTCGCGTCGCCCTCGACGGTGATAACCGTAAAAAAAATTAAAGCCCTGCAAAGCAGGGCTTTATATATTAACTTTGTAAAAATATTTTAGTGAAACATTGCAGAATGATTTTACAAAGTTATTCATGTTGAGAACGTCGCGATTCTTATTAAAAGGTGTCTTGGCTCTGCAATGCTTTAGGGGTTATCTATATTGTATAGTATATTAAGCGTTTTGTCAATGGTTTGAATCATGTCATATTCATTTTTGTCATAATTGCATATAATCGTACTGTAGGCTTGGTATAATTACATACAATTATACCGTCTATTCGAGATTATTCACCATGACAACTGTATCTTTGTCGAAATCGAATTCATATATGAGTTCATCTTCTGTGAAACCGAGGTCAAGCAATCGGAGAATGGTTGTTTCTTCCGTCAATGTTACACTTGTGATATTGGTTGAACGTATATAGTCAATACAGCGGTTGACCAGATATACCAATCTGTTTTTCGGCAGGTTGGTGCAGTCATTCATTTCTATCTTTGCTGTGTGCCATGTCCATGTATCATCGTTATTGGTGACGACACAAGCACGTGGCGATTCATTGCTAAGATATTGCTGACAGTGAATGTCACCTTTGTTTGTCAGCTTTTCGTTCGAAATGCATTCCTGCACATCGTTTTTAATGAATGACGCCGCCTCTTCCCTGCTGTCGAAGATATTTGTTGTGATAACCTGCGTTTCATGTACAGCATAATGCGTAACATAATGTGTAACAATATATTTACAGCTCATTATTTTTCACGTCCTTTATTTAGTTTTTACAGGTGTTTGTCTACAAACAACTGTTGTTTATTATATTTCTTTTAAAATGGTATGTTTATATGATATCGCCTGATTTTAGTGTGTAGCGGTAGTCGTTATCAAAATTATTGTATAAATCTATTGTTTGCTTTATATTTATACTACCATTTTCATTGCGTTGTTAAATATTGTTGAAAATCCTGCTGTGCAGGTAATCTGTGCATTTTGGAATTGACGGTCAATGAGATTGTTATAGTCAACGGTTACACCGCCTGATTGCACCATTTCAAGAGCGTAGTTTTTGTCAAGACCTATAAGCTCATTGGATTTAAGTTCGCCGGTTGTTATAACTTTTGCTCCGAAGGGTGAGATTTCGTTGTCAGCATTTTTAAACTGATGTAAGTCGTTCATTATTTGTGATGACAAAACAGATATAAGAATTACGTTAAGTTTATATGGCGCAATCAGTGTGCGGAGTGCTGAAATATTGTTGCACAAATTGGCGGACTGTATGTCTGTATTGATTGCAGATGCAATTTCAGCATTGTCAGTAATCACATCGAGTGCGTCTTTGAGCTGAGCTGTTGCAATGTGCATACCGAGCTGACGGAATATTACCGTAACGATATCGAGACGCTGAAAACGAAGTGTTTCGTATGTTGTTGACAGTGTTTTGCCATGTGTGTAGAGTTTGACAGGGTTTTCGATTAACCTGTCGTTCTTGTCACAGTGTGTGATACTGTTGTAATCTGTTTCGTCTGTGTTTGTTACTGTTGCCACAATCTTTGAGAGAACATCTGTTTTCTCTATACCCTGAATAACTGCCCGTCTTACGTATTCAGGAAAAAGTACAGCTGTGTTTGAGTTTTGGAAGAATTTTTCAACACAATCGCTGTCTTTGCCGTGCGTTTTGATATCGAAGCGTTTAAGCTGACGAGAAAATGCATCAAGTCCTTCAAACGCAGTGCCCTTATAATACATGGAGGGGTCAAGTGCTTCAAGAGCTTCTGTCAGACCACCTTTTACCTTATACATATCTTTTTCAAGTTTGATGTTTTCACAATTTGGCATAATAATCCCTTTCTTTTATATTGAGTATTTTTCTGTCCACGCATTGTTATGAAATGCAAAATAACCGATATCTACGTCAACCAAATTCGGGACGATTTTATCGTGAATAGTTATTGTTGTACCGATTGTGCAACCAGTATCTGCGTGTGTGTCTGGCATGATACGAATTTGTGAATCTTTACAGAATTCCTAATTCATCATGAGTATCAGCTGTGAAATTGTGGATTCATCAATTAAGTCTGTAAAGATTTTGCAGGAATTGTATTTTCCTCATAATTCAAACATGATTGCGTCACCCTTTTCTAACTTTGAGTTTCTCATCGGCGTCAATTAACTCACGGAGCGTACGCTGTTCGTGCTCAATGAGGGCGTTGTAAATGTCGATTGACTCTTGTTCTGATTTGGTAAACAGTTTTGCTGCAGTGGTCGTGGCTTGGCTCCATGCAAGATTATCAGGGTCTTCTGATGTCGCTGTCTTTTGAAACGGCACAAAAAATCTGTTTCTTCCTGATTGAGTATAATTGTCATCGGATTTTACAAGATGACATTTGGGGTTGTCAACAATCATTCCCTTTGTCGGTTTGGTCTTATAGCGGAAACCGCCGATGTTGCGTCGAAAATTACATGCCCATACGATATCCCCTGCCTGCAAAGACGCTATGTCAATTTTGCTTTGAATATCAGGAGCTTTTAGTTGGATTTGTGGGTTGAGTATCATAATAGCCTTCCTTTTTATATAAAATATTGATAAGCTTGTCCTTATAGTATTTATCACCCTGCGGTGTTAAATAATAATATTTGAATTTTTCGGGACGCATAAACGTTATTAACCCGCTTTCAATCAGCTTGTCCATAATCGGTGTAAGAGTATCTTTTGTAAGTCCTACTGAATCGGCAAGTTTCTGGTGATTGATTTTAGGATTTTCTCCTATAGTAATGATGATATCATTAAAATGTGGTAAATCCTCAATTTTTAAATTGTCTATAAAATCGTTCACTTTTTTCTGCTTTGTGTTTTTGAGCAAAGCTTCGCCCATCATCTCCATAATACCTACATACCGACCTATAAGGTAATCCACGCTTTCCCTTTGTGTTTCTATATCTGTAACTCTGGATAATAAACCTATTGCAGAATTATATTCTTCACGAATTTTGTTGAAATCATCGTCTCTGAAAGCGTCAATAATATAATTTATGGCATTACGAGTTGACTCACTGACATCTGAAAATTCAAGTTCGTAGAATTTTTCAGCTAAAATATTCTTTAAATCTATTTGCATTTTTAACATTCCTTTCTTTTTTTAAATTCTTTACTTAACGAAAATGATTTTAAATACACAAGGCTGTCCTTTTGGGCAGCCTTGTATTGTTTTGCTAATCTTCATAAACGAGAATGGTCAATGCGGGATGCTTATTGTAAGACCATTCCTCGGCAGCGTAAACACGTTCTTCTTCGTTGTAGCTATCACCGTCAATTGAGATGATTTTGCCGTCTTCAACTCTGAATGCTCCCGCGAATTCACCTTTGTTTGATTCTTTGGACGGAATGCGGTATTCTACATAATCGTAGTCCTTATCTTTGATAAGGTCTTTGATGAGCACGGTTGAGTCTTTATAAATTGTCATGATAGTCACGCTCCTTTCATTAGTTAATTATCCCATGAAGTGCTTTTGATGTCAAGAATGTTTTTGCGTAGCTGAATACGCACGGCGTTTGTATCGCTGTGAATGATGTAAATTTTGTGTTCGTCACAGAATTCTGTAGGCACATATTTTACGAAATCATTAAGCGTGAATTTGCCGTTATTATTGGCAAGAATCTGTTTACCCTCTCTGGTTGCAAGATATTTTTTGGTAATATCTTTGATAGTATCAAGTAACCGTGCTTTGCTGCAGTCGCCTTTGATGCCAAATGCGTAAACAGATGTGTTAGTTTTAGTTGTGACAACTATTGGAATGATGGTCATTTTTATGTCCTTTCTTTATTGACAGTGTTAATAATTTTCGTCAACATATGGGAACGCTTCGTCTGTATTGATACCGTAGTCTTTGCATTTTGAAATGATAGTTTCCAGAATAGCTTTGCCGATATCAATACGAGCGTCTCCATTAAGCATAATATTCGTGAGTGCGTATTCAGCCAAGAAATTGTTTAAAAATTCGTCGCATTGGTCTTTCATGCTGTCCCAATAAATCATATTGTTTTTTTTGTTAGCAGTTGTGTTCATAGAAATCGCTCCCTTTGAAATTTTTACTCTTTATACTCTATCCACACGCCGATATTGAGATTACCGAGGCGAATTCCTGTGATGTTTTTGACATCGAAATATTCGGCGAGTTTTTTGCAAACTTCGGGTTCGTTAATGTTGCGATACTTTCCGTTGTAGTTGATAGCTATGTTTCCGATGCCATAACCAATATGAGACTTTGGGAACAGTTTTTTGATAAGTTCTTCAAAATCATCATTGAGCATAAAAATAGAGGTTCGCAACATTGCACTTGTTACGTTTTTCATAGATAAAATCCTTTCTGCGTAAAATCGCCCTCTCAAAATGAGAGGGCTGTGTGTTATCTGAATACAATTGTGAAACGGTCATCGAAAAACGGTTCGAGCAATGGTTTGACATCTTTGTTCCAGTCAAGTTTTCCGAGACCGCATCCGGGTGGTACGAGATATACATGCTTAAAACCGCGAGCGTTGACGATGGTAAGTAGCTGTTTTGCCGATTGCTTAATTAAGTACGGCAATGAGTTGTCACGCCAATGATTTTTGGTCGGAAATGATACAAGGTGAAAACGGCTGTTTTTGTACGTATATTCGCCGAGGTCATATACATTGTTGCCGTTTCTGAGGTTATCAGCTAATTTTTTGGCGACATTGAAGCGAATGTTCGCTGTCTTGGCGATACCTGCACCCATAACGGCTGTACCGTCGTGCTTGATGATGCCGTTTGTTGTGACGCAGACGATGTTTTCGTCAGAGTTATTGCTCGGCAGTTCAAAAATGTCATATGCTTTAATTGTTTTCATTATTAACACTTCCCTGTTATAATTAAAAAAAATTCGCTTTACTTGAAAGCAAAGCGAATATTCAATGACTTTTTAATAAAATATATGATGTGCTGTTACGCCAAAGACTGTTAAGGGCACACATAGCATTG
>OIZE01002181.1_pt1 | contig 10711 bp, 18 predicted proteins | sample 1588421 | NCBI WGS metagenome assembly OIZE01 (sample SAMN03283251) | human gut metagenome | biome: human-associated habitat; material: feces | host: Homo sapiens | place: USA | collected 2013
AGGCACACTCCCACCACACGTCAGGATTGTACTTGTGTGTATTACTCATAGCTATCTATTCGCCCGATTTGTCAGTAGTATTTTCAGCAGATACGCTATGACGGATAGTAATGGAATTGTACTCTTCATCGTACACACGAGCACATCCGTTAAACTTCTGCACAGCTTCAGTGGCAGCGGCACTTACTGCCTTCATCATATCACAAGCAGTACCCATGTCAGGGCAACTGACAGCAATATTAATATCAGTCTTGTACACTACCTTCGTCTTCTCGTCCATTCTTTTCAACCTCCTTTTCCTGAGCATTACGCTCAGCAATAATTTCAGAAAGAGCTTCTTCAAATCCAAGACGCTTGGACCAAATCATCTGCGCATAGTGTGCAATCTTGATTAGGTCCATGTTAGCTTCCATGTCACCACGCTGATTACTGTCAAGACGATTGAGGTATTTCTGAATCTGTTCTTTCAGAATGTGTTCGTCCCATCCAGTAACCTGGTCTTCAGGATAATCCTTGTACTGCTTTACAGTGTAATTCTCAATGTGGTTAGCCACTTCATCAGCGAAGATACTCCACATCCTACCCCGATTGGACTTAATCATATTCGGGTCAGGTTCAAGATTATCTTCTTTGGCCATCTGGGTAACTACCTCATCAATGATAAAGGTTTCCTGAAGAGCCTGCTTTACTTGTTCTTTATCTACTGCCATTTTTTGTATCTCGTTTTTTACTTAGGTCTGTTTTCGTTAGTGTACTCTTCCGTCTTTGCTCTTACAATAGCACCAACATCGTATCCTTGCTGCTGAAGTTTTACAATATTAGATACCATCAGAGCTTGTTCAGAATTGTCGTCAACGTAACTTTCTATTACACTTTCAAGATTAACTCCAGGCTGGAGTATAAAAGTAGGAAGTGTTTCTATTTCAGGATGACCTTCGAGGGTAGAAGGTCCTGCTGTAATTCTGTTAACAGGAAGGTCAACAAAGTCAGTAGGAACGCTAACGTCTGTACTTACAGGTATCATGTTAGGAATGTTGTCATTGTAATCTTGTGTATTCAAGACGTACATACCAGCTATGACACCGTTAACACTTTCAGTGTCAGCTTCACTCCTGTTGTAAATAACAGGAACAACTTTTACTTCCTGCGGAACTCGTGTTCCAAACTCTTCCTTTACGTCAATGTCAACACGACTACTGAATAGTTTGTTGGCATCAGCAAGTACGCTTACTTTCATAGATTCGTCAACAGACCCTACGAGTTTTTGTGCTGCTTGAGTCCACAGCATTCCGTATTGAGTAAAGACGTACTCTGCATCTTGAATAAGAGAGTCTCTGTCTGCTACAGTAAACGAAGCAAACCGTTCCGTCGGTTCGTTTATCTGAATAAGCATGTACGAGTTAAGCTGAGTTTCAGGATTACCATTCTGTCCCCATCTAATGGGGGTAAGAACAGTAGTCTGACAGAACTCAAAGTCAACCAAGTCTCTCCATTTTTTTATCATTTCTATAAGAGCAAGGTCTGCAAACAATTGTGTTGCAGAAGAAATGACAACATCAAAGCAAGCACGTCTACACTCATCAAAAGAAAAGTGATAACTGTATCGTGTTGGATTAAGTGTCTTCACGTTAAGCGGTTCGTCTGCACTTTCAAACAATTCTCCGTTAACAAGCATCGGAGTAACGTACATGTTGTCGTACGTTTCGTTGACGTGCTTTCTCCACTTAAGGATGATGTTAAACATTACATCATCCGCCTCTTCCTTACTAAGTCCTGGTACAAGAACAGCAAAAGAAAAAGGAAATTCTATTTCATTTACAGTCACTCTGTACTCGTTAATAGGTTTATCCAACATAATTAGTACGTCCAGATTACGTTAGCAGGATGTCCAGCAGAAGTATCTGCGTCCAGATGCACAAAGTTTTTGCCAATACCAATTCTGTTGAATCCTGCCTTGAGTGCACAAGTTACAATCTCAAACTTCTTTTGAGAAGTAGGAGCAGAAATGTCTACTGCAAATCCAGTAGTGTGGCTAGACTTCTTTGCACCACCAACAGCGGCATTGTGCTTAGCACACCTGTACCCACTGTTTACTTTCCAACCTTTACCTGCCAGTTCTCTTGCGTAGTTAAGTTTCGCAAGGAAGTCGGGGTTCATGTTTACTTCTTTACATCCACACTTACACTGAAGTTCTTTATCAGTAAAGTAGGATGTCCCAGACCAACCTTCTTTTTTATCCTCAGCCGTCGTTACTTCTTGGTCAGCACTAGGAACAAGTTCCGAAAGAACTGTGTCAAGTACTTCGTCTTTACTCTTGTCTCCACTCAGAGACTTCCAAATCATGTCGAGCAATCCCATAAGGGTCATCCTCACTATATAGTGAACAGTTTTTATTTACGCCACACTTGCCAGTCTTTACATCCCAAAAGAGACATTCCCAACAAGGTACTTCTACATTTTCACCGGTGTTATTATTTATCATTCTTTATCTCGAGACCAAGAACTTTACCTCTCGGTACTCCTCTAGAGGTCTTTTCTTTAAAAGAACATGTGATGTACTTACCAAAATACTTTTCACAGTTCTTCCATTGCTTCTTTCGTGTGTCTTTATCGTAAACAGGTACTACGTTAAATGGTTCAAAGTATTTACACAACCAAATTACTTGTCTTTCATCATCATAAGTAGCACCTGTTATCCGAAAGTCTTGAGTAAAGTCTCCGTGTTCTACGTCTTCACTCGACTTTCTTGACATCCCAATCGCCCTTTAGTTTAGGTTGAAAGGTAAACTTTACATTGACAGAAGACTTTCCATCTTTTGATGTTACGGTACTTGTACCAACAATACGAAAGAATTTCTTTTTACATCTGGCACACGTCTTCATTTCTACTTTAATAGTAGGCCCTTTGTCAAGTGCTATTTCAAAGTCGTCAACAAAAGGCTTGTAATTGTGCCCAAACAATGCACACCTAAATCCCATTATCTGCCACCATCCTTACCGCTGTGAACGCTACGTCGAGAGCTTCTGCTGCTATTCGACTTGGCACTCGATTCTTTTTGAATACTTCCTGTTTTAGTTCTTCTACTTCTTCCAGAAGAACTGTCAGGCTGTGCTCCACGCTTGGATGTCTTTCGTACTTTTTTATCGCACTGTCCATCACTGGAGCTAGCCGAGCTATCACGTTGCACAGTTCTTTTTTTGTTGTTGTGTTCAACTACTATGTCCTTTGAAAAGGTGTAGTATTCATACCCTGTTTTCTTTGCCCAGTCTGCGTACGTTGTAGTTTTTGCAGGCGGTATCTTAACACTGTCGTTCATAAAGAACATACGAATGTCAAGGTCAGGATACTGTTTTTTTATCTGCCCCATTTTTACCCGAGCCTGGGGGTCGAAGTACCCTTTTGCTTCAAGATAAAAGCTCTCTCCATTGGGGAGCTTGACATAAAAGTCTGGCACGTAGAGTCTGAGCTTGGGTATCCAAGGCAGACGTATCGGCTCGTACGTCCACTCTGCGCCAATAGAAGACAGGTACTCGGCAACTTGAGCTTCAAAGGCCGACGCGAAGGTAATATTCCCAAAGGATGTACGGGTTGCCCGGGTAGTTTTGTTTTTATCCATTCTGTATTAAACGTGTATTCACCTATCCATCGTATCAATTCACTTCGTGTGGTACACCATTTGTATACGTAGAAGCATCTCCAGAAATGATTATACCAACCATGAACTGCTGCACGAAAAGCTTCACGTTTTTTTTCCTCCTTTAAAAATTCTTGTAACTCTTTTGCTGAGAATCTTAATTTAAAACTCAGTTGGTTCTGCTCAAGCAGTCCGTCAGTTCTAGGCCAACGAACCATAACTTTCCACTTTAGTCCAATGTCAAGTTGGTCTCGTAGATATAACCAAGCAATAAACTCGAACTCATCAAGAGTACAATCTGTTATCCATTTGCAAACGTAACCCCAATCAGATACAGCTATGAATCTGGTGTGTGTCTTTGCATCATCGCTGTTAAAGGCAGATGTATTCATCGGCACGCACCCGTATCCCTTTCTGTACTTTCTTGGATTTACCCAAGCAGATGGGCGTCTGGTACGCTTAACTTGTAAACTAAGCATCTGTTAATTTTTGTCAAGAGATTTTTTACTTGTACTCTATTATGCCAGAGTCAAGAGCAGAAATTAGTGCAGTGTCAATATTCGCTGTGTCATATATACGTGCGTACATACATTCTTCACAGCGAAGACCTACATCTCCCAAGAACGAAGTAAAGTTTGTTATGTCACCACCACAGTAATGACACTTGAAGTTACCAACCTTCAGTTGTATATGGGATTGATTGTCCACGACTCATTGCCTCTCTTCTTTGTTTTGTTACTATTGTACCACTTCTTCTAAGGAGAGAATATGGTATTAAAGGATCGTTATTTGATGCACCAAGTGCTCCACACTCAGGACATATGATTACGAACGCATCTCTTTGATTTGTTGTTATGTCCACAAGACTGCCACACTAGTGGCACCTGGCGTCATCTCGCTTAAACGTAGCTCGCATAACGTTTAGTGTACTTTGTATAAATATCTCACGATGCGTTGGCATACTCAAACTCCTGGGTCATCAGGACTTGATGCAAAGAAGAAGCAAGAGCAGATATCTGTGTATGGTTAAGCTGAAGGTCACCGAGCGTATCAATAGCCTCAATGACTTCGTGAATGTAGTTAGCCTCCGTAACGCACGGCTTTCGTTCGTTATGGTACAGAGTAATCTCCTGAACAGCAGGGTCATATCTTCCAAGTACCCTACCCTTTCCCGGAATAATTTCCGGAGTAGTAGTCAGGTTCACATCAATATCCTGACCGTACAACTTAATTCGATTAGGAATCTTCATACTCACTTACCTCCTTTAAGATAGATGGTTCCAATTTTCAAGGCATATTCAATAGCTTCTTGCAAATTGAAATGATTAGCGAATCCAAGGATGTCATGGACTGGACATTTTAAACAATGTCCGCGTGATGTGTTTACTGCAATTACTGGTTTGTTACATTCACTACATCTGTAATTGGCTACATTTGTTCGTTGGATAGTCATGCTACCTTTACCTCGTGAAGTACATCATCTGCCAATTTTTTTTCTTGTGCTAGTTTCCACTTTTGGTACTGGTCACAGAACGGGGCAGCGAGACAGTACCGCTCACACTTAGTTCGTTCTCCAACTCTGTGTTCAATTTGACATCCCGTAAGACGTTTGTCTCGGATGTATCGTTCTGCGTCTCCTCGAGTTGGCAGGAGACGGATGGCTTTTGAGGCTCCGGGTCTGTATACAGCGTAGGACTCTGGCTTACTCCACATGTAGGTATCGTCGCACAAAGCCAGTACAGACACGTCTGCTCCCATACACCTGACATGCTCACGAAGTTTCTCCTTGTAAAATTTCTCAGCCGTATCTTCCGGCCAAGGGTCAAAGTTAAATTCCATTACAGGCAACGGCGGATAATCTTCCTTATATTTACCAGCAGTAGGTCTCCAATCTTTGTATATACAATTGATTGTGAGCTGTTCAACTGGATACCCAAGACGACGAAGCAGATAAGCATACACATTCAACTGCTCAATCCACTCTGGTTTAAGTTCACTGCCGTAAATAAACGTAGTAGTTGTCTTGTGGTCAATAAGACGTTTGTTTACCTTATCGTACATGTCACAAGTACCAGCTACCTTAACAGTCTTACCATCAACTTCCTCATCAAATTCCATACGAAACTCGATGAGATAGTTTTCATTATCTTGAAGAGACTGTTCAACTGCTTTGTGAACAGCAGACCCAAGAAATGTGGCAAGTTTATTGTCAAGAGGACGTTCAGGAAGTTTATCCTTATTCCTGCGTATAAGTTGAAACTCTCGTGGAGTTTTCAAAAGAGAAGTAACACTGAAGTCAATACCTTCAAGGTGGTCTTTCTTTTCATCTGCCAACATAGCCTCAATAAACATTGAGGGTTTACCAGGATTAACTATCATCAAGCCTCCACTTCATTACACTCTGTTCAAAAGAGACAGCAGGAGTTACACAACATCCGTCAATAACGTGCGGGTCCTCTGTCATTTGTACTGCAACACACTCAAGTTCGTGTTTCATTTCTGCAAAAGCTTCCATGTAATCCTTTGACTTGAATTGTCTGTCTGTGTACGGACACGTAAATATGTACGTGTCATCTTCTCGCATAAAGTCATACAAGAAAGATACCTTTGCCAATTCGTACACTTCTTTGTTTCTTGTTTTGTAAGAAGACGTGTACTTATCCATGTTAGAGTCGAAACACAACCATCGCATAAAAAGAAACCTCCGTCTGTTTGTATTGTTTATTAGATACTGCAAGCACTCAATCTCCATTAAACTGACCTGTCACAGGGTATGTCTACACATACTCTATAAAGTATACAATATACTATGGCGACAAAATATCTCGAATGGGCTTTCATGGTACTTGCAGCATCAAATAAACCTTACACCCAAGGAGGTGTTTCTTCACTACCTACTGCATTCTGATTAGCACGAACAAAATTTACATCTTCCGCATCTCTTTCATCCAGAGGGGTGTACTCTATTGCAGAAGAACTCTGCCCATCTTTCGTAAGATTACGAATAGTTTCTACATCAAGATTTCGTCTGGGTCCAGTCTTTGAGTAGGTCATTATAATAGTGTCACCAATGTCGCAACCGTTACGGAAAAACGAAACAATTCCAATGCCCGGTCTATTAACACCTTTCTCCACCACAGTCGTAGTAGTGTTGTCGAAAAATGTTTTTTCATACGGCGTATCAGGTGCACCATCAAACCCTTTCCTCTGTCCTTTAAGAACCCAAGCATCGTACTTTTTACCAGACTTTGCTGTGAGTCCACGTTTGAATTCTATTCCTTCGTACTTAAGCCACACGTGTAAAGCTCCTCTATATCTTTCTTGATTGTTTCAAGTGAAGTTCCTTTTAGACTACCGTAGTCAAGTCCTACTTCACAGTCGCCCCCAAGAGGAACAACAATGTCGTAATCAAATTGTTGTTTACACAACTCTTTAATGTTCGAGAAAATGTTTAGTCCTTCTTCTGCTAGCTTTGGGGCATCAACTTTACTGACCTCAAACACACAACTGTCATGCACAAGCATGATTAAGTTTGCATCAAGACCAAGTTCTTTTATTCTATTTACAATAGTTACTACTGCAAGATTGTAAAGGTCTGCTGAGAAACTTTGTACAGGATAGTTACGCACAGCATGTTGCCAGTGTGCTTCACTCCCTTCGTCTCCATCTACTATCTTTGGTAGTGTTATTACTCTGCCACTTGGTGTACGTATGTACCCTTGCAATCTAGCAAGAGTTTCATTCCTGTCCCACCACTTCTTCAAACCTTGGTACTTATCATAGAAAGTATCTACAATTTCTTTCCAACGCTTGAGGGAATACTGGGGCATACGAGAATCATAATAAAATCCGTACGCACTACCGCCATACCATTTACGTTCAACTAGGTTCGCTAATCCTAGCCCGGGAATTTACCCAGCCTTATGTCGCCATAAGGGTCAGACTATATCATCAACCGCGTGGGTTGTCATGCGCTTCCATCTGCTTAGATGTACTCTCTTTCGAGATAGTCGTTGCACTTTCAATCATTTTCTTGATTGCTTAGTTCAGGATTGTCTGTTACCAGAGTTCCCCTGAGTTCACATGATTATTCGACATACGTTACCGTATGAAGTCCCATATATTTTAGGAGTCTAAAACTTACAGTTTTACTAGCTGTACGTACAACAGAGAACTCTTCTTTTGACATCTTTTCAGGGTCAGCACCAAAGATAGCTTTTGCATTCTCTGTGTGAATGTCAACTCCTCTGTTAAGCTCGTCAAGCATTACGGCGTCACGACTGAGCTCTGCACCCACACGCCACTCAATCTGCTTGAGGTCGATGTTAAGAATTACTTTGTCTCCAGAAGGAGAGAATATCTTTTTCAAAGGGAAGTCAGTCCCCTTACTCCTAGGGAGGTTCTGGGCGTTTGGCGAAGATGAAGAGAGTCTTCCTGTTACTGTAACAGTTTGGTTAAAGTTGCTATGTATTCTTCCGTCATCCGCCAGTTCAGCCATCCATCCTGCATCCCCCTTCTTTCCTCGGATTGACGACACTGCCTTGTGTAACTTACGCACAGACTTTACAGCATTGAGAAACTCTCGTTGCTTCTTTGTCTTAGCTGGCAGTGCGTCCACGACTTGACTTGAAGTAGATGGCTTGCCTGTCTTCTTTGACAGGTCTCGTTCGTCACACACGAATCCAAGACCAGGATACTTTATCGGAACTTTACACTTCCGGGTTTTCTTTTTTACTATCCCACTCTTGAGTGTTACTTCGTACTCTTCTACACCGTCAATCTGCCACTCTCCACCAAACATAACGGCGGCTAATTGTTGAGCAGACGATGGCTCAAAATCTACTTCAGCTAACTCTTTCATTTTACTTTCGTGCTCTGCCGCCAGTTCTTCTGCTTTATCGCAGAAGTCTTCAGCTCTCTTGGCATCAAACGGAGCACCAGTAAACTCTACCTCTGTCAATACTTTTGTCATCTTGAACGTGAGGTCAGCAACTTTGTCAAGCCCGTACTTCACGAGCTCTTCTTTTTGCAACAAGTAAATTTGATGGGTTAGGTTCACGTCTTGCATGACGTAAGTTTTGTGTAGGTCAATCGGAATTTCATCTGTTTGAAATCCGTTGTCCCACCACACGGCCATCTCATCTACCTTCTCTCCAAGTTTACGTCGTCGAGCTACGTCATTCAACGAGTACCCAACAGACTTCTGTCCGTGCAACAAATACTCTCCGACCATTGTGTCGTACAAGTAGCACGTACTAAAGTCTATGCCGTACTGCTGAAACCAAAGCAAGTCATACTTGATGTTATGCCCAACGAGAATCTTGGCATTGCTGACAAGTTCCTGAATCTCTTTTAGGTGAGTTAATTCATCACCCAGAAGTGGATTAAAGAACCATACTTTACTTATCTTGTCTGGGGTTTCAATACAAACAGAACACAGATAAGCATTATCATGCCACGGTTTAAACTCAGGTATCTTTGTTGCTTCTACGTCAAGCACAATGTAGTCATACATTCTTTTCCCCAAAAGACTTTACACGTTCAAGTAACTCCTTTGCTGCAAGTGAGTGGTCTTCTTGTGCGGAGTCAAGATACAATGCACACGTACTGTTAAAGTAAACAGAGTGATGCCCGTGTACACCATTGTTCATCTTATTCTTTGCTAACGAAATGTAACGTATTGTATCTATTCCATTTTCTGTATCTTTGTGTAGCTTACCTATACCAATAGCCCAATCAAGTTCGCCAGGTTTTCCTGTCTTTGAGAAGTCCATGTGGTTAAGACTAAGCCACTTTGTATTCTCAGCTTCTGCTGAAGCCTGACCAACAGTAATTACTGGTATGTCAAACTTCTTTGCAAGTTCTCTAAACTTTCCGTACAAAACTTTAAGTCTTTCTACAGTACTAAAATTACTATCTCCTGCAAACTTTACCTTATCACCTTGGTCGATGACAATAAGTCTACAAGTGTAATCATTTAGCAACTGCTCTATGTCTTCAAGTTTAATTGAACTGTCATCGTAGATACGTATCTTCTTTCCTCCAAGTCTTTCAAACTCTTTCTCTGCCTTATCAGCAAAGGTTTCTATCTGAGCTTTACTAGCTTGAAGTACAGATTGATACAACCTCAGTTGTACTTTACTTCCCTTTTCTTCATTGTTAAACCAGATGATACATTCATCATCACCAAGTTGACTAGCGAAGTTAGTTATCTCTGACACAAGAAAGGAAGTCTTACCTGTATCAGGACGAGCATACACATGTCCAAGACTACATCCACGCAGCTCACCTATGTCTTCATTGAGACACGCCAGTCTCCACTTTAAACCTGGTCTCTTTTGTTCTTCCTCAAGAAGAGCAGAGAGACTTGAATCAACAAACAAATTGTCTTGGTCTTTACCAATGCGAACTTTGTTCTCATTGTACTCTTCAACCATATCTTTGATTTCATCGAGTACATCAAACTCGTTACCGTCTAACACGTCAGTTAATTTCATCATCATCTCTGATGCGAAATACTTCTCCATGAAGTGGTTCAAATTTTCTTCAAGAACTTTGGAGTTTATTTTTATTTCTCCAAGCTTTGCAAGAAACCATGAGTACGCAGTTCGTTTCTTCAAGATAGGATGTTTCACACAGAAGTACGCCATAAATTCTGGCACAGATATCTGTGTTACTTCTTCATTCTCTCGAAAATATTCAGCAATAGATTTCAACAAACCTTTTGTTTCTTGTTCAAGATTCAGTTTAACAATGTAAGAATAATACCTATTGAATTGTTCACGATTCAACATAAACAAGACAAGAGATACTTCCTCAATGTTAAAGTCATCTGCCATTGCTAACCAAGTCTCCTCCTTTTTTATCTTCATTGACACAACAAAAGATTAATCATCTTTGTACAAAAATGCAAGCGCCTTACGGCGCTCTGGGAAAAGATTCCTCGGTACAGTTGGAGAGATATCTTACATCGGGTACGACGTAATCAAAAGAAACAAACCCAAGAGCAAAGCAGGAGAAAGAAAACGGATATATCATATCTGTGTCACCTCACGCTGCCAACGCTACAGTGTCTG
>OIZE01002183.1_pt1 | contig 10702 bp, 9 predicted proteins | sample 1588421 | NCBI WGS metagenome assembly OIZE01 (sample SAMN03283251) | human gut metagenome | biome: human-associated habitat; material: feces | host: Homo sapiens | place: USA | collected 2013
TCAGTAAGCCTGCATCCGTATGCCGAGTTACGCAAGGCGGGGACAAAACCCCGTCGAGCGCTGTCCTTTTATTTTTGCCGCAAAGGCCGGGAAAGGGGAGAGATCGCCATGTATCGTGCACTTTACCGCAAATGGAGACCCCAGCGGTTTGAGGACGTGGTGGGTCAGCGTGCTATCGTGACCGCCCTGAAAAACCAGATCACCGCAGGGCGCGTGGGCCATGCGTATCTGTTTACCGGCGTGCGCGGCACCGGCAAGACCACCTGCGCCAAAATTTTTGCAAAGGCGGTCAACTGTCTGCACCCGGAGGGTGGCGACCCCTGTGGGGAGTGCGAGATCTGCAAAGGCATCGACAACGGCAGCCTGCTGGACGTGGTGGAGATGGACGCAGCCTCCAACAACGGCGTGGATGATATCCGCGACCTGCGGGACGAGACCGCCTACACCCCCAGCGCCTGCCAGTATAAGGTGTATATCATCGACGAGGTGCACATGCTGTCCACAGCGGCCTTTAATGCGCTGCTGAAAACGCTGGAAGAGCCGCCCGCACATGTCATCTTCATTCTGGCGACAACCGAGATCCAGAAAGTGCCCGCCACCATCCTCTCCCGCTGCCAGCGGTACGATTTTACCCGCATCGGGCCGGAGGATATCGCACGGCGGGTGGAGTATATCGCCGGGGAAGAAAAGCTGGAGCTGACCTCCGACGGTGCGGAGCTGATCGCCCGTCTGGCCGATGGCGCGTTGCGCGATGCACTGTCCATTCTGGATACCTGCGCCGGTGTCACCGCAAAGATCGACGCAGACGTGGTGCGCCGTATGGCCGGTGTGACCGACCGCAGCTACCTGTTCCATATTTCGGACGCTCTGGAAGCACAGGACGCAGCCGCCGCGCTGGCACAGCTGGCACAGCTGCGGCAGCAGTCGGTGGACGTGAAGCGCCTGACCGAGGAATTGATCGCCCATTACCGCGCCCTGATGCTGGCGGCGCTGCCCGGCGGGCAGGCGCTGCTGTCCGGTGTATCGCCGGAGGAAGAGGCGCTGTACCTGCAAAAAGGCCCGGAGATGGGGCAGCGAGAAGCCATCCGCGCCATCCGCACTTTGGGCACGGCGCTGGAGCACATGACCCGTGGCAGCGACCAGCGCATCGAGCTGGAACTGGCACTGTTCAGCCTGTCCGAGCCGCCCCAGCAGATGCAGGCGGTAACGGTACAGGCAGCCCCCGCCCGCGCGGCACAGCCGGAAGCGCCCCGCCCCTTTGCGGCAGCGGTGCAGCCCTTTGCCAGCGCCCCGGTGCAGCCTGCCCCCGCAGCAACCGCACCCCAGACCCCGGCAGCAGTAGCAGAACCTGCCCCTGCCGTGCAGCAGACCCCTCCGCAGCTTGCCGCGCAGGAAGCAACGCCCGCCCCTGCGGACGAGCTGCCGCCCATGCCAGAGGAACCGCCGGTACAGCAGAGCGATGCCGCCCTGCCGTGGGACGAGCCTGCCCCGCAGGCACCGCCGCCGGAGGAGCCGGAGCCGGTCAGTCAGCCGGAGCAGCCTGCCCCTGCAGAGCCTGTGCAGCCTGCCCCGGCAGCAGAGAAATCGCCTGCCCCGGTGCAGGAGCACCCTGCCGACCCGGTGCTGACCAAGCCCCGCAGCGTGGCGCAGCAGGGCACGAACCCCTTCCCGTACTGGGGACAGATCGTGCAGAAGCTGGAAGGCATCGACCCCATGCTGTATATGTATCTGCGCAAGTCCAAGGCTTACTTTGACGGCACCCGCGTGCTGATCGACGGCGGCAAGACCTTCCGGGATTTTATCCGGGTGAACAAGGACAGTCAGAAGCTGATCAAAAAGCTGATCACCGAGGTATCCGGCGTGCCGGTGCCCATCGGCCCTTACGAGCCCAAAACAGCCGGAAAGACCGCCTCTAACGCGGAGCAGTCCCTTCTGGCGCTGGAAAAGCTGGGGTTAGAGGTCAGCATTGAGGATACCGCCCGCAAAAAGCGATAAAAATTGTTTATAATAAAGGAGAATACCATTATGAAAGCAAGAATGCCCGCAGGCTACGGCCGCCCCGATATGAACGCCCTGATGCGTCAGGCTCAGAAGATGCAGGAGGACATGAAGAGCAAGCAGGCCGAGTTGGAAGCCGCCGAGTACACCGGCAGCGCCGCCGGTGAGATGGTGACCGTAAAGATGAACGGCAAGCATGAGGTGCTGTCCATCACCATCAAGCCCGAGGCTGTGGACCCGGACGACATCGAGATGCTGGAAGACATGGTGGCTGCTGCCATCAACGCCACTGTGAAGCAGGTGGATGAGACCGCCGAGGCCGAGATGGGCAAGCTGACCGGCGGCCTGAACATTCCGGGTCTCTGAGCCGGGAAGGGGAGATACCATGGACTACACTGCCGCACCGCTGGAAAAGCTGATCGAGGAGTTCGGCAAGTTTCAGGGCGTGGGCCGCAAGGGCGCTACCCGCATGGCCTATCAGGTGCTGAGTATGTCGGACAAGGACGCTGCGGCGCTGGCCGATGCCATCCGCGGTGCGCACACCCGGCTGCATCGGTGCCGCATCTGCCAAAACTTTACGGACGCTGACCTGTGCCCGGTGTGCGCCAGCGCCAAGCGGGACACCTCGGTGATCTGCGTGGTGGAAAAGCCCCGGGACGTGCAGGCCTTTGAGCGCACCCGGGAGTATAACGGCCTGTACCATGTGCTGCATGGTCTGCTGGACCCGCTGGCCGGTGTGGGCGCAGAGCAGCTGACCGTCAAGGAGCTGCTGGCGCGGCTGAAGGACGACACGGTGAAGGAGGTCATCATGGCCATGAACCCCACCGTGGAGGGCGAGGCTACCGCCATGTATCTGGCAAAGCTCATCAAGCCGCTGGGCATCCGGGTCACCCGGCTGGCCTCCGGTCTGCCGGTGGGCGCCAGCCTGGAATACGCGGACGAGACCACCCTGTACCGGGCACTTTCCGGCCGGGGAGAGCTGTGAGTGTGTAAAAATTTACAATTCTGTCAGAAACAGCCCTTGCATTACCCTGAAAAAATGGTATACTGAAACAACAAACGGAACGGAGAAAGGAGGCGCGCAGCATGGCACCCACAAAGGAGCGCCCGGCGACCAAGAGCATCGCCACCAACCGCGAAGCGCGCCACGAGTATTTTGTTCTGGAAGCGCTGGAGACCGGTGTGGAGCTTAAAGGCACCGAGGTGAAAAGCCTGCGGGCCGGCGGGGTCAACCTGAAGGACAGCTGGGTGGATATTGAAAATGGCGAGCTGCTGGTAAAGGGGATGCACATCAGCCCTTACGACCACGGCAACCTGTTCAATCAGGATCCCATGCGCGTCCGGCGGCTTCTGGCGCACAAAAGTGAGATTCGGCGTCTGCACCAGCAGTGCAAACTGCAGGGCTATACGCTGGTGCCGCTCTCGCTTTACTTCAAGCATGGCCGCGTAAAAATGGAAGTGGGCTTGTGCAAGGGCAAAAAGCTGTACGACAAGCGTGCCGATGCCGCCCAGCGCGATGCAAAGCGCTCCATTGACCGGGCTGTGAAGTCCAACGGCAAGTACTATTAAGCATTCCAATTGCAGACTGCGGCTCACCGCAAAACCAAGCTTTCCGCACATCGCAAGATGTGCTTTATAAGGGGGCGTAAAGGTTTCGACGGGGGGAGCAAGGTCTGGGCAGCGGGTAGCAGTGGGGGAACTGCTCTATAACTCCTCCAAAAAAATTAACTGACAACAATAATTATCAGTTGCTCGCAGCCTGAGTGCTGCGCGTTCCGCCCACTCTTGTGTCGTGTGGGGCCGGGGCGTCCTTTAGACACAGCACCTGAACGGACCTAAGCTTTGCGGACCGGCAGGAACTCATGAAGCTACTAAAGCGCTAGCCTGACGATCGGCGTGGCGTGGCGGGAATGTTGTAGATCGCCTGCACCCGGAGACACCTACACTGAGCTCTTTTCGGACATGGGTTCGACTCCCATCGCCTCCACCAACATAAAAGCCACCTGAAAACTTACGTTTTTCAGGTGGCTTTTGCTATATCTGCTATACCTGCTATTCTGTTACGCCAGATCCGGCAGGATGTCCGACCACAGAGCCTGCTCCTGCCGCAAGGCATCAAAGCAGCAGTCCAGATATATTTTGTTGACCGCGGCAAAAATGGTGCTGCGCAGCAACAGACGCTCGTCGTTGAGCGTAGTCTGCGGCTGGGCTGTCTTGCCGCCGAACACCACGGAAAGACTAGTCTCTAACTCCTCGCAGAAGATATCGTAGGCTGTCCCGGCGGAGCAGTGCTCCCGCTGCATTTTGAACAGAGTGTCGATGTTTTCGATCGAGAGCACGGTCTTGGAGACTGCAATGTACATCAGGGATGCGATCTGATCCCGGGTGTATTTTTTGCGGATGGGGTGATCCACCACCCCTTTTTTGACGTAGTTGCTTACCATAGAAGGGGTCAGCTCCACCCCGCAGAAGCTGCGGAAATAGCCGTTGACGAACTGCACCGTCTGGTCCAGATACAGCCCTACCGAGGGGAGATCGTTGTACCGGGGCAGGGCAAAGCCCGCAGCACACGCCGCAACGCGGAGTTTGGTTTCAGCTTTCATAGTATCTTGTTCCGTTCATGCTCCTGCACTTTTTGCAAGCAGGAACGTTGTTTTTGTGCAAAGGCAGGGCAATTGCTTTCCGCAAAAGCACATCTGCCTGTGAAATAGTATACCGCATTTTGGAAAATTGGTCAACTGGCAATGAAAACTTTGTAAAAGAATTTGAGAAAACAGTTGACAGGGTTTTGAAAAACTGCTATGATGGTCACGGACAAAAGAATGACTGCGGCGTGCGCCGCTTGAAAATGGAGAAAAATATGAAAAGCAAAATCGTTGTAGATTCCTCTGCAAATGTGTACGAGCTCCCCGATGTAGGGTTTGCCTGTGTGCCGCTGAAGATCCTGACCGACGAGCAGGAGTATGTGGACACCGCAGAGGTGGATGCTCCCGCGCTGGCCGAGATGCTGCGCACCTATAAGGGACGTACCAGCACCTCCTGCCCCAATATCTCGGACTGGCTCACCGCCTACGAGGGCGCAGACGAGGTGTATGTTGTAACCATTACCGGTACGCTGTCCGGTGCCTATAACGCTGCACTGCTGGCAGGCGAGGAGTACGAGCAGAGCCACGAGGGCGCGCGGGTCTTTGTGCTGGACAGCCTGTCCACCGGTGCGGAGTCCCGGCTGCTGGTGGAGCGTCTGGCGGCGCTGATCAAGGCCGGCAAGCCCTTTGATACCGTGTGCGAGGAGATCCGGGCGTACCATGAGCACACCCATCTGCTGTTTGCGCTGGAGTCTCTGGCAAACCTTGCACGCAATGGCCGCGTGAAGCCCGCTGTGGCTGCTGTGGCGCGGATGCTGGGCATCCGGGTCATCGGGCAGGCCAGCGATGCCGGTGATCTGGAGGTTCTTTGCAAGACCCGCGGCGAGCACGGCGCACTGGAGCGCATGGTGCTGGAAATGAAGGCGCACGGCCTGACCAACGGCCGGGTGCACATCGACCACTGCTGCAACGCTGCCGCTGCGGAGCGGCTGAAGCACATGGTCCATGCGGTGTTCCCAGAGGCCAAGGTGGAGGTAGGCAGCTGCGGCGCGCTGTGCAGCTACTACGCGGAGTACGGTGGCCTGATGGTGGGCTACGAGGATAACGAAGCACCTACCGTCCGAGCGGAAAATATGATACTATGATTTCGATTCACCGGGGCATCTGCGGACGCTCCGGTGAACTTTTTTATAAGGAATAAAGGCGACCGGCACGCCGGTGTACCCGACACCAAAAGCTTGCAAAGGGGGAAAAACCGCGTTATACTTAACCGTATTATAGAGGTAAGCTAGGGTGTATCTGAAAAGTCGAAAATTTAGTCTATTTCTACAAACACAGCTGGATTTTGCGTTAAACAGCCTTGAAATCCACAAAGGATTCCTGCGGCTATTTGCCTTAAATCCCGCTTGTGCTTGCGAAATATTCGTCATTTTCTTTGTTTTCAGATACACCTTAACACGGAAAGGGGAGATGGTATGCTGTTCCGATTGCCGATCGTCAAATTTTTCAACCGCATCCTCAACCGCATCACGGTCACGGTGGTGCTGGTGGCGCTGCAGCTTGCATGGCTGGCGTGGGTGTTTTTTGCCCTCACCACCGGCACGGCGCGGGTGTGGGTCACCGGGGTGCTCAACGGGTTAAGCCTGCTGATCATTCTGTATCTGGTGCGCAAGGATGAAAACAGCGCCTATAAGGTGGGTTGGATCGCCCTCATCGGGCTGTTGCCGCTGCTGGGCGGGGCACTGTATCTGGCCTTTGGCAACAAGCGGCCCTCCCGCCGTCTGCGCAGCAAAATGCAGGCGGTGGAGCAGGCGCACCGGGCAGACCGCGCTCAGCAGCCCGGACAGACCGCCGGGCTGTGCGATGAAAACCGGGGCGTGAGCCGCTACCTGACCCAGTACGGCTGCTATCCCGCATGGAAGAACACCACCGCCCGGTATTTTTCCTGCGGTGAGGCCATGTACCCGGCACTGCTGGCCGACCTTGAAAAGGCGGAAAAGAGCATCTTTCTGGAGTTTTTTATCATCAGTCAGGGCAAGATGTGGCAGGGCGTAGAGGATGTTCTGCGGCGCAAAGCGGCGCAGGGGGTGGACGTGCGGCTGATCTACGATGACTTCGGCAGCCTGCTGGGTCTGCCCAAGGACTTTGTGGTGCGCATGGAGCGGGCGCATATCCGCTGCATTCCCTTTAACCCGGTGGTGCCGCTGCTCTCGCTGGTGATGAACCACCGCGACCACCGCAAGATCGTGGTGATAGACGGCAAAGTAGCCTACACCGGCGGCATCAATCTGGCCGATGAATATATCAACGCGATCACCCGCTTCGGCTACTGGAAGGACGCGGGTCTGCGCATCGAGGGCGCTGCGGTGTGGAACTTTACCGTAATGTTTTTGGATTTCTGGAATGCCTTCCGGCCCTTTGAGCAGGATTACAGCACCTTCCGTCCGCAGCTTGCGGTGCTGCCCGCCAGCGATGGAGTAGTACAGCCCTACGCAGACAGCCCGCTGGACGAGGAGCCGGTGGCAGAAACGGTCTATCTGGACATTCTGGCACAATCACAGCAGTACGTTTATTTTTATACGCCCTACCTTGCCATCGGCGAGGAGATGCTGGACGCGCTGCGCAACGCCGCCAAGCGCGGGGTGGATGTGCGGCTGGTGCTGCCGGGCATCCCGGACAAAAAGCTGGTGTTCCGGCTGAGCCGTTCGTACTATCTGCCCCTGCTGCGGGCGGGGGTGCGCATCTACGAGTACACCCCGGGCTTCCTCCACGCCAAGTGCTGCGTCAGCGATGACCGCGCGGCGGTGGTGGGCAGCATCAATATGGACTACCGCAGTATGTTTCTGCACTTCGAGTGCGGGGTGCTGCTGCTGCAAAATAGCCAGGTGTTGGCTTTGCGGGACGATGTGCGCCGCACCCTGCCCCAGTGCCGGGAGGTGCAGTGCGCGGATTGCCGCACCGGTCTGGTGGGTACGGTGCTGGACAGCGTGCTGCGGCTGTTAAGCCCGCTGATGTAAACATCTGCTCATAAAACCCGCGCGGCAGGGCACACTAGCTCCAAAGCCTGCGTCTGCAATGCAGGCACGGAAAGGGAGCGTATGTGACGATATGAAACAGGCATCGCGTTGGTTTTTGTGCTGCACGCTGGCGGCAGCACTGACATTGACCGGCTGCGGCGGGGGAAACTCCGGCAGCAGCTCCGGTTCTGTGAGCGGCAGCACCTCTGTGGGCAGCAGCGCGGCGCAAAGCGCGGCGTGGCGCACCGGGCTGGGGGTCCTGACCGAGACGACCGGCACAGACCGTGCGGGCAACATCCACACCGTAGCGGCTGCCGTGCTGCTGGATGCAGACGGCAAGCTGGCCGGGGTGACACTGGATGAGCTGGAGCTTTCAGTCAGTGCGGACGGCACCGGCAAGGTGACCACCCCCACCGACACCCGCACCAAGCGCCAGAAGGGCAAGGACTACCCACTGGCAGAGGTGTCCGGCCTGAAAAAGGGCTGGGCAGAGCAGGCAGACGCCTTTGGCAGTTGGCTTGAGGGCAAGACTCCGGACGAAGTGAAGAAGCTGAAAACGGATGCGGACGGCAAGCCAACAGATGCAGACCTTCTCTCCGGCTGCACCATCGCGGTGGACCGTTACCGGGATGCTGTCGTCCGCGCCTGCGAGAATGCACAGGTGCTGGGTGCTGCCCGGGGCGATACGGTCAAACTGGGTGTAGAAGTGGCAGAAATGCCGCAGGGGCTTGCGGGCACCGATGACAAGGACGCGCAGGTACAGGCAAAAATCACGCTGGCAGTGGTGACTATGGACGAGAACGCCCGGGTGACCAGCGCCATCGGCGATATGACCGAGCCGGAGCTGACCGTCAGCGCGGACGGCACCGTGTCTGCCCCGCGGGAGCCGGTGTACACCAAAAACGAGCTGGGCGACCGCTACGGAATGCGCAGCGCAAGCGCGTTAGGCAAGGAATGGTACGAGCACAGCGCAGGCTGGTGCGGCTACCTGAAGGGCAAAAACGCCGTGGAGATCGGCAAGCTCTCCGCAGACGGTACGGATGCCGACCTGAAAGCACTGTGCACCATCTCAGTTACCGACCTGCAAAAAGCGGCGCTGAAGGCCATGGCGGAGCAGTAATCATAAAAACAGGATGTCCCTCTGCACAAAAAGTGCGGGGGGATTTTTTATGGATACCCCCTCAGGCGCAAAGCCGGAAGGGGTATGCACACTTTCCCACAAAAAGCGGGCTTACAGGCGGGGAAAAGCAGTGCATTGTGCAAAAAATTGGGTTTGCCTCTTGCAAAACGGCGGCAAACGCGCTATTCTATAGCTACAGTTTACCACTTTAGCATGGTAAAATGGTAAATCGAGAGGGAAGCGGGACGCAGAACGTCCCCCATGGGAGGAAAAAGATATGAAACTCAAGCGTATTGCAAGTGCATTTCTGGCCGGTGCTCTGGCATTGAGCCTTGCAGCCTGTGGCGGCAGTGCATCCACCTCTGCTGCGGCATCTGCTTCCGGCAGCGCAGCCGGTTCGGCTTCTGCCGCAGCGGGCAGCGATCTGGACTACATCAAGGGCAAGGGCAAAATGGTCATCGGCTACACCGTGTACGAGCCCATGAACTACACTGACGCCGACGGCCACTTTACCGGCTTTGATACCGAACTTGCCACTGCGGTGTGTGCAAAGCTGGGTGTGGAGCCGGAGTTTGTAGAGATCAACTGGGAAACCAAGGTGGTGGAGCTGGACGCCAAGAGCATCGACTGCATCTGGAACGGCATGACCCTGACCGAGGATATCATGGCCAACACCGCCACCACCAAGGCTTACGCCAAGAACGCACAGGTCGTGGTGGTCAAGGAGGGCACCGCTTACACCTCCACCGCCGACCTTGCCGGTAAGACCGTGGTGGCCGAGGCCGGTTCTGCCGGCGAAGCTGCCATTCAGGGCGACGAGAACCTTGCCAAGGCCGATTATGTTTCCAAGAGCGTGCAGACCGACTGCCTGATGGAAGTGGCTGCCGGTACGGCAGATGCCGCTGTGCTGGATCTGACCCTTGCCAACGCCATGATCGGGGAAGGCACCGACTACGCCGGTCTGAAGATTGTGGACGAGCTGAACGCCGAGGAGTACGGCGTGGCCTTCCGCAAGGGCAGTGATGCCGCCGCCGTAGTGGACGCCGCCTTTGACGCGTTGAAGGCTGACGGCACCATGCAGGCACTGGCCGAGAAGTACGAGCTGACGCTGGCCGACTGAGCCGGGCGTAAAACAAAACGATAGATGGGTGTGTTTTTGTGTCTGTGATCCTTGGGCGCCTTTCCGGCGCGTTCCTGCTCAACTGTGAGCTGTTTGCCCTTACACTGCTGTTTGCGCTGCCGCTGGGGCTGGTGGTGGCCTTTGGCTCCATGAGCCGGTGCAGGCTGCTGTCCGGTGCGGTAAAGACCTTTGTCTGGGTCATCCGCGGTACGCCGCTGATGCTGCAGATCATCGTCATTTATCTGGGCCCCGGTCTGCTGGGCATGAATAACCCGTGGCCCTCTGGTTTCGGCGGACGCATGGTGGCGGCGGTGGTGGCCTTTGCCATCAACTACGCCTGCTATTTTTCCGAGATCTACCGCGGCGGCATCGAGGCGGTGCCTAAAGGGCAGACCGAGGCCGGGCAGGTGCTGGGCATGACACGCACGCAGATCTTTTTCAAGGTCACTCTACTACAGGTGGTCAAGCGCATCCTGCCGCCCATGGGCAACGAGATCATCACCCTTGTCAAGGACACCTCACTGGCGAATACCATCGCCAACAAGGAGATCATCATGATGGCCAAGGAGTACAGCGCAAAGGGCTTGATCTGGCCGCTGTTCTCCACGGCGCTGTTCTTCCTTGTGTTCGTAGGTGCGCTCACCCTGTTGTTCAACTGGGCTGAAAAGAAACTGGATTATTTCCGCTGCTGAGGAGGGTTTTAAGAATATGGCATTACTGGAAGCCTCCGGCATTGGCAAAAATTTCGGAGATACAAAGGTCTTAAAGGACATTTCCCTTACCTTAGAGCAGGGCGAGGCACTGGCCATCATCGGCTCGTCCGGCTCCGGCAAGACCACCCTGCTGCGCTGCCTGAACTTTC
>OIZE01002189.1_pt1 | contig 10687 bp, 9 predicted proteins | sample 1588421 | NCBI WGS metagenome assembly OIZE01 (sample SAMN03283251) | human gut metagenome | biome: human-associated habitat; material: feces | host: Homo sapiens | place: USA | collected 2013
TCTGCGATGATATTCTTCTTCCCCTCGCTCATTGGTTCTCTTTTTCTTCTTGCCAGCCTCCTGTGTTATTTATATTTTACCATAGTTGACTGCGTTTTTACAGACTTTTTTCGGTGGGTCGTTGGGTTGTTGAACGTACTTTTGCATGGCTGAATGGTTCACGCCAGTTGTCAAAGGATTATGAAACTTCTTGTTGCTCTGCTGAAACAATGATTATGATTTCTCATGCTGCTACACTCTTAAAACGCCTATGAACACAAGCTCTCAATAAAAATGATAATACAAAAAGCACATCACTTTCCACACCGATGGGTGTAAAAGTAACGTGCTCTTAGGCTTCTTATGCTTTTGAAACGATTTCTGCGTTCATTAAGCTCTGTATTTCCTGCCGATTCGGCATCACCTTTAATGCACCCTTTCTCATCGTTATTAGTGATGCTCCGGCATTTGCAAAATGCAGCAGTTCCAAAAGCTGCTCTTTCGTGAGATTGTCTGCTTCATGCTCCAGCACATAGTTCAGTACACAACCGAAAAATGTATCTCCTGCACCAGTTTTCTCCACTGGTTTCACGTCATAGACCGGTGCTTTTGCGATTGTATTTCTCGTATAAGCACAGCTTCCATTTCCACCAAGAGTAATACAAATCAGCTGTATCTGTGGATACTTTTCCAAGAGTTCCCTTGCTGCCCGGTCATAGTCCGAATGCTCGAACAAAAACTCCACCTCATTATCTGAGATTTTCAGAAGATTGCATTTTGAAAATCCATATTCAATTTCTGTTTTTGCATCTTCAAGATTTTTCCAAAGCGGTTCCCGCAAATTCGGGTCAAAGGAAAGCATCGCTCCGCTTTCGATTGCAGTATCTATGGCAAATCTGGTGGCTTCCCGAACGCCTGCATGGGTCGAGGAAAGCGTGCCAAAGTGAAAAATTTTGGAATCCCGAATCAAATCTGTACGCACTTCCTGCTTGCTCAGCATCATGTCTGCACCCGGATTGCGAATAAAACTGAACTCCCGTTCACCGTCGGCAAAGGTATGCACAAAGGCAAGTGTCGTTGGAACGCTTGCATCTGTCATGAGTCCGTCTGTACAAATGCCAACCTCGTTTATGGTTTCTGCAAGCTGTCTGCCGAACATATCTGCTCCGACTTTTCCAATGAATGCAGTCCGCTTTCCCAGCTTAGAAAGCATGGCAAGCACATTGCAAGGAGCACCACCTGGATTTGCTTCCAGTAGGGGATTCCCCTGTGAACTGATTCCACTTTCAGTAAAATCAATCAACAGTTCACCCAAAGCTGTTACATCATAGTTTTTCATTGCATTTTCCTCACTCTGTTGTATACAACGTATAGGCTTCGCCATCAATGTGATTTGATAACCCGTATACCACGCTGCTGATTACAGCTTCGCCCTGATTGGCATAGACTTCAATCAAATTGGAATCCACATAAATTTCCAGTTCACAGCCGTCCTTGAGGACTGGCGTTTCTGCAGTCAGCCGATAATTGTCATCTTTCACAAATACAGCAGAGCGGTCAGTGAAAAGCTTGTTTTGCTTTCTCCAAATCCGGTATCCGCCGATATTGATGCATTCGCCATTTTCCAGTGTTGTTTTTACCAGATAGCCAGACTTGCCAACTTGCTCTGGAGAGGAAATCTCTTTCACAAATGCGTTTCGGATATGCGGATGGGGCTGAAAATAAACCTGTTGATTCTTCACAGAAACCACCCTTGGAATACACATCATGCCGTTCCACTTACCATCTACTGCCTGCGGCATTCTCATCCATGCAATCACAATACGATTTCCGTCTTCATCAGTCGTACTCTGCGGGGCATAGAGATCCAGTCCGTAGTCTAAAAACTGATAGTCTTCTGCAAGCTGCATCGTTCCAGTCGATTCATCAAATGCGGAAAACATACAAATTGCTGCGGAATCATATGCTTTTCCATCATTCAGAAACTCCATCGGAGAGAATACTGTAATGCCCTCGCCATCAATCTCGAAATAGTCTGGACACTCCCACATCCAGCCAAAGTTGTCCTTTTCCACGTGACTGAGATATGTCCAATTCTGCAAATCACTGCTCTTATAAATCAGCAGTCTGCCCTTGTGGTCAATGGAGCTTCCCAGAACCAGATACCATGCATCTTTTCCACGCCATACCTTCGGGTCACGGGTGTGGGTCTTGCTGCCAATGGCTTCTTCTGCAATGGGTGGAATGACGGTCTTTTTTCTTTTGACATTATCGAACGTCATACCGTCATCGGAAGAAATCATTAGTTGTGCAGCAAGAAACTGGTCGTTTTGGCACTGATTAATGTCTTCTGGATTTTCCTCCAAATAATTGACACCTGTATAAAATAAGTAGAGTGTCCCATCCTGTTCCACAGCACTTCCGGAAAAACAGCCGCTGCGGTCATCTGTTTTGGTCGGATACAGGGCAATGCCTTTTTCCTCCCAGTTTACCAAATCTTTGCTGACAGCGTGTCCCCAGTGCATTCTGCCCCATTGCGGAGCATAGGGAAAACATTGATAAAACAAGTGATATTGTCCCTTGTACCAGATAAATCCGTTTGGATCATTGATCCAGCAATTTGGAGCTTTAAAATGAATGTTCTGCATCATAATCATATCCTCCTATTAGAAAAGGCTTTCTTCGGTTTGTGTATCAAAGAAGTGCATTCTGGATGGAACAAAGGTAAAATCAATGGTATCGCCAGGTTTGCTGATTTCATACTTAGACACTCTTGCAACGGAACCAGTGCCACCAAAGTTAAAGTACAGATTATTCTCATTTCCCATAACTTCTACACTGTCCACGGTTGCAGACATGATATTGTTCTTGTATAGATCCAGATTTTGCGGGTCAAGCTTGATGTCCTCACCACGAATGCCGAGAATGAATGCACCCTGTCTGCCGTTCAGTTTCGATACCACAGATTCCGGCAAGTGCATCTTATTCCCATCGGAGAAAGTCATGGTAGTTCCAGTCACTTTTACTGCATAGAAATTCATCTGCGGCGAACCGATAAATCCAGCCACAAACTTGTTTGCTGGATGCTCATACAAGTCCATTGGCTTGCCCACCTGCTGAATCACACCATCTTTCATAATAACAATGCGGTCTGCCATCGTCATTGCTTCCACCTGATCATGTGTCACATAAATCGTAGTGCTGCCCAGCTGACGGTGCAGCTTGCTGATTTCGCTTCTCATACTGACTCTCAATTTCGCATCCAAGTTGGAAAGCGGTTCATCCATCAGAAACAGTTTCTGATTTTTGACAATTGCACGCCCCAGTGCGACTCTCTGCCGCTGTCCGCCGGAAAGATTCTTTGGCTTCCGGTAACGATATTCCGAAAGTCCCAGAATCTCGATTGCCCAGTCCACTTTTTTCTTGATTTCGTCTGCTGGAACTTTCATATTTTTCAAGCCATAGGAAATATTCTTTTCCACGGTCATATGCGGATAGAGTGCATAATTCTGGAACACCATAGAAATTCCACGATCTCTCGGCAAAACGGTATTCATGCGTTTTCCGTCAATGTAGAAGTCGCCGCTGGTGATTTCTTCAAATCCGGCAATCATACGAAGTGTGGTCGATTTTCCGCAGCCGGAAGGACCAACAAAGGCAATAAATTCGCCCTCTTCGATGGAAAGGTTGAAATCGGTTACGGAATTTTTCTCTGCACCTGCATATTTCTTGCAGATGTTTTTCATTTCAATAAAGCTCATAAGTTAACCCTCCTTGGAACCTGTGGAAACAACACCCTCTACAATCTGCTTGGAGAAAAGGGCATAGATGATAATAACCGGAATCGTAATCAAGGTAATGACAGCAAGTGTCTGCCCCATCGTGGTATTGTCATTGGATGTGATGGAATTTAAACCGATCTGAGCCGTCAAAAGATCGCTGGATGTGAACACCAGAGATGGCCAGAGGTAGTCATTCCATACATTTAGAAATGTGAAAACGCTGACGGTTGCAACAACTGTTTTGGACATTGGCAACACCATTGTAAAGAAATATTTGACCGGATTGCAGTGATCCAACTGTGCAGCCTCCCAGACATCATCGGGCAGACTGACAAAAACTTGTCGGAACAGGAAAATATTAAATGGGTTGACGATCATCGGGAGGACATAGCCAAAAACGGTATTCAGCAGTCCCATTTTGGAAACAAACATAAAGTTGATGGTGATAATGGTTTCTGTTGGAATAATCATCAGCATCATGATAATTGCCAGCCATCTGTCACGAAATGGGAACTTGATTTTTGCAAGAGCGTATCCTGCTAATCCATTGACAATGACACCTGCAACAATCAAAATGGCAGCATAGAATAGGGTATTCAACATATAGCGGAGAAAGCTGGTATTGAATAAGATTTCCTTGTAGTTATCGAAAAAACCCTTTCCTGGAGCAGGTGGAACGAATGCACGAACAGAGTTCATATCTGCGGTAATGGCTGCATCCTGTTTGAACGAGTTTGCAATCATCCAAATAACTGGAAATAGGAAAAACAGGGATAACACCAACATGACGGCAACAAAAATACCGTTAATGATTCTTTGCTTTTTTGTTTTCATGTTTTTCCTCCTTATCCTTTGTCAGAAGTGTTTGAATGATGGTAAGAATGACAACAAATACGGTGAAGACAATTGCCATTGCCGAAGCAAGACCAATTTCCCAGTTTACCGTGCCGGTTTCGTAAATATCATAGACAATCGTATAGGTTGAGTGAGAAGGTCCGCCGCCAGTCATTACCATTGGCTGTACAATCATACGGAATGCCCCGATGGTCACCGTGATAAAGACAAATACACAAAGCGGTTTCAGTTCCGGCAGTGTGATATTCTTAAATTTGCTCCAGGCACTGGCGTGATCCATTTCCGCAGCTTCATAGAGTGCCGGATTGATTGCCTGCAAGCCACCCAGAAAAATAATCATCTGATAGCCAACACCTTGCCAGACACTCATCAGTGCAATGGAGGGGAGTGCTTGATTGGCTCCATAAATAAACGGCTGTGCATCAATGCCAAAGTGGGAGAGAATGGTGTTTAGAATGCCTTCTGGGCTATAAATTTGCATCCAGAGGTTTGAAACGACCGCCAAGGACATGACCACTGGGATGAAAAATGCAACCTTGAAGTATTTCTTACAAACTGTGACCTTGTTGATGAGCAATGCCAATCCCAATGCTCCCAGTGTTTGCAGAGGAACAATGATCAGCACGAATTTGATGGTGTTTCCAAAAGCGGTAGTAAACAGATCATCTTTGAAGATGTTTTTGAAGTTTTCCAGTCCTATGAAGTGTGTCAGCTTTGGATTCAATGCAAAATAATCGGTAAAGCTGTAAATCAGAGTGAGTATCATCGGAATGAACAGGAACACCGTCATCAGAACCAGTGCGGGTCCAAAAAAAGACATCCCGAGAATGGAATTTGATTTCTTTTTCATGTTATCTTGTGTAACGCTCGAGCTTTGCGTTAATCCTTTCTACAGATTGATCCATTTCTGTTTGCACATCTTTGCCGCTCAATCCAACATCCTCTAAAACTTGCTGGAATGATGTGCTGACCTGCGGATAAACAGGGGTTTTTGGTCTGGGGTGACCATAATCTCTCAGCTGTTCGTAAAGTGCCTTATAATTTTCATCCTCTTCAAAAGTTGTAATTTGGTCATATGCTGCATAAGTGGAAGGCATACTTTTTGTATTCTCATAGAGAAGAACGCCGCTGTCCACACCACTCATCCATTTTACCAATTCTGTGGCTGCTTCAATGTGTTCGGTTTTTGTGGTAGCCGCATATGCCCACGAACCAGTTGGGGTATATCTGCCTCCGTCCCAGTTGTCGCTGACAATATACGGTGCAACACCAAGATCAATATCGCTGTAGCTTTGATAGATGGTATTGACTTCCCAAGCACCGTCAAACTTAAATGCTGCACGTCCGCTTTCAAATAAGTTTTCAATCGGGGTTGCAGACATATATTTGTTTTCCACCAGTCCTCTGAAGTACTGGAATACGGCTGCGTTTTTGTCCGAGTTGAAATATCCGTCTGCGGTCAGTCCGTCCTCGCTGATAAGGTCACCGCCGTTTGACCAGATGAATGGAGCATAATAATAAATGCTGGATTCACCGACTGGAAAGGTCATGTCCAAGGGATACCCGTTTTTGCTGTCCATGATTGGTTTCAGCTGTTCCAAAATATCCAAAAATTCTGAGAACGTCCAAGGATGATCCTTGTCTGGCACTTCAATGCCAGCTTCTTTTAAGATTGCCTTATTATAATACAGTCCTACACTGGATTCCATCGCACCTAATGCATATAGTTTATCATCTATCGTTCCCTGATCCAGAATCGAATCCAAATAAGCCGATTTTTCTTCCTCGCTCAGTTCTGCAAGCGGTTGAATGATGCCGTTTGCTGCATAAGCAGAGATATTTGGTCCGTCTACAGTGATGACATCGGGAAGGTCTCCCGACATAACTGAGGCGTTGATTTTATCCGAATAACCGCCGCCACTGTCATTTCTCGGAATAAATTCAATGTCTGCGAAGTAAGTGCCATCATACTTTTCATTGAAACATTCCACCGATTCTTTATAGGCTTCTCCCTCTGGTGTGTCCTCAATGGTATGTACCCACATACTGATGTACTGCTCTCCCTCATCATAGCCCTGCACATCGCCAGGTTTCACAGTTTTACTGCATCCTGTCAATGAAACTGTGCTTGTCAGTATGGAAAGAGCTGTCAAAAAGATTGGTAGCTTTTTCATTCCTGTTTTCCTCCGTTCCTTGTTAAGTAACCGGTTACTTTACTAATTACATCATACCATAGGAGCAGGGGATTGTCAAGCATTTTCCCGATTTTTGTAGCAATTTCTAAAAATAATGAAAATGTTTTGTGCAATTCTACAAAACCAGTTACTTTACTAATTCTTTTGTTGATTCCAGAATGGTTCTGTGTTATAATGAAGATAAAAATAGGAGGCAGAAAAATGGCGAAAAAAAATGTGACATTTGCAGATATTGCAGCATATACCGGATTTTCAAAAACAACGATTTCCAGATATTTTAATAATCCGGATTCTATTACCGTGGAAAATCAAGAGAAGATTGCCAATGCCTTGGAAATATTAAATTACAAGGAAAATAAACTGGCAAGAGTGATGGCAAACGGAAAAACAGAGATGGTAGGGGTAATCATCCCGAATTTATACATGCATTATTATTCAGATATGCTGGATCATATCATATCTACTTATGAAAAGTATGGCTATAAGTTCATCGTATTCGCCGGAAACGAAGATGCAGAGGTCGAACGGCAGTACATTCAGGAACTTCTTGCTTACAAAACAGAGGGATTGATTATCTTGAGCCATACGCTTTCTTCTAAAGAATTGTCAGAATACCATATTCCCATTGTAACGATTGAACGGGAAGACGAATATGTGTGCAGTGTCAACACAGATAACTACATGGGAGGCATGCAGGCAGCAACCATTCTCGCCAAAAGCGGTTGCGACATTCTGATTCATGCCAATGCAGATTTTCCAAGCAACATTCCAGCTTATGGCAGAATCCAAGGATTTCAGGATTTCTGTAAGACAAATGGATTTGAACATCGCATTATGATTCGGGATTTTGGTGCCAGCTTTGAGGAAAACAATGTTGAAATTGCAAAGCTGTTACAGGAGATCGAAGAAGCATATTCAGAGAAAAAAGTGGGAATTTTTATGCCAAATGATACGCATGCCAACATTTTACTAAACTGTATAATCCGGAAATATGGGATGTTGCCGGAACGATATAAAATTGTTGGTTTCGACAACTCTCCTGTTTCGAGAGAGGCTGTTATTCCAATTACTACAGTTGGTCAGCAGATGGACAAAATCGCACAGGAAGCAGTAGAACTGCTTTCACAGCAAATTAACGAACGAAAGAAACGCAGACCAAAGCCGCTTTCCGCACCCATTCACAAAGTGCTTACCCCCGTTCTGATTCGCAGAGAAACGACAAAGTGAAAAAATACTGTCCTCTTTAAGAGGGCAGTATTTTTTGCAATTTCGTAGAATTGTATCTGTTTTTCAATATTTTCGATTGACAAATCGGCTATATTGTGTTACATTAAAGCTGACAACTTGTCAGCGAAAGGGGAACGGCTTCGTGCCAAAAGATTCTATAGAACTCATGCGTGCAAGAAAAGAAGAAATCATTTGTGCGTTTGAACAACTTTTTCAAGAAAAAAGCGTACGGAGTATTTCAATGCGAGAAATTGGAGCTAAAACCAGTTTTGCACGCAGTTCCATTTACAATTATTTTCAAACAAAGGAAGAAATTCAACTTGGACTGACAATCAGAGAATTTACAGCATGGAAAGATGCTCTTCAAAAAATTTTGGAGAATGAAAACAAAAATATATTACAATTTGCAGAAGCAATCGCAGCATTCCTTGCAGACCGAAATCAATTTATCAAGCTGATTTCATGGAATCACTATGAAATTGAAGAAAACAGCCGACCAGAACGGCTTGCCGAAATGCAGCAAGGTTACTTATGAAGCCATGCACTTGTTCACAATCTGTGTTGAAAAAGCGTTGCCGCATCTTTCAAAAGAAGAAACGCAAGGATTTATGCTGGACTTTTTCACCTACTTATATGGGATAGACTGCTTTATTCAAGTCCGTTCCAAACAACAGGAAGCCTTGAAATTTGGAAATATTCCTTATCATCCGGTTTCCATTCATGATGCTGACCGCCACAATTCCGACCACAATCGGACAGGCAGAAGCCAGCAATCTGATCAGCAATGCCACCTTTGACCGTGATACAACCGGCTGGAATACATAGCAGTCTTGGAGCAGACAGCGGCAGACTTGCTCTGAAAGTATCTGCAACTGGTGATGTCACATGGGCAGTACAAGTCTACTATGACATCATTCCGCTCTATCAAAACGGTGTTTATCGGTTAAAATATGATATTTCCTCTACGGTTAATCGTACTGTGGACGGCATGATCCAGCAAAACGGCGGTGATTATCAGGCGTATACCTCCAAACGTCTTTCATTGACACCGGAAGTACAAACCGTTGATTACGAATTTACGATGAAAAATGCCACTGATATTATGGCACGGTTACAGTTCAATTGCGGTAATTTTGAAGACAATCTCCCAGAACATACGATTTATATTGACAATGTTTCATTGGAGTTGGTGTATGACAGTAAGGTAGATTATTCCAGCGTTCGAAATTATGAACCGCCCATTGTCACCAATCAAATCGGCTATCGCACAAATTCGCTGAAAACTGCGGTCTTTGATGGTGCATCTGAGGAGCGTACTTTTGATGTTGTCAATGCGGATGCCGGGGCAGTGGTCTATACTGGTGAACTCTCTGCGGAGAGCAATTGTGCTTTTTCTGGTGAAACGAACCGAACAGGTGATTTTTCTGCAGTTACAACTTCGGGAAGTTATTACATCACATATGGGAATTTGGAGCAATCTTATACTTTTCAAATTGCCGATGATGTGTATCACTCTGCATTAGATGATTCTGTAAGAATGTTGTATCTTCAGCGTTGTGGCAGTGCAGTAGAAGATGACACATTTGGTCATAAGGCATGCCACAACACCCTTGCGACCATTTATGGAACAAATGAAAAAATCGACGTTAGTGGCGGCTGGCATGATGCTGGCGACTACGGCAGATATGTTGTAACCGGAGCTAAAACGGTAGCAGATTTGCTGTATTCTTACCAAACTGCACCACAACTGTTTCAGGATGACACTGGCATTCCGGAAAGCGGAAATGTTGTACCGGATATTCTGGATGAGGCGAGATATGAAATTGAATGGATGCTGAAAATGCAGGATCGTTCTGGCGGTGTTCATCATAAGGTAACTTGTGCTGCATTTCCAGGTTATGTCATGCCAGAGGAGGAAACGGATGAATTGATTGTAACGCCGATTTCCACGACAGCAACGGCAGATTTTTGCGGCACTATGGCACTGGCATATGAATTTTATCAGGAAATCGATGCTGATTTTGCCAAGCAGTGTTTGAATGCTGGAGAAAAGGCGTGGAATTTCTTAGCAGAGAATCTGAATCTGATCTTTAAAAATCCTACTGACATTGTTACCGGAGAATATGGTGACAACTCTGACCGAGACGAACGCTATTGGGCAGCAGCACAGATGTGGCGAGCAACTGGTGAAGAAAAATATCTGACAGCTGTGGAATCAATCGGTGTTCAGAGTGGCATGGATTCTGCTAATTTAGGTGACTACGGAAATATCGCTATCCTGACTATGGATGGCATCGACAAAGATTCTGATGTTTATCGCAAAGCAAAAAATGCCATTCTCCGAAGTGCGGATACATATGTTGCAGATTCTGCCAAAAATATGTTCGGTTTTTCTGTCACACAATACTATCAGGGTGGATGGGGAAGCAATATGAAAGTTTGAGACAATGGATGCAGACTGGTTGCTTCTTTCAAAAGCCGAGTTCCATTCGAATCATATGCTTTAATAGTTGCATTCCCGACCCACCGAAAAAAGTCTGTAAAAACGCAGTCAACTATGGTAAAATATAAATACACAGGAGGCTGATTTTTTATGGCAAGAAGAAAAAGAGAACCAATGAGCGAGGGGAAGAAGAATATCATCGCAGA
>OIZE01002197.1_pt1 | contig 10661 bp, 6 predicted proteins | sample 1588421 | NCBI WGS metagenome assembly OIZE01 (sample SAMN03283251) | human gut metagenome | biome: human-associated habitat; material: feces | host: Homo sapiens | place: USA | collected 2013
TAGTGTAATTACATTTAAAAAAGGCGATTTGTCGGGAACTGTATATCAGTACACAGCGTCAATTAAAGAGAAACCTAAGAGCGACCCTATTGGTATCATTGCTCAAAAAAAGGACTCGTTTAATAAAAATTATGATAAGAAGAACTTAGCAGGCGCTGTGTTTGAAGTTAAATATTATGATATTGGTATCACATTAACGACACATGATGCTAAAGAAACGATAGATAACGGCAGAAAAGCTATGCGTACGTGGTATTTTAAGACGGATGATAATGGTCGAGTACATTATGATGATGCGCATCTTGCTAATACAGCTAAATATGTGAGTGATAAGTTGTATTATAATAGTGACGGTATACCAAATATTCCGCCGGGATGGATTACTATTAAAGAAGTTGCTGCACCTACAAGCGGTATGTACGAGATAAATCCAGAAGTTTATTATTCAAAGGTTACGGGTACTGAACCTGATGTTGTAGTTAATTTTAAAAATACGATTCCTGAAGACCCGATAACGACGGGTATTAGTGTCATAAAAAAGTCAGATGATGGACTTGTTGCAAATATTTATTTCAGAGTTACATCTTCTGACGGTAAAGTTAATGAAATAATTAAGACTGATGAAGCAGGTTCTGCTGGTCTTGATGGTCTTAATGTTTATATGCCTGACGGCAGAACGAAGATTGATTACAAGACAAGCGAACTTGGTTTGATGGTATCTGGTAGTGATTCTGATAGGCAAAAGGCAACGTATAAAATTCCGGGACGATATAAGAAGCCTGCTGACCAATCGACTACTTTGACGCCGAACAAGCCGTCACGAATCATATTTGTAAATGAAATCGAGACAGGTTCTATAAAAATCGTTAAGCAAGCAGAAGATAATAGTAGTGACCACAACACGGTTAGCAATATTACCTTTAAAGTTGTTGACAGCAGTGATTCAACAAAAGTGTATACTGTAGTTACTGATACTTCGGGTAATGCTACTTTGTCGAATTTGCCGATATATAATGACGACGGCAATGTTATTAAGTATAACGTTTCGGAGCTTGGTGTTGCGTCAACTGTACAACGTAATTATATTTACGGTGATGTTGATTTCGACGGTGAGGTTACAGCTAAGGACAGAATGCTTATTTCAAGATATATAAGCAATCTTGTCACATTTGATGATATTCAGATTAAGGTTGCCGATGTAAATGGTGACGGAAAGATTACGCAAGAGGATGCCGATTGCATTAGTAAGTATCGCTTGGGCATCACCGACATTTCTAAAATAGGTAAGACAAATACTGTATGCAGTGAACTTGGCGAGGGTCAGTTTACTGAGTATAGTATACCGAAGCGATATAAAAAGCAGGAAGACAGAACAAATATTAGTTTGACAGCAGACCAGACATTCACTGTCAAATTTGTTAATACTATACTTACAGGTACGGTTACTATTGAGAAGACTGTTGCAGATAATATAGCAAATTATGATAAGTCCGTGTCTAATTTGTGGTTTAATTTGACTGACGGTGACGAGGTTAATGCTTATGCATCAACGGATTCAAGCGGTCATGCAACATTTGCCGACCTGCCTGTGTATGATGATTATGATGAAAAAATCGTATACACTGTTACAGAACTTGGTTTTAAGCAGACTGACGGTAAATATTTGTACCCTGCATATTATGTTGCACAAGAACCAAAGAATGTAACCTTGAGTCAAACGATAGTTAACGCATCCGTTGTTTATAACGGAGTTGCTGCTTTTCATAACAGATTCTATACAGCGAATCTTATTGTTTTAAAGAGTTTTTATCCGATTACAGAAGACGGTGTATATGCAAAATTCAGAATAAGGTCTCTTACCGAAGGCTATTCTTATGACCGTGTTTATACAACATCGCTGCATCCATGGGTTGCGGGTGAAGGTAATCAAAATGGTTGCTTGGTTCCTGATATAGTACCGTTCTTGGCAAACGGTACGTCGATTGTATACGAGATTTCGGAAATTGCAATTGTTGACGGTAACGGAAATAAATTGCCCGAAACATATATGTCATTACTTGATTCAGCACGTATATCGTGGACTTTGGATGATTTTACGAATGAAAAAAATAAAGATTTTATTTATAAAGATGAAGACGAAATCAATATAAGTACTGTGTATACAATTGATAACTACTACACTACGGGACATCTTAATATTTATAAGACAGCTGATGATAACGATGTGAGTGACATATGGTTTAAAATTGAGTGTGCTAACAGTCTTATTGAAACAAAATATGTTAAGACTGATAAGCACGGTCATGCTGAGCTTGATAAGGTAGTTGCCGGTACAGTAAAGGACGGACAGCTCACATATACCGTAACGGAACTTGGTAAACTGAAAACAGGCAGCGAGAACGCGCCTGAGAAGGCAACATTTGAAATACCGTCAAAGTATGCGAAGCCTGAGCCTAAGACGTTTAAATTTGATGCAGGTGAGATAGAGCTGGACAGAACGCTTGCTTTTTCGAATAAACTTTATGGCTCATTCAGAGTACATAAGGTTGATAATAATGGTAAGGCTGTTGCGAATGCAAAATTCCAGTTGATAAATTCATCAGGTAAGGTTGTCGGTGTTTGTACAACACAAAGCAACGGTTATAGCAATATATTGTCAAGACTTCCACAGGGTGTTTACACAGTGAAAGAGATTTCGACACCGAAGGGCTTCTATTTACTGCAGAATGAGAGTCAAATTTATATTGGTAATGCAACTGTAAATGCAGGATATCCGTGGATTGGCAATGATTTCGTTGATGGCACTAAATATGTTTACGGCGATGTAAATTTGGACGGTACAGTCGATGCCGAAGATGTTGTATTGACGCAAAAGGCTATAGTTAATGCTGCCACTTTGACAGATATGCAGAAGAAAGTTGCCGATGTTACTAAAGACGGTGAAGTTGGTGTAGTGGATGCTCATGAAATCAATAGATATGCAAGTCAGTTAAAGGTCACTGCACTTAATTATACGCATGATGTAACTGAGACAGAGCAACCGCCGTTCCCACCTGCGGGCGGAATGAATTTATTTGGCGTTGTAATTGCATTGTCTTTGTTGTTGTCGGCATTAGGTTCACTTATGATTGTTCGCAGAAAGGCAGGTAAATGAGTATGTGTAAAAAAATAATTTCTGTATTTTTGGCTGTCATTTCTGTGGTTTTGATGTGCAGCGTTGGCATTACTGTCAACGCTGTGGAGTATGATTCGACAGACACTGGCAAACTCACTATACATCTTAATGCTGCATATGATGCGTCAGTAGGCAGGACTCCTGTATATGGTATGAAAAGTGATGGCAATTTCTTAGGCGGCGGTGTGTCAACAGATAAAGTGTATTTTAAATATGGTGATGTCAATATGGACGGCGACATAAATGTATCGGATGCAGGTCTTATTAGGGGATACATTGCACATATTTATGAATTGACTTCTCAGCAAGTTATATTGGCAGACGCGAACGGTGACGGAAAGATTACTGACGAAGATGCAACATGTATACAATGTTATGTTGTAGGATTAAAGGACGAAGCAGGACGATGCGGTCAGAATTCTACTGTACGTATCGGTGGCACATACCCTGTGAGCGGCGTTACTATCAGTGTATATAAGATTGACGATATCAGAGGTTATTTCGGTACAAACGGTAAGGAGTTACCAAAAGCCGAGGATGTGACTGTGACAGATAGTGATTTAGTTGCATCGGCTACGACAAACGCAAACGGTATAGCTGTTATTGAAAATCTGCCTCGTGCTATATATTATTGTAAGATAACGAAGGTTGTAAAAGGCGTTGTTTTGACTAAGACAATGACTCCGTTTGTGTTTTCTGTTCCGTCATCGAATGCCGAATATACAACAAGCGCTGTAACAGGTTGGAACTATGATTTGCATGCGTATCCTAAAGTCGAAATTAACTACGGCAAGGTAACGCTTAGAAAAATTGACAGCGTTACAAAGAAGGGCTTGCCCGGTGCAATATTTACGTTGTATTATTCAACGGATAAGAAGACCACATGGTCAGTGTTGACGGAAAATTTGAAAACGGGTGAAAACGGTGAACTCACTGTTAAGGATTTGGCAATCGGTGATTATAAATTCGTTGAAACATCTGCATCAGATGACAGTTATATTCTTAACCCCTCTGTCGGTTATGAATTTTCAATGACGACTGAGGGTTTGAAAAACTGTGATTATGCCGACGGCAATGACATAATTATAGGTAATGATACAGTTAATATACATAAGTATGTGCTTGATAATGTTGATGAAAGTGCTGCGACTCTTAAAAAATTTACTAATGCCGTAGAGGGTATTGATACTACTCAGGCAATGTATAAGGATACCTATTGGTCTATTCATGTCACAGTTCCATCAGATATTAAGGACTTAGATACATTTGATGTTATTGATTGGTATGATGATAAGTATCTTTTGCTCAATCCTCAATATTGTGTTGTTTCAGGCGTTGATGCAAATGGTAATAAGTCTGTTATGTCTGCTACGAGTTATGCAACGAGTAGACCTACTGATATGAGTACGCATCCATTTAAGGGTATGACTGAGCCACCGTTAGTGAAGCCTGCAGCTATAAAATGGGCTTTTAACCCGGCAAAGCTTAGTGGTTATAAAGAAATTGTTATTTATGTGTTTACGACATTGCGTTCTGGAATGCCGCTTGCAACCGATGTTCCGAATACAGCTACAATTGATTATACGAATGTAATCGGTACTGATAGTACGCATCGTAAGCAAGCAGAAACTCCGACTGTGCATACAGGCGGTGTTAAGATTCTTAAACTTGCTGCTGCAACGGGTAAGTCATTGAGAGGCGTTAAGTTCCGTATTTATGCTACTAAGGAAGATGCTCTTGCAGGTGTAAATCAGTATCGTACTGTCACTACGGACGCAAACGGCGTAGCTATGTTTCAGGGCATTCCGTATGGCGGATTTTCGACTAACGAAACCGGTAAAGTTAAGAATGGCTCGAAAAACGGTTCAAGCAAGTATTGGATAATGGAAGTTTCACCTCCGAGTGGTTATTTGCCTATGAAGGAGCCTATAGAAGTGACCGTTAATGCAAATTCGCATAATACCGATACAGATAATACCATTACGATTCTCAACTATAAGTCTCCTGTTCTGCCGAATGCAGGCTCAATTACAGCCATTGCTCTTGCAGGTACAGCGTTTGTATTTATCGGAATAGGTATGTTTATTATTATTAAACGCAAAAAGCGTTCATAAAAATATATTCACGGCATAGATTTTTCTATGCCGTGAATTGCAAAGAAGGGAAAATATTTATGAAAAAATATATCTTGCCTATAACATTTGTCGGCATCGGAGTTATAACGCTTGCTGTATTGCTCGTTTTATGTCTGTTCAATCAGACTGAAACGGGGGATATGGTACAAAATTATAATAATTTCGTATCGAAGTTAAGCGATGACGATTTGAATGCATTGCAGAAAAAAGCTGATGAATATAATGATTCGAAGTCGGCTAATGAGTATGATGCGAATATGTTTCCGAGCAATACAATCGGTACGATTACTATTCCGTCAATAGATGTTAATTTGCCATTATATGACTCAATGGATGATAAATACCTTGAAACAGGTGTTTGCCATGTTGAAAATAGTGCGTTACCGACAAATAAGAAGGGTACGCATGCAGCTTTTATCAGTCATAGTGGACTTACGACTAAAACATTGTTTACAAATCTTAATAAGCTCAAAGACAATGATGTGTTTTATATTGATTTTCTCGGCAAACGCTATACATACAAAGTTATTGGGCGAGATGTAGTTAATCCTGATGAGATTATGAATTATATTTCGTGTGATGCAAGCAATGCGTATTGTACGCTTATTACTTGTACGCCTGTCGGTCTTAATACCCATAGGCTTCTTGTTCATGCTAAACTTGTGACGGTATCTTAAAAAAATTCATTTTTTCAGGATTTTTTTGCGAAATGTATTGATTTAAGGGAATTTATGTGTTACAATATAGGTAAATAAAGGAAAAATCCTTTATTGAAGCGTATTTTTTGATTTATTATAAGTGTGAAAGGGGTTAAATCTTATGAAATTTACGCGTTTTGGAAAAATGGTATGTGTCGGTCTTTTGGCTGTCACAACGGCAATCGGTTCAATGTGCATGGCATCGGCTGCTACGAGTACGAATACAGGCGAGAAAGCCGAGTATTTCCAGTATGGCGATGTCAATATGGACGGTAGAGTCAGCGTAATTGACCGGACAATGATTCAGAAGTTCATTGTAAGGATGGAAACACCCACAAAGGAGCAGGAACGTCTTGCAGATGTTGACGGGGACGGGGTTATTTCGGTAAAGGATTCAACCGATATCGGCAAGTATCTTGTTCGTCTGAAATGTAGTCCCAAGATAGGTACGGCATCGGATGTTAAGCTTACATATGCGTTATATGGCGATGTAAACAGAGACGGTGTAATCAGTGCCACCGACGCTACAGCAATTTTTGTTCACCTTAACGGCGGCAAGCGTTTGAATATTCTTCAGAAACAGCTTGCAGATGTTGACGGCGACGGTAAGGTAACGAAAGAAGATGCTGTTCATATTCAGGAGTATATCGTAAGACTTTATACGAACGATATCATCGGCACAGAGTCAGATGTTCCGGTTATTGTCTGAGTAAACAGAAAATGATTATTACAGCACCTAAGATGAATACCGTCTTAGGTGCTGTCATGATAAAAATACTATAGAAAGAGGTTAAATTACTATGAATTTTAAGAAGTCAAGAATTGCTAAAGTTATCGGCGCTGCTTCTCTTGCAGCTCTTATGGCAGTGGGTTCTTTTGCTACAGTATTTGCAGCAACGCCTACGGCAGCTGATAACAAGACAATTACATTTGCATCTACGCAGGGTGCAACAGGCACATTTAAAGGCTATCAGCTTTTAAAGGTTGTAAACTTCAATAAAGGTGATACAACCACTCCGATGAAAGATGTTGTTTATGCTGTTGCCGATGACAGTGTTACGACTTTCTTCTCAGCTACAGGTGCCGGTGGTAAAGCAGGCTATTCACTTGATGCTGATATGCAGATTCTCAAAGGCGGTAAAAAGATTACAACCGATGCTACAGAGACAAAGGCTCTTGCTACTCTTGTTGCATCCGCTGTTGCAGACGGTACTCTTACACTTCCTACAGTTTCCACTACAGTTTCCGGCGGTAAGCAGTCAGTTACAACTGCTCCGGGTTATTATGTATTTGTCGAAACTTCGGGTACAGACGGCGAGGGTACACAGAACGGTCGTATTCTCACAAAGCCAATGCTTGTAAATCTTATCGCAAACAAGAACTCAACAGTTAAGGATGATAAGATTAACCTTACAAAGAAGATTGTTGAAGATGCTAAGCGTGTTGACGCAAGTACAGCAGACAATACAGATGATGTTAAGTATGAGGTAAAGTCAGCTATTCCGAACTATGCTGAGAATACGGATTTCACAAAGGTTAAGTATTCGTTCTCCGATACATTCGACGGTCTTACATACAAGGCAAATTCAATGGTTGTAACGGTTGGCGGCACAAAGGTTGACGCAACAAATTATACATTTACTCCGGCGACGAACAATAAGTCATTTACACTTTCGTTCAAGGCTGATTATCTCAAGACAAATCAGGGTAAAGCTGTTCAGCTTAATTACACAGGCACAATGGATTCTCCAAATGTTACAGATACGGCGCGTCCAAACAGCATTACGCTTACATATTCAAACAACCCGACAAACCTTTCGGAAACAGGCACACTTTCCGATAATGTAACAACTTATACATCTAAGTTTGACATTCTCAAGCTTGATAAGAACAATGCAGCTATAAAGCTTGCAGGTGCTCAGTTTACTATTGCAAAAGACGGCGCAGTCCTCAAGTTCAGAAAGGTAGTAGGCACAGATACTGCAAAGACAGTAACGTACGTTTATGATAAGGCAGGTACTGTTACAACTGTTGAATCAGATGCAAACGGTACAATTCGTCTTGACGGTCTTGCTGACGGCACATATACTGTAACAGAGACAAAGGCTCCTGCCGGCTATGCTAAGCTTACAACACCGTTTACGGTTACTGCTACGGCTGCAAAGAATGCAGGCGGCGAACCTACAGGCGTATTCACACATACATCTGTTACTACAACATTCAGCTCAATGAAGGGCACAACACTTACAGTTCTTAACCAGAAGGGTGTTTCACTTCCTGAGACCGGTGCTACAACAGCTATTGCTCTTGCAGGCGTAGGTACTCTTATCGTTGCAGGCGGTGCAGTATTTATGATTCTTTCAAAGAAGAAGAAGAACGCATCTAAATAATTTTAAGTAATTTAAGTTTTTGAAATTAACGGGGGCTATGGTTGGATGTTACGTAAGTTTATCGGTTTTATTTTTGTAACAATCGGTCTTATTTGTGTTAATTATTCAACCATAGCCACCGCCGTAACGAATTTCTTTTCATATCAGGCTATGGTCGATTATACGGCAAATACAGGTTCATCGGCAGATGAAACTGAGGTCGAGAAAGCACTCGACAAGGCTCGTTTGTATAATGAGCAGTTGCCGAAAATCGACAAGAGCCTTTTTTCACAAGGTGATATGCTTGGATATCTTGAAATTCCGAGCATTGATACTTATTTACCTATTCGTTACGGTACATCAAATGAAGTTTTAGAACAAGACCTCGGCGTTGTTGAGGGTTCAGCAATTCCCGTCGGTGGAAAAGGCACGCATGCCGTTATAAGTGGGCATACGGGTATGGCAACGAAGCCTATTTTGACTGAGTTGTCACGACTGCAGGAAGACGATGTATTTTTTATTCATAGTTTTGGTGAGGACCTTGCATATAAGGTTGACCAAATAAAGGTAGTATGGCCGTACGAAACGAAATATCTTGAAAAAGATGATAATGAAGATTATGTCACACTTTTGACTTGTACGCCATACGGAATAAATGACCATAGGTTGCTTGTGAGAGGTCATCGCATTGATTGGGATTTCTCATCTAAAGAAGCTATGGAATCAATTAAAAAAGCTCCGCTTGATACTGTTACAATGATTAAACAAATTGTGTTTGCCGTTAGTACGGTGATATTCTTTGCGGGTATTGTTTGGCTGATTATATCAGCCGTAAAGGAACATAAAGAACGAAAGGGAGAGATGAAAGCATGAGACGTGTTATGGCAATGATTACCGCCGTTATTATTTTGGCGTTTAGTTGTATATCTGTATCGGCAGTTGCAACAGATGATACGACTGCAGCACAAAATAAGCTTTCGTTTGTTATGAAATCGGGGCAAACGGTTATCCCCGATGCTGATATTGCAATTTACAGAGTTGCTGATGAGAAAGGTCTTACCGAACAGTTTGTAAATTGCGGCGTGACTTATGATGATTTATGTAAGGTTACGCAAGCTGATTCAAAATTGCTTGAAAAATATATAACAAGTCAAAAGAAGTTAACTGCTTTTGGCTCTGCTGTTACTGATAAAGACGGAAATGTAAATATTGTTGGATTGCCCAACGGTATTTATTTTATTAAATATATACAAAATGCAGCGAAAGACAAGAAATATCAGCGTCAAGTTATGATGCAGTCATATCTTGTCGGTTTTCCCGTAATTGATAGTGAGGGAAATGTTACAACTTCTGTATCATGTAAGCCTAAATGTGAGCTTACATCATTGGCTATTCCTACGACGAATATTTCTGTATATAAGAAGTGGGAAGACGGCAATTGGTCTTCTCGCCCGAAAAGCGTAAAGGTATCTTTGATGAACGGTAACAAGGTTGTGGATACTGTCCGTCTTTCGGATGAGAATAATTGGTCTTATAAATGGAAGAAGTTGCCGAAGGCGTCTTATTCCGTGAAAGAGATGGATGTTGACACAAATTATGCAGTTAGCTATAAAAATCAGGATACTGAATTTATTATAACGAATACTAAGGTTAAGAAAACCAATGTACAGACGGGTATAGACACTAATATACCGATTATGACAGTAATGTTTGTAGGTGCAGTTGCATCAATGGTAGGTGTCGTATGTCTAATTTTGATAAAAACAAAGCCATCAAAACACTAAAGCGTTGTCTTAAAGACGGATTATGTTTTTTGGTAATAGCGTCTACTTTGTGGGCTATAAATACATTCGTAATTCTCAATGCTGATGTTCCGACAGGTTCAATGATTCCGACATTACCTGAAGGGTGTCACTTTGTTGCAGACCGCCGAGCGTATGTTAATGTTTCCCCTGAGCGATATGATGTTATTGTATTTCATGCTCCCGATACAGGTGAATTATATGTAAAACGTGTAATAGGACTTCCGGGGGAGACAGTTCATATACGAGGCGGTAAAGTTTATATAAATGACGAGACAGAGGCTCTTGATGATTCATTTTGTAAAGAGCCTATGCAATACGAGAACAAGGACTATAAAGTGCCTGCTGATAGTTATTTTATGCTTGGCGATAATCGTAATGATAGCCTTGATTCTCGATATTGGACTAATACCTATGTGTCGAGTGATTTAATCTTGGGAAAAGTATGGTTTATGTACTATCCTGAGTTTAAAGTCTTTTCA
>OIZE01002198.1_pt1 | contig 10659 bp, 9 predicted proteins | sample 1588421 | NCBI WGS metagenome assembly OIZE01 (sample SAMN03283251) | human gut metagenome | biome: human-associated habitat; material: feces | host: Homo sapiens | place: USA | collected 2013
TTGGAAAAACCTGCCGTACCCATTACAGAGGAACATTTAACGATGGAACACAGTTCGATTCTTCCTATGACCGTGGCGAACCGCTGGAATTCATCTGCGGAGCCGGTCAGATGATCAAAGGTTTTGACGCGGCAGTTGCAAACATGGAAGTCGGACAGGTGGTAGATGTGCACCTGATGCCGGAAGAAGCTTACGGAATGCCGAATCCGGATGCCATCTTTACTCTTGAGATCGCACAGCTTCCAGGTTCCGAGGATCTTACCGTGGGACAGCAGGTATATCTCTCCAACCAGTATGGACAGCCATTCCCGGTTAAAGTAAACGCAAAAGATGAGAAGACTATTACTTTTGATGCCAATCATGAGATGGCAGGTAAAGAGCTGAATTTCAGAATTGAATTAGTAGAAGTAAAATAATCAGAAACAGTGGGAGGTGCTGTATGGGAGCATATGGCATCTCTCTTTTTGTCTGAAGGAAGGTGGGTTTTCCGGTGAGGATTTCTATGATACCATTTGGATTGCTGTCCGGTTTTATGGACAGTAAAGAAATACGGATCACGGAGCTGGGAGAAGATGGATTCCGGTTTCGGCTGACAGAAGAATGTCCGGAGCCGGAGCAGTTTCGGATCTGTTTTTATGATATGAAAAAAGCCGGGTATCGGAAGGTGGAGATCCGGAAGTTTGAAATGAACGCAGTGGCGGGGACTCTGGAAGCAGAGGAACGGTGCGTACAGGAAAATGATGGCTCTTTTTTCAGGGAATATTCTGTGAGAGTAGAACAGAAAGACTATGTACAGGAAGTTCAGCGTCTGGCCGGAGAGTACAGCAGATATATTCGTCTGAAACTGGATGGCGACGATGGAGAGCTGGCGAAGACGCTGACCGGTTATCCTGCGGAACTGGATGAGGTGCATTGTGAGAGCCTGGAAGAGCAGAAGAAGCTGTGGTTTGGAGGGAATTCCAGTTCTGTAAGACGAAATCCGGATGCAGATCAGAGTGTAGAAGAATCATTTTTGGACAAAGGGACAGAGCTTGCCTTGGAATTAAACGGCCCTTCTCTGTATGAAGAATACCTGTGTCAGCCTTTGCAGGATTTTCTGGCTTCTTACTGGCAGAAGAATTATCTCACTCACAGCTGGCTTGCCGGCCGGACACCAGAGAGATTTTATATTGGAAATCAGTTCTGCCATAACCTGTTTCCCACAGAAAATCAGCTTTTTTCTATTATGGATAAAATGCGCTCGGAAGGCCTGGAGATCACGCTGGCATTTTCCTATATTCGGGAATTTATGCTTACGTCTGTGGGAAAACTTCTGGAAAAAGTGGATAACTGGTGCTGTATTCATGGAGTCAATGTGGAAATCGTAGTCAATGACTGGGCTGTGGTGGAAATGCTTCATGGAAAGACCACACGTCTGTGTCCTGTTTTGGGGACACTGCTCAATAAACGGAAAAAAGATCCGCGGATGAAATATAAATCCGGTGATATCTCATTGTTTCAGCGGAACAGTCTGAATGCGAAGTTTTACCGGGATTTTCTGGCGAAAGAATTTCATATCCACAGATATGAATGGGAATCCTGCGGGTATCCACAGGAGTTTCCACCTGGGAAAAACAGTCTTCATCTGCCTTTTTATCAGACAAATACTTCCCAGTATTGTCCGCTGTATGCCCTGTGTACTACAGGGGATCGTGGCATGCAGCAGCTTGCAGAATACTGTCCGAAATTTTGCGAAAAATACGCACTGCTTTACCCGGAACATTTACACATGATGGGACGGTATAACTCTCTGTTCGGTGTGGATAAAACACTTCTGGAGTCACCGGAAATGTGGAAAAAAATAAAGGGCATAAAACCGGACCGCATTGTGGTGAATCTGTGACAGGGAGGAAAGAACTATGAAGATCACAGCCGGATTAGGCTCCATAGATGAATATGAACGTTTCGTGCAGGCGGGAGCCGATGAATTTTTCTGCGGCTATGTCCCGTTTTCCTGGGCGGAAAGATATGGTACAGTAATGCCGTTAAATCGCAGGGAGGTTTTTTGCTATAATGTTCAGCTTGGGGCATACAGTGAGCTGGAGATTCTATCCCGTATGGTGGAAAAATATAAAAAACCGGTGCATCTTACCTTCAATTCGCTGTATTATCTTCCGGAGCAGTATCCGGAGATCACGGAAATTATAAAGCAGTGCATGGAACTGGGATTTCGAAGCTATATCATTGCAGATCCGGCGCTCCCTGTTTATCTGAAAAACAGGGGGATTTCCTGTGAGATCCATCTCAGCGGAGAGACAGGGGAAGTGAACAGTGAGATGGTAAAAATGTTCCGGCGTTTTCCGCTGAAGCGGATAATTTTTCACCGGAAAAATACATTCCAGGATATGCAGTCCGTGATCGCATCTCAGAGAGCCTTTGAAAAACAGACAGGGATCCGGCCGGAAGAGAGGATGGAATTCGAAGCTTTTGTGCTCAACGAAATGTGTCAGTTTACGGGGGCATTCTGCAATTCTCTGCACTGTGATGAGATGGGATATCTTTGCAGGGTACCTTACTGTCTGGGTATTGTGCGGGATGACGATGTTATTCCCGGAAAGATGCGGGATCTTCAGGCGCAGGTTTGGGAGCGGGAACCAGATCCATCTGCTTATGATGACACAGACTATCTTTGCGGAGAAACAGGCTGTGGTTTATGCGCTCTGTACAAGATGAGGCAGGCGGGGATTACTCATCTCAAGCTGGTCGGCCGTGGAAATTATGTGGATCACATGGAAAAAGATATCCGGAATCTGCGGACTGCACTGGATATTCTGGAAATGGCGGAAAATGAGGAAAAATTCCAGTGTACGATAAAACGTACAATGTTTCCCAATGGGTGCAGCGGAAAGTGTTATTATCGCTAATGTAGTGTGATATTTTTCGGTTGGAGTTGCAGTTTTGAGTGGGGTATTATAATATTAGGAGCAGACTTTTGCAGAATCAGGAAAGGATATTGCGAATTTATGCTGAAACAGTTTTTTAAGTATATTTTTCAGAGTATTGCAGGTATGATCGGGATATCGGTTTATATTCTGGCGGATACATTTTTTATATCGGTTCATTCCGGAGCGGACGGACTGGCTGTTCTGAATCTGATCCTTCCGGTATATGGTGTGGTATATGCCATCGGAGCCATGATCGGTATTGGTTCGGCCACCAGATTCGGAATCAACAGAGCCAAGGGTGAAAATACGGATCACTATTTTCTCCAGTCCGTTTTTTGGAGTGTTCTGTGCAGCGTGCCTTTTATTATCACAGGCATTTTTGCACCGGAGAAATTTCTTCACCTTCTTGGTGCGGATGCAGGCCTGACTGCCCTTGGAAAAAGCTATCTCCGGATCATGCTGATCACTACGCCATTATTTATGACTAATTATACATTTACTGCATTTGCGCGAAATGATCAGGGAACTTCCACAGCTATGACCGGTGCGATTTCTGCCAGTCTGTTTAATATTGTGTTTGACTATATTTTCATGTTCCCTATGAAGCTGGGGCTTGCGGGAGCGGCACTGGCGACAGCCATTAGCCCTGTGATCACCATGGCCATCTGTACCACTCATTACCTGGGGAAAAAGAATCACGTGGGATTCCGGTGGGTACGGCCTTCCATCCGTCATCTGGTTTCCTGCTGTCAGCTTGGAATTTCGGCTTTTGTGGGAGAGCTTTCCTCAGCGATTATTACGATCATTTTTAACATGCTGCTTCTTGGAATTGCGGGAAATGTAAGCGTGGCAGCTTATGGAGTGGTGGCCAATCTTTCTCTTGTTGCAATGTCCATCTTTAACGGATTGGCACAGGGAGCACAGCCTCTTATCAGCAAAAGCTACGGAGAAGGACAGCGTGACCATGTAAAAAGCCTGCTTCGCTGGAGCCTGATCGCCAGTGCAGTGCTGGAAGCGGTGACGATTCTGGTGGTGTGGGGATTTACGGATAACCTGATTGCTGTTTTTAACAGTGAAAATAATCAGCAGCTTCTGGATTATGCCCACGTGGGACTGCGGATTTATTTCCTGGGATTCCTGTTCGCAGGGATCAACATTATGCTGGTGGCATATTTTTCGGCAGTGGACCGTGCTGTTCCGGCAATTACCGGATCTCTTATGCGTGGAGTGATCGCCATTGCCATCAGTGCGGTGATCCTTTCCAGACTGTTTGGGATCAACGGAGTGTGGAGTTCATTTTTGAGCTCGGAGATCATTACCTTTGTCGTACTTCTTGTGCTGGCGAAGGCAGGGGAGAAAAGAGGATTGAAAAATGAAATTTGATCGTGTAAGAAAAGAAGAGGCAGATACCGTTTTAAAATTATATCGTTCGTTGCTGGGAACGCCCTACTGTGTGTGGACAGAAGACTACCCGACAGAAAAAGAGGTGGAATTTGATTTTTCCAGAGATGCCCTGTTCTGTATGCGGGACGATGACGGGAATATCATAGGTGTGATTTCCATTGATGATGATCCAAACGTGGAATGTCTCACATGTTGGTCGAAAACCATGGTGCCGTCAGCGGAAGTCTCCCGGGTGGGAGTATACCAGGAATTTCAGAATCAGGGAATTGCCCGGAAACTTCTCGTGGGCGTGATGGAAGAACTGAAGAACCGGGGATATCAGGCCGTGCATCTCCTTGTTGCAAAAGATAATGTAAAAGCGCTCCGTTCTTATGATAAGCTGAATTTTGAGAGCGTGGGAGAGTGCGAACTCTGGGGACATATGTACTGGTGTTATGAGAAAGCATTATAGAAAGAATTGAAAAAAATATGCACTTTTCAGACCGGGTATTGATGAACAACCAGTAAGGGAGGTGCATATTTTTGTATAAATCGCAAGTGCTTCGATCATGTTTAAGATAATGTATCCGCCGACAGAGGCATTTAAATCCTCCGGCAGCTGTCCCTCTCAATTAGATGATGGGGCACAATGATCTTCGTAGCTGGAAGGTTCGGGTTTTCAATATGGCTGATCATCTGTGTAGCTGCTTCCATTCCAAGCTGTCCGGAATTGATATCAATGGAAGTCAGCTGCGGTGAAGTCAGTCTGGCAAACAGGGAGTTGTTAAAGGAAAGAATGGACAGATCCTCCGGTATGGAAATTCCTGCTTCCATGCAGATCCGCTCCAGGGAAAGCGCCAGGATATCATCGCTGACCAGCATGGCAGTAGGACGATCCTCTCCTGTAAGCAGCTTTCGAAGCTTCTGAAATTCATTCTGGGAAGCTCCCGGAACTTCGATGCAGTATTCCGGCTGTACCGTCAGTCCGTGGTTCAAAAGTGCCGTCATATATCCTGTTTTACGGTCTGCGGAAAAGACCAGGGAATTATCCACGCCCAGATAGGCGATCTTCCGGTGGCCCAGTGCATAAAGATATTCCGTTGCTTCCTGCCCGGCCAGAAGGTTGTCGTTATCAATATAGATCGTATGATTGGTGTACTGCGCCGGTTTTCCGATGAGGATATAGAGAAGTCCTTCACTGAAAAGAAAATCAATGACAGGGTCATTGACACGGGAATAAAGAACAATAAATCCATCCACTTTACCACTTCTGGACATGGAACGGACTGCAGTCAGAATCTCCTCTTCATTCTGTCCGGTGACAATGGTGCTGATATACTGATGGGCGTTACAGTAGTGGCTGATTCCACGGATCGCCTCCAGGTAAAAAGAATTCTCATAAGTTTCTTTCGGTGACGGAGGCAGGATAATACCGATGGAACGGGAAATCTGAGCGGCCAGATTGCTGGCCTGGAAATTCGGCTCATAGCCAAGCTCTGCCATGGCTTTTCGTACACGTTCCTTGGTTTCCTCACTGATGGATGGATTATTCTTGCAGGTTCTGGAAACAGTGGAAGGGGACACCCCGGCCAGAGCTGCCACATCTTTGATGGTTACTGCCATAAAATTTGCCTCCTTATGGATATGCAGGATCAAAGCGGAAGTATGCCTCTGATCCGGCTTTTTTATCTCAGTCTGATAGAGATATTGTAGTTCATAACAAGGATACTGTCAAACATATTGCACGGAAAATTGCATGAAATTGCGTAAAAACAGATGCACAGAAAATCAGGTAGTGAGATGCAGACAGATTTCTGCTTGGCATGATGAAAAACTGCACAAAATCAGGATGTAAAAATTGTAAGAAAGGTAGAAAAGACAAAAATGCATTGCACTTCATGCAAAATGGACGTATAATTTACGCAAACGGTTGCGTAAATTATATGAATATGCATCCGTGAGAGGATAATAGATAAGATGCTCTGAGATGCAGGGCTCAACATAAGGAGAGAAAAGATATGGATAAAAGAGCAGCCGGCATTCTGATGCCGATCACAAGCCTGCCGTCAGAGTACGGTATCGGATGTTTTTCAAAAAGTGCCTATGATTTTGTGGACTGGCTGAAAGAAGCAGGACAGAGCTACTGGCAGATCCTTCCCCTTGGCCCGACAAGCTACGGAGATTCTCCGTACCAGTCCTTTTCCACTTTTGCGGGAAATCCGTACTTTATCAGCCTGAAGGCTCTGGTGGAAGAGGGAGTTCTTACAAAAGAGGAATGCGAGAAAGTCAACTGGGGAAAAAGGGCGGACAGCGTAGACTACGAGAAGATTTACAAAGGCCGCTATAAACTTCTCCGCAAAGCATACGAAAACAGCAACATCAGCGAGAATCCGGATTATCAGAGATTCGTGGCGGAAAACAACTGGTGGCTTTCCGACTATGCACTTTTTATGGCTGTGAAAGATCAGTTTGGCGGTGTGGAGTGGACCAAATGGGCGGAGGATATCCGTCTCCGCTGGGAAAACGCTATGGACTATTACCGCAGAGAGCTGTATTTTGATATTGAATTCCAGCAGTATATGCAGTTTAAATTCTATGAACAGTGGATGAAACTGAAAAAATATGCCAATGAAAAAGGTATCCAGATCATTGGGGATATTCCGATCTATGTAGCTATGGACAGTGCGGATACCTGGGCTCATCCGGAGCTTTTCCAGCTGGATGAGGAGAATGTGCCAACAGCTGTAGCCGGATGCCCGCCAGATGGATTTTCCGCAACAGGACAGCTCTGGGGAAATCCTCTGTACCGCTGGGATTATCACAGAAATACAGGATATCAGTGGTGGATCTCCAGACTGAGTTACGTGTTCCGCCTTTATGATGTGGTAAGAATTGACCATTTCCGTGGTTTTGATGAGTATTTTTCCATTCCGTACGGTGCGGAAAATGCCATTGGCGGCCACTGGGAAAAAGGCCCGGGAATCGATCTGTTCCGCAAAGTGGAGCAGGCCCTTGGCTGGAAGCAGGTCATTGCGGAGGATCTTGGTTATGTGACAGATTCTGTTCGCCAGCTTGTCCATGACAGTGGTTTCCCGGGAATGAAAGTCCTTGAGTTTGCTTTTGATTCCAGGGATTCCGGATGTGCCAATGATTACCTTCCGCATAACTATCCGGAGAATAGTGTGGCATACACGGGAACCCACGATAATGAGACTATTGCCGGATGGTGGAAGAGCATTACTGTAAAAGAGCGTAAACTTGCCAGAGATTATCTCTGTGATAACTGGACACCGGATAAAGATCTGTACAAATGTTTTATCAGTCTTGTGATGAGAAGCAGCGCAAAGCTTTGTGTGATCCCCATGCAGGATTACATGGGTCTGGATAACAGCTGCAGAATGAACCAGCCGTCCACAGTAGGAAAGAACTGGAAATGGAGGATCCGCAGGAGAGAGCTGACTGCGAAACTTCAGAAGGAGATCCACGGGATCGCACTTCGCTACGGACGGATGAACTGGTCCGATTAAAAGGAATATTTGTGAGGTATATTCCGTTTAAACGGGACGTAGAGGAAAGTGGAAAGATTTTAGATAGAATCGTGTTTTTTTGTGTGATATAATGCTGTTTCGTGAAGGCAGCTGTCAGTAAAGGGGGAGGCTGACAGCTGCTTTTTTCGTTTATAAAGACGCCGGGATGCAGGTGAGATGTCTGCTTTGCATGCGTCAGATTTTTTTACTAAGGGGAGAATTATGACAGGAAAAACACACGCGGCAGTCGGACTCGGAACAGTGCTGGCAGTTACACAGCCTTCCACTGTTTCCGGTCTGGTACTTGCCGCAGGAACGGGAATGCTTGGAGCACTGATCAGTGACATTGATGTGGGAACTTCCAAGTCCCATAAAGATGCGGATCGGATCACATTGATCGCGGTATTGCTCGTGGCAGCAGAGATCGCACTGAATTATTTTTGCAATTTTTCCATCTGGGAGAAGATCCGCAATGACAAATCCGTGGCACCGGTAGCTATGGGAGTTATTATTTTTATTGCAGTCTGTGCTTTTGGGAAAAATCAGCCGCACCGGTCATTTATGCATTCGATCATGGTTATGGCTATTTTGAGCGGAGCGCTTTCTATGGTATCTGTACAGCTGGTACCTTATTTTGTGGTGGGATTTGCGTCCCATCTGGTACTGGACTGTTTTAACCGGAAACGGGTACGGATCCTGTATCCTCTGCCTGGAGGGATTGCATTGGATTTCTGTAAAGCAGGAGGTTTTGTGGACTCTCTGCTTTTCAAACTGGGCTCTGTGGCGGTAATCTTTGAGATCGTGTATCTGGCTGTGCGGATGGGTGAGAGCTGGAAGTTTTTTCAGATGTAGGATGCATAGAATATCCGCTTGACTGTGCAGGACAATAAAAAAAGAGCAGATTTTCCATTGTGGTGAGTCTTCTTCACTGGACAGGACCAGTGAAGAAGATGTCCGCAAATATGGAAGATCTGCTCTTTTTTATAAATATGTAAGTGAAATTATTTTTTCTTTTTGCAGGCACATGCAGTATAAAGTACGTCTGTGGAAGAGTTCAGCGCTGTCTCGCAGGAATCCTGGATAACACCTACGATGAAACCGACACCAACTACCTGCATGGCAACGTCGTTCGGGATTCCGAAAAGGCTGCAGGCCATCGGGATCAGAAGAAGAGAACCACCGGCAACTCCGGAAGCACCTGCCGCACTTGCAGCAGCCAGGATGCAGAGGATCAGAGCGGTCGGGAAATCTACGCTGATACCAAGGGTATGTGCAGCTGCCAGAGCCATGATGGAGATTGTGATCGCAGCACCACCCATGTTGATGGTCGCACCAAGAGGGATGGAGATGGAGTATGTATCCTCATCAAGTCCAAGGTCTTTACAGAGCTCCATGTTTACCGGAATGTTGGCAGCAGAGCTTCTTGTGAAGAATGCGGTGAGACCACTGTCTTTCAGGCAGCGAAGAACCAGCGGATATGGATTCTGGCGTGTGCAGATAAAAGTAACGATCGGATTCAGTACAAGTGCTACAAACAGCATGGTTCCAACCAGTACACAGATCAGACGGCCATAGCTTAAGAGTACGCCAAGTCCCTGCTCGGAGATGGTTGTGAAGATCAGTCCCATGATACCGAATGGAGCGAGGTTGATGATCCATCTTACTGCTGTGGAAGTTGCCTCGGAAATGTTTTCGATGACGGTCTTGGTTGTTTCACTTGCGGCCTTCAGTGCAATACCGAAGATGATAGCCCATGCGAGGATACCGATATAGTTTGCGTTCACAAGTGCGTCAACCGGGTTGGAAACAATGTTCATCAGAAGGTTTTTAAGAACCTCAGCAACACCGCTTGGCGGGGTGATGTCGGAAGTATTTGTATTCTCGGAAAAAGTCAGCATGATCGGGAACAGACGGCTGGAGATAACAGCTGCCAGTGCTGAGAGTACATTTCCCAGAAGATAAAGTACAACGACGAATTTCATGTTTGTTTTCTGGCCCTTTCCCATATGGCACAGAGAGCTCATTACCAGGAAGAACACCAGGAGCGGAGCAATTCCACGGAGAGCACCGACGAACAGGTCACCGAGAATGGAGATCACAGACGCCTGCGGAATTGCAAGTCCGAGGATGATACCAACGATCAGTCCGCAGATGATACGCTTGATCAGATTGATGCTGTTCCATTTTTGAATCAGGTTTTTCATAACTACTTTCCTCTTTCCTATTGTATGAGTGGGCATTTTACTGCTTTGAAATAGAATATTACTACTGCATCACGTAAAAGCACAATATAGCAATTATATACAATTTTGTCCGCCTTGTAAAGACAAATGTACATAATTGGAGAAAAATATGAAAAAACCCGGCGTAAGGCTGTTCTGCTTACGCCGGGTTATCGTCTTTCAGCAATAAGACTCCGACCATTAAGAGTGGAGATGAATTGCGTTCGTTATGTACGTATTTTTTTGAAGCTGATAGCAAAGAAAAGAGTTTCCGCAAATCCGGTGATCCCCCATGAGAAGATATAAAGAAGATACAGCGCGGATATCGTCTGGAAATGTGCGAACACCGTGTAGATCCAGATGATACGGAATACACAGGATCCCAGGATGACGATAACGGTGGGAGGGATACTTTTTCCGATGCCACGGGAAGCAGCGATGCTGCCATCCATAAAACAGCTGAAGGCATAGCTGAAGCCCATGATCCGGATCCTCTCCATGCCGGCATCGATGACTGCCGGTTCTGTGGCAAACAGTGACAAAAACTGCGGACCGAAAACAAGAAGCAGTCCACCAAGGATCGCGCCTGCGATGAAGGCATAT
>OIZE01002214.1_pt1 | contig 10603 bp, 11 predicted proteins | sample 1588421 | NCBI WGS metagenome assembly OIZE01 (sample SAMN03283251) | human gut metagenome | biome: human-associated habitat; material: feces | host: Homo sapiens | place: USA | collected 2013
CTGTGGTGAAATTGGCAGACACGAGGGACTTAAAATCCCTTTCTGGAGACAGAGTGCGGGTTCAAGCCCCGCCGGTGGCATGAAAAATCCCCTTCAGCGTAAGCTGAGGGGGATTTTTTACTGTTAGATCGCGTACAAAGTGTGATTCGGCGCAGACAGGAATGCGGATGCAGCTCAGCGGTTTTCCATTGCGTTGAATCGTTCCAGGAAGCTGTGATCTACACCCTCAGACCGATAGCCCGGCATGGTATCAATGGCAACGTTGTGGATGCTGCGGAAGATGCTGTTTTCGATATTGGGATTGTCGCGCTTCAGGCGGCGAAGCAGGATCTTGATCTCCTGCCGCTTGGAACCACCGCCGCCGTTGTCGCACATGGTGCAGTTCTCAGTAAAGCGGCAGGCGCACTGGATGAATTCCAGATCATTGTAGCGCTTCCAGGCCAGGATATCTTCTTCCCGGATGCAGTACATGGGGCGGATCAAGGTCATGCCGGGGAAACTGGTGCTGTGGAGCTTGGGCGGCATGGCCTGCATCTGGGAGCCGTAGAACATGCTCATCACGGTCGTCTCAATGACATCGTTGAAGTGGTGGCCCAGCGCGATCTTATTGCATCCCAGCTCCTTGGCCTTGCTGTACAGGTGGCCGCGCCGCATCCGGGCACAGAGGTAGCAGGGGTTCTTTTCGGTGTTGTTGGCAACGGAAAAGATGTTGCTCTCGAAGATGGTCACCGGGATGTGCAGCAGCTCGGCATTGGACTCGATCTTCTGGCGGTTGATCTCGTTGTAGCCGGGGTCCATCACCAGAAAGACCAGCTCAAAGGGAACATCGCTGTGCTTCTGCAGTTCCTGCATCAGCTTTGCCATCAGCATGGAGTCTTTGCCGCCCGAGATGCAGACGGCGATCTTGTCTCCCTCCTGTACCAGCTCGTAGCGCTTTACCGCCACGATAAAGGGGGTCCACAGCTCCTTGCGGTATTTCTTGATGATACTGCGTTCGATCATCTGATAAGGTTCAAGCTCACGTTTCATGTTGGTTCCTCTTTTATTTAATGTACGGCGGTCAGCTCACGGTAGCAGACATCGAACGCCTGCAAAAAGGCTTTGATCTCGTCCTCGGTGGTCAGATGGCTCAGGCTGATGCGCCAGGAGGACAGTGCGTTGCGGCGGTCGCGGCTGACCGCAAACACCGCACGCGAAGGCAGACCGTCCGAAGAGCAGGCTGACTTGACCGAGATGCAGACCCCTTTGGCATCCAGCTCCCGCTGGAACACGGTGCCCTTCACGTTCTGTACGCTCAGGTTTAAAATCTGCGGCACGGCGGTGTCCGGGCTGTTGATGCGCACCTTGGGGTATTGGGCAAGCCCGGTGCGCAGGCGGGCGTTCAGGGCGCGGATGTGCTCCACCCGGGCGGGCAGCTCGCTCACTGCCTTTTCCAGCGCCAGCGCCAGCGAACAGGCCAGCGCCACGGTGGGGGTGCCGCTGCGGTAGAGGGTGGTGCTCTCGCCGCCATGGATGAGCGGCTCCAGCGCAAGGCCGCGCCGCTTGACCAGCACACCGATGCCGTTCAGCCCGTAGAACTTGTGGGCGGTCAGGCTCATGGTGTCGATGCCCGCAAAGCTGACCGGCAGCTTGCCCACGGCCTGTGTGGCATCCACATGGAAGTGGCAGTGGGGGCAGGCCTTCAACATTTCCGCGATCTCGGCCACCGGCTGCACCACGCCCAGCTCACTGTCCACGGCAGTGACGGCCACCAGAATGGTGTCCGGGCGCAGCAGTTCTTTCAGGTGGGCAAGGTCCACCGTGCCGTCCTGCCGGATGTCCACAAGGTCGATCTCGTATCCCTGCTCCTGCAGGGCGGTCAGGCTGCCGCTCACCGAGGAGTGCTCCAGCGGGGTGGAAATGATGTGTCTGCCATGGTGGCGCTCCAGCCGGGCGATGCTCTTGATGGCAAAGTTGTTGGCCTCGCTGGCACCGGATGTATAGATGATCTCGGCGGGCTGCACATTCAGACTGCGGGCAATGCTCTGGGTGGCGGCATCGATGGCAGCCTTTGCGGCAGTGCCTGCTGCGTGGCGGGAATTGGCATTGCCCGGGCAATTGCGCTCCACCTCGCAAAAGCGCTGTAAAACCGCTTCGTCTACCGGGGTATTGGCGGAATAATCCAGATAGATCATAAATTCTCCTGATAATTCTCTTATAATACAGATTACAATGGTAGGCTATATTATAGTGCGCTTTGGGCCGGATTGCAAGAGAAGCGGCGCAAACTTCCGGGCTGGAAATACAGGAGAATTAAGCAAAATAGTTGCACGGCGGCAAAAAGTCTGCTATAATCTCTTGAAGGACTGCTCGCTGCGGCCTTTTGCGGGGCTTTTGGCGGCGGTTTGGAAAGAGCCTGAATGAAAGGGGGAGCGCACCATGCTGCACAAGAATCATCGACTGCGCTGTATTGCACTTCTCATTTCCGGGCGGGATCATTGTTCCCAAATTTCAAGGGCATTGCCGTTTTGCTGACGGCGGTGCCTCTTTTTTTGGGGCTGCGAGTTCTGTAGGAGGCAGAAAAACTTCATGAGCGAAAAGATCGATTACTCCAAAGGCATTTACGACGCGCGCCAGCTGGGCGCAGGCCGCATGTTCATTCTGGGCGTGCAGCACATGTTTGCCATGTTCGGTGCAACGGTGCTGGTGCCGCTGCTCACCGGCCTGAGCGTTTCCACCACCCTGCTGTGCGCAGGTCTGGGCACCCTGCTGTTCCACCTCATTACCAAAAAGAAGGTGCCTGCATTCCTCGGCTCCTCCTTTGCGTATCTGGGCGGCTTCTCCATCGTGGCCCCTATGCTGGCAGATGCAGACGGCAACCTGACCGTGGCCAATACCAAGATGCTGCCCTACGCCTGCGCCGCCGTCGCATTTTCCGGTCTGGTGTATCTGGTGGCCAGCCTGCTGATCTCCACCTTCGGCATCCGCCGCATCATGCGGTTCTTCCCGCCGGTGGTCACTGGCCCCATTATCATTTCTATCGGCCTGATCCTGGCCCCCTCTGCTATCAAAAACTGCCAGTCCAACTGGATCCTGGCCTTTGTGGCACTGGGTGTCGTGATCGTGTGCAACATCTGGGGCAAGGGCATGGTCAAGATCCTGCCCATCCTCATCGGTGTGCTGGTGTCCTATGCAGTGGCACTGGTGACCGGTGCAGTGGACTTCCAGCGCATTTCTGAGGCTGCATGGGTGGGCATCCCTCTGCACAGGGAGGCCATGGGCCTGTTTGCCATCGACGGCAGCCCGGAGTTTATCAGCGCCCTGTTCACCATCATCCCCATTGCACTGGCAACCATGATGGAGCATGTGGGCGATATCGCCGCCATCAGCGCAACCGTGGGCCACAACTATATCAACGACCCCGGCCTGAACCGCACCCTGCTGGGTGACGGTCTGGCAACCACCATGGCCGGCCTGCTGGGCGGCCCGGCCAACACCACCTACGGCGAGAACACCGGTGTGCTGGCTCTGAGCAAGATCTACGATCCGCTGGTCATCCGCATTGCGGCTGTGCTGGCCATCATCCTGAGCTTCAGCCCCAAGTTTGAGGCTGTCATCAACACCATCCCCACCGGCATCATCGGCGGCATCAGCTTTGTGCTGTATGGCATGATCTCCGCCATCGGTGTGCGCAACGTGGTGGAGAACCGCGTGGACTTTACCAACAGCCGCAACCTGATCGTGGCTGCTGTCATTCTGGTGTGCGCACTGGGCTTCAACTCTGTGGGCGGTGTCAGCTTTGCCGTTGCAGGTGTCACCATCAACCTGTCCGGTCTGGCTGTGGCTGCGATTGCAGGCATCCTGCTGAACGCTATCCTGCCCGGCAACGACTACGAGTTTGATGCTGCCGACGGCTCCGAAGCCGCTACCAGCAGCAACCTGCAGGTCTGATCTCCCATAGAAGAAGGAAGAACAAGGCAGAAGCCGTCCTGTGTGTGCAGGGCGGCTTTGCTGTTTTTAAGGTGCACAGGGCAAAGCACACAGTTTTTGAGGATGGATTTTAGTGACCCTGCCGGAATTTATCTGTAAGGCAAAATAAATAGGAATTATTCTTAAAATTATCCTTGACTAACTAGGAATTATTCGCTATAATAGAGCCATGACAAGGGCCGGTGAGTACCAACACCGCCCAGCCTGTTTTCTAACTGATATAAAAAGAATGATGGAGGTCTATTCTTATGAAGAAGTACGTTTGCACCGTTTGTGGTTATATTGCTGAAGGCGAGATCCCGGCACAGTGCCCCGTCTGCAAGGCTCCTGCTTCCGCTTTTGTGGAAAAGACCGGCAACACCTATGTCACCGAGCATGTTGTGGGCATCGGCAAGGCCGAGGGCGTGCCGCAGGAGATCGTGGACGGCCTGCGCGCAAACTTTGAGGGTGAGTGCAGCGAGGTCGGCATGTATCTGGCAATGGCTCGTGTGGCTGAGCGCGAGGGCTACCCCGAGATCGCTGAGGCTTACAAGCGTTATGCCTACGAGGAAGCAGACCACGCATCCCGCTTTGCAGAGCTGCTGGGCGAAGTTGTCACCGACAGCACCAAGAAGAACCTGATGATGCGTGCCGAGGCCGAGTGCGGCGCATGTGCAGGCAAGATGGATCTGGCCAAGAAGGCAAAGGCCCTGAATCTGGATGCCATCCACGACACCGTTCACGAGATGGCAAAGGACGAGGCCCGTCACGGCCGCGGCTTTGAGGGCCTGCTGAAGCGCTACTTCAACACTGAAGTCTGATAAGGTTTCCCCGGTTATCCATTCTGGCCGCTGCATGGCTTTGCCGCCGTGCAGCGGTTTTTTTGTTCAACCTACGGAACGGTTCCGTTGACAGGCACAGCGGCGGCGGGTTATAATTTATCTCGTGTTCAATGAACTGCGAAAGGGGAGACGGGGGAATGAAAAACGGACACACCACCCGGCAAAAGACCCCGGCGGGCCGCTACGCCCTGCTGGACGAACTGCGCGGGCTGGATCTGGTCAGCATGATGCTGTACCATGCCTGCTGGGACATGATGTTCCTGTTCGGCATCTGGATGGACTGGTACGCGGGAATGCCGGGGCGTCTGTGGCAGCAGACCATCTGCTGGGTGTTCATTCTGCTGTCCGGCTTCTGTGCGCCCTTTGGGCGGCATATGCTGCGGCGCGGTGTTACCGTGTTTGCCGCCGGAGCGCTGGTAACGGCGGTGACGCTGGTGTTCATGCCGGGAGCCCGGGTCATTTTTGGCGTGCTGACCTTTCTGGGCAGCGCCATGCTGCTCACCGGTGTGCTGGAACCGCTGCTGAAAAAGATCCCGCCCGCCGCAGGGCTGGCGGTTTCGGCGGTGCTGTTTGCACTGACTTATCATCTGGACGAGCGTTGGCTCGGCTTCGGCGGGCTGCGCCTTGCGTTGCCGGATGCATGGTACGCGAATTACTTTACAGCGTTTTTCGGCTTTCTGCCCTTCGATTTTTATTCCACCGATTATTTTGCCCTGCTGCCGTGGCTGTTTTTGTTCTGGGCGGGGTACTACCTGCACAAGGCGGTGGGCCGCAGACGCATGGAACCGCTGCGCCGCCCGGTGTGCCCGGCGCTGGGCTGGATGGGCCGGCACTCGCTTTTGCTGTATCTGCTGCACCAGCCGGTGATCTACGGCGTACTTTCAGCCGCGGCAGTTCTTTTTGCATAAAAGGCTTGACACAGCCGGGAAGCTGTGGTATTCTATCGGTGGTTAGAAGATACTAACCGAATGGGGATGCGTCTGCGTGGTTGGACGCATTTTCATGGAACATAAAGTTAGATACATCTAACTAATATTGATTTGAGAGAGGACGATCTTTATGAGCAAAGTAGCAGTCGTATTCTGGAGCGCAACCGGCAACACTGAGACCATGGCAAACTGCGTGGCAGAGGGTGCAAACGGCACCATCGTGCCCTGCAGCGAGATGAACGCCGCAAAGCTGGCTGAGTTCGATGCAGTGGCTTTTGGCTGCCCCGCAATGGGCGCGGAGCAGCTGGAGGAGAGCGAGTTCGAGCCGATGTTCTCTGATCTGGAGGGTTCTCTGAACGGCAAGAAGATCGCCTTGTTCGGCTCCTACGGCTGGGGCGACGGCCAGTGGATGCGTGACTGGGTGGAGCGTGCTCAGGGCGACGGCGCACAGGTGCTGAACGGCGAGGGCCTGATCTGCAACGAGGCCCCGGACGATGATGTTCAGGCTGCATGCCGCAAGCTGGGTGCAGATCTGGCTGCATGGTAAACAGGAGAAGCTTCTCTTGACAAACAGAGACAGCTGCGATAAACTATGAGAACACCGAAAAAACGGTGTTTTTGCAGAGCTGAAAGTTAGTAAATACTAACTTTCACGCAAAAGCAGCAGCCTCTGTACAGAATGCATCAAAACTGCGGCAGGGGACAGCAGACGGAAAGGTCTGCGCTCCTGCCGCTTTGGTTTCAGAAGGCGGTGTATATGGCAGTGGCTGCAGCAATTGGTGTTACGGTAGGCTTTGCATTTTTGCGCCGTGCGGTGCGCCGCGCTGCAATGCGGTCGGACCGTAGAAAAAAATAAGGCAGCAGGAGGCCCCGTCCCATGCAGGATACCCCGAAGAACTTGGATCAGAAGCGCGAAGATGAAAAGATGCTGGTGAGCGAGATGATCGCTCTTTACTGCCGCAGGCAGCACAAAACACCCAAAGGCAGCCTGTGCCCGGAGTGCCGGCAGCTGCACGATTACGCCCTGGCCCGCATTGACAAATGCCCGTTCATGGAGACCAAGACCTTCTGCTCAGCCTGCAAAGTGCACTGCTACAAGCCGGAAATGCGGGAGAAAATCCGCACGGTGATGCGCTGGGCAGGCCCGCGGATGCTGCCGGTGCACCCGGTGCTTTCCATCCGGCATGCGGCAGTCACACTCCGGTCTAAGCGCGAAGCGAAAAAGACTGGCTGAGTTTTCCAGAATAAACACCCTGCCTGCAGGCCATACTGTGGACAGAGAGGTGATAAATATGGAAAACATCGGCGTTACCTGTGATGTCTGCGAGTGCTGCCACAATGTGAGCGGCTGCAAGTGCGACCTGCCCCAGATCAAAGTGACCGAGCAGTGCACCTGCGATACGCAGCAGGTGGAGACCCCGCACTACTGCCAGAGCTACGAGAAAAAGTAATTCCTAAAGCAGCAAAACAGCTCCTGCCAGAGCATTTCCGGCAGGAGCTGTTTTGGGTCACGGAGGTCAGCGCAGGGCCACATTGCAGGTGGCAAGGCTGCGGATCAGGGTGCCCACGCTCTCCTTCATCCGGATGCCCACGAAGCCCAGCGTGAATGCGGCCTGCACATTGGCCAGATTGTCGTCGATGAACACGCACTCGCTGGCCTTCAGGCCGTATTGATCCAGCAGGGCCTGATAGATGCGGGGGTCGGGCTTGTTGATGTGCACCTCGCAGGAGGCTACGCCGCCGTCAAAGCGGTCCAGCACGCCGCGCTCCTTGAGCAGGGCCAGCACGTCCTCCGGGATGTTGCTGAGATAGTACACGCTGTAGCCATGGTTCTTCAGGCGGCGCACCAGCTCCTGCATCCGGCGGCGCGGGCGCAGGATGTGCAGCCAGTCGTCCAGCACGCCCTGCACCTCAAACTCGCGCCCGGCGGCCTTGGCGTTGCGCAGCATGGCCTGATTGCCGTCAAAGCGGGAGACAAGCCCGGCATCCAGCTGCTTCCACTCCTTGCTGCCAAAGGTCAGGTCGTACACCTGCTCCTCAATCTCTGCATTGCAAATGCGGTCTACCAGATAGGCGCGGGGGGCAAAATCCACCATGACACCGCCCAGATCAAACACGATGCTTTTATACATTTAAAATTTCCTCTGTTTCTCATGGAATGCTTTGCCCACAGTATACCACAATCTGCCATGCGGTTTCCACTGCTTTTTGCATGATGCGCCCGGCGGCTGCATAAGCTGTGGCAGAAAGGGGAGAAGGGCATTGACCATCCGGGAACTGTGTGAAAAAGAGGTGGTGCAGCTGGAGCAGGGGGTCTGCCTTGGCCGGGCCGACGACCTGACCTTTGACCCTGCCACCGCCCGGCTGCAGAGCCTGATCCTGCTGGGGCGGCCAAGGCTGTTCGGATTGCTTGGCCGGGACGATAGCCTGACCATTCCATGGCAGGAGATCGAGACCATTGGCACGGATGCGGTGCTGGTGCACACGGCCCTGCCGGAAGCACCGCCGCAGCCGGAACAGCTCAAATGGTGGCAAAAGCTGCGCGTGAAGCTGGGTTTGTAAAGTTTTTGCAAAAACAGGGTGGACTTTTTTGTGGAAGTGACTATAATAATCGCAGAAGCTTTGTGCAAAAAGCGTAAAGAAATGTGCTTTTGCGTATGATCTGAGGTTTCAAGGATGAGGAAAGGAACCGGAATTATGAAAACTCCCAAACCGCTTTTGGCGCTGCGGATGGTATTCCCGCTGGCGGCATCGCTGATCGTGCTGCTGCTGGGCGAGGGGATCGCCCGCGGGAGCCTGAGCGCAGACGTTTTTGCAAGTTTTATCTTCCCACACATCGGGGCTTATCTGCTGGCGTGGCTGCTGCTGTTTCTGGTGTGGCTGCTGCTGGACTGGGTGTTCCGCTGCCCGCCGCTGTCCACGCTGGGCATGGCGGTGCTGGGCTGTGCGCCCTGCGCGGTGAACTTTTACACCCTGCAGCTGCGCGGCGAGCCCTTTCTGCCGTGGGATCTGACACAGGTGTCGGAGGCTGCCGGTGTGGCATCCGCTGCGGGCCTCAAGATCCAGCCCAGCATGGTCGTGACCATCATCGTGGTGCTGGTGCTGATGGCAGGCAGCTTTTTCCTGTACCGCGGCCGTCACAAACAGCGCTGGCTGCCCCGGCTGGCGGGCAGTGCCGCCACCGTAGCGGCCCTCTGCCTGCTGGTGTTCGGCGTGTACCTGCAGCCCGCGGTCACGCAGGTGCTGGGCATTACGCCGGATGCATGGATGCAGGACCGCTACTACCGCTACTACGGCGTGATCACCGGCTTTATGACCAACCTCACCAATCTGGAGATCTCGAAGCCCGAGGAATACTCGCAGGAAGCGGTGGATGCCCTGCTGGACAATGCGGACGAGAGCCAGAAGTTTGCCACCAGCCCGCTGTACGCCACCAGCTACAGCGCCGTGACCCCCAAGGACGAGCAGGTGAAGCAGCCCACCATCATCTATGTGATGGACGAGTCCTACTGGGATGTCTCGGAGCTGGAACAGTACGGCATCACCTTTGATACCGATGTCTCCAAGAACCTGCACGCCTTGCAGCAGACCAGCGCCTATGGCCGGGCCTACAGCCCCAGCTTTGGCGGCGGCACCTGCGATGTGGAGTTTGAAGCCCTTACCGGCTACTCGGTATCCTTCCTGCCCAGCGGCAGCAAGCCCTACCAGCAGCATGTGACCAAGCCCATGTTCGCCATGCCCAATTACCTCAAGCTCAAGGGCTACCAGACCGCAGCCGTGCACTGCTTCTGGGCAAAATACTGGAGCCGCGACAAGGCTTACCCCAACCTCGGCTTTGACGATTTTATCAGCCTTGAGGATATGCATGGCGTGACCAAGGTGCGCAAGCACTACTGGACCAGCGGCCTTGTCACCGATGATTCCATGGCCGACCAGATCATCCAGCAGTACGAGAGCATGAAGTCCAGCTCGGACAAGCCCATCTTCCTGCACGCTGTCACCATGCAGAACCATACCAATTATAACAAGGACAACTACCCGGACGACGAGCGCGTAAAGGTGCTGTCCCACCCGGCGGGCCTCAAGCCCAGCACCGTGGGCGCGCTGGAAGATTTTGCTACCGGCATCCGGGATGCAGATGCCATGATGGGCAAACTGACCGAATACTTCTCGCAGGTGGACGAGCCGGTCATTCTGGTGTTCTGGGGCGACCACTATAACCCCATCGATTCCAATTACGATGTCTACACCACTACCGGCTATGCCAGCGATTCCAGCGCAGACCCCCGCCTGCACCAGACCACGCTGCTGATGTGGTCCAACTACAGCCAGCAGCAGGTGGACCTTGGCACCATTGCCGCTTACGATATCTCGCCGGTGATGATGGACATTTACGGTCTGGAAGAGCCGCTCTACTTCCAGTTCCTGAACCGTCAGCTGCGTGTGGCCAGCCGCACCAATACCCGCGGAACCACCATGAATCTGGACGGCACCACCACGCAGGAGCCTACCGAGTTCCAGCAGCGGTGGAGCGCAGAGCACTGGCTTTTGCAGTACGACCTGATGTTCGGCAGGGGATACGCCCTGCAGCGCATGGGCCTTGCGGGCCTGAGCGGCGTGGACACAGGCAAATGAGCGAAAAACAGACGATTTCTTTGTAAAAAACAGAGAAAAACTCTTGCAACCGGCGTTTGTTTGTGATATTATAACAAGGCATTACACACGCATCACTATGCCCTTTTGTGCCCAAATGGGTGGAGGGCAGTCCCGAACCGTCCGATACGGCCCGGGATCACGGTGTGCGGAGGCAAAACAATATCTGGAGGTATTTTTACTATGGCAGTCGTTTCTATGAAGCAGCTTCTCGAAGCAGGTGTGCACTTC
>OIZE01002230.1_pt1 | contig 10544 bp, 7 predicted proteins | sample 1588421 | NCBI WGS metagenome assembly OIZE01 (sample SAMN03283251) | human gut metagenome | biome: human-associated habitat; material: feces | host: Homo sapiens | place: USA | collected 2013
ATCGACTGCACCAGTCGGAAAAGCTGCTCTACGTCAGCCACATCGGTTAGGCGCATCTTGCCATCCGGAGCGGTCATTTTCAAACCGTGACAATTTGTCACGGTTTCATTCCCTTCAGCTTTCAGCCGTTGTTTGAGTTTGCGCCAGTAGGCTGCGGCATCTTTACTTTCGGTCAAAACTGCGATAACATCGACAATCGAAACGTACCACTTGCCCGCTTCGTCGTCCCAGACGGTGCGTACCTTACGCTCTTCAAAAAGTTGTATCGCTTGCTTTTGGGTCATGGCTCTTTTTACTTTGATTGCTTAAAACCGATGGGCCGGGGCTGTTTGCGGGCCTTTGGAACTTTGACCGACAGGGCTGCGATGGCCTCGTAGATGTTGTCAAGCTCCTTGCGCATGTCTTCCGAAAGGTCGTTCACCGCCTCGGCATTGTCCTCGTCCGCCCGCTCCAGCAGAGCCAGCTTTGCCCGGATTTCAGCCAATTCCGAAGTAACGGTTGTAGCTGTCGTAATATAATTGCGCATGGCGACAAATGCTTTCATAATAGAGATACTTACTTGTATTGCCATTCCACTGCGCAATACCGCAGAAAGCATCGCAACTCCCTGTTCGGTAAAAGCATAAGGTAGGGATGTCTTCGGCCGCTTCACTCTGGATGTCGTCACAAATTGTGATGACATATTTTTCCATTCAATTTCGGAAATGCGGAACATGAACTCTTCCGGAAATCGTTCGATGTTACGTTTTACGGCCTGATTCAATGCACTGGTCGTAACTTGGTAGAGCGCCGCAAGGTCGAAGTCGAGCATCACGCGCTGGCCGCGGATTTCGTAGATTTTGCTTTGTATGGTTGTGAGTTCTTCCATCAATAAGTTTGGGCAAGTTCTTTCCTTCAACACAAATATAGTCGCTTTTTTGCAAAAAGAAAGACGAAACCGCTCCGTTTCGTCTTTTCTATTCTTTTTTCGCAGGATAATTTATCGGTGCGAAGAATTCAGCGATTGTGATATTATATAATTTACAGAGTTTCAGTATAGATTGTGTGTTTGGAATGGAGGTTCCTGATTCATACCGAGAAATATCTAAATGTGTAAACTCAATAACTTCTTCTTGAGAATACCCATGATCCGAACGTAATTGTTGCATACGTTCTATCAAGAGCCGTTGAAAAGTAGTATCTCTATATTTGGGAACCTTTGTTCGCATTTTTTGCAAAGGAAAGGTGATGTCTAAAATTTTATACACGTGATTTCACGTGTATTCGAAAAATTTGATTATATTTGCATACGTGGATTTCTAAATACAGAAATTATGCTACATTTGCGATTGAATAGTTCGGCGTAGCCGACGGACATAATCATAAAGGGTAAACAACTCTTTATACCTACTTGTAAACTTGGAGACCTCTTCGGAGGATGTTTAATCAGATGGTATAATGGTTGTCAGCTCCGGTTATGTCCTGTTTGTTATTTGCAAGCAGGGCTTGACTGGGGCGCAGGACAGCTTCCATCTGAAGGTAACTCCAAGACCGACAAGTAGGGGCTGACACCGCGCCCCCTTTTTATTTCTGCGGGCGTATCATTCACTAACCCGAAACCGTCATGCGCCGCCATTCGCCGAATACATTACATCATACGGATTGCACCCGCCGAGCGACCGCCGGCAGGCGGAATCGGTATATCTTTGCAGCAGCGTTTGTTTTGGACCCTAATACTATCGAAATTATAAATATGATACCGATTCGCTGATTTACCATCGGTTTTTCTGTCTGCTGGCAGAGAAAGATAGTTTTTTACGGGGCGGCCGCGCCCGTTGCACCCTGCCCTGGTTTCAACTATCGCACCACCGAACACATAAAAACATACCGAAAATCAGCCGACGAACCGTTCCGTGGCTGAATCCCGACTCGAATTAATAACACGGATGCGGCCGATATACGACTGAATTCTTCATGGAATCTATGTGAAGTTGCGTCACTATCCATCGTATGTCTCTGCATCCGTTTTCATATCCGGAAATTGTCTCCGACAATAAGTCCGAACCGGCTCTACCCGTATTCGGACTAATGGAAGCGCGTATTTACAAGGGAGAATACACATCGGCTGAGATGATCGTCTTAAAATCTCTTGACATTCATTACAAGCCGATGGCTTCCATTCCTTTTCATTTATTGTAGATATAGCAGCATAATTATAACATTCACCAGATAATCTTTTAGCGGTGTCCGAAGCAAGAAATTTGCCCGCTGAATCTCCGAAGTAACCTGCCGGACGGTCAGGTTGAATTTTTCCGCAATTTGATGGTAAGTCATATCTTCCAGACGGCTTGCCAAAAATACATTACGAGTAAGAGACGGCATTTTGGCCAGTTCGCGCCGGTAAATCTCGATTATCTCGGATTGGAACAGTTTGCCGATCTGTTCTTCGTTAGATAATGTATTGATACTCGATTCGATCCGCCATTGTTCTTTTCTATAAAGTTCGCTTTGAGCTTTGAGCATGGATTTCCGCTTACGCAGGTATGAAATACAGCGAGTCCTGACGTAATTGTAAATATAACCTTTGATATTCACGTCGAATTCAAGGTGATCCCGGTGTTCCCACAAATACATGAAGCCATCGGTCGTAATATCCGTTGCCATCTCCATATCATTTATATAGGAGTATGCGATTCGGATAAAACGCTCCTTGTCGTTGAACAGCCTGTCGAACTCTTCGGCTGTCAATATTTTCGTCGGCTTCCCCATCGCAATCTTTCGATACTGTTTCCAAAGATAGCAATTATTCCCGAAAATGCAAGTCGAGAATTCATCCCCGGTTTTTCGTTTCCGATGTTTTGAAAGCGCCTGCAAAAAAGAAATGAAAATATTTTTGAAACAAAATAAGGTTCCGGGAAGCAAACGCAGGCGATCAACACACTCATTGTCAATACATTGTCTAAATAAATAATTTTACATTATTATTAAATATATTTATTTATAAAAAAGGCTGTAAACTCGGTTCGCTCATGCGTTTAAAAAGAGAAAGCAATGAAGCCGGCATATAATTTAATTACAAGATAATGGATCAAGAGGTAATATACAAAGCTCTGCGCGGCGAAGCAACCCCAGATGAGCTGGAACAGGTGGCACGGTGGCATTCCGAAAATCCGGAGGACTTCCAGCGCTGCGCGGATGAGGTGCACATGCAGATCGACATGATGGAGTTGTACGGCGAAGAGATCCGTCCAGCAAGTTGGATCGCCGTGCACTGGAGAAAGGTAGTCCGTATTACCGTACAGGCTGCCGCCATGCTCGCCATCGGGTTGTTCGTCGGGGGATATATCAGCAAGGAACGCACCTACGATATGCTTGCCGAGCAAATCAACACGTTGCAGGTTCCTTACGGCCAACGCCTGAAGTTCACGCTTCCGGACGGTTCGAGCGTTCAGCTCAATTCCGGAGCAAAGATCGAATATCCATCCGTATTCAAAAAGAATCTCCGCAGAGTAAAGCTTTCCGGCGAGGCGGTATTCGATGTCGAACATGACGAGAGGTGTCCGTTCGTTGTAGAAACTTTCGCATCCGATATTCGGGTGTTGGGTACGAAATTCAACGTTGTGGCCGATGAGCGCCACCAACGCTTTTCGACTGCATTGCTCCAAGGTCGGGTGCAAATTACAAACCGGCTCGATCCCACGCAAAAAGACATTATACTGAAACCTAACGATATTGCTAATCTCTCGAACGGTCATCTTTTCATCGAACCGATAACCGATCCGGAAATATTGTGCTGGACGGAAGGTCTTATCAACATTTCGGGTCTGCCTTTCGATGAACTGATGGAGAAATTCGAGCGGGCATTCGACGTGAAGATCGACATCTCCCTTGAGAAACTTCCGAACATCAGAAACGTCAGTGGTAAAATTCGTGTGAACGACGGCATTGACAAAGCCCTTCACATTTTGCAGTATACCGCGGACTTTTCTTACAAGAAAAATTCGGAAACAAACGTAGTGACGATCTATTGATGTGAAAGCCTGATTGTTTAACGCCTAAAATGATTGCCTATGAAAACGTAACCAACATCGTTCATAGCTTGTTCAATGAAAAAGCCTGCGGAGGTAGAGATCCGCAGGCCGGATAATAGATTGAATCGAGCTTTTTTGAGACACTAATTAACCTATTATCTAAAACTTCGCAAAGATATGAATAAAACAGTATTCTTCAACAAGTTTCGAAGACTGTTTGGGTTCGTACTCACAATCTCTTTGCTTGGGAACGTATTCGCTGCATCTGCACAGAATGCCCGAATTTCCATTAAGATGGAAAACGTCCCTATTTCGCAGGTTATAAAAGAGATTGAAAATCAAACCCGTTACTTGTTTATCAACAAAGGCGTCGATACCAAAAACAAGGTCAGTATCAACGCTGTCCAAAAAACGATCCAGGATGTGTTGGCACAACTGTTCGCCGGCACGGAAATCGCTTACCGGATCGATGAATCCTACATTATCCTGACCAAAAAGAACGATGCGGGGAATCCGGTTTCCGTGACCGGAAAAATCAGGGATGCAAAAGGTAATCCGATCGTCGGAGCCAGTATCCTTGTTCAAGGAACTACAATAGGCGTCAGCTCCGACGCCGATGGTGCGTTTGCGCTTCAGGTACCCCCCCCCGCAGCAGACAGACAGCTGGAAATCAGTTTTATTGGTTATACTCCTGTGTCTATTGTCGTGGGCAGCCGGACTTCTTTCGAAATCACGCTCGAAGAGGCTGCGTCCGAGATCGAGCAGGTCGTGGTCACTGCTCTTGGTATTAAGCGTTCGGAAAAGGCCGTAGCCTACAATGTTCAGCAGATCAAGGCCGAAGACATCACAACCGTCAAGGATGCCAACTTCATCAACTCGTTGACGGGTAAAGTGGCCGGTGTCACGATCAACGCCTCATCGTCAGGTGTCGGCGGTGCCTCGAAGGTCGTACTGCGCGGCAACAAGTCCATTTCGCAGTCTTCGAACGCCCTTTACGTTATCGACGGCATTCCGATGTACAACTTCGGTGGTGGTGGCGGTACGGAGTTCGATTCGCGCGGTGCTACGGAATCCATCGCAGACCTCAACCCCGAGGATATTGAGTCGATGTCGGTGCTGACGGGTGCTGCCGCGGCCGCGCTCTACGGTTCGGAAGCCGCGAACGGCGCTGTGATGATTACGACGAAAAAAGGCCAAGCCGGGACTCTGAAAGCTACGTTTTCGAGTAATATCGAATTTCTCGCACCTTTCATCCAGCCGGAATTTCAGAATCGCTACGGTACGGGTTTGAACGGCCAGCGCAGCGGCTCGAGCATTTACAGTTGGGGCGAGAAATTACGCCCTGAAGCCCGTTACGGTTATACTCCGGACGATTATTTCGAGACGGGACACGTTTATACGAATGCTGTTACGGTTTCTGGCGGTACGGACAAGAACCAGACCTATTTTTCGGCTGCTTCGGTCAATTCGGACGGCATTATCCCCAATAACGAATACGACCGTTACAACTTCACGTTCCGCAATACTTCGTACTTTCTGAAAGACCGGCTCAAGCTCGATGCGAGCGCCAGCTACATCTATCAGAAAGACCAGAACATGACCAATCAGGGAGTCTATTCGAACCCGCTGGTTCCGGCCTACCTGTTCCCGCGGGGTGAGAATTTCGACCTTTACCGTCGCTTCGAGCGTTACTACGAAGGGACGAAACTCATGGAGCAATTCTGGAGTGCGGATATGGAAGGCGGTGATTTGCGCATGCAGAATCCCTACTGGATCAACTACCGCAACCTGCGCAATACGGACAAGAAGCGTTATATGCTGTCGTTCTCGGCCAGCTACGACATTCTTCCGTGGCTTAATGTTGCCGGACGTGTCCGCATTGATAATTCGAATTCGCTCTACACGCAAAAACTCTATGCCTCGTCGAACACCACGATTACGGAAGGCGGCAAAAACGGCCACTATACCGAAGCCCGTGCTTACGACACGCAGACCTACGCCGATCTGATGGTAAACATTAACAAGACTTTCGGCGAGGATTGGTCTCTGAACGCGAATATCGGCGCCTCGATCAACAATATCAAGACCGATGAGTTGTCATACCGTGGGCCGATTCAGGAGAACGGACTTCCCAACATATTCAATGTTTTCGATCTGGATGACACGAAAAAACGTGCCGAAAAGGTCGGCTGGCACGACCAGACGCAGTCGATTTTCGCCTCGGTCGAAGTAGGTTGGAAACAGATGCTTTACCTCACGGTGACGGGGCGTAACGACTGGGCTTCGCAACTGGCCAATTCGCCCGAGTCGTCGTTCTTCTATCCGTCAGTAGGCCTGTCTTGGGTGCCTTCTTCGACATGGGATCTGGGCAAGACGTTCAGCTATCTGAAGATCCGCGGTTCGATCGCCTCGGTAGGTATGCCTTTCCCGCGTCACCTGACGGTTCCGACCTACGAATACGACGCTACGAACAAAGTGTGGAAGGACAAGACGCACTATCCGATCGGCGACCTGAAGCCGGAGCGTACCATTACCTATGAGGTCGGTCTGGATGCCCGTCTGTGGCAGCATATCAACCTTTCGGCTTCGTGGTATCAGGCCGACACGAAAAACCAGACCTTCGACCCGTCACTTCCGCCCTCGTCGTCCTATACGACCATCTACCTGCAAACCGGACACGTTCGCAACACGGGTGTCGAACTCTCGCTCGGGTACGACAACCAGTGGCGGGACTTCCGCTGGGCGACGAACTTCACCTATTCGTGGAACAAGAACGAGATCATCGAACTGGCAGCCAATGCCGTGAACCCGGTTACGGGCGAAGCGTTGAATCTTACCAAGTTGGACATCAAGGGGCTGGGCAAGGCGAAATACATCCTCAAGGAAGGCGGTACGCTGGGCGACCTTTACACGACGTCCGATCTGCGTTTCAACGACAACGGTTATGTCGAGGTGGACAAGAACGGCAACCTGCTGATGACCGACGAAGGCGAGGACATCTATCTCGGATCGGTTTTCCCGAACCATAACCTCGCATGGCGCAACGATTTCAGCTATAAAGGCATCAACCTCGGCATCCTGTTCACGGCCCGCCTGGGCGGCGTCTGCTATTCCGCGACGCAGGCCAACCTCGACCTGTACGGTGTTTCCGAGGCATCGGCCGCTGCACGCGACGCGGGCGGTGTGTTGATCAACGGCCGTGAGATGGTCGATGCGCAGAAGTGGTACCAGGCCATCGGCTCGCAGTCCGGTCTGCCGCAATATTATCTCTATTCCGCGACGAATGTCCGCTTGCAGGAGTTGTCGCTGGGTTACACTTTCCCGCGCAAGTGGTTCCGCGACAAAATGGGGCTCACGGTGTCGTTCGTAGGGCGTAACCTGTGGATGATTTACTGCAAAGCGCCGTTCGACCCCGAAGCCGTCGCTTCGACGGGGCTGAACTATCAGGGTATCGACTACTTCATGATGCCCTCGATGCGCAACCTCGGTTTCAATGTCAAATTCCAATTCTAAAGCGCAGAAACTATGAGAAAGATCAATATGAGATGGCAGCCGGTGTTGCTGTCGGTCGCGCTGTTCGGATTGGCCGCCTGCACCGGTGATTTCGAAGAGATCAACCGCAATCCCAATCAGGTTACGGATGACCAGATGGATGCCCTGAATTACAAGACCGGGACGAAATTCAAGGCGCTGCAAAGTCTTGTGATTCCGGTACAGGAGCATATGTACCAGTTCAACGAATCGCTTTCGGGCGGGCCGTTCGGCGGTTACATCGGTGCTACGGTCGATACATGGCAGACCAAGTTCGAGACCTATAATCCCTCGGCCGACTGGCGCAAATGGCCTTTCGCCAACGTCATCACCGAGACCTATACCCCTTATAAGGGCATCATCAACGGCACGGAAGACGAAGTGGCCATCGCTTTCGCCCGCCTGTTGCGTGTGGCCATCATGCACCGTGTGACCGATTCCTACGGCCCAATCCCCTACACGAAGCTGGAAAGCAACGAGTCGATCTATGTGGAGTACGACTCGCAGGAGGCGGTCTATACGAAGATGTTCGAGGAGCTGGACGAGGCCATCGAGATACTGGGCCGCAATACGACGCTCCCAGCCGAAGCATGGAGCCGCTACGACGGCGTCTATTACGGCAATATCGCGCAGTGGCTCAAATATGCCAATTCGCTCAAGCTGCGGATGGCGATGCGTCTTTCCTACGTGAAGCCTGGCATTGCCCAGGCCAAAGCCGCCGAGGCAATCGCCGGCGGCATCATCACGGTCAATGCCGACAATGCGGCGATGCACGCTGCCGAGAACCGCACGACGCTCATCTACAACGACTGGGGCGACCACCGTGTCGGAGCCGACATCATCAGCTACATGGACGGCTACAAAGACCCGCGTCTGGAAAAGATGTTCCTGCCCAACGACGTAGACGACTACGTGGGTATCCGCATCGGCATCGACGTGGCGGGAAAATCGACGGCCATGTCGAAGTATTCGAATATGATCGTTGCGAGCGATACGCCCTATTTATGGTTCAATGCCGCGGAAGCGACCTTCCTGCATGCAGAGTACGAACTGCGCTGGGGATCGGCCGAGACGGCGAAGACGCTCTATGAGCAGGCTGTCCGACTTTCGTTCGAGGAGCGGGGAGCATCGGGGGCCGACGCCTACCTGGCCGACGCCACGAAGAAGCCCGCGCCTTATACCGACCCGCTGGGCAATTACAGCGCATCGGCCCGGAGCGAGATCACCGTTCCCTGGGAAACGGCTGTGGCATCTACCGATGCGGAGGCCGTGAAAGAACGCAACCTCGAACGCATCATCGTGCAGAAGTGGATCGCCATCTTCCCGCTGGGCGTCGAGGCGTGGTCGGAACACCGCCGCACGGGGTATCCCAAGCTGTTGCCCGTGCCTACCGACAAATCGGGCGGCACCGTGAATGTGGAACAGGGTGCCCGCCGTCTGCCGTATCCCGTCGAGGAGTACCAGCAGAACAACGCAAACCTCCAGGCGGCAATCCAGACACTCGGTGCGGAGCAGCAGAACGGCGACCGTTCGGGCGATGTCATGGGAACCCGCGTATGGTGGGATTGCAAACCGTATAACAAGTAATCGCTATGAATATGAAACCAAACCGAATGATACGTTTCTTCGTCCTTTGTGCCGCCGTCGCAACGTTTGCGGCCTGCAACGACTGGACGGAGATGGAAACGGTGGACAGCAAGGTCGAGAAGCCCTGGGAGCAAGATCCGGCACTATGGGCCGAATACACCGCAGCGCTGAGGGCCTATAAACAATCGGAGCACTTCATCGTTTATGCCCGCCTGCACAACTCGCCCGAAAAGGCTTCGAGCGAGCAGGATTTCATGCGCTGCCTCCCGGATTCGCTGGACATCGTGACGCTGACCAACGCCGATAACTTCTCGAAGTTCGACGCCGAGGATATGGACGTCATGCGCGAGAAGGGGACGAAAGTACTTTATCAGGTCGATTATGCCGCACGCGCGGAAGAGTTCGCCGATATGCAGGCGCTCGATGCCTATCTGGATCGGGTTGTCGCCGCCGTCGCCGCCAACGGCATGGACGGCTACTCGTTTACGACCGACCCGCTGGCGACGGATGCCACAGCCCGCATCGTCGAGAAATTCGCTGCGGCGAAATCCGAGGGCCAGCTCCTCGTCTTCGAGGGCAACCCGCTGTCGCTTGCGGCCGCCGACCGTCCCAAGGTCGATTTTATTGCCCTCGATACGGAGAAACTCGAAAATGTGCAGGAGGTGAAGCTCCAGGTGCTGAATGCCACGGGGTATGCCGGTATCGCGCCGGAGAAGCTGCTGCTGGCGGCCGAGATCAGCGCACCCCTGCTGGATGAGGATCGCACGGAGTTCGCGGCCGTCGATGAGATGTCGCGCCGCGTCATCGAATTCGGCCCGCTGGGCGGTCTGGCAGCTTACAACATTTCCGGAGATTACTATCATGCGGAGATGAACTACCAGACGATCCGTGGGGCGATCCAGACGTTAAATCCCGCTAAATAGTGAACGCCATGAAAAAATACGGAAAATATCTGATTGCAGCCGTCGCGGGGCTCGTGTTTTTCGCGGCCTGCGATAATTATGAGGCCGACGACCACAAGTTCGGAAACGCCGTTTATCTCGACGTCGCTGAAACGAACGAGGTGCAGCTTACGACCTTCGGCAACAATAAACCGACCTACGACTGCGCCTTGAAGGCGGAGCTGACCTATCCTGCGGGACAGGATGTGGCGGTGACGCTCACGGTCGACCCGTCGCTCGTCGGGACGTACAACGCCCGCTACGGTACGGAGTGGACGATGCTCGATGCCAAATACTATGAGTTGTCGGCCGAGAGTGTCACGATCGCCGCGGGAAAAACAACCTCGGATGTCGTGACCCTGCAATTCAAGGAGCTGATGGGCCAAGGCGAGGAACAGACGGGAGCGCTTCCTATCGACGAAACCTATCTCGTTCCCGTGCGCATCGGCCATGCCTCGATGGACGTGCTTCACGG
>OIZE01002232.1_pt1 | contig 10538 bp, 7 predicted proteins | sample 1588421 | NCBI WGS metagenome assembly OIZE01 (sample SAMN03283251) | human gut metagenome | biome: human-associated habitat; material: feces | host: Homo sapiens | place: USA | collected 2013
AGGACGTTCAGTGCTCCATCACCGGCAACTCCACCAACCCCGTCCGCTTCCAGCATCTGGTTGCCGGCACCTACAAGAAGTGGGCTATCGAGAACGGCAAGAAGTACTTCTCCGTCGCTTCCGGCGGCGGCACCGGCCGTACCCTGCACCCCGATAACGTGGCTGCAGGCCCCGCAAGCTACGGCCTGACCGACTCTCTGGGCCGCGTGCACGGCGATGCTCAGTTCGCAGGCTCCTCTTCTGTGCCCGCACACGTTGAGATGATGGGTCTGATCGGCATGGGCAACAACCCCATGGTCGGCGCTACCGTTGCCTGCGCTGTTGCTGCAGCTCAGGCCAACGCCTAAGTCTTTCCTAAGTTTCAGCGAGGGGGAGCTGCTTTCCGAATGAGCAGCTCCCCTTTTTTTGCTGATAGATATCCGAACACAAGCAACCCAAAATAAGAAGGATGAAACAATGAAAAAGAATCAGATCCGCAAGAGCGTGGCTGCGCTGGCCATGGCGGCTGTTGTAAGCGTCAGCCTGCTGGGCTACGGCTGCGGCAGCAAGTCTGCCTCCTCCACCGCAGGCGTGTCCGGCGAGTTCACCGGCACCGCTAAGGGCATGGGCGGCGATGTTACCGTCACTCTGACTTTGACCGACGGCAAGATCACCGGCTGCACCGCTGAGGGCAAGGATGAGACCCCCGGCATCGGCACCATGGCTCTGGAGCAGCTGCCCGGCGCGATTGCCGAGAGCGGCAGCATTGCCGTGGACGGCGTGGCCACTGCAACCATCACCTCCGACGCCATCAAGGAAGCTGCTGCTGCCGCTTTGGTCGCAGCCGGCCTGAACGCTGATGACTACAAGACCGAGGTCAAGGCTGAGGAGAACAAGGCCGAGGACTCTACCATTGATGCAGACATTGCCATCGTGGGTGCAGGCGGTGCAGGTATGACTGCTGCCATCACGGCTGCTGCCGAGGGCAAGAGCGTGGTCATTCTGGAAAGCCAGCCCATGGTGGGCGGCAACTCCGTGCGCGCTACCGGCGGCATGAACGCCGGCAAGACCGTGTATCAGGATGAGAACGAGTTCGGCGAGTCCGCAGGCGTGGAAAAGACCCTGAAGACCGCTGCTGAAAAGTACGCCGACAACGCTACCATCACCGCTCTGGCAAAGACCGTCTCCGAGCAGTGGGCTGCTTATCAGGCAGACCCCAAGGGCTACTTCGACTCTGTGGAGCTGATGGAGCTGGACACCATGATCGGCGGCAAGGGCATCAACGACCCCGCTCTGGTGGAGACTCTGTGCTCCAACAGCGCTGACGCCATCGACTGGCTGGACGAGCACGGCATCACCCTGCACAGCGTTTCCAGTTTCGGCGGCGCATCCGTCAAGCGTATCCATCGCCCCGTGGATGCTGAGGGCAAGACCCTTTCTGTGGGCTCTTACATGATCCCCCTGCTGCAGGAGAACTGCGACAAGGCCGGCGTGCAGACCCTGCTGAACACCACTGCTACCGAGCTGCTGACCGATGCAAACGGCGCTGTTGTGGGCGTGAAGGCTACCGGTTCCACCGGCGAGACCATCACCGTGAATGCCAAGGCTGTGGTGCTGACCACCGGCGGCTTCGGCGCAAATCTGGACATGGTCACCGAGTACAAGCCCGAGCTGAAGGGCTTTATGACCACCAACGCCGCAGGCGCACAGGGTCAGGGCATTGAGATGGCTACCGCTGTGGGCGCTGACACTGTGGACATGGATCAGATCCAGATCCACCCCACTGTGGAGGCTAACACCGCTGCTCTGATCACCGAGGGTCTGCGCGGCGACGGCGCTGTGCTGATCAACGCCGAGGGCAAGCGCTTCATCGATGAAGTGGGCACCCGTGACGTGGTTTCCGCTGCCGAGATCGCTCAGACCGGCAGCTACAGCTGGCTGGTGGTGGATCAGGCTATGGTCGATGCCTCCAGCGTCATTCAGGGCTACATCAAAAAGGGCTACACCGTGACCGGCCAGACCTACGAGGAGCTGGCAAAGGCCATGGGCGTGGACGAGGCTGCTTTTGCCGAGACCATGAAGACCTGGAACGGCTACGTTGAGGCCAAGAACGACCCCGACTTTGGCCGCACCAGCTTTGCAAAGGCTCTGGATACTGCTCCCTACTACGCTATCAAGGTCACCGCAGGTGTGCACCACACCATGGGCGGCCTGAAGATCAACACCAACACCGAGGTGCTGAAGGCTGACGGCTCTGTGATCCCCGGCCTGTTCGCAGCAGGTGAGGTGACCGGCGGCGTGCACGGTGCAAACCGTCTGGGCGGCAACGCTGTGGCCGACTTTACCGTCTTTGGCCGTATTGCCGGTGCAGCTGCCAGCAAGTACGCTGCATGAGCATAAAGCAAAAAAACTCTGACACCGCCGCCTCCAAGGGCAGCGCGTGGAAGAAAAATGTGATCTTTGCACTGGTTGTGCTGGCGCTGGCCGCAGGTGTTTTTCTTGCGGTGCGGGCGCTGCACCCCGCCAAGGGCAGCGGCTTACAGGCCGTTGTGGATTTCGGTGACGGCGTTACCGAAACCTTGCCCCTTGCGCAGGATCACGATTACCTGTACGAGGTAGGAGACTACATCGTGCATCTGCAGGTGAAGGATGGTGCCATCGCGTTTTTGGACAGTCAGTGCCCGGACCATGTCTGTGAGCAATTCGGCTGGCTGGACAAGGACGGTGCATGGGCCGCCTGTGTGCCCGCAGGGGTGTATGTGGTGGTAGAGCCCATCACAGACGCAGGGTAAAAAAGAATAAATCAGCCGGGCCTTCGGGTCCGGCTGATTTTCTTTTTGAGGAAAAAACGGCAAAAGAACCCTCTCAGGCATCGCTGTGCGATGCCAGCTCCCCCGAAGGGGGAGCTTTTTGGCGTGAGCCGATAGTTGCAGAGAATCTCCCCCATCTGAGATTCTGAAAAGCCTGCGGGCTTTTCAGAATCCTTTTTCACAGGAAGGAGAGCAGAGAAGAGGCAGTTTGAATCGTATTATATAAAGATATGCAACTGCTCAGCGGCGCACAAAGAAAGCCATTCTTTGTTAAAAAAGTCTGAAACTTTGTGGAAATGCCGTGAAACGAAAATTGGACGCTTGTTTATCGGGGCAAAATGCGATACACTACAAATAAGAGTTTCTGACGGGTGCTTTTGCAAAAAGCACCTTGTCATAAAAGAACCTAGGAGGAACGGCAAGAATGATCTGGAACAAGTCTAAACAGCCCGCCGACCCGCAGCAGGACGCAGCGGCTGCACCCAAAAAAGGCGGTGCAACAGCCTTTGCCCAAAAGAACTGGAAGTGGCTGGTGCCGGTGGCCATCGTGGTGCTGGCAGGCGGCTGGTGGCTGCTGAAGCCCAAGGGTGCAAAGCCCGCCAACGTGGATACTTCCTATACAGAAGCAGTGCCGGAGACCCGGGATGTCTCCAACACGCTCAGCGGCACTGGCACGCTGAAGCCTGCCAATACTTACAGCGTCAAATCGCTGGTGCCCGGCAAGGTGCTGACCGGCGGCTTTGAGGAGGGCGATATCGTGGAGGAGGGCACTGTGCTCTACACGGTGGATTCCTCCGATGCAACCACCAAGGTGGAGCAGGCAGCCATCACCCTGCAGCAGGCGCAGCGCAGCTACGACAAGACCGCCGACCATCAGTATGTGCGTGCCGAGGTGGCGGGCGTCGTCAGCAGCCTGAAGGTGAACAAGGGCGATGAGGTAAAGAGCGGTCAGGAGGTGGCCGTGGTGCGGGACAGCTCCAAGATGAATCTGGTGCTGGAGTTCCCGGCTGCGGATGCTGCTAACTTCTCGGTAGGGCAGACCGCCCAGGTGACGCTGGACGGTACTTTTGAGGTGCTGCCCGGCACTATTACCGCTGTGACCGGCACCGATGCCCTGAGCACGGGCAACCTGCTCACCCGCACTGTGACCCTCTCGGTGTCCAATGCGGGTGGTCTGACCACGGCACAGGCTGCAACGGCTACTATCAACGGGGTGAGCTCCATTGCAGCAGCCAACTTCCAGTATCAGGCCGAGCGTACCCTGACTGCGCTGGCTTCCGGTACCGTCACCGCCATCAATGTGCGGGAGGGCGGCAGCGTGAACAAGGACGATATCATCCTGACCCTCAGCGGTGAGGAACTGACAGAGTCCATCCAGTCTGCCTCCGAGACCCTGCGCGGCGCGGAACTGTCCATGCAAAATATGCAGGACGCCATGGATAACTACACCATCACCTCGCCCATCAGCGGCACCATCATCGAGAAAAATGCCAAGGTGGGCGATGCCCTGAGCACCGGCAGCGACCTGTGCACCATCTACGACCTGAGTTATCTGGAAATGACCATCAACGTGGACGAGCTGCAGGTCAGCAGCCTGAAGGTGGGGCAGTCCGTACAGGTGACCGCAGATGCCGTGAAGGATAAGACCTACGAGGGTTTGGTCACCCGTGTGTCCATGAAGGGCGATACCAGCGGCGGTACCACCACCTACCCGGTGACCGTGCGCATTGACGAGACCGATGGTCTGCGCCCGGGCATGAATGCCAACGCCGAGATCGTGGTGGCGCAGGCTAAAAATGCGCTCACCGTGCCTAACGCCGCCATTGTGCGGGGCGGTTATGTGCTGGTGCGGCAGGATTCTCCCAGCGCCGTGAACGCCGATGATTCCATGAGCGCACCGGAGGGCTATGTGTATGTCAAGGTCAAGACCGGTGTCAGCGACGACAACTATACGCAGGTGACCAGCGGCCTGTCCGAGAGTGATACCATCGCCTACGACCCCAGCTCCGTGAGCAGCGACAGCTACTATGACGACGGCGGCTATGATGATATGGGCGGCGAAGTGATCGGCGGCGCCGGAAACAATGCAGACCTTGCCGAGGGCGGGGAGGAGACGCTGCCGGAGGAGACGGAAAACGGTGAAGCCCCCGCAGCGGACGCTGAAGAGCCCGCAGAGGGTATCGACCCCGCCGAGGCCGGCGCAGTCGTGGTGGATTGACGCAGGAGGGATGAATGAGCGCTCTGATCGAGTTTGATGAAGTCTGCAAATATTACCAGATGGGCGATACCACGGTAAAGGCTGCCGACCACATCACCATGAAAATCGAAAAAGGCGAGTTCGTGGCCATCGTGGGTCAGTCCGGTTCGGGCAAATCCACTTGTATGAACATCATCGGCTGTCTGGATGTGCCCACCCACGGCACCTACCGGCTCAACGGCCGGGATGTGGGCAAGATGAACCGCAACGAGCTGGCCGCTGTCCGCAACGAAATGCTGGGCTTTATCTTCCAGCAATACAATCTGCTGCCCAGGCTGAACCTGATGGAAAACGTGGAGGTACCGCTGGTGTATGCGGGCATCTCCCGCACCGAGCGCCACATCCGCGCCCGGGAGGTGCTGGAGCAGGTGGGACTTGGCGACAAGCTGAAAAACCGCCCCAACCAGCTTTCCGGCGGCCAGCAGCAGCGCGTGTCCATCGCGCGGGCACTGGTGCGCAACCCGCCGGTCATTCTGGCGGACGAGCCCACCGGCGCGCTGGACTCCCATACCGGCCGCGAGGTGCTGGGGCTTTTGCAGCAGCTGCACAAGCAGGGACACACCGTGGTGCTGATCACCCACGACAATTCCATTGCCGTGCAGGCCGACCGCATCATCCGGCTGGAGGACGGTCAGGTGGTGTATGACGGCGACTCCCACGCACCGGAGGCCATGGTGCAGCCCACCCTGCTGCCCGAAACGCCGGAAAAGGAGGAACAGGCATGATCTTTGAAACCTTCCGGCAGGCTATCCAGAACGTGTGGAGCAACAAGCTGCGCACCTTTCTGACCATGCTGGGCATCATCATCGGCGTGATGGCGGTCATCGTCATCGTGGGTCTGGGCAACGGCATGACCAAGAGCATGCGGGACAGCTTTTCCGCACTGGGCACCAACACCCTCAGCATTCAGGTGTGGGGCTACGGCTCCCGTACCGTGCCGGTGGAGGAGATGTACGATATCTGCCAGCGGCATTCCGACCTGATCAAGGCGGTGTCGCCGCAGGTCAACTTCAGCGGCAAAGCCAGCGGTACGCTGAAGATCGGTACCACCAGCTACCGCTGGTCCAACATGAGCGGTGTGGACGAAAACTTTACCGAAATGAAGAATTACCAGATCGTTCAGGGGCGCGGCCTGCAATATATGGATATGCAGGACAACAAGCAGGTCTGTGTCATCGGCGATTACCTCAACCGCGTAGCCTTTGGCGGAAACGGTGTGGGGCAGACGCTCAAGATCGGTGCCAACAAGTTCCGCGTCGTAGGTGTGCTGTCTGCCAAAGTCAGCGACCCCACCATGCAGCAGGGCAGCGATGACGATTGCGTTTATCTGCCCTACACCACCGTGATGCGGCTTTCCAGCCAAAGCATGGTGGACTGCTACACCGCCATGATGGCCGACGAAAGCCTTGCCAACGAGGCCAAGAGCACGATGGAAGAGGAATTGATGTCGATCCTCAAGACCGAAAACGGCTACTATGTGTACAGCGCCAGCGAGTGGCTGGAGGAAATGAACAAGATGATCAACATGGTCATCGTGATACTTACCGGTATTGCCAGCATCTCGCTGCTGGTGGGCGGCATCGGCATTATGAACATCATGCTGGTGTCTGTGACCGAGCGCACCCGTGAGATCGGCATCCGCAAGGCGCTGGGAGCAAAGGAGCGCACCATTCTGGCGCAGTTTGTGGTGGAAGCAGCCACCACCTCCGCGCTGGGCGGCGTTTTAGGCATTGCACTGGGCTATGCGGTGTCCATGGCGGCAAACAAGGTGCTGCCCATGTTCATGACCGATACCACCGTTACGGTAAGCCCCTCCTTCAACTCCATTGTGGTGGCCTTTGGCATCTCGGTGGGCATCGGCGTGCTGTTCGGCTACCTGCCGGCACGGCGCGCAGCCCGGCTGAACCCCATTGAAGCATTGCGCTACGATTGATCGCGGCGGCGTGATAAACAAAGAACAAGAGGTACGACCAATGAAAAAACGGATTCTCGCATTTCTGCTGGCGGTCAGCATTGCGGTGTCGGTGCTGGTGCTGCCGGTCTCGGCGGCCAGCATCAACAACACGGCCCTGCAGACGGCTATTACTCTGGGCGCTGTGCCCACCGGTCAGGAACTGGGCGCCAACATTACCCGCGGCGCCTTTGCCAAAATGCTGGTGTCCTTTTCCACCTACCGGGAGAGCGTAGGCGCGCAGGGCACGGTGGGCACCCTGTACCGGGATGTGCCCGGCAGCTCCCAGTGGGCACCCTACATCCGCATTGCAGTGCAGCAGGGCTGGATGAACGGTTACACCGACGGCTCCTTCCGCCCGGACAACACCGTTACGCTGGAGGAAGCCTGCGCAGCGGTGCTGAAGCTGCTGAGCTATAAGACTACCGACCTGACCGGCTCCTTCCCACAGGCACAGCTGAACAAGGCACAGCAGATTGGTCTGCGGGATCAGCTGACCTGCACGCAGGGACAGGCCATGACCTACGAGCAGAGCACCCTGCTGCTGTACAACGCCCTGCGCGCCAACACCGCCAGCGGCAGCGCCTACGGCAGTTCGCTGGGCTTTACGGTGTCCAACGGTCAGGTGGATACCTCTTCGGTGCTGCTCAAGAGCCGCAAGGGTCCCTTTGTAGCAGAAGAGGGCACCCAGCTGCCCTTTACGCCGGTGAGCGTCTACCGCAACGATAAGGCCTCTGCTTCGGCAGAGCTGAACAAGTACGACGTGTACTATTACAGCGAAAGCCTGCAGACGGTGTGGATCTACACCCGCCGCGCCGCAGGCCGCATTACGGCGGTATCGCCCAGCGCCAGCGCACCCACCGCGCTGACCGTGGCGGGCAGCAATTACACGCTGGGCAGCTCTGCCGTGGCATCCAAGATCTCCTCCCTGAACGGCGGCGGCGTGGGCGAAGTGGTCACCCTGCTGCTGGGCATGGACAACGAGGTAGCCGATGTGATCACCGGCGAGGAAGCCGACAGCGTGTTCTATGGCGTGGTGCAGACCGCTACCCGCAGCCTTGTAGAGGATAACGGCGCAGACGTGCTGCAAAAGATCTCGGTGATGTGCACCGACGGCATTACCCGCACTGTGAATATCGACAAAAGCCTGAACTACCCCACCGGCTGGCTGGTGGAGATCAACGTGACCCCCGAAGGGGAGCAGGTGACTGCCATCGAGTCCAAATCGGTCAGCGGCACCATCAACGACACCGCCACCGCGCTGGGGGACTATGCTCTGGCCGATGACGTACAAATCTTGGAAACGACATCGGAGGGGTTGGCTGGGACGGTTCGTCCCAGCCGAATAGCGGGGACAAAGCTGAACGCACTGGCCGTGCGTTACTATACGCTGAATGAGCAGGGACAAATCGACCGCCTGATCCTGAACGATGTCACCGGTGATCTGTGGAAATACGGCGTGCTGGACGATGTGAAGAATCTGGCCTTCAACGCCAGTTCCATTCTGGGCACCCTGACCGGCAGCGGCTCCTCCGGCTCGGGGGATAGCTCTTCCGGGGACAGTTCTTCCGGCTCCGGCAGCGGTTCCACCGGGGACGGCTCTTCCGGTTCCGGCTCTACCGGCGGCACCACCAACACCACCACCGTGGTGGACGATCTGCGCAGTGTGCTGGTGCCCACCACCAGCGAGATCCTGTGGGGCGTCATTGACGGCTCGCTGCTGAGCACGGTCTGGAACCGCATCACCAGCAGTTCCGGCTCACTGCTGAGTATCGGCCTCAAGCAGCTGGCCAACATTACCGGCCAGCCCATGAGCACCATCCTCAATTTTGTGGGCGGCGGCGCTACCTACATCTGCTACGTCAACGGCAGTCAGGCCAGCTTTTCCACCTCCATCAAGTATCCGGTGCTGGCGGGCGGTTTGGCAGTGCGGCAAAACGTGAACGGCACTGTAAAGGCCATGATCCAGCTGATGCCCATGAAGATCGACAAGGTGGGTGCAGCCTCGGTGATGAGCAACGGCACCCGCTACGAGACGGCTGACGATATGCAGGTGTACCTATGGTACAAGGGGCAGTATTACGCCACCAAGCTCTCTGAGGTGAACTCAGAGGGCTACTACCTGACCGGCTGGTACGATAACTTTGGCTGCGCGGCAGGCAAGCGTGTGCGGGTGATCGTGGCGGTCAAAAAGGACTGATGGACTACTATGACCTCCGGCGCAGGGCGCTGCGGGCGGTACGGCAGCTGCTCTACCCGCGCGAGTGCCCTTTCTGCGGCCGGGTGCTGGGGGATGTACGGGATTGCCCGGACTGTGCAGTGCAGCTGGAAACGCTGCGTCGCAAGCCGGGCATCCGGCTGGACCCGGCGCAGCACTATATCAGCAATCTGGCCGGTGCGGCTGCGCCCTACCGTTACAGCGGCTGTGTGCGGCGCGGCATCCTGAACGCAAAGTATCAGGGCAAGCCGTGGCGGGCTGTGGAGATGGGCAACCGTCTGGTACAGCTGGCCTTTGGCGGTGAACTGACCGTGCAGTACGGCGAGCTGCTCCCGCAGCCGGCGCCGTGGGCGGCCATCGGGTACGACCTGATCGTACCGGTGCCGGCCTCCGGTAAAAGGCGCGGCTACAATGTGCCGGAACTGATGGCGCTGCCGCTGGCCAAGGCTATGGAGGTGCCGTTGGCACCGCAGGCACTGGAGCGCACCCGCGCCAAACGGCATCAGGCCGGTCTGCCGCTGGAACAGCGCATAGCCAACGTGGCAGGTGCTTTCCGGGCGGCACAGCCGCAGCAGCTGGAGGGCAAGCGCATCCTGTTGGTGGATGACGTCATCACCACCGGCACAACAGCTGCCGCCTGCGCGCAGGCACTGCTTCACGCCGGGGCAGACAGCGTATTCGCGCTGGCCTTTGCCACGGTGGAGTTTGGCGCACCGCCGGACGACACCACCCCCATCCATGAGGACGATGAGGAAGATGTGTATCGCGATTTTTGAAAATAACGCTCTTTCGCGCATCCTTTTGGCGGGCAAAAGCCGGGACAGTAAAATGTAAAAACTGCATCGGAAATTTGGAAAAAGCGCTTGACAAAACGGGAAAAGTCGGGTATACTAATCAAGCTGTGAGCGGCAAACGCAAACAGATATCCGGGTGTAGCGCAGTTTTGGTAGCGCGCTTGAATGGGGTTCAAGAGGCCGTGAGTTCGATTCTCGCCACTCGGACCATAAATCCAACGATTTCACGTTAGAAATCGTTGGATTTTTTTGTTTGTGGGCTGACCTCATTTGGTTTTGACCACAATTTTGACCACAATGCCAAAGATTTTATCTGGTCTAATTAGTGCCGTTCCGTCCAATTTTCAGGCCGAAAATGCCTCGCTGAACAACTGGATCGCACTCTGCCGAATGGATTCCTGAACATGGAGATAATGCTCAGTCATCTCGGTGTCGGCATGGCCTACGATGCTCTGGATGGTCTGGATATCCACGCCCAACGCCTGCATCTGCGACACATAGGTGTGGCGGCAGCTGTGCGGCGTGAGCA
>OIZE01002240.1_pt1 | contig 10514 bp, 11 predicted proteins | sample 1588421 | NCBI WGS metagenome assembly OIZE01 (sample SAMN03283251) | human gut metagenome | biome: human-associated habitat; material: feces | host: Homo sapiens | place: USA | collected 2013
ATTGCGGTGCATTCCTCTACTCGTCAATCGCCGTCAACCCGCGGGACTTCGTGGAAATCCCGGTTGTCCCGGAGATCACGAGCAAATTTGGTATCATCTGGAAAAAGGGCATCTTTGTGCCCGACCAGCTCTCCAGATTTGTGGCGTTCGTTAAGAGCTATGATATGTCACCGTATCTGCAGCAGTTTTAGCGGAAGATACCGGCATGCCTCGTCATATCATAGCCTCTGTTATACCTGTTCCTCCCATTTACTTTTCCTGTAATACAGGATCGAAAGGATGGAACAAATGATCCAGCCCACCGGATATCCCATTCCGACCGTGTATTCGTTAAAAGCGAACTGTGTCACAAAATACAGGTAAATCTGTCTGCATACAACAAAGCTGAACAGCATGATACACATCGGCCCCTTGGAGTCTCCGGAGCCTCTGAGGGCTCCTGCAAAGATCTGGTTGAAGGCACTGAAAAAGCGGAATGGCAGTGTCATGACAATGAACAGTGTTCCATAATGCAAAACATCAGGGTGCCTGTTAAAGAGAGCTACAAGAGAATGTGCCGAGATTCCCATTAACGCCGAGATGACGAGCAGAACACCGACTCCCATTGCTGCTGCCTGCTTTACTCCCTTTCTCGCACGTTTCACATTCTTTGCTCCAAGGTTCTGTCCAACGAAGGTCGTTGTTGCCTGACCCATACTCTGAGCCGGCAGGATCGCAAACTGGTCAATTTTGGAATGACAGCTCCATCCGGCCATAATAGCTGAGGAACCAAGCCCGTTGACGTAGGCCTGAACAAGAGCATTTGAAAATGCGGTAAGCCCCTGCTGTACTCCCGCCGGAAGGCCGATCCTGAATATTTCAGCAAGACAGCTTTTATTAATATGGAGATCCCGGATCGTAAGCTTATGTGCTTCCTTCGTTTTTACCAGTGTCGCACACGCAAGGATGGCAGATACAGCCTCGGAAATTACCGTTGCAATGGCAACACCGCTGATCCCCCAGTGGAAGACAGCTACAAAAAGGACATCCAAAACGATATTCAAGCAGCTGCTGATAATAAGAAACAGCAGCGGGCGCCTTGTGTCTCCGACAGCCCGGAGGATCGCACTACCCATATTATAAAGAAAAAGCACCGGAACTCCTGCAAAATAGATCCTCAGATATTCTGCTGCCGGCCCCATCACATCCTCCGGTGTGGACATCCATTTTAACATCAGGGGTACAACACCGACCGAAAGGACGGAAACGAAAAATCCGGAAAGAATTGCAAACAGGATCGTTGTTTCCACTGCCTCATGAAGCTTTTCATGGTTTCTGGAGCCAAAGCACATGCTGATCACAACGCCTGCACCGATCGATATCCCGTTAAAGAAATTTACCATCGTGTTGCAGATCGCTGTGGTGGCTCCCACCGCAGCCAGTGCTGAGGTTCCGAGGTAGTTCCCCACAACGATGCTGTCCACCGTATTGTAGAGCTGCTGGAAAAGATTTCCCAAGATCAGTGGGACTGCAAACAGGACAAGCTGCTTCCAGATCACTCCCTCTGTCATATCAATACTTTTATTTCGACCGACTGATATTTTACCCATTGCCTTTTCGCATCCTCCTTTGCACTTGTTATAGCCGAACAGTAAATTTGCTGCCAATTTTAACACTTATGCAAATAATACAAAATTTTCACAAAAAAAGCAATACGATTCCCTTCATTTCTTCTGCCGTCTTGCCTACTTTTCCGTCTTCTATTGACTATTCCATATAGCTGGCATATACTGAAGTTATACTTAATTACATTGTCAACATATACGGAGAATCTAAACATGAATATTTCAAAGATCTGCACAGTGTTCTTTAGTCCGACAGGCGGTACAAAAAAAGCTGCCGATGCACTTTCCAATGACCTTTCCGGCCTTTTAAATGTACCGGCAGAAGCCATTGATCTTACCCTTCCGGGAAACAGACAGGAGACCTACTCTTTTCCTGCGGACTCTCTGGTCATACTGGCCACACCGGTCTATGCCGGAAGGATTCCGAACAAGCTTCTTCCTGACCTCCAGAAATGCGTACACGGTGCCGGAAACACTCCCGTAATCCCGGTCTGTGTTTACGGAAACCGTAATTACGATGAAGCTTTACGCGAGCTGCTCCTTCTCACCGAGGAAAACGGCTTTATCCCGATTGCTGCCGCTGCTCTGATCAGCCAGCATGCTTTCTCTAAAGTCCTTGCAAAGGGACGCCCGGATGCTTCTGACCTGAAAAAGCTGTCCGATTTTGCAGGGGATATCGCAAAGAAGCTGAAAAGCGGAAAGGCTGCTGCTATCGACTACGATCGTCAGACACCGATCGCACCTTACTATACTCCCCTTAAGGCGGATCACACTCCGGCACGCTTCTTAAAAGCAAAGCCCCTTACCGACGAGCAAAAATGTGATAACTGCGGTATCTGTGTCCAGAAATGTCCGATGGGAAGTATCGACGTTTCCGATGTAAGAAATGTATCCGGCGTCTGTATCAAATGTCAGGCATGCATTAAAGGATGTCCAAAGCAAGCCAAATATTTTACCGATGAGGACTTTCTTTCCCACGTTCAGATGCTTGAAGCTACATACATGGAGCGAAAAGAGCCTGTATTTTTCCTGTAGTACCGAATCCTTCCCCTGCCCCTTTGCCTTAAAGGGTGCAGGGGATCTTTTCTTTTTCTTCTCTCCGGGAAAAAACACAGCCACAGTAATTCTGTCTGTAAAGCCTGTGTTCTTCTGACAATTCGACTGACCTGCGGTATCCGTTTTTCTTTTTAAAATCCGAGTTCAGGAAACGGACGCCGTATTTCTTTCCGGCCTCCTCGCCAATGCGGTTCAATCTTTCCGCATCCTTAAGCGGGCTTATCGTCAGGGTCGTCGTAAAATAATCATATCCGCCCTCCTTCGCCAGTCTGGCTGCCTCATAAAGGCGGAGCTTAAAGCACTCGGTGCATCTTTCTCCTCCCTCGGGTTCCTTTTCAAGTCCCCTCACTGCATGATAAAACGTATCCGGGACATAATCTCCCTCGAAAAAACAGATCTTATTTCTTTTTTCGTCTCCCTCCTCGTTCATTTCCCGGATCAGGCGCTGCTGTTCCTTGACTCTCTCCTCGTATTCGTCCTCCGGCCATATATTGGGATTATAATAAAAAACAGTTATCTTAAAATAGCGGGACAGATACTCCAGCACATAGCTGCTGCAGGGGGCACAACAGCTGTGCAAAAACAGGGACGGTGACAGTGCCTCCTTCGACAATCCTGCCAGCAGACCATCCAGCTCCCGCTGATAATTTCTCTTATTCATAGCTACTCCTTTTAAAACTGCGAAAAGGGACAGTCGGATATTCTCCCACTGTCCCTCACTTTTACAGGAAATCCCGGATACGCTTACTGCGAACCGGATTTCTAAGTTTTCTAAGTGCTTTGGCTTCGATCTGACGGATACGCTCCCTCGTAACGTTAAATTCTTTTCCAACTTCTTCAAGAGTTCTTGGATGTCCGTCCTCCAGACCAAAACGTAAAACGATGACCTGACGCTCTCTCTCCTTCAGATCCCCTAAAAGTGCGTCGATATGTTCACGCAGCATTACCGATTCCACATTTCCTTCCGGAGTTACCGCATTGCTGTCCGCAACGAAATCTCCCAGATTGGAATCGTCCTCCTCACCGATCGGTGTTTCCAGAGAAGCAGGCTCTCTTGCGATCTGCATGATCTCCATTACCTTGTCCTCAGACATTTCAAGTGCCTCCGCCAGCTCTGTAACGGAAGGCTCGTATCCCAGCTCAAGGGTCAGCTTTCTCTGCATCTTAGACATTTTGTTGATCGTTTCAACCATATGCACCGGCACACGGATCGTGCGGGCCTGATCTGCCAGCGCTCTGGTCACTGACTGACGGATCCACCAAGTAGCATAGGTACTCAGCTTATATCCTTTTGTATAGTCAAACTTCTCAACGCCCTTGATCAGTCCTAAGTTTCCCTCCTGGACCAGATCCAAAAAGCTCATTCCGCGGCCCGTATAACGCTTTGCGATACTGACAACCAGGCGAAGGTTCGCTTCGATCAGACGTTCTTTGGCAGACTCATCACCTTCTGCTTTCCTTTTTGCGAGCTTCAACTCCTCATCTGCGGAAAGAAGGGGAACAGTACCTATTTCTTTTAAGTACATGCGGACCGGATCCTCCGTTCCGATTCCCTCCAGAAGATCGATGGCATCAAGATCAATGTCTTCTTCCATTTTGTCGCCTGAGAAATCGTCATCAAGATCGTCCATAAGCAGAGGATCGTCGTCCACAAGCAATGTGTCATCGATTATCGGAATCACATCAATGTTATTGTGTTCCAGATAACTGTAAATTTCATCCATCTGCTCCGGCCCCAGATTATCGCCGACAAAAAAGTCATTGATCTCTGTCACATCAAGTGTATTCTGCTTCGACCTTCCCAGTTCAACAAGTTTTTTGAGCTTTACTAAAAATTGTTCCTTTTCCACGAGTAACGCCCTTTCAAGTGAAAAATGTGTTTGCATCCGGCATATTTTCAGACATCCCGAAAATACACCACGATGATTCATTATATACCAGCTTACTACATTTTTCAACAAGTTTTTCAATTTATTTGTCTTTATTTTTCTTTTTTTATTCTTCTCCCTACGAAAGCTTATCTCCGCAGCGAAGGGCAATAGCTTCCGAGAGGTTTTCGATCACAACCTCCCTTACAGCACCGCCAAACTCTCCGTCTAAGACCCACGGGATCTCATTTTCAGCCGTCACCTTCATCCTTGACGTCCTAAACCGGAAAACGTACTCATTTTCCTCCTCTTTAAGGAACATATAGGATACGATCTTCGACAGATCCGTCGGTGTTTTCGGTGTTTTTATAAAAAGAGCTTCAAAGGCTCCGTCATTAAATGATACATCTCTGGGAACAAGTCCCTTAAAGCCGCCGACGCTTGTTGTATTTGTCACCATTCCGTAGATAAATTCACCCTCTGCAGCGCCATTTTCCCACTCGATCTTCATTTTCTGCGATTTTAAGGAGGCCAGATGCTTTACCGATTCCAGTATATAGGCCTGATGCCCCAAAATATTTTTAATATCCTGCGGTGTCATATAGGAGACCTCGGTAAAAGCGCCAAAGGCAGCAATGTAAACAAAGTATTTTTCCTCTCCGAACCTGCCGATATCCACATGGTTTGTGGTACCGCACATCGCGGTTTGAGCCGACTGGAGCAGATCTCCGGAAATCTTCAAGCTTCTGGCATAATCATTGGTGGAGCCGGACGGCAGATATCCCAGCACCGGACGCTTACTATTCTTCATCAGCCCCGAAACGACCTGATTTAAGGTTCCGTCGCCTCCGCTTACGACAAACAACTCCGTCTTATCCCCACATTCTCTCGCGACCCGCTCTGCATCTTCGGCATTCTGTGTTACATACACGGACGGAAAATATCCGTTTTTGCAGAAGCAGTCCAGAATACCCGAAAGCTGATTTTTGATCTGTTCCCTACCTGATCTGGGATTAAATAAAAATATCATTGGCTTCATAGCTCGCTCACTCCATATCGTTGATCCAGATACTTTTTATAAACAGAAAATGCGCTGGGGATCGGATATTTTTCCCGGATCTCCTCCCAGCTTCCTAAGATCAGCCCGTCCCCGGGCTTAACCGGAGATAATTCCCCGATACGTACCAGATAGCTTATCATCCGCCACTCGGTATGACTGAAAATATGCTTTGCCGGCGGTGCTTCCTCGACGGTGATCTCCCTTTTGGCCCATGTCTCTGCCAGACACTGTGCCTCCTCCTTCGTGATCAGGCCCGGCACATTATAAAACTCATACATGGATGCTAAAAGCCCGTTCTCCGGGCGTTTTCTTATGGCTATTTTATCCCCGCATTCCAGCAGCAATACGGTGATCTCCTCAATTTTCCGTTCTTTTTTTGGCGCTCTGTGCGGAATCACTCCTGTCAGCTCCTTCCTCCTCGCCTCACATACCGTATAAAACGGACATGACCCGCATATCGGTTCTCCCTTTGGGATACAAACCGTAGCACCCGTTTCGATCAGAGCCTGATTGATATCTCCTGACTGTCCTTCCTTTAGGATCCCGGCCACCAGCGCTTCCATCTTTCTTTTTACCTGCTGTCTGCCTATATCCTCCAGACTCCCCGTGACGCGTGATAACACACGCAGCACATTTCCGTCTACGGCGGGTACAGGAAGTTCAAAGGCGATGGATGCAATAGCTCCTGCCGTATAGCTTCCGATCCCCGGGAGTGCAAGGATCTGCTCAAAGCTTTTCGGAAATACTCCTCCGTATTTCTCCTCTATGATACCGGCAGCTTTTTTCAGATTTCTCGCCCTGCTGTAATATCCAAGTCCTTCCCAGTATTTTAAAAGCTCCTCCTCAGAAACCGCTGCCAGCTCAGATATATTGGGAAACCGTTCCATAAATCGGAAATAATAGGGTTTTACTGCCTCCACCCGTGTCTGCTGGAGCATGATCTCCGATATCCATATCTGGTAGGGATCTTTATTTCTGCGCCACGGTAGATCCCGCCTGTTTTTTTCGTACCACGATAAAAGGGGCCCTGATGCAAGAGTAAGACGTTCCTCATCTGACAGTGTTCTGTCTTCGGAAACGAGGGTCTGGATTCCGCCGTACCATAACCGGCTAGACATATCCATAAACTCCACGGACGGACACCTCTCCGGATATTACCTCTGTCTGCGTTCCGTCAGGAAGTCGGACTAAAAGCCCGCCTTTTTCATTGATCCCCTCGCACACACCGCGGAATTCTCCGGAGGGATCCAGAACACAAACCTCTTTTCCGAGGTTCACCAGTCCCTCATTATATTCTGCCATCAGCGCAGACATATCTTCTGTTTTCACAAAGACAGCATAGTAGGTCTCAAGTGCCTTCATGGTCTGGGCAATGATCTGGCTTCTCTGGTATTTTTTCCCTGTCTCAAGATAAAGGGATGTGGCTGTAGCACGGATCTCCTCGGCAAATTCTGTCTGGTTTACGTTGATCCCGGTTCCCGGGATCACATACTGGATCTCCATCAGCTCCGTTCCCATCTCCGTCAGTATCCCACAGATCTTTTTCCTGTTTAAGACCAGATCGTTCGGCCATTTGATCTGGGTTTCGATCCCTGTTGCCTCTAAGATCCCTTTTCTGACCGCCAGCGCCATTACGAGTGTCAGCATAGAAGCTGAGATCGGATTGATCTGCGGCCGCAAAAGAATACTCATCCAAATACCGACGCCGGGCGGTGAAATCCATGTCCTTCCTCTCCTGCCTTTTCCTCCATCCTGTATTTCCGCAACTGCCAGAGTACCATGCGGTGCTCCGCTTTCTCCTGCCACACGGGCACGGATATTGGTGGAATCTGTCTTATCAAAAAAGAGGATATTCTTACCGGCCCATTCGGTATGGATCGAGCTCTCCAGCTCCTCTTTGGAAAGGACATCCGATGTCCCTTTCAAAATGTATCCTTTATTTCTCACCGCCTCAATCTCATAACCTTCTTCCTTGAGCTGTCCCATGACCTTCCAGACAGCCGTTCTGGAAACCCCGAACCGCTCACACAGCTCCTGTCCGGAAATAAATCCGTCGGCTTCCTTCAGTAATTTAAGGATCTCTCCCTTCATCATCTACCTCCCCACACGCTGACAGCACTCATCACTGCCATGATCACAAGTCCGGCACCGCAGATCATCTGGATCGCAGCTGATACCTTCTGACCCTTGTTTCGCATGCTTTTTTTCATCCGATACCTTCCTGTGACCAGATTTAGAACCGCTGCCAGAAAAAATATCACCGGAAAAAGTGACATATACTCCTCCGGATCGATAAACGAGATCACGGCCATAATGACCACAGCAATTCCGATCAGAATGTGCAGCATATCTAAGGCCATAGATTCGCCCTTTAATTTCCTTCTTCTATCATTTTCAGCCATTCAACATTTCTCCTAACCTGCTGCCTTTTTATCAGATCTGCAATGATGCCCTCCGCTGTATAAATATGAAAGACCTCCAGCTCCAGCTTCCGCGCACATAATTCCAGAACAGCGCCATAAAAATCCCTGTAATCCCAGTCCGGCGGGAGACGGAATTTTTGAGCAAGCGCCGGAAACAGTTTTTCTGTATACAGGCGGTAGCCCGACAATTCCTCTTTTTCTTCTTTTTCCTTTGATGGTATCAGAAAAGCCCGGAACAATTCTATTTCCGACATCAGCTTGTCAAAATAGTAGGCCTCTGAATACGGAAGATCAATATAATACTTTCTTCCCACCAGATCATGGATAAGGCGCATTCCATCATAATAGCCCAGCGTCATGTTCCTCATGGCTCTGATTTTATCAAAGCGGAGGATACCTCCTAAGTTCCTCCGCGGTGCGATCCTGTATATATTTACATCCTCCGGGATCCGGAACATTTTCTCCCGATCCACTCCGATCCCATATATCCGTATCACGATAATATCCTTGTCGCCCTTATCCACAAGGACATCTACAGGCACGTTGTTGACACTGCCGCCGTCCATATAGGTCTTTCCGCCAAGCTTTTCATTCTTAAATCCCGGAAAATAGGCACTCGCCAGCAGCATGTCCTTCATGGCTCCCGGCGGTGCAGATTTTACATCAAAATTGATCCCTCTCCTGTCCGATAAGGACAGGGCTGTTGCATAAAAATCACAGTGGGAGCTTTTGATCTTTTCCTCATCGAGGGTATCCTCGATCAGCTCCTTTAAAGGCTCAATATCGAGGCCTCTGTCCGTAACAAGCTTTTTTATCTGCTCGAGCTTTCCGTCCTCCGTGCGGAAAACGCGGGAATAATCCATATTTTTCCATATAGATTCCGCCCGTTCAAGGTCATCCATGCAGATAAGTGCCCCGTTCAATGCACCGACAGACGTTCCCGCAACTCCCTTTATCCGGATCCCGGATTCCTTAAGGGCCTTCCACGCTCCCACCTGATAAGCGCCTCTGGCTCCGCCGCCCTCCAGGACGATTCCGTATTCTCGGTTTATATCCGGTTTTTTTCTCATTATTTCTCCACGATCTCCGCCGCACTCTTAACAAGTCCGGCAATCGACTGGATCTCGGAAGGGATGATGATCTTCGTTGCCTGACCGTCTGCTGCCTTTGCAAAGGCCTCCAGACTCTTTAAGGTGAGGACTGCCTGATCTGCACCGGCCTCCTTGATCATGCGGATACCGTCCGCATTCGCCTGCTGGATCTTTAAGATCGCCTCTGCCTGTCCCTCAGCCTCACGGATCCTCTTTTCCTTCTCTGCCTCTGCATGAAGGATAGCCGCCTGCTTATCTGCCTCTGCGTCAAGGATTGCAGACTGCTTCTTACCTTCTGCTACTAAAATTGTAGATTTCTTTTCACCCTCCGCCCTGAGGATCGCTTCACGACGCTCACGCTCTGCCTTCATCTGTTTTTCCATAGCATCCTGAATGGCAGACGGAGGAATGATGTTTTTAAGCTCTACACGATTTACCTTGATTCCCCACGGGTCTGTAGCCACATCGAGAGCAGCTCTCATTTTTGTATTTATAGTCTCTCTGGATGTAAGGGTCTGATCCAGCTCCAGATCACCGATGATATTTCTCAAGGTCGTCGCTGTCAGGTTTTCGATCGCCATGATCGGATTTTCCACACCATAGGCATAAAGCTTGGGGTCCGTGATCTGGAAGAAAACGACGGTATCGATCTTCATGGTTACGTTATCCTTGGTGATAACCGGCTGCGGAGCAAAATCAACAACCTGTTCCTTTAAGATCACCCGTTTTGCAACACGGTCGATAAAGGGCATTTTAAAATGCACACCTACATGCCATGTTTCAAGATAGGCGCCCAGACGTTCCACCACCATAGCCTGTGCCTGCGGCACGATACGGATGCAGGAAACAGCGACGAGCAAAATCACCATCAGCAGCAAAATCAAACTAATGAATCCAATCATATTATTTTTCCTCCTTCATTGTATCTTGAACCAGTTCCAGGATTTCCGGTCTGGTAAATCCAAGATGTTCCATTGATTTTAAAAATTCACGGATATGCTCGGTGGCAGTCTCTGTTTTTAATTGTTTTATCATTGTTTCGTCCTCCGTAATAAATCGTCCGCTTGTACGGCGGGAGTGTACCAGACCAATTCTCTCCAGTTCGGAAAGTGCTTTTTGCATTGTGTTAGGATTTACGGATGCTTCCATAGCAAGTTCGCGAACAGAAGGAAGTTTGTCCCCGGGTTTATAGGTGCCGGAGATAATATCATGCTGAATTCGTTCCATGAGCTGAAGATAAATGGGACGGTCACTATCTAAATTCCATGGCATATTATGTACTCCTTTCACTTTGTATTATTGTACTATCTGAGTAATACAATAATACAGATGCTCGCAAGTGTCAAGCACAATTGCAAAAAAATGATTCATTTAAATATCAGGGGGCATTTTACAAGAATCTATCAGTAGAG
>OIZE01002245.1_pt1 | contig 10505 bp, 6 predicted proteins | sample 1588421 | NCBI WGS metagenome assembly OIZE01 (sample SAMN03283251) | human gut metagenome | biome: human-associated habitat; material: feces | host: Homo sapiens | place: USA | collected 2013
TTCCAGCGTGCGATTTCACTTTTCCGAAATTCAATCGTATTACAGTTTATTTTTGCAGTTTTTCGCTTTTGCATCGAACTTTTCCACAGATAAAGAATGCACGCCCGTGCGATCTTTATTCGCGCTTTGTTCGCGCGATTACGCGTTTTCAGCGCAATTTCAGCGTAAATTCAGCGCAAACCATACCAAGTCAGCGTATTTTCAGCGTAAATCCCGGAAAGTCAGCGTAAATTCAGCGCAAATCAAACTTTCAGCGTAAAAGTCAGCGTAAATTTTCACTTCACGCTCTTGTACTTCGTTCCCCGGCCTACGCCATCAGGTTGCAAGATGCCGTCCTTGCACATCTGGTGCAGGATATAATAGGTTTGATTCTTGTTAAACCCACACAGCTCTTGAGCTTTCTGATTCGTAATCGACGGCTTATGCTTCAGATATTCAAGAATCCGATCCTTTGCCTGAATCTGGCTGACCGTCTTATCCTGCACATAGGCCACATCGGTTTTCACCGTTTCGTAGACCTTGAGGGACAGCATATAGGTCTTGCCGTTGAGTTCCAGAAGCCCCTCGTCCCGGAGACTGTTCAGAACCTTGTGGGCATTGTCATCGGTTTCCTGAATCGTCTTTGCCGCCTGCTTCAGGGTGATTTTCTGGTGCTCCCGCAGATAGTGCAGAATCATCAGCTCCGACAGCGTGAACATCTTGGACCGCTTATCCTGCGTCTCTGCGATGAAACGCACGAAGTTCTGGTTCTCCATCGTGCTGCGAAGGGTCAGCCGGACAGAGTTGGGCGTGCTGGCATACTCCGGGTAGGGTTTGCCCTCGGTGAGCATACTCTGGAACATAATGTCCACGCCCTGCCCGGAACGCTGCACATATTTCAGGTGCTGAAGAGTCATGGCGATCAGCTTATTCCGGGGAATGGACTGGTGGGTGATGATGTTGCTTTCGTTGATGTCCCCCGGAAAGCCGCCGGGGTTCTCAATCACGATCTTTGTGGGATAGTGCTTGACGTAGACCGGTGCCATGTCCTCATAGGAGCGGTGCGCCAGCGCATTCAGCAACGCCTCCTGAAAAACCGCTTCGGAGAAATCGTACACCTCCAGCCGGAACAGCCCCACCTGCACATTGGTCAGGCGGTTATAGGTGCGGATGCGCTCGGTCAGCTTATCCAGAATCGAGATCACCGGCTCCTGCATATCCATGCGGTTGTCGTATTCCGTCTGCGCTTCATCGCTGTAATGGAGGTAGATCACCTCTGCCTGCGGCAGCAGCCGTGCAATAGACGCTGCCTTGCCCACAAACAGCAGCCCTGCCACCGTCACACGCACTTCGTCCTTGTCCATGCGGATCAGGTTCAGGTTGTCCAGAAAGGTGGTATCTGCCAAATCTGGCAGGGCAGAGCCTGCATCCCGAATCCGCAGCTTCTCTTTCAGGCGGTACACTTCCAGCAGGTCAATGTCGCTTTCAGATGCGCCCTCCACGATCTTTGCCGAAAAGTCCGGGTTATCGGCAGGGGAGTACACATCGTTTGCCGGATAGTCGGGCTTTGTCACGTTCCCCAGCCGCCTGTAATAGATGCCGCCGGTGGTGGCAACATGAGAATTGGATTTCTCCACCGATACCACCAGCACCACACCGTCAGAGGTTTCCACCGGCTCGATTTCGGTAAACAGGCTGGGCCGGGTCATATCGTAGATGGCTTCCATCAGTGCCTGCGGGTCGCTCTTGGGGCAGCCTGTAATGGTGCCGTCATCTTCCACGCCAAACAGCAGAACGCCGCCCTTTGTATTTGCCAGCGCAACCGCACTTTTCACCGCGAGGTCTTTCCGCTGCCGGTAGTCCTTGCACTTCACCCATGACTTAAACTCCTGCCGGGTGCTTTCCCCGGCAGCAATCATTTTGCGGAGTGCTTGTTCGGTCATGGTGGGGGCCTCCTTTCTCTAAATCGGTGCTTATTCCACAAGCGTCCCCTTTTTAATATGATAAGCTATTTTTCGTTCTTCACAAAACGCTATAACTTTTCTAGCACAGGTATTATAAAAATCTTGATAGCCTTTATACGCTGTTACCTGTTTATTGTAATGTAACCTTCCAAAAATTATTCGATCGGCAAAAGATACTCGTTCCAAAAGCTGTTCGAGATTTTGCTCATGAATATTGGGGGTTGGATACGGTTCAATGCTAATCCATGTATAGCATCCCTGTTTGCTTAGTGCTTCTAGCGCGCTAATACGATCTTCCATCGGTGCCGCACCCGGCTCCATCTCTTTTCGGAAATCCTCGTCAAGCGTAACAGCTGTTATGCCGTACTCATTTTTTAACGGCATTTTTGCAAGTTCTACTGGCAAAATGCCTTTTGTCAGCACCGAACAATGAACTCCAAAAACGTTTGCTTTCTCAATAATTTGTGTACTCGCATTGCAAATATCGGGATGTCCATACATATATGGGTCAGTCGAAAAGCAAAGATGCAACGTCTTTATTTTATCCTTGTATCTAGGCAGTTCCTTTGATAAAAGCGGAAAAATGTTATCAACCAGTTTCGGTTGAATCCACTCCTCATAGTCCTCCACTTTTTTAAACCGCTTAGCCATCATGTAAGCATAACAAGGATATTTACAGCCGTGTGAGCAACCTGTCACATGGTTCAACGTATAATCGCCGTATTCAACAGCCGTTTTGTATATCAGGCTTTTTCTGATATTTTCATGTACTTTTTTTTCACTCATATAAATGTGTAATTATCCTCTGTAAAATTGGTTTTTCCTGCATCATTATGTTTTCTTACTTTTCCTTCAGCTATCATCGGCTTTAACACGTGCTTTATAATTTGGGAACTTCTAAGCATGGTTTCTACAAGAATTTTTTCTTCAATCTTTAAAAACGGCACAGTCTTCCCCTTGAATGCTTCATATACAATGTTTTGAGCTTCCAACTCATATTCTTGCAGATTCAGTGCTTTTATATCTTCGGTTGTAAACATCGACAACTGCCCGCTATCGCAATGATTTCGATGGTATTCTTCGCCATCAAACACATCCCAGATGCTATCTTTAAGGGCTTTAAGTCCTTTCAAACTTGGTGTCGCGTAAAGTATCTGGTACAATTCCGCATTTGTTACCGTGCGGAAAGAATACAAATAGACATATTTAATTTTTCCAACTTTTAAAGCCCGAACCACATCATCAACCACTTGCTTTCTATCTTTTGGTTTCAAATCTCCTAGACATCGCTGTATCCGACCTCGATCTTGATTTTTATTGCGATTAAAGTCACTCGTAAAAAAGTTGAAAAGTAATTCACAGTAGTTGTCCTTCAAAATATTATGGAGTTTGGGGATTTGAACAGTACCAAAGCTATATGGATCCACATATATTAGGCTACAGCTTCCATACTTAAACAATTCTCTGTGAAGTGGAGTCGCATTTGCAATGTCATCCAGTATGTAATTAACATCTGCATGGGCAGTAAATATCTTTAAGTTTTTGCTTTTCTTAACGGTTCCGTTAATTATACTTATAAAATTATTTATTCTATCCTCTCGCAAATCATTCAGAAAAACCACAAACTTTTTCGATGCGTAACGTGGATCTTGAGCCAGTTCATTAAAGATATTAATAACTTCCATTCCTGTACAAAAATCGCCATCTTTATATATTCCAGCATTGCACATGCAATCAATAAAGTTTATTTGGCTAATAGTTTTCCTTCCTGCTTCAATAATCGCCCATTGCCGAACATATCGCGTAACATATTTTATTTTATAAGTAGTCTGCTCTTTTTTACTCTGAATTGCAGAACTATCTATACCAATCTTTTTAAAATCGTCAGGTGAAATATTCATAATTCCTCCATAATGAATTATTATCCCAGCGTTCTAAATTCATCGTCCATCATTGCGTGTCCTGTATCTCACCTCCACTCTACCTCATATACTATTTTACATTAAGCTTCCCGCAAGCTCTTATATATTTCTTCTGTAAAAATACCGAGCACCTGCCGTTTGATTTCTTCATTGCTTAGCAGAAGTGAGAAGAAATCCTGATTCTGTTCTAATCCTTCAATCAAGGCATCGTCAATATCATCAAAATAAGAAAATTCAAAGTCTTTGACGGTATTGTTTCGCGCACTGGTTTTCAGTTTATCCGATTTTAAAAGGATGTCCCTGATCTGTAACATAGCCTTAACCGCCACATCATTGTTATAGGCCTTTCCGGTACGGCTATTGATCTCCGCAATGATCTCTGAAAGCCGTTCCTCTTTTGCTTCAGTAAGCCCAAAATTTTCGGCAGTCGGCAATTTCACCACCGGCTGTGCAACAAGGTTTGACGTTGTATGTTCCTCGACCTTTTTCTGAACAAAATTGGTTGCCTTAATCTTTCCGTCTAGGTTGTATCCACCGCCCGGATGTTTGATATTGATATAGGCCAGAAGATATGTGATAAAGTTGTATTTCTTGTGCAGATCAGTATCCTCAAAGCAGGATGCCTGCAATAGGAACTCATAGAATCGGACAAAGTGCCGCATCGCAGACACAATCTCCTGCTGTCTAACGAGATCGTATTGCTCAATCATGTTCTTTGCACGCTTGAAGTAAAACGTCAGCTTCTGCTTGTCCTTGGCAGATATATTCTTCTTATACAGCAGCTCGTTGGCTTTTTCGATATCATCCGGGTCAAGCACGGTGTACGCATCGATTTGAGCTTCCAGATCATAAATCGCCGTCGGCGTTACGGAAGTGGAGAGCAGCGTAGTCGTATAGTACGGTGCAAATGCCGCTTTGATATCTTCGTATGTATTTGCAAAGTCCAGCACGAAGGTTTTCTTCTCGAACGGCGGGCAAATACGATTCAGGCGGGAAAGCGTCTGAACAGCAGATACGCCCTTCAGCTTTTTGAGAACATACATAGCGCAGAGTTTCGGCTGGTCAAACCCGGTCTGATACTTATTCGCAACCAGAAGTACCTGATATTCGTCCTTATCAAATTCTTTTGTCAGACGATCCTCCGGGAAACCGTTCATGGAAGCCTCGGAATATTCGGTTTCATCGTCCGGGAGCTTTACTTTGCCAGAAAATGCAACCAAAGCTTTGATATCGGTATAGCCTTTTTTCTTTGTATAATTCTCAAACGCCTGACGGTATTTGACCGCGCCCTGCCGGGAAGCAGTGATGACCATTGCCTTTGCCATACCGCCAAGTTCCGGCATAACTGTTGTGCGGAAATGTTCAATGATAACCTCTACACGCTGTGCAATGTTCGTCTCGTGCAGTTCCACAAACCGCGCAATTTGCCGCTTTGCATCAGCAGTCTTGCATCGAGGATCTTCTTCAATCTCCTTGTTCAGCTGATAAAAGGTATCATAAGTGGTATAGTTCTGAAGCACATCAAGGATAAAGCCCTCCTCAATGGCCTGTTTCATAGAATAGATATGAAACGCCTCACGCTGCCCTTTGGTGTTCAGTCGACCAAACAATTGAATCGTTGTGGGCTTGGGGGTGGCGGTGAAAGCGAACATGGAAACATTCGCCTGTTTGCCGTTTCTGCGGATTTCATCCGTAATCATATCTTCCACATCGATGCCTTCTTGTTCTCCTGCACCCAGCGACTTTGTGACCGCTGCCATGTCCTTACCTGCCGTGGAGGAATGTGCCTCATCGATAATAACCGCAAAGCGCTTGTTTTTCAGCCCGGCAACACTGTCTACAATATACGGGAATTTCTGAATTGTAGTGGCGATGATTTTCGTATTGCCGTTCAGAGCAATGGCAAGGTCTGCCGAGTTACACTTATCGTCCATGACACGGATAAGCCCCGCTTTATGCTCCATGCCCATAATCGCTTTCTGCAGCTGACGATCAACCACAACTCGATCAGTGATGATCACAACATTGTCAAAGATGATTTTATTATCCGCATCGTGCAGAGAAGTCAGGCGGTGCGCCAGCCATGCGATAGAGTTCGTTTTGCCGGAGCCTGCGCTGTGCTGGATCAGATAATTCTGCGTTGTGCCATTATCACGGACATCACCCAGCAGTTTGCGGATCACATCAAACTGATGATACCGAGGGAATATGACATTTTCGGATTTTTTCGTTTTCCCTGTCAGCTCATCCTTGCTTTCCTTAGTTTCGATAAAGATGAACTTACTGATGAGATCAAGGACGGTATCCTTGGTCAGAATATCCTCCCACATATAGGACACGCTGTATTTGTCTTTGAAGGTCGGGTTTCCCGCACCGGCGTTGACCCCTTCACCGTTGCCCATGTTGAACGGCAGGAAGAAGGTGGCGTTGCCTGCGAGTTTAGTGGTCATATAGACCTGTTCCAGGTCCATAGCGAAGTTCACAAGGCAACCTGCTTTAAACCAGAACAGACGGGTTTTCGGGTCACGGTCAACACGATACTGATAGATGGCATCCTGATAGGACTGACCTGCAGCATTGCATTTCAGTTCAAAGGACATGATAGCAAGACCGTTCAGGAAAATCACCAGATCAACGCGCTCTTTGTCGCTTGCCCAGACCTCCTCCATAACGGAAAAGATATTCTTTTCATACTTTGCCAGCAGTTCCCGGTTAAAGGTAGTAGCGGGTTTGGTATACATGAATTCCAGCTTCATGTTGGAGATTTCTATGCCATGCTTCAGCACATCCAACAAGCTGCCGCGCGCTTTGGTGACCTCGGCATTGATGAAGCCAACAATCGTATCCTCCAGATCCGTTTTATAGATCTTGCGGAGCGCATCCATCTCATCCGGCTGTGTATCGTTCAAAAATCGAAACAGCAGTTCCCGATCCATAGCAAAGAAGCGGTTATAGCTTGTTGCCTTACGGACAATGTAGCCATTGTCCTGCACAAGCCTGTCCATGATGAAATGCTGATATTCTTTTTCTGAGAGGATATTATTCATGTCTATCAATGCCTCATCTCACGGTTTACGATTCAATTCTCGTTTTGTCTTTTCTGAATAGTTGATGTTAAAATTTTCACCGTCACTGCTTGTGAGAACCGGAATAATTTTGTTATCTGTGATAACATATATCTCACACCACGCAAATTCCCCGGCCAATTTAGTTGCAAGAACAATGGTTCCATCTTTTTTAATATGTCGGAACGCTTCTTCTAAATCTCTGCTCTTGATCTTATTCCTGCTTTGATTTGTTTGAGTATAGGATCGTACTGCAAATATCAGGTTTTGACGGTCACTCCACCCATCTTTGCTGTTAACTCGCTTATACTCGGCGGCAGAAATATAAAGTTCGGTTCCTCCGCCAATAGGTGATGTTACATATTCAACTTTCATGATGTGGGTACCTCCTTCTTGCCGGTTACATACTCGAATATCAACGATTTCTTATACTCATCGAGTGTTGCAAGCTGTGCTTTTTTATCAGCGATAACAGCATCCGCTTTTGAAAGCACAGAATCAATGTGCTTTACGATGGCATTCTGCTCATCCAGCGGCGGTACAGGATAGGAAAGCTCCGCAAGCTTATTCCACCGAAGGTCACAGGAACGCACACGAATACCGGTCGCCAAAGCAAGAAACACATCACTGTAAGCCATGCTGCGCAGATAATACATGATGTACCGCTTGCACTGATCGGTATCTAGCACATTGAGAACCGGAGAAGCCTTGCCTCTTGAATTGGAGATGCCAATAGAACCTGCGAAACCGTCCATTCCGTGAACGACCAAATCACCGACATCAATACCTTGATAACCGATTTCCTTGTCGGACATTGTAAATCCATCCTCACGACGATTGCTTCTGAGAGTAACCTCGCCATCTCGGAAACAAGTGATTACACCGTCATCTTCACGCACGGGCTTCTGCATATAGCGAAGAATGTACTTGCCGCGGATAACATCCCAGTGAGCTGGCATATTGCCAATCCACTGAATTCCGCTATCCTTCATCTTGGCATCGGGATTCAGCCCTTTGGTGACGGTTTCGGTGATAACAGATCTCTTGTACTGCTCCAGCGTGTCGATCTGGGTTTGGATGTCGGCGGTCAGTGCATCAATTTCAGCACATTTGGCATCAAGAAAATCAGCAATGCGCTGTTGTTCCTCTGCGGGCGGAAACAGTATTGGTAACTGTATAAAATTCGACCACCGCATAGCCTGACCGTCGCGCACCAGATTTGAGGTACTGCTTAACGCATCAATATAGTTGCTGGACTTAAAAAACCACTTATAGTATCTCGGTTCACGAATGGTATTGCTTGGAATTAACATAACATAAGCAGAGCTAATGCTTCCGGTCTTTTCACTATATTCCAGTCCCCCCTGAAAACTCCTCATGTGGATCACAAAATCTCCAGCACATACGAGTTTCAGTATATCAAAGTCCTTTTGAACTGTGACTATATTTGCACCTGTCCTCTCCATGTATTCGGTTTGAGTAATCACCCCATATTTTTGAGAAGCAGTCAACTGTACCATGCCTTGTTTCGCACGATCTTTTCTCTGACTAAAGTGGTATTGGGGATTATCAATTTTCCATTCAACGGGCACCTTTCCAATCCACTCAATCCCACTATCCTTCATTTCACGCATAGTTTTACCGCCTTACCCAAACAATTTAGCGACACGCTCGGAGACAGACCGTTCCAATTCAGAAAACCGTGTTGCCAGTTCTTCACTTGCTGTCGGCTGCTGATATTTATAGAAATACCGTGTGAACGGGATCTCTGCACCGGTTTTGATAACAGGCTTCTTGGCGCTAAGGTTCTCCTCGAAGAATGCGGCGGCATCCGGGATGTGCGGCAGGACTTCTCTTGCCATATAGTCCTCGATATTCTCTTCCCATTTTACCTGTTCGGTATCCTTGGTTTCTTTGTCGTAGATGATGCTGCCCTTGCGATCCCGCTGAATCTCAGCTTTTTTATCCATAACGGAAAGGCCGTCTGCAATCTTTTCCAGCAACTTTTTGTCGGCAGTCACCGCAGACAGTGCTTTGGACAGCACCGGAGTAAACTCTGCCGGGCAATTATAAATCTGCTCCGAAACTGCCGCTTTCAGTGTGGCGACAATGGCATCATAAACCGGCTTATTTGCCTGATATGCCTCCAACTTCTTCTGATCCTTGCCGGTCAGTTCTTCGGCATTTTCCAGTTCGTCTACCTTGGACTGGTCATACAAGGCAGATAGCGATCCCTTGGAAAGCATGGTTTCAATGCGTTCCTCCGTAATAGCATAGCTGCGCTGAAGCGGCTGCATCACCGTGTACTCACGATAAATAAACTCCTCGTTAGGGTAAATCTTGCAATATTCATTCTCTGCAAAATCCGCATACAGCTTTGTAACGGCGCTGCGATCCTCAGGAGAAATTTCATTTTTCTTATCGCCCAGTGCTTTCCGCAGTTTTTTGAAGAACGCAGAAGCATCAATCAGCTGAATTTTGCCCTTGCGCTCCGGGCGCTTGTTCTTTGAGAGGACCCAGATATATGTAGCAATGCCGGTGTTATAAAACAGGTCAGTAGGCAGCGCAATAATCGCCTCAATCAGATCGCTTTCCAGCATCCAACGGCGGATCTGGCTCTCACCGGACGCTACGCCACCGGAGAAAAGAGGACTGCCGTTTTCAATAATGGCAGCGCGGCCAAGGTTATCGTCCATCTTATCAATGGCAGACTGAAGGAACAGCATCTGCATATCACCGGAACCGGGCAGTCCTGCGCCCCAGCGACCATCAAAACCTTTCTGATATTCTGCGTTGACGGCATCTTCCACGCCTTCAGCCGCATCTTTACCGCCCCAAGCGGTGCCAAAAGGAGGATTTTCCAGCACAAAGCGCATTTTGGTGGATTTGAAACGGTCGGCTTTCATGGTGTCCTGATAGCAGATATTCTCAGCATTCTGCCCCTTGATGAGCATTTCAGCAAGGCACATAGCGTAGGACTCCGGGTTGATTTCCTGCCCGAACAGGCGCACATCAGCCGTGGGATTATAGCGCTTAATAAAATTAAAGCCGGTGGACAGCATACCACCCGTACCACAAGCCTGATCCAATATTGTGATGACCTTACCGTCATCGAAGATATCATCGCACCCTTCAGCAAGCAGAATATTGACCATCAGCTTGATGATATCTCGTCCAGTGTAGTGGTCGCCAGCCTCAGCGTTTTCAGAAAATTTGCGAATCAGATCTTCAAAAATATACCCCATCTTCACATTGTCGATGGTGCGAGGATCAAGGTCAAGTTCAGAAAATGCTTTAACGACAGAGAGCAGCCGGTTGTTTTTATCCATCTTGTCGATTTCTTCTCCGAAGTTCAAACCGCGCTCCTTGGACATCAAAATTTCCAGCACATTCGCAGAAAATCCCTGCAGATAACTCTTGAAATTGGCGGCAATATGGTCTGCGTCATTTACAAGCTCTGCGAGGTCAAATTCACTGGTGTTGTAGAACTGGAAGCCGGAAATACGGTACATCGCCTTTGCCGGAAAATTCGGATTTGCTTTGAACTGATCGACTACCTTCTGCTTGGTAGGTGC
>OIZE01002255.1_pt1 | contig 10480 bp, 10 predicted proteins | sample 1588421 | NCBI WGS metagenome assembly OIZE01 (sample SAMN03283251) | human gut metagenome | biome: human-associated habitat; material: feces | host: Homo sapiens | place: USA | collected 2013
GTTGCATCCGAAGTAGTTGTTCACCGCATTACTCAGGTAGGTCGTATTCGTGCCGGAAACGAAAGAAGATTTATATCGTTATAAATCAGTGATGTAACTACCAAACTAGAAACTATTCCGTCCATTAGTTATCTGTAGAAGGTCTAAATAGATTTTTATATGTTATCAACGGAGGACAGTTTGCACGAATGATTACATTTATGAAGGAGAAAGCAGACTTTCAAGGTCTTGTATTACACTTAAAATGCACTATAACAGTGCAAAATAAACAAATAGATGCACTATTATAGTGCAAATTCGCTATATTTGCATCTTAGATTCAATATAGCATGGAAAAGTTACAAGAACATTTCGAAAAATTATTAAGAGAAACAAATACGAGTTTCCATCGTTATCTATATTCCAAAATAAATTGGAACAGCCGTATGATAGGTCTTACCGGTCCTAGAGGGGTTGGCAAAACCACTTTGGTACTTCAACATATAAAAGAAGAACTGGATAGGAATAAGGCTTTGTATGTAACGGCCGAAGATTTTTATTTTGCCAGCCACAAATTGGTGGACTTGGCAGACAGTTTTGCCAAACTAGGAGGAAAATATCTTTTCATTGATGAAATTCATAAATATAAAGACTGGTCTAAAGAACTCAAACTCATTTATGATTACCATCCGGAACTGAACGTTATCTTCACAGGCTCTTCGGTACTCGATATCAATAAGGGGGCTTCCGATTTAAGCCGCCGTGCCGTTATGTATCAAATGCAGGGCCTCTCTTTCAGGGAATATCTCCAACTATTTCACCATATCTCTATCAATACTTACTCTTTATCAGATATCCTGCAACACAAAATTGAATTGCCGAAAGATTTCCGCCCCTTGGTATATTTTACTAATTATTTAAAGAGCGGTTATTATCCTTTCGCTTTGGAAGGTGATTTCGATGTGCGATTGCAACAGATTATCAACCAGACTTTGGAGTCTGATATTCCTCAGTATGCGGACATGAATGTATCTACCGGGCGCAAACTGAAGCAATTGCTGGCTATTATTGCAAAGAGTGTCCCCTTTAAACCGAATATCAGCAGCATTGCTACCATGTTGGGTGCCAGCCGTAACAATATTGCAGATTATTGCCTGTACATTGAAGAAGCCGGGTTTATAGCACAACTTCGTGATGCAACCGGAGGTGTGCGCGGATTAGGGAAAGTGGATAAGATTTATCTGGATAATACCAATCTGATTTACAGTTTGGGACGTGAAGCATCCGATATCGGAAATATCAGGGAGACTTTCTTTTTAAACCAAATGCGTGTGGGGCATGATGTAATAGCATCTCCGGTTTCAGACTTTTTAATCGATGATATGACTTTTGAAGTGGGAGGAAAAAACAAGAAACAGAAGCAGATTCAAGGTATAGAAAAAGCCTATGTGGTGAAAGACGATATTGAAGCCGGATATATGAATGTCATACCCTTATGGCAATTGGGCTTAAGTTATTAAAAGCTGGTACGAATGGCGGTCAGCGAGGAATTTCAGCTACGCCCGTTGTACGAGGATTTGTTCTATCGTTATTACCGTCTCGCCACTCATGCGGACGAAGGGGAAAAGATGTCCGCCGGTGAACTGTACCTGTCGTTATAAAGGGAAAGCGGCATGAAGCTTCCCCAGGGTAAGATTTCTTATTCCGGAAGGTTCCTGAAAAAAGCGATGGAACTGATATACAATTCCAAACGTGTCATGTTGTAATCCATTGTGTATCTCCCAGCTGATAGGCGTACCATAAAATAGGGGTGTGAATGCCTTTATTCCGTATCTTACATATCCTCCAATGAGTAGCCTGTATATTCTATCTGATATCTTTTTAACTCGCCTATAAGTTTTTGGGATTTTTCTTTCAAGACCGGCATAGATATTTTATTCCGGTTAATCTTTACCTCTGCTATCCGGGCTGTACGGTCAATACGGTTTACAGCTACGATATCAATTTCATTTTCTCCTTTTGAATCCCACCAGTTTCCTATAATCGTGAAACGCTCCTCTTCCCATAACTTTTGTTGGAAATATCGCTCCAATACCAAACCGGAATAAACATCATATCCTTTCTTTACAATATCCAATAATAAATCCGACCGGTGATTCTCCACCAAATCAAGGTTAGGATAGATAAAGCGGAACCAGAACTGCAGAAAATTGTCATTCAGCTTGTACTTGACTCCCTTGCTCCGTTCAGACGCAAAGATGGGACGCATCTTCTTCAAAAGGGTATAATTGATTTCAAGGTTGCGCAGATAGGCACTTGTGGTGATACCTAAAACTGAGTCGATCTCACCGGATGTATTTTTCCCGTCAGCTATCAAGCTCAAGATAGAATAATAAACGGCTCCCTCTTTTCTAAATTCCATATTGATCAAATCATTCCCTTCTGTAAGAAAAGGCATGTATTCATTGGTAAAGCAAGTAAGCATTTGTTCTTTCTTGAAAGCACCTTCGTCCATCAATGTTTCTATATATTTTGCTACCCCACCGGTCAGCATATAAAGACAAAGTAAATCCGCCGGAGTATAAGCAGGATGATAATGCCTTAGAATCTGTTTCTGTGTTGCTATGCTGAACGGCTGCAAGTCCAGACGCTTGGTCATCCGTCCATACATGGCCGATTTTTTATCCTCAAACAGTTCTTTCATCAGTGAATAAATGGAGCCGCAAGTAATGAAGTTTATTTTCATATCCGACTTGTATTTATCCCATAATTCTTGCATGTCGGCAAAAATACTCTTGCGTACATAAAAGAACTCCTGTACTTCATCTATCACTAGATTCAGCTGGTTCTGAGTGGCATACGAAAAAAGAATATCCAAAATATCACGCATAGAACGTACCGAGCCATAAACGGATATACCAAGTTCCCTCTGTATCTGTCTTTGTATAGAACTGCAGAAGGTAGCTTCCGCCTCGTTTTTCGCCAATATATAAAGGCATTGCCTACCTTGAAAATTCCGTCTTATCAGACTGGTTTTGCCGATGCGGCGTCTGCCCATGACTATGGTGAACCGTGCCGATGATGCGGACAATTCTTCCTCTCTTCTGAGAATTTCTAATTCTTTTTCTCTGCCAAAGAAATTCATATATTGTTAACATTTAGCTGTTTATAAAAATAATAACGGTTATAATAACCATGGTTATTTTTGCAAATATACTTTTGTTTATTTGGAGCAGCAAGAATTGTGATATAATTTATCTGAAAAAAAAGCTGAAAAGAATTATCGGACCTGATAAACTGGAAGAAGAAGCTATCCGGAATCTCATTTTCATCTGTATGAAGCAACAATGTATCCTGAGAATGGAAAGGCTGGGAGGATTATTGTTACATAGTCTGAAAAATATAAATCTTTCATACCGATCATAAATCAGGCTCAAAACATTGATGATTATCTGTTTATTAGCATGTCGGGATTCTGAGATTCTCTTAATCTTGAATGGCTCAGCGATAAAAGCCGGTTGTTTCTTTCTTCCTTTCATCTACCGTCGAAACACCCTGCCGATAGGCGTTCCGGCTATGAAGGGACATCCTGTCATTGCCTTTTCATTCTCCTTTCCTACCGTTCTTTCACACCTTTCCGTAAAAGGGTACAAACATACGGCTGAAACGGGAGTGAGAGGAAGTAATTTCAACCTTAACCAGCTGATCGTCTGTATGTCTTAAATAAAATGACAGGATGAATGGAGAAGGAAGCATATCGGCTTAACAAGGAAGTAATGCGATGAACAAGCTTGGCTGGCACACGGAACATGATAGGCCTGTACGCAGAACACGGCAACTTTGTACACGGAACATGCTGACGTTTTTTTTAAACGTATTGTTGTTTTTTAAAAACCTGAAGATGTATATTTAAAACCTGAAGGTATATTTTAAAAACATGTCGGCTTATTCAACAATAAACATTAGTAACGTGCAAGCCTCAACATTAGTAACGTATGAACCGTAACGTTAGTAATGTGTAGGCCTGTACGTATATATTGTATCAAGTTTCACCATATCTTGTACCAAGTTTCATTGAACTTTGCACCAAGATCTGCCATATTTCCGCCCCCTCTTGACAAACGCCTTTTTATGTTGTATATTTGTAGTTTGCCAAACTTAAAAAAGTAACTCATGAATGTATTCGCTACTCTCAAAACAGTCTTCTTCGGAAGCAAATTCCTGTCAAGCCCTGTTCCTATTGACGGAACACCGCGTCGTGATCTCGTATCCGCTCTCAACGGGCTGATGCCGCTTTGCCGGACTATACCCGGCGTGCGTCTGGCGCTGGATATCCGCGAGGGCCAAGTAGTTCTGGCATTGAACTGGACTCCGCGCACCGACGGGAATGCTCCCACGGGCAGTTACCACTACATCGTGTCGGACGAAGAAGGAGTAAGAGAGATGGCCGACTCACAGGTTCTTCTCACTGAAAACGGTAAGGATAACCTGCCGGGGAGTATGGACGATTCTCGGATACATCCGATAGTCTCAACTGAAAAAACAGAGAAGGATTCCGCTCACTTGAAAAAAGATGTTCAGAAAAAAGCAGGACCAACCTCCCCAGAAGATACTGGCAAGAAAGCGAAATCACATACCCTGATGCAGGAAGTGACCGCTTTCCTCACCTCCCGCTACCGCTTCCGGTTCAATGTGCTTACTGAAGAAACTGAAGTGGCAAGTGTAGAAAACAACATTCCCGATACTCATCTGCGTTACACCAAGGTGGACGAACGATGGATGAACTCACTAAGTCTGGAGGCTATTGAAACGGGCATAGACTGTTGGGACAGGGACATTCAACGCTTTGTGCGCTCACGCCGCATCAGTGAATACCATCCCTTTACTGCCTATTTTGAGCAGCTTCCCGAATGGGACGGCACGGACCGGGTGTCCGCGTTGGCACGCAGGGTGTCCGACGACCCGGTATGGGTGAACGGTTTCCACCGTTGGATGCTGGGACTCTCTGCCCAATGGATGCAGCTCAATCCGGATAACAACCGCGCCAACAGTGTGGCTCCCCTGCTGGTGAGCAGTCGCCAGGGATTGGGGAAAAGTACGTTCTGCCGTCTGCTGATGCCCGATACGCTGAAATCCTACTACACGGAAAGTTATGACCTAAGTTCCCCGGCATCCGCCGAAGCCAAGCTGGCCGCCTACGGATTAATCAACTTGGATGAATTCGACAAACTAGGTGCATCCAAAATGCCTTTGCTGAAGAACTTGATGCAAGCCTCCGCACTGAATATCCGCAAGGCTTACAAACACAGCGCTTCATCGCTTCCCCGTATTGCCTCGTTCATCGGCACCAGCAACCGGGAGGATTTGCTGGTAGACCACACCGGCTCACGCCGCTTTCTTTGCGTCAGTCTGAAACATGCCATAGACTGCACCACGTCCGTAGAGCATAAGCAATTGTACGCCCAGCTTAAAACAGAACTTCTATCCGGTGAACGAAGCTGGTTCAATAAAGAAGAGGAACAGACTATACAGCAACATAATGCCCTATTCTACAAGCATGTACCCGAAGAAGAGGTGTTCCGCCTTTGCTTTCGCTTTGCTACAGAAGAGGACAATCCGCAGGAAGTGCTTAGCCTCTCCGCCACCCAGCTGTTTGAACGTATGAAGGCAGCCCATCCTTCGATCATGAGAGGGATGACCGCTTACAGCCTGAGCCATATCCTGCCCCAGCTGGGCGAACGGGTACATACCACCAAAGGAAATGTATACCGGGTGGTAGAATGTTAACTTTCAATTAATTGAGAATTTATCTATGGAAATGAGATTCCCGGTATGGAAGTCGATTAGACGCATTCACACTCTCAAGCATATATTGTCAAGAAGTGTGAATGCCCTTTTCTAGTATATGAATGGGTCATCCGGCATCATAATGAGCGCTGCATACCAAACGTATTTTATATTTCACCGTACTCCCTGCCTGTAAAAATTTGGATGAGGTTTTAAATCCGAATGCATATATGCTTCCGTTATGATCATATACATACCGTTTCTCAATATCCAATAACGGGTCTCCGTTTCTTAATCCCTCTATGGTTTCATTCAGTTCATCCAGTGATGATCCGCTGAACGTCTTATGCAATACTTTTGCCTCCTCTTCAGTCGGAAGATGCCATCCGTCTGCTTCCTCCTCCTGTATGATATTCCGCACATCGGAAGCGAATCCACTCCACTCATCCAGACTCATCAACAAAATATCCGCCCCTGTGGAACTTGCATTCTCTATGCCAGCTACAATACCGCCGTTCCAGATACCGCCAATTTCGGGTAGCCCGGAAAGATCCGGATTAATGGGAGGCGGCTCACTACCTCCATTACCTTCATCAGCACCGCCAAAATTGAATTTGATGTCTACCGGAGCCTTCCATTCACCTGATATCAAACTGCCCCCTACCGTGACATCACCCGAATAGCTACCCCCGATATTCAATGGCACGTTCGCTTCCGGCTTTCCTTTGAAAGTGTATCCAAACGTCTTTGTCTGACTATTATCTTCCAAGGTTATGGAAAAAACAGTCTGAGAGCCGCTCCCCGGAAAAATATAAAAAGGCTTTGCACTCCAAATTCCACCTGGCTCAGACTCACAAATAATTTCCGTACTCTTGTCTTTGCCGGAATACTCCCTTGTAAACGACAGGGAAGAATATAAAGGCGAAATCTGCAAACTCACCTTTTTAACGTTTGCCGGTATATCTTCCAAACTGATATTGACTAAAGATACAGCATAATAGAGGGTTACAGAAACAGATATATTTTTCTTATTGGCAATTGTCACAGTTGAAGTGCCCATCATTAGCGCGCGTGAGCTTCTGTTATTTTCTTTCATAACAATTACATCATCAAGGCTAGGATCTTTCGGAACGATATATTCCTCTCCCAAACCGGCTATTGCAACAATAGTATATCGGGCAGGAGGTAACTTCATTTCAATCTGGGCGTTATCTGTCATTTTCAGACTGGCAGAACAGCTGCCGTCCTCTGCAAACGCATAGATATAGGCCGGATAATTAATTGGGGACTCTCCGCTAGATCTGGCAGATATCTTTAGAGGAAGATTTGTTTGCGAGACTCCGTCTTCATCGTCTTCTTCATCGTACATCGGGCGTTGGCAAGAAACAGCAGACAGCAGCAATAGAAACAGAAGCACCTTTAATTCGGTTAATCTATAATTCATAACATATTATTTGTTTGTGGGTTTATTTCTTCTCCATTTATAACTATATCCTCTTCTTCATTTCCCGGAGTCCAACCCGAAATACTTCCTCCCGTTATAATTACATTTCCGTCTTTTACTACAATATTGTATTTATGAATACATCCGGACAATAAGCCCGGAGACAGGTCGTCTCGTCGTGTTATGTAATATTTGTTGTTACGGGTATATTCAATGGTGAGATTAACAGAATGGTTTTTCACGGCTTTCGGATCAATGTTTCCGTCATTCTCGCCCCCGTTCAGGATAAAATAAAAAGAAGCATCCTGATTGTTCATGGTGTGTGACGGAGTAATCTGGAAGGTTTCCTTGGGAGTTTCGCTGATGGTGATGCTGTTCGTTTCAAAGGAGTAGTATCCTTGAGTCATCAACCCATTTCCTTCAAGTCTGATTTTGTCAATAACGGCCTGTGCCATATCTCCTTCACCCTTTATGCTTATCTTTAATAATGACAAAATGTGCTTAAATGAATAATCGCCCGAAAAGGCCACATTGCCAAGGTCGGTATCGTAGGAAAGCTTCCTGGATGCTACTAGAAAGTCATATTGGTCAATATTTTCCCAAGTCCCGTTCTGGCTGTCGAGAGAAGGCATTTTTATATTTTCCTTACTTTCGGCTTTGGAACCGGAGTGGGGATAATATGCGTAAAAAGTATGTTCCTGGTTTTTATCTTTCCAAAAGACACTCTTTTCTGTAGTCCAGGAAGTTCCATCGAATATCCAGCGGACGGCACTGTCATTGTCCATAAAAACACCTATATCATCGGTTTTACTAAAACTAGCGATGGCATTTTCATGATCTTGCAAGTAGCGTGCTCCGGAAACTGTTTTTCCGATTCTTGCCATAATGGATACCGTGTACTCTTTTTCTTGTGATTGCTCTAATTCCTCACTACCTTGGCAGGCAGAGAAGTACATGATCGTCAATAGCGATACATACAGTGATCTTTTCATTCTTTTATTTTATAATAGTGAGGGACAAAACATCAGCTTATCCGTTAAAATTAAAATGAGGACAAGTTGAATTGGTTGAGGATTAAAGCATGTCTGCTTATTGTCGGTAAGAAATTAAACTTGTGTTCGGCTGCGAAAATAATTCATTCTTAGCAAAAAGAAAAATAAAATGATAAAAAGATGAAAATTAAATGTGTTATGCCGGCAACAGCATGAACATTCTTACCGGTATATTCCCATAAAAAATAGTGGAAGGCAATCTTTTGTTTAACGCTTTAGGCTGACTATGACTAAATCTTATTTGTAAATTATCTCCTTCCATTCTTCCACAGTACGTGTAAGGGAAGAAAAATTCACCCCGATACAGACTATTTTACGGTTATCGGTCAAATAAGATCGGGCATAGCCTTTCTCTGCTATTTGCTGTAAAGCCTCCTCTGCTGTTCCATCCATCTTGAATTCGAAAATGTAAACATATTCGTCCATTTCCAATATGCAGTCCACTCGTCCGAAGCTCTGGCGATTCTCACAATGGATTGCACGGCAATAAACTCCTATCAAACGGAGAATCAGATAAAAAGTGTATTGGAAATGTTTCTCAGTCATATCCAATTCCTTCAAGGAAGCGTGAGAGTCATACGGGATGCTTGCAAGAAAGGCGGTCAGAGAATCACAAAAAGCGGAGGTGTTCCCTTGCTCAAGGCAAGTAACAGCATCGATAATCCAACTGTTGACCTCTCCACCTCCGGGTTTCAAATAATGTGCTGCCAATACGGACAAGAACCCTTTACGCACCTCATTATTGGGAAAATCGAGCAGATAAGTTCCCATACGTCTATTATATTCTTTAATAGTGAGATATCCGCTCTGATAAATCATGGGTAGAGGCTGTTCCACATCAGCCTTATAATCCACAAACAAAGAGGGAACATAATAACGTCCGGCAAGTTCGTTTATCTGCTCGCGGCTGTGTTGCAGCAGACGAACCAAATAGGTGGGAGTACCTGTAGAGAACCAGTAATCACGAATTGCCATACTGTCAAAAGCATTAAGAATGCTGAACGGATTGTAAATGTCGGTCATCCTCTCTCCAAAATGATATCCGTCATATTGCCGTCTGAGAAGTTCCTTCATTTCTTTCACTGTGTACTGATATTTAGCAGCCAACTGTATGGTGGGTTCTTCGAAAAATGCTTCCAGCTCATTCTGGGTGATACCGCACAAGGCTTCGTACCGTTCATCCATACTGATATCCTTAGGCTGGTTAAATCCACTGAAAACACTTACTTGGGAAAACTTTGTTACTCCGGTCAACAATACGAATCTCAAGTATTGATCGGCTCCTTTAAAGGTAGAATAAAAGGATTTCAATATTTCCCGGTTATGGTTCTCCAATAGAACTTGCTTTCCATAATCATCATAAAAACAAGCTTCCGTATCTAATACATCCAGAATAGGTTTGTCATATTCATCAATCAGAACCACCGCACGCCGCCCTGTCTGTTCATAAGCCCGGCGAAGTATTTCAATGAAACGGGTTCCTATGGTTGTATAATTGGGATTCTTGCCATAAATATCTTCCCAGTTCCCTAAATAGCCTTCAATAGTAGCCTCCAGAATTCCGGGTTGTGTATACAGTCCTCCATTAAAGTCTATACGGAAGATAGGATACTCATACCAGTCCTTTTCCAATCCGTCGATTTCCAGTCCGGCAAACAAATCTTTGCGTCCCTGGAAATAACAGGCAAGGGTACTTACCAGCAGGCTTTTGCCAAAACGGCGTGGACGGCTCAAGAAATAAGTCTTGCCTTGTGTTACCAAGTTGTAAATCAAACCGGTCTTATCCACATATACATAGCCATCTTCACGGATTTGGTCAAAACTCTGTATTCCAATAGGGTATTTCATATTTTGTTGCGGTTCTAGAATGAATGATGAAACAAAGATATTAGTAAATGACAAACAAAGCAAATAAAGGATTTGTTTTTTCTGCTTATGACAAGTTTTTCCGTTTCCTATTAATGGATAATCGCCTGTTTCTGTCCATATATATTGGCATTCTGTCCTTTAAAGGATACTTTGAAAAGTATTTAGAATCTATCTATTTTGCAATAAGATATATTTCTTCTACTGAATTTGCTATATCATTGTTTGTCAGTGTTATACATATTATCTAATGTGTATTAATATCTTTATACCATTGTAGTTTTGTATATTCTTCATTCAAGTCATTAAGTTCTCTCTGCATGATAAAAGTGGTCATACCTGAAAAGGCGGT
>OIZE01002260.1_pt1 | contig 10466 bp, 10 predicted proteins | sample 1588421 | NCBI WGS metagenome assembly OIZE01 (sample SAMN03283251) | human gut metagenome | biome: human-associated habitat; material: feces | host: Homo sapiens | place: USA | collected 2013
TCTACATTAATAAAGATCTCTTAAAAGAAGCGGGCCTTTCCGAAGATGGACCGGAGACCTGGCAGGAAGTACAGGAATTTGCCGAGACAGTCAAAGAGAAGACAGGAAAATATGGTTTCTATATGCAGGAACCGGCAGATTTCTGGGCGCAGCAGGCATTGGTTGAGAGCGCGGGAGCGGATATGTTGACTGCGGATGCATCCGGCAAGAAAAAAGCAAGCTTTGCAACCGAGGACGGCATTGCGGCAATGCAGATGATGCAGGATATGGTAAAAGATGGTTCTGCCCTTCATGTTTCATGGGAAGAGGGCTGCCAGAGCTTTATCGACGGCAACTGCGCGATGCTTTACACCACCATTGCGAGACGTGCTTCCGTACAGAAGGGGGCACAGTTTGACGTAGCAACCGTGAAATCCCCGCTGTGGAACGACAAGGAGCGCAAGGTTCCGGCAGGAGGCTGTTTCTTAGCCATCACCGCGCAGAGCGACGAGCAGATTCAGGCGGCATGGGAGTTTGAGAAGTATCTTTACAGCGTAGAATCAATGGCAGCATGGACCGAGGGAACCGGTTATGTACCGCCGAGAAAAGATGTGGCAGAGGCAGAAAATGGATTGAAAGATTTTCTGGCTGAGAACACAATGATGAATGCAGCGATTGAGCAGATGGACGGCGTTGTATCATGGACCGCATTCCCGGGCGATGCAGGCCTTGAGGCGGAGCAGCTTCTTCTGGATATGAGAGACCAGATTCTGGGCGGTCAGGTATCTGCGAAAGATGGTATGACGAGCACACAGGATGCGATCAACCAGCTGCTGGATGCACAGTAGGGACAGGCAGCCTGACGCTTGGAACAGCTTTCGGGTGGCAGGAAAATCATTACAAAATTTAGGACAGAAATGAGAATGGGGTTGTTGCGGAATAGCAGAACGTGTTTTGGCAGAATGGACTGTGTGCAGATAAGACGCAGGAAGCGGCCGGAGCGCGAAAGAGCTGTTTGGCGGCAGCCCCTTCATAAAATGCAGGCTCAGAGTCTTTCCAACACCTGCTGTTGTGGCTGGGCAGGCGCCGAAAGATTCCGAGCGTACATTAGAATGGAGGAAATAGTTTGAATCGGGAGGACAAAAAACAGGCAGCGCTTGGATATGTTTTTTTGCTGCCGTCGCTCGTCATGTTTGCGGTATTTATGTTTTATCCGCTTTTTTACACGCTGTATTTGAGCTTTTTTGAGTGGAACATGGTAAAGCCGGTCAAGAAGTTTGTGGGACTGGGGAATTATATTTCCGTTTTGAAGGATCCGAATACATGGAAAATCTTTGGCAATACATTCTGGTACATCGTGATTCTTCTGGTGTTTAACTTTGTGATGCCGTACATTTTATCATTCATTCTTTCGTGCGTCATCAAAAAGGGACAGAGTTTTTACAAGGCGGTTTTTTTCCTGCCGAGTGTGATTTCGCTGGTCGTCGGCTCGATTCTGTATACATGGATTCTGAATCCGATTTCGGGTCCGGTCGCGATTGTGGCAGGCTGGTTTGGGCTGAAACTGCCGTTTTGGTCGAAAACGGAGGGCTGGGTTATTGCGGTACTCTGCATTATCACGACCTGGAAGACGTTTGGCTACAATTTCATCAACATTCTGGCGGGCGTCTCCGGTGTCTCAATGGAGATCATCGAGGCGGCGCGTCTGGAAAATGTGCCGATGTGGAAGATTTTTAAGGATATCGTCGTGCCGATGAGTTCTGCAACTGGAATCTATGTGTTTATTACGACGATCGTGCAGGGACTCCAGTATGTGTTCACGCCGATCAAGGTCGTCACACAGGGAGGACCGAACTATGCCAGTTCGAACCTGATTTATATGTCGTACCATGAGGCGTTTACACTCTATAAAACAGGAACTTCCTCGGCGGTATCGGTCATGACGATGGCACTCTTTATCATTCTTTTGGTGCTGGAATTCCGGTTTGTAGAAAAGGGGGTTTACTATGAAAACTAAAGACAGACAGATCGGCTGGCATCTGTTTCTGGTGGTGGTCGTTTTCCTCCTTCTGATGCCGATCGTATTTGCAATTTCCAACTCTTTCAAGACGATGCAGGAGGCGTTCAACACAGTTTTTCAGGTGATTCCGCTGCATCCGACGCTGGAAAATTACCGGCATGTATTTGACAAACTGCCGTTTGTGAAAATCACGCTGAATACGTTTCTGATTGCATCGACGGTCACGATTTTTAAGACAATCACGGGACTTCTGGCGGCGTATGCGTTCGTCTATTTCCGGTTTAAGGGAAAAGGATTTTTGTATTTTATTATGTTAAGCACGCTGTTCATCCCGTTTACGGTCACGATGATTCCAAATTATCTTCTGCTCTCTAAGATCGGTCTGCGCGATCGCATCTGGGGCGTCGCACTGCCGCAGCTGGCGGATGTGCTGGGAATTTTTCTGCTGCGCCAGGCAATGCGTGGAATCCCGCTGGCACTCATTGAGGCGGCACGGATGGAAAATATCCGGCACATGAAAATCATGCGCGACATTGTGATTCCGCTGGTGCGTCCGTCCATCATTTCCACCGGCATCATTTTCTTTATCAATTCGTGGAATGAATATGTGTGGCCGGTGCTGATCTTAAAATCCAAGGAAAATTATACGCTGTCGCTGGCATTGCAGATGTACATCAGCGCCGAGGGCGGTACGGAATTTACGATCGCGATGGCGGTGTCGGTGCTCACGATGCTGATTCCGCTGGTACTGTATATCATTTTCCAGCGCTATATCATCAATACATTTGCGGCGTCTGGATTGAAGGGATAACGGGAGATTGCGCTGGACATAAGAAAGGGATAGATTAATTCAATGAAAAATATTGTATTTGAAAATGTTAAAAAAGCGTATGGCAAAAATGTGGTCGTGGAGGACCTCTGCATGGAGGTAAAGGAGGGCGAACGCCTGATTTTATTAGGTCCGTCCGGCTGTGGAAAATCGACGACACTTCGCATGATTGCGGGACTGGAAAATGTGACCGCCGGAAACCTGTGGATGCGCGACCAGGTGGTAAATGATGTGCCGTGCGGCGAGCGCGGTGTCTCGATGGTGTTTCAAAACTATGCGCTGTTTCCGCATATGAGCGTCAAGAATAATATCATATATGGTTTAAAAGCGCACAAGATGGATGAGAACGAGATCGATGCGCGCTTAAAAGAAGTCCTCAAAATGCTGGAACTGGAAGGGCTGGAGGATCGGAAGCCGAAGGAGCTTTCCGGCGGACAGCGCCAGAGAGTGGCATTGGCGAGAGCCGTGGTAAAGCGCGCCGACTATTTCCTTCTGGACGAGCCGCTGTCAAACCTGGATGCACAGCTTAGGATGCGTGCGAGAAAAGAACTGGTAAAAATTCATGAAATGTACCACCCGACGTTAGTCTACGTTACGCACGACCAGATCGAGGCGATGACGGTTGGCGATCGGATCGCGCTCATGTACCGGGGCAAGATGGAAATGCTCGATACCCCGTCACACGTATACAATCGTCCGGCAAGCGTGTTCTGTGCGAAGTTTATCGGTTCGCCGTCCATGAATATCGTGGAGGCGGAATATCATAACGGGGCGCTTGTCATCGGGAAACAGAAGGTAGAACTTCCGGGTATCTGGCAGCGGATCGCCGCGCAGTGCCCGTCGGGACTGCTGTACGCCGGTGTCCGCCCGGAACACGTGATGATGAGCCGCACCCCGCAGGAGCGGTCGATCGAGGGCGTGGTCCGTTACGTGGAGGATTACGGAAACCGGTACGGTGTTTATATTCAGGTCGAGGGAGACAAGAACGAGCTGATTGCCATCCGCGAGGGCGAGATTCCGCAGCCGGGTGAGAAGGTATACATCCATGTGGAGACGGAAAAGCTGCATCTGTTTGAACGCGGGACGGAGAAATCGCTCGGTTACCCGGAGATGGTGATCCGCGCACAGGAAAAACTGGCGGTGCCGAAATTGGAAAAGGCGATCGCCCAGTAAGAATAGAGATAATAGAGCGAAAAAAGTGTTTTCAAAACAAGATTCTGAACGTATATTTTGAAGAGGAGACATGCAATCATGAAAAAAATTCTTATCAGCACTAATATGTATAAAGGCAGCGAGTTCGGTCAGATCCTTCCGTACCTCAAACGGTTTCCAGGACAGGTGGGTGTCGAGGTGTTCCCGATGTTTCATGAGGAATGCTTTGAGAAGAACCTGCGGGACGCCATGCCGATCTTAAAGGAAGTCCCGGTCAGCTTCCATGGTCCATATTATCAGGCAGAGCATTCGGCAGCGGAGGGGACTGTAGAGTATGCGTGCACGATGGAGCTGCTTGAAAAGACGCTTTCGTATGCGAAAGAGCTTTCAAGCAAATATCTCGTTTATCATCACAACAACTGCCGCATCATACCGGGCGAGAAGGAAGACCGTGTCCGCGTTTCCTGTGAAAATTATTACACCGTGAAACAGCTGTGTGAGGAGGCGGGGACCCGGGTGGTCGTGGAGAATGCCGGAGTTCTGGAGCGCGGAAACCGTCTCTTCGATGAGCAGGAATTTATCGATCTGTGCCGCCGGGAACAGTATGCGGTGCTTATCGACATCGGGCACGCCTGGGCGAACGGCTGGTCGCTTAAGCGGGTCGTAAACGCGCTGGCGGACCAGATTGTGGCGTACCATCTCCACAACAACGACGGTGTCCACGACAGCCATCAGAGGATTCATGAGGGAACACTTGATTTTGACGGTTTCTTAAAACTGGCAAAGCAGGCGACGCCGGATGCCGAGTGGGTCATGGAGTATGCGATGGACGTTTCTGGAAATGTGCGGGGGATTGAGGAAGATTTGCAGTTTCTTTTGAAAATGGAAAGTGCTGCACGATGACACACAGGCAGTAGACTTTGCCAAAAAGCCCCGCCTTGTCAACTCCTAAAAAAGCTGATATACTGGACATAAGATTGTGAGAAGAGATGTCCGGAGAGAACAGCCGGACACGGTAAAAATGAAATTTGACAGCGGGAAAGGAACGGCAGGATGTTTCGTCTTTGGGGAAAAATGATGAAGGAAAACCGGATGCTTAGGGATATTGTGATCAGCAACGGTGATTATACAATGTCGAGAACGGCGATGGTGTTTGACGCGATCGACCAGATTTGCTATGCCTTTGATCTGGGGCATCCGGTCTGGCTGGATAAGACGATCGAGGAGTTCAAACGCCACGATAAGGCGCGTTTTACCCAGGACAACTTTATCGAGAGCATCGATTTCGATTATCTGGAGATACAGGTGCTGGAAGAATAAAGGGCAGGCAGCCGTTACAAAAAGACAAAGACCGGGAGGGGCGAGATGGCACAGGCGATAACGGATGTGAAAACATTTCTGGAAGACGCCAGACAGGCAGTGGTGGAGCTGGCAGAGTTTGAAAAACAGGAGGAGACGCTTGCTCAGGAAGAGAAAAAGCGTCTGCGCGTGCTGGAGACGGAGCGGAAAGCGGTGGCAGATGCCGTGAATTCGACCGTGAAAAAGCGCCGGGATGAGATTGAAAAAAGCTATGACGATGAGCTTGGGAAGCTGCAGGATAAGCTGAAACGCACGCGGACACGCCGCGAAAAGGCGAAAAACCAGGGCATCAAAGAGCGGATTAAGGAAGAAACGCAGGAGCTTCACGCGCACAACCGAGAGCTTGCCGTGCGGATGCGGACGCTGTTCCAGTCGGATCGTGTTCCATTTGTCTGCAAAAGCCCACTGTACTATGCGCTGTATTTCCCGAGGGGATTCAAAGAATTTCTGACGGTGTTGATTACCTTTGCGATCTGTTTCCTGTTGATCCCGTGCAGCATCTACAAGCTGCTTCCAGAACAGAAGACTTTATACCTGGCGATGATCTACGGCGTGGATGTGGTTGTTTTTGGCGGACTGTATATCCTGATTGGAAACTGGACGAAGGATCGCCATCTGGCGGCGCTGCAGGAAGGACGTTCGATCCGCAGTCTGATCGCGGCGAACAACCGCAAGATCGCGGTGATCACCTCCTCGATCCGCCGGGATCGCAGTGAAGCGCTCTACGATCTGGAAAAATACGACGATGAGATCTCCCAGATGGAGCAGGATCTGGAGGAGACGGCGAAGAAGAAAAAGGACGCATTAAACACCTTCGAAAATGTGACAAAAACCATCCTGACTGATGAGATCACCGGCAACAGCCGTGCAAAGCTCGAACAACTCAAAGAAGCCCATCAGGAGGTCGAGAGCCGCCTGCACTATACTGAGACGGTAATCAAGGAAAAGAGAATCTTTATCACAGATACCTACGAGTGCTACTTAGGCAAGGAATTTCTGAATCCAGAAAAGTTGGACGCGCTGAAACATATTCTGGATAACAGCACAGCCGTTAATTTAAGCGAGGTCATCGCAGAGTACCGCGAACGCGGCGGAAAGTAAACTGTGGAAATTATTTCATAAAAATAAATAATTAGATATAGGAACAACCAGAAAAAAGATGTGACACCGGGCGCTGTAAAGATGCCTTCTGTCACATCTTTTTTCGTCCGTGTATATATCCTTCAATTTTCGCATAATTTCCTGCCACCCCGCCTATAATAAAGGTAAAACAACCCCTGTCCAACAGGCAGGGAGAAAACAGGACGGTGTGGGAGATGAACAGACGGGGACGCAGCCGGTTCGGTGGCAGTCCGGAGATATATTACTACAATTCAGCCCGCCGGGACGCGGTGGGAGAGCTGGCAGGGCAGTTAAGTGGGCTGATTCAGGAAGAAATGACCCGAAGACATAAAAAGAAACTGGTTTTCCTCTGCATCGGCACGGATCGCTCGACCGGAGACAGTCTGGGACCGTTGATCGGATATAAACTCAAACAGGAACGGCGGCGCGGTACGCTGGTATTCGGAACACTTGATCGCCCCGTGCACGCGATGAACCTGGAACATTACGTGCAGGTTTTAAAAAATGGGTACCCGGATGCGCTGGTGGTGGCGGTCGATGCCTCGGTTGGCGATGAAAGCCACGTCGGCTATGTCACGTTAGGGCGCGGGGCTTTAAAGCCGGGGCTTGGCGTCTGCAAGGAGCTTCACGCGGTCGGAGATCTCTTTATCACCGGGATCGTGGCGGGCTGCAGCCATTACGATCCGATGATGCTGCAGAGTATCCGCCTGGCACTCGTCATGCAGCTGGCAGACTGCATCAGCGCGGGGATCGGGCTTGTCGAAAATTTTTGCCTGGATGCTGCCTCCGTTTGACAAATTTTGCATGCAATCAGCGTTATGATAGGCGGAAAGAAATTCATCATACTCCTGAAATTACGGAAAATCATGTTACTGTATTTGAGCAGGTATTTTCAGCACTGAAAATGCTGCGCGGTGCAGCAATCAAATCATGGAAGCAAGTACAGACCCGGTTTCAGGAGAATCTATCATAGCGGGGTGAACATATGGGAGAATATTCTGGTTCCCGCGCAGAACTGCCGAAAAATATCCGGCAGATCGGCGAGCGGGATGAGGTGGTCCGATTGTATGTGGAAGATTATGTAAACACGTATTTGAAGCAGGTATATCCATCCGGCGGACCGGGACTCCGGGTTGGGCTGCTGCTCGGAAATTCGGATCCACAGCAGGAGGTTCCGTGCCTCTTTGTGGATGGGGCGCTGGAGATGGAGGAGGTTGTGCCGTCCGGGGAGAAGATTGTCTTTTCGGAGGCGGCATGGAAAAAGGCATACCAGCGGATGGAGGAGACATTTCCGAAAAAGACCGTGCAGGGGTGGTTTATCTGCGGCGCGCCGGGGTGTATGTTAAGTCCCCTGACCTACTGGCGGCTGCACAAGCAGTATTTCGGCGGGAAAAACCAGCTTATGTACATAAACAGCGGCGTGGACGGTGAAGCGGCATACTATGTGATGTCGGAGGACGGGTTTTACCGTTTGAAAGGATATCATATATACTACGAGAAAAACCAGATGATGCAGGACTATATGATTCTGCGGAAGGACGCCCGCCGGGTGGAGACAGGCACTGGCGATCGGGTGATCCGCGATTTCCGTAACCGGATGGAAGAGCGGCAGCAGGAGGCGGCGTCGCGTTACGGGACGATCCGGGCGCTGGGGACGCTGTGCGGCGTGCTTTCGGTCGCGGTGCTTGCCGGCGGCGTGGTGCTTTTCGGCAATTACCAGAAAATGCGCGAGATGGAGAGTGTGCTGGTATCCGTCCTCCCGGATGGTGTGCGGGGCACTGCGGACGGGAAAGAGGCGGTCACGGTGGAACAGCTCCGCGGAAGTGTGACGCCGCTTGAGAGCAGCGAGGCCGGCGCGGATGTGGATGCAGGCGGAACAACAGCGAAAAACGGAGGACAGGCGCATAAATGGACACTTGAGAGCGCGGCGGATGGAGATACAGAGGGCACTGCCATAGCAGGCAGACAGAATGGACAGGCTTCCGGCGGGCAGAGCGAAGAGGACGGAAAAATGGCGGAGACGAAAGCCTGCCGAATCCGGGCGGCAATTCGACGGCGGGACAGGACTATCCGGTCACAAACTTGAAGCCCGGCGGCACGTACACGGTCGGGGACGGGGAGACGCTCTATGGGATCTGTTTTAAGCTTTATGGCAATATCCGTCATCTGGACGATATCCTTGCGGTCAACCATCTGACCGATGAAAACCGCATTATCGCAGGGCAGACGCTGGTGCTGCCGGATGTGTCCGGAGAATAGCAAAAAGATAATGCCAAACCATCTAAAATAGTGTATAATCAAGATGGCAGTCCAGCTACAGGAGATAAAAAAATGAGTGAGATGAACCCGATTGAACGGGAACAGAAGAAAAAGCAGCTGAGAGGGCGTGTGATCGACACCGCCACGCAGGACATGTTTCCCCGCCGGGGCATAAGCCACGGAGAAAATGAGGAAGAGGTGGCGGAGAAAGCCGAGCGCCATTCCAGACGGAAACGTCTCCGCAGGGTGCTGACGGCGGTGTTAATCGCGGCGCTTTTGGCGGCTGGTTTTATGTATTATAAAGATAACCATGCCTACACGGACTATACGGTGGCGTGGGAAAAAGAGATTGCGGCGAGTGAGAGCAGCACGACGGAATTTGTCCCGTTTGGGGAAAATGTCCTGAAATACACGAAGGACGGAGCTTCCTATCTGGACAAGTCCGGCAAGGCGGTCTGGTCGATGAGTTATGAGCTGAAATCACCGATCTGCTATGTCAACGGCGATTATGCCGTGATCGGGGACCAGCAGGGCAATGATATTTATATTGTGGATAAGACCGGAAGCCAGGGACAGGCGACGACGCTTCTGCCGATCCTGCGCGTCAGCGTATCGGCATACGGCATCGTGGCGGCGCTGGTGGAGGACAGCAATGCTTCGTATGTGACCTTTTTCAAGAAAGACGGCAGCGAGCTTGACTGGGCGATCAAGACGGTTATGTCGGGAAATGGTTACCTGATGGACGTTTCCTTATCGCCGGATGGTACGCAGGTCATGCTTTCCGACCTGTATCTGCAGGACGGGGCACTCAAAAACCGGATTGTATTTTACAATTTCTCCGAATATGGAAAGAATTATCCAGACCGTCTGGTCGGAGGTTTTGATGAGCTGGGAGACAGCATCTGTCCGCGCGTCCGGTTTCTCGACGAGGATCACGCGTGTGCATTTGCGGATGATCAGGTGGCATTTTTCTCTTTGGAAAATGTAACAAGCCCGGCGCTGGTGCGCCAGGCGGAGATCGACGGGGAAGTCCGCGGCGTGGCATGGTCGAAGGACTATGTGGCGGTCATCTCGGACAACACCGAGGGCGGAAGTGAGAGCCGTTTGAGCATGTTTAAATCCGATGGAACCGCTATGGGTACGGCGGAGTTCTCGTATTCGTGGCGTAACATAAATATACAGGGCGATTTCGTCATCCTAAATAACGAAAATTCCTGCCGGGTCTACAGTCTGTCCGGCAAGGAGCGGTTTGCCGGGGAGTTTGATTTCTCTGTGGCGCAGGTAACACGCGGCCGCGCGTTCAATTCACTGATTATCAGCGGCGGCGACCGGATGCGCGAGATCCGCCTCAAATAACACACGTTTAGTTTTTAAAATTAAGATACATAGCAGGAGGTTACTTATGAATCAGATTGACACATTATCCGTAAACGCGATCCGGATTTTATCCGCAGACGCAATCCAGAAGGCAAATTCCGGTCATCCGGGACTTCCGCTGGGATGTGCAGCAGCGGCTTATGAACTGTGGGCACATCATATGAACCATAACCCAGCTAACCCGAAGTGGGAGAACAGAGATCGTTTCATCTTATCCGGCGGTCATGGTTCCATGCTGCTGTACTCTCTGCTGCACCTGTTTGGCTACGGAAATCTTTCCAAAGAAGATCTGATGAACTTCCGCCAGTTAGATTCCAAGACTCCGGGACATCCGGAATATGGTCATACCGTTGGCGTTGAGGCGACGAC
>OIZE01002266.1_pt1 | contig 10446 bp, 8 predicted proteins | sample 1588421 | NCBI WGS metagenome assembly OIZE01 (sample SAMN03283251) | human gut metagenome | biome: human-associated habitat; material: feces | host: Homo sapiens | place: USA | collected 2013
CATAGTCGGCGACGATCATCTGCGCGGCCTCGACGGCATGTTTGGCTTTGCTCTTGTAGAAGCCGAGTGACTTGATGGTGTCTGCCACGTCAGCCACGCTCGCCCCGGCCATGGCCTCGGGCGTGGGCCACTGGGCAAACAGCCGCGGCGTCACCTTGTTGACCTGCGCGTCGGTCGTTTGCGCCGAGAGTAGCACCGCGATCAGCAGGCGGAAGGGATTCTCGTGGTCCAAAAAGCACTCGACCGGCCCATAGCGACGGTTGAGACGCTCGCACACCTCAACGGCGCGCTCGCGCTTGGCGGCATTGGTCTCGCGTGGCATAACGACTCCTCGGCTCAGCGGCATAACAAACTTATGGGCACGATTGTCCCACGTATGGGGTCTTTACGCCTCCAAAAATGCGCCGGTCTGGCGGCCCCACAGGCTTGCGTACTCGCCGCCCGCCTCGACAAGCTGCGCATGCGTACCGTCCTCGACAATCTCGCCGTCCGCCAGCACCACGATGCGGTCGAGCGCCGCCACGGTGGACAGGCGATGTGCCACCACAATGGAGGTGCGGCCGCGCATCAGGTTCTCGAGCGCCTCCTGCACCAGCGCCTCGGACTCGCTGTCCAAGGCAGACGTCGCCTCGTCGAGCACCAGAATCGGCGCGTCGGTCAGGATGGCGCGGGCGATGGCCACGCGCTGGCGCTGGCCTCCTGAGAGCTTAACGCCGCGCTCGCCCACCATGGTGTCAAACCCCTGCGGCAGACGGTCGATAAACTCGGTCGCATTAGCCAAGCGAGCCGCCTCGCGGATCTGCTCGTCGGTGGCGTCGGGACGGCCGTAGGCGATATTCTCGCGAATGGAGCGATGGAACAGCAGCGCCTCCTGCGGCACGTAGGCAACCTGGCGGCGCAGGCTCTGCTGCGTGCAGCGCGAGACATCCTGACCGTCCACGAGCACGCGGCCGCCCTGAACATCGTCCAGGCGCAGCAGCAGCTTGGTGAGCGTCGTCTTACCCGAGCCCGATTTGCCCACCAGGCCCACGCGCTGGCCCGCCGCCACATGAAGTGTCAGGTCATCGAACACGCTCTCGCCCGCCGCAGCGTCACGGTACGCAAAGCTCAGGTGCTCAAAATCAATCGCGCCCTCGGTCACTTTAAGCTCGGGAGCGTTCTCGTCGTCTGCTACCAGACGCGGCTCGTCCAGCACGCGCGTCATCTCGGCCGCATCGCCCAAAGCGCGGTTGATACGCTGCATCATGGAACTCACGTAGTTCAGGCGCATGGTGAGGTTATAGGTGTAGGTAAAGATCATGACGAGCGCGCCGGCCGAAATGCCAAACCACGCGTTGCCACCCGCGACGAACACGCTCACCACGGCCATGGTGATGACGATAAGGCCCGAGGTCGTAAAGTTGCGCTGCATCATGGCGTGCATCGAGACCGTCTCGGCGTCGCGCGCGGCACGATCGGCGGCGTCGAACAGATCGCGTTCAAAGTCCTCGCGCCCGCAGGTCTTGACGGCCAAGATGTTCGTGACCGCGTCGGAGAGCACGCCCGAGAGCTTGTTCTGCGCGGCGGACGTCGCGGCCGAAAGCGGCATGATGCGCTTGTACATAAGCCAGACAAACGCAATGTAGACGACCATGATGCCCACCAGGATCACGGTAAACGTCGGCACCACCGGGGCGAGCGCCGCCACCGTGCAGACAACCGAGGTGATGGTGGGAATGAGCGAATACACCGTCACGTCTACCAGCCCCGTATAGCCGCTCATAAAACGGCTTGTCTGGCTCACGAGCGATCCGCCAAAGCGGCTGGTGTGGAATGTCATGGATTGGTTGGAGAGCGTGTCGAAGCACAGACGCGCCAGGTGATAGTTGCCCGCAATCTCGAGCTTGTAGACGGTGTAGTCCTGCAGCTTGGAGAGGATTTGGCCCACCAGGTTAACGAGCACCAGCGCCAGAATGTAAGGGCCAAAGACCTCAAACACCTGGTCACCCGCCACGGGGCCGGCCTGAACGCGGTCAACGATAAGGGCCATCACGTAGGTGTTGGCAAACGTGAGCAAAAAGATGTAGCCCGCCGACGAGAACACCGAGAGAAAGACGATCAGCGGCTGCGTGCGCGTGACGTCCCAAAAACGCTGTAGCGTGCGACGCACGGTGGAGCGTTTGAGCGGACTGGTGTTTCTCTGAGACATGGGCTTCCTTTCGCGTCTGATGGGGCGAAACGCCATTGTTGCACATTGGAGCACACTTCAGGCAAGCGCGATGCGAAAAGCGCCCGCGCCGTGCTTGTGCAGGCGCCCCGCCGTCAGATGCAGCTAGTCCTCGTCTTTTTGGTCTGCGGGCAGGTCTGCGGACTCCAAGCCCAAAATCGCGTCGGCCTCCCGCGCGTCTTCCAGCGCGTCGATGTCCTTGAGTTTGCGCTCCATGACGTTGGTGCGCGTGGTGATGATGCCCTCGACCGTTTTGCCCGCGGTCTCGATCTGCTGCTGGGCGCGGCGCAGCGCCGCCTGATAGCGCGGCAGCTCGGCCTTGACGGCAGAGAGCACGCGCAGCACGTCGTCGGTACGTTTTTGCAACTTAAACGTCTGGTAGCTCATCTGCAGGCTATTGAGGATGGCCGCCATGGTGCTGGGGCCGGCAACGTTGACGTGATAGTCGCGGCCCAGGGTCTCGATAAGCCCGGGGCGGCTGACGACCTCAGCGTATAGACCCTCAAACGGCACGAACATAATGCCAAAGTTGGTGGTCGCGGGCACGCTCAGGTACTTTTCGCAGATGTCCTTTGCCTCGCGCTTTACCATCGCATCGAGCGTCTTGCGCGCTGCGGCGACGGCCTCAGCGTCACCCGACTCCTGGGCGTCGAGCAAATGCTCGTACGCGTCGCCCGGGAATTTGGAGTCAATCGGCAGCAGCACGGGATCGCCCTCGTCCACCGGCAGCTTGACGGCAAACTCAACGCGCTCCGAGGCGCCAGGCTTGGTGGCGATATTTTCCAGATACTGGTCGGGCGTAAAGATGTCCGCCAGAATTGCACCCAGCTGCACCTCGCCCAAAATGCCACGCGCCTTCACGTTGCCCAGCACGCGCTTGAGGTCGCCCACGCCGGTGGCAATGGACTGCATATCGCCCAGGCCCTTGTACACAGCCTCGAGCTGGTCGCTCACCTGCTTAAACGATGCAGACAGGCGATCGTTGAGCGTACGGGAGAGTTTCTCGTCCACCGTCGCGCGCATCTGATCGAGCTGCACGCTGTTGTCCTTGCGGATGGCGCCCAGCTGGGCATCGACCGTCTCGCGCACCTTGTCCAGGCGGTGCTCGATGCCCTCGCGGTTGGCGCCAAGCTGTTGGGCCGTCTCGCGGCGCAGGTCATCCATACGGTCGCCAGCCTGCGAGAACTCACGCGCGATGGTCAGGTAGCGTTGCTGCTCCACGGCCGCATCGGTTGTCTGCTGCTGCGCGATGGCATTTGCCGTGCGGCGAGTTTCTGCCAACGCGACGTTCAGGGTGTCGAGCGCGTTGTTGGCCTGCTCGAGCGCGGCCAGCATCTCTGCCCCGCTATCGCCGCGCTCCCGCAGCTCGGTGCGAAGGCCCTTAAGCTGCAGGGCACAAGCCACAGCAACCCCCACCGCCACCAAGGCGATCACAACAAGCACGATATCAATAGCAGACATAGTCTCCGCCCAACAAACCCAATCGATCATCAATCAAAACCGCGATCAATCTTACCCCGCCACACGCACCGGGTGTCACATGGCAATCGGACAAATGGATTTTGGGCCACAGGTACTAAAACGCTAACTCTCCCAGCCGGCGCGGATGGTTGTTACGACATCGCTTAGGCGCTGGCCGAGAGCTGCCAAGTGCTCAAGCACCTCGCTGGGCGAGGCGCCGTTGAGAATGCATGTGAGGGCATATGAGGCTAAGAAGATTGCCGCGAGCCCCAACGGGATCAGCACGATCATCGCCAGCGTGCGCAGGCGCTGGACCCAGCGACGGCGACGCGCACGACGCTTGTCGAACGCAAGCTCCTGCGCATATGAATCTTGCTGTACGGAATAGACTCCTGGGTCCACCTCACCCGCAGACGATACCGCGGGCGCGGCGTTTTGCGTAGAAGACTGGCAAGCCGCCCCTTGCATTTGCATCTCCATAAGCCGTTGCTGCTGGCGCAACATGCGCTCGGCTTGTTGCTGTGGGGTCTCAAGAAACAGGTCCATGTTGGCCTCCTCAATCGGAGCATTCGACGCTTGCGCCCAGCATCCCGCACCATCGCGGCCGCAGCAACGAAATCCGTGGCAATAGCCGCAAAGATTCTTTGGTCAGAAAACTGTCGAAAAGCTCAACAACTCCCCTACCAGCACTTTCTCTGAGCTTTTTTCGCCAGCAATCTTTTGGCCTTCCACCCTTACGCCAACTGACCAAAATCTAACCAAAAGCTTGACGAAAATTGTGGAGACCGGGACCCCACAATCAGAACCACCCTTAAAAAGGGTGGTTTGCTCTTAGGGTATAACCCACGGGCCCCGGGCTCGCGTCTAAAGGCGCGGGCCCGGACTTCGTCCAGGCCTAGTGCATCTTGACCCGTGGCGCGCCGGTCGAACCGGCGGGATCACCCCCTCTTGAAGGGGTCCTCGTACTCCTTCACGCTCAGCTTGTCCAGCGCGATGTCGTGGGACTCCTGCTCCCTGATGTACTTGGCGATCGTCGCCTCGTTCAGGCCGACGGTGGACACGTAGTAGCCCTCCGCCCAGAACTTCCTGTTGCCGAACTTGTACTTGAGGTTGGCGTGCCTGTCGAATATCATCAGCGAGCTCTTCCCCTTCAGGTAGCCCATGACGCTCGCGACGCTGTACTTCGGCGGGATCGCCAGCAGCACGTGCACGTGGTCTGGCATCAGGTGCCCCTCGATTATCTCGATCCCCTTGTACTCGCACAGCTTCCTGAGGATCTCCCCTATGTCGCTCCTGATTTGGTTGTAGATCACTTTGCGCCTATACTTCGGCGTGAACACGATGTGGTACTTGCACATCCACTTCGTGTGGGAAAGGCTGTAGGCCTTCTGGGCCATGGCGACCACCCCTTCGACTCGAATTCTTGACGGCCTGAACAATCGTCAATATCGGTCGGAGGGGCGGCTTTGTAAAGCCGTTTGTCTCCACCCGCGTAGCGGGTGGTTTAAAGCTGGCCGCTGCGCGGCCAGCAGACTAAAGTCTTGAAATGAAAAAAGCCCAGACCACCAAGGGGTCCGGGCTTAATAAACGATGGTGCTCCATGGCGGATTCGAACCGTCGACCTTGGGATTAGAAGTCCCCTGCTCTATCCAACTGAGCTAATGGAGCATATAACCGCACGCCCAGCCAAGCAAATCAGCTAAGCGCAAGTAATTATAACCTAGTTGAACTGCTCGCGGTACGCCTTGCAGACCTTGTCGACCGGGCCGTCCATGCGAAGGTCACCCTTCTCAATCCAAACGGCACGCTGGCAGATGCGCTCAACCTGCTCCATGGAGTGCGAAACGAACAGAACCGTCACGTCGCCGCTCTGGATAAAGTGCTGGATACGGTCCTCGCACTTCTGCTGGAAGAACACATCACCGACGGACAGCGTCTCGTCAACGATCAGAATATCGGGCTCGGTGATCGTCGCGATTGCAAAGGCAATACGCGCCACCATGCCCGAGGAGAAGTTCTTAAGCGGCATGTCGACAAAGTTCTGCAGCTCAGCGAACTCGATAATGCCGTCAAAGTTGGCGTCGATGAACTCCTTGGTGTAGCCGAGCAGGGCACCGTTCAGATAGATGTTCTCGCGGGCGGTCAGCTCGGGGTCAAAGCCGGCACCAAGCTCAATCAGCGGCGCGATGTTACCGTGCACCTTAACGCTGCCCTCGCTAGGCTCAAGCACGCCAGCGATAATCTTGAGCATCGTGGACTTGCCGGAGCCATTGGTGCCGACCAGGCCCACGACCTCGCCACGATGAATATCAAACGAGATATGCTTGAGCGCCCTAAACTCCTCAAAGAACAGTTCGTGCTTGGCAAGCTTGATGAAGTACTCCTTGAGGTTGGTCAGCGACTCGGACGCCATGTTAAAGATCATGGTGACGTCGTCGACCTCGACAGCCAGAGGCTGCTCGCTGTAATCAACAACAGATTCAGTCATCACAGCACTCCTTAGATGTAGAGGATGAACTTGCGCTCGGACTTATGGAACACGGTGTAGCCAACGGCAAGAGCAAGGACCGCCCAAGCGACGCACATACCAAACGTCATAAGCGAGGGCGTAGTCTGGAACAGGAAGATGTCGCGCATAAACTGCAGATAGTTGTACATGGGGTTCGCATACATCAAGATACGCACGAGATGCGGCATTTGCGCAATATAGTCAGTCGTCCAGAAGATGGGCGTAATGTAAGTCCACGCCGTAATGATGACGCTCCACAGATGCATAACGTCGCGGAAAAAGACCGTAAGGGCAGAGAGCATCATGCCCAGGCCCATGCAGAAGCACATAAGCAGCAGCAGGCAAACCGGCAGCAGAATCAGGTGCCAAGAAGGCATAACGCGGAACCACAGCATAACGATGGCGACGGCGACCAGCGAGAAGGCAAAGTTGACCAGCGAGAAGAGCACCTTCTGCACCGGGAAGACCCAGCGGTGCACCTTAACCTTCTTGAGCAGCGGAGCAGCACCCACGATCGAAGTCAGGGCCTGGTTCGTAGACTCGGACATGACGGCAAAGGTGACGTTACCCACGATCAAATACAGCGGGTACATCTCGGGCGTCATTGAGCCATTGCGGCCCTGGCCAAAAATCGTCGAGAACACGATGGCCATGACGATCATCATCAGCAGCGGATTGAGCACCGACCATGCGACACCCAGAACGCTACGGCGATACTTGATCTTAAAATCCTTGGTAACCAGCTGACGAAGGATAAACGCATCCTTCTCAAATTCGTTCTTAGCAAACGTCGCAGGCAGACTGCGAGTTTCTTGTTGCTTTGTCTGATCCGACACGGATGCAACTCCTTTACTCGTAATCGTTGACAAACGAATAGTATAGACCCGACGGCCATGCAAACGAAACGCGCAACAAAACTGGAGAACTAACCCACATCTTAGGATGCCAAGCCCAAACGGCTATACTTTCAAGGATTGAATATATAAGGAGCATTGAGTGAATTCTGAATCCATCGCCGTCATCATCCCTTGCTACAACGAAGCGCTCACGATTGGTAAGGTCATCGACGACTTTCACCGCGAGCTTCCGCAAGCGACGGTCTATGTCTATGACAACAACTCATCGGACGATACCTCACGCATCGCTACCGAGTACGGCGCCACGGTCCGCTTTGAGCCCCGCCAGGGAAAGGGCAACGTGTGCCGCCAGATGTTTCGCGATATCGACGCCGATTGCTACCTGATGGTCGACGGAGACGACACCTACCCCGCCGAGGCGGCCAAAGCCCTCTGCGAGCCCATCCTTAACGGCACGGCCGACATGACCGTAGGCGACCGCCTTTCCAACGGCACCTACGCCGAGGAAAACAAGCGTGCCTTCCACGGCTTTGGCAACAATCTGGTCCGCGCCATGATCAAGTGGATCTATGGTTACAGCTTCGATGACGTCATGACCGGCTACCGCGCCATGAGCCGCCCGTTCGTTAAAACCTTCCCCGTGCTTTCCGAGGGCTTTCAGATCGAAACCGAGCTCTCGATTCACGCCGTCGACCACCGCTGGCGCATCAAAGATGTGCCCATCGAGTACCGAGACCGTCCGGAAGGCTCCGAGTCCAAGCTCAATACCGTGAGCGACGGCATTAAAGTCGTTGCGATGATTGGCACGCTGTTCAAGGACTACCGCCCGCTGAAGTTCTTCAGCCTCGTCGCGCTTCTGTTTGCGGTGATCGGCCTCGCCCTGGGCATGCCCATAGTTGTCGAGTATTTCCAGACCGGCCTCGTTCCGCGCTTCCCCACCGCTATGCTCGCCGCGTCGTTTATGTTCCTGTGCAGCCTGAGCCTTGCAACCGGATTCATCCTGGATTCTGTAGCAAAGGTCGAAAAAAAGCAGTGGGAGGTCAACGTGTACAGCAAATACGCCTACGACGACCAGCCCGGCCACCCTACTTCCAATCCAAACGAGAGGTAAACCACCATGCCGCTCATTTCCATTGTCGTGCCGTGCTACAACGAGCAGGAATCCCTCCCGATTTTCCTCAAAGAGCTCGATGACGTTGTCTGCAGCATGTTAAAAAATGATCCCAGCATTTCCTTTGAAGCAGTGCTCATCGATGATGGCTCCGCGGACGCGACGCTTTCCGTAATGAGAGAAGAAGCCAAAGCGATGCATCCATACGCCATTCGGTGGCTCTCTTTCTCGCGAAACTTTGGCAAGGAGGCGGGGCTTCTCGCCGGGCTCCAGCATGCAAAGGGTGACTATGTCGCCACCATGGACGCCGACATGCAGGACCCGCCTTCGCTGTTGCCGCAGATGTACGAGATCTTGCAAACCGAAGACTACGACAACGTCGCTACGCGCAGGACCACCCGCAAAGGCGAGCCTCCAATCAGGTCGTTCTTCGCCCGCATGTTCTACAAGATCATCAATCGCATTTCCAATGCGGACATCGTCGACGGCGCACGCGACTTTAGGCTCATGAAGCGCCCCATGGTTAACGCCATCGTCTCCATGGGCGAATATAACCGATTCTCCAAGGGCATTTACGGCTGGGTCGGCTTCAAGACTAAATGGCTCCCCTACGTAAACGTCAACCGCGTCGCAGGCGAGACCAAATGGAGCTTTTGGTCGCTACTCATCTACTCCATCGACGGCATCGTCGCGTTTTCCACGGCGCCGCTCTCCCTCGCCGCTCTCACGGGTATCGTTTTCTGCCTCATCGCCATTCTGGGATTCATCGTCATCCTGGTCAAAACACTCGTTTGGGGTGACCCCGTCGGCGGATGGCCGTCGCTCGCCTGCCTCATAACGCTGTTCGGCGGCATGCAGCTTCTGTGCTTAGGAATCATCGGTGAATACTTGGCAAAAGCCTACTTGGAAACCAAACGACGTCCCATCTATATCATTCGAGAATCCAACGAGGAATCTGATGACACGGTCCAATAAATTTTCGTTCATGAATGTAGCATTCTATGCTGCTTGCTTTGCGTTTACCGTCACGCTCTTTGTCGCACTTGTAGCGGCGGGGCATGTCTACCCCTTTGGCGACAACTCGTTTCTCGTTAGCGACCTTAAGTACCAGTACATCGACTTCTTTGCTTGGTTCCGGCGCGTCCTTTTGGGCGAGGAGAATCTTCGCTACTCCTTTTCTCAGGGACTGGGCATGAACACGTGGGGGCTCTATAGCTACTATCTCGCCAGCCCCTTTAACCTGCTCTGCGTACTGTTTCCCCAAGACAAGCTGACGCTCTTTGTGTTTGTTATCACCGCGCTCAAGCTCGGCTGCATCCACATCAGCAGCGCCTGGTTCTTGCAAAAGCGCTTTGGCCTACCCAAGCCCGCAGCATTCCTGCTTTCCCTCTCGTTCACATTTTGCAGCTGGACCATCAGCAACCTGCGCAACCCGCTCTGGATAGATTGCCTCATCCTGCTGCCCATCTGCGCCTACGGATGCTACGAGCTCATCCGCAAGCAGCGCATGATCCGCCTCGTCATCGCAACGGCGCTCAATGTCATGTTCTGCTGGTATACGGCCTACATCAGCATCCTGTTCCTGTGCATCTTCGTATTGGTCGAATTTGTCGATTATGTTACAGAAGAAGGATTTAGCTGGAAGCTCATGCTCGATCGGGCCCTACGATTCGCCGGGGCTATCGCGCTTGGACTGCTTCTGTCCGCCTGGACCTTTTTGCCGACCATCCTTGCCATGTCCAAGGGCGGCGCCGTTCTGGCCCTCGGGCCGCTTCTCAAGACAAGCCTCAAGTCGCTCATCAGAGGCTTTATCCCCTGTATGTGGATAAACAACGAAAACACTCCGCAGTTCTATTGCGGAGTCATCATGATGCTGCTCGCGGTGAGCCTGCTGTTTAACCGCACGGTTTCGATCAAGACACGCATCACAACGCTCGTCGTCACGATAATCCTGGTCGCCAGCTCCGTTTTAAGCCCGCTCGAGTACATCTGGTGCGGCATGCGCGTTCCTAACGGCTTCTACTCGCGCACGGCTTTTTTGCTGAGCTTCTTTGCGCTATGGACCGCAGGACACGCGTTGCAGAAACTCAATGAGCGGCCAACATTACGTCGAACCCATCGTCCGGCCATCATCATGTCGCTCCTGGCACTCACGGCAATTGAACTATTTGCCAACGCCCATGTTATGTGGAACCAGCTGTACACAGGCTATTCAGAAGAAGCCAACAGCGCCTATGTCGCCACCGCAACCAACACGATCAAAGCCATTCGAGGCCAGGATTCGGCGTCTTTCTGCCGCATC
>OIZE01002281.1_pt1 | contig 10395 bp, 7 predicted proteins | sample 1588421 | NCBI WGS metagenome assembly OIZE01 (sample SAMN03283251) | human gut metagenome | biome: human-associated habitat; material: feces | host: Homo sapiens | place: USA | collected 2013
GCGGTTTTGTTTTATTAAGATGTGGCTATCTGTGCTGAGAAGCTTTGCTTCCATGCTTGTATGGATATATTGATTTTTTTGTAATATTCTCCATAGTCATCGTATTCGCTTGACGGAATAAAAATGGGAAGCTTGTATATCGTAGGAACGGCTTTATAAAATGATGAAAATGAATTAATTTTCTTAAAACTAAAAACACAATGTTCTTCCTGAGAGGGATAGATTATTCCGCAGGTGTCACCGCCTGTCAGGAAAAGATATGACAATAGCTGGTGGATATCAGCGTCTTTATTCCAATCCCAGAACTTGTATTTTGCGTCAAATACGTTTCTTTTGGAATCGGATTTGCCCTTTTCTATGTAGTCAGGATACCAATATTCTTTGTCAGCCCATTGCAGGCTTCCTTTGGAATTGTCGGTAAGCAAATGTTCATAGCTATATTCGTTCAACAGCTTGACAGCGATAAACTCCTCCCACAGCCATGAGATATCAATGAGTATGCCAAAGGTGTCTTCTTCTTTATCGTCGAACACGTTCTGTCCTGATTCCTGCAATATCATCAATGCGAGCTTTCTTACGTCCTCGTATTTCTGATACATAGGGTGGGTTATCTCTCTTCTGCACTTCATGGAGTCGGAATAGTTCACGTTCATTCGATATGATGGCGTTGCATTTTCTATGGCGTCTATTATCTCGTTGAGGATAACGTTGTTGTTGAGATAGCCTTTCAAAATGTCGGGGAAATAGTCTTTGATATAGTCGAGAGTTTGGCGTATGAGGCATAGAATATCGTTGTCGTAGGAATACTCTCTTGTGGAATATGCGGTCTTTCCTAAAAAGGGATTGTTTATCTTTATGTGCCTGTTGATATCCATAACGCCCTTGAAGTCATACTCGTTGTATCTCTTTCGCACATACTCTTTGTATATTCCGTCTTCGTAGGCTTCCATAAGCTTCATAAGAAACAGAAGCACCATTATGGCAGTATAGTCGCTTTCTGATTCACTGTTTACGCTCAGGTCAAAAACATTTATACCGCACACACTGCACAATAGATAGAGCAGGAAATACTGTTTATCGTCCTTGTCAAAGCGTGACCTTATTTCTATTCGGTAGTTAGCTTCAATTTCTTCACCTTTGCTTCTGCAGGACAGCACGCCCACCCAATTGTAGGTGAAAAGCTTGTCATTGACTCGTGAAAATATCTCTTTGTTTTTGTTTCGGCTTTGAGAAGGTATGGTGATGATATTACTGCCCTTTATCTGATTTAGGTCGCTGACCTGCTTGATATCCTCCCAATAGCTTTCGGGTATTTCTTTTTCATCAGTTGCCTCATCATCATAGACCAATGAATACGCTTTATCATAGCTTTGGTTATCTTTAAGACTGATCATTATATGATTATCCATTTTGCTCCTCCGATCAAGCCTTAAAATTCTCACCTATTTTCTCTACTTCGCTTTCAGTTCTCTTGCCCTTTACATACTCATACAATATCTGAGAGAGGTGGTTATCCCACACTTCTTCTCTTGCTTTTTTGTAGCCATTTCCGTCAAGATACAGCAGTATCTTTGCAAAATATGACGGCCCGAGGTGATAATGTCTGTTAAGTTTAAGGGTGTTATCAATGGAATTATTGAGGGCTGTTATTTTTGATACATAATCATCATAATCATTGCCAAGCGCATTATCTACGCCCATTGCCGTTAAGACCTTATCCATTACGGCTTCTGCGGTGACTTCATGCCAAGCAAATCTTCTTCTTAAAGCAAAGTCAAAGACCTCTACGCTTCTGTCAATATCGTTCATTGTGCCTATGATATACACGTTGGAGGGGATAAAGAACTTATCGTTATCCATATTTATATAGAATGTTTCGTCAGTTGCCAGCGCAGAATACTGCGTAGCTATCCTGCCTTTTTCTCCTCTGTAGTCTGCGTCCAAGCAGAACATGGTTTCACCAAGGACTTTTGATATTTCCGCTCTGTTTATCTCGTCAATGATAAAAAGGAAAGGAGGGAGTTCGGCTGGCTTTATGTTTTCAGCATCAAAGCCTTCCTCTTTTATCTTGTTTATCCAGAAGTCAACGATAGACTTGTCCTCGCCAGAGAGAAACTCTTTTATGGCATCTTCCGTCACCTTTTTGCCTGAAGCCTGTATACGCTCTATAACTCCTGCTTTTCTGCAAAATGACTTGAAAGAGCCGCTTTTTAACGTATAGCCTATGCTTCCGCTTGCAAGGTTTGGTCTTATGCCCTCGATAAAGTCTGTGTAGTCATATGAGGGGTGGAACTGCACCATTTCCATTTGTATATTTTTATCGGCGTTTTTGCCCAACAGCTTGTCGGCAATTTCATTTCTTGCGGAAAAAGTCTTTCCTGTGCCTGGTGCGCCGTTTAAAATGAGCTGTTTGTTTGCTTTTAACAGTGAATATGTATCTACCATAAGTGAAAAACCTCCGCCAGATGTGATTTGAGTGCCATCTATTAGAAATTCTGCTACTTGTCTCATTTTCTGTTTAGCGTCAGCTTCTCCGTCAATAAATATGATGTTATTATTGGCGTCCCTAAAGATAGCTTTTCCACTGCTGTCTTTAAAATTGACCCAATCACCCGTTCTAAAAACGTCCATTTCGGTATCTTTAGGTATTAACCTTAAGGCATCATTTATTTTTGTAACAAGGTTATTTCCCTTCCCGTCAACAAAATTACCAGCATTTCTTGACCACGTTGAAGGATTTTCATAGGTTTTTTTATTGGGGTCAGGATACAATATATGAAGAAAATTCAAGATATGTTTTTTGTCTTTTGTTGACTGTACCCCCTGCAAAACTATCGCCATGAAAAAATGGAAATTTCTTTGCCGATAACCCTTATCTGTTTCTGTTTGAAATTGCTTACTATTCAAGTATTTTATCTGTTGTATAAACGTTTCGTCACCATTTTCTAACAGTTTTTGCACATCTTCAAATGTGCTTTTCCATGTTATTTTTCCCATATCAGGTACTCCATTCTTCTATAATTTTACTACAATAATTTCATTATATCTTATCAGCAACGCTTTGTCAAGGCGGAGTAATCAGAAATAGAGGAATATCCACCTGTTCATTGTGTCAAAGTCAAGTCCTCTTACGTCTATTGTCCTGCTGGTGCAGTCTGATATTATGGTCACTGTTTCAAGGCTTTTACATTCGCTGAATGCGTTGTTGCCAATGGAATATAATGTATTTGGAATAGTTATGCTTTTAAGGCTTTTGCACTGATAAAATGCAAAAGAGCCAATACGTTCTGTGCCATAGGGTATCTCAATGCTTTCAAGACTTTTACATTCGCAGAACGCATTTTTACCTATGCTTTCTAATGTATCAGGCAGAGTTATCTCTTTAAGACTATGACAGCCTTGGAACGCATTATCACATATATCCTCCAATGAATCAGGGAGCTTTATATGTTCAAGGTTTTCACAATTTTCAAATATGCTGTCGCTTATGACAGTAACGCCATTTGGGATTGTTATGCCTGTAAGCTTTTTGCACCCTTTAAAGGCATTCCATTCAATGCTGTCTACGGACTCAGGCATTTTTATGCTTTCAAGGCTGGAACATTTCTTGAACGCATCGCTATGTATAGCTGTCACGCTATCGGGTATGATCATGCTTTTTAAACTTTGACAGCCATGAAATACAAAGGAGTCAATTTCTGTTATGGAATCAGGGAGCGTAATGTTTTCAAGGCTTTCACAGCCGTCGAATGCGTGTGCGCCAATGATGAACACTGAATTCGGGATAGTTATGCTTTTAAGGCTTTTGCACTGATGAAATGCAAAATATTCAATATCTGTCGCGCCAAGGGGAAGCTCAATGTTTTCAAGGCTTGTACATTCGCTGAAAGCATAATCGCCTATGCTTTTTAATGTGTCGGGCAGGGTGATGTTTTTTAGACTGCGGCAATTTTGGAACGCAACAGCGGCTATTTTCTTTAGTGAGTCAGGGAGCTTTACATATTTAAGATTTTCACAATCTGCAAATACGCCGGTGTCTATGACAATAATGCCATTGGGGATAGTTATGCTTGCAAGCTTTTTGCATTCCCTAAAGGCATTGCGGTAAATGTTCTCTAAGGACTCAGGTAATTTTATGCTTTCAAGGTTGGTACAACCATTGAACACCTCGTCTTCTATATACGTCACGCTGTCAGGTATAGTTATATTTTTCAATCTTTCGCAGGAAGCAAATGCTTCATTTTCTATTCTCGTTACAGAATCAGGGAGCGTGAGGCTTTCAAGGCTTGTACAACTCATGAACGCACTCTCTCCGATGCGTGTCACCGAATCGGGTATATTTATATTTTTTAATTTTTCGCAATCTTTAAAGGCATTAGGACCTATCGTCTTTAAAGAAGCAGGGGACGTTGTGTTTGTCGGATCGTTTTGGATATTTACGTCCGTAAGATTTTTACACTGCCGAAAGGCACTGTCACCAATGGTCTCCACTGAGGCAGGTATAGTTATACTTTCAAGGCTGGTACAGCCTCTAAATGCTCCATAACCAATAGTAGTTACTGTGTCAGGTATGTCTACATTTTTTAGCTTGGAGCATTCGCCAAAGATCAAAGAATGAATAATCGTTGCGTTTTTGGGGAGCGTTACGCTTTCAAGCTCAGGGCAATCGCTAAGCAGAAAGCTACAGTTTGTCGATTTCGGTATAGTCAGGTTTTCAAGGTTTATGGAACTCATTGATATATTCCTCCATTTTTTCTTTATTTGACTATATTATAACACATCAACTGTCCGCTTGTCTGGACTGCAAATAAAAAAGCGACCATATGCAAAACATGGTCGCTTTTCCAATATCTTTATTGTTATATATCTTCGCTGTTCACCCAAACCCCGTCTTTTTTATGAAGTATCCTCTGATTTTCAGAGCCTCTGAATTTCAATGAGATGTTTTTCTTTTCGAGAACAAATTCGCCGTCAACGAGGTAGTCGATAAGGCTCAGCATTTCGTCTGTGTACTGTGTTCTGTATGGGGACTTTGAGCCTGCAAGCAGGTCTGTTTCAAGGGTACAGCCTGTGTAGCACCACACGTCCTTGTCGGGAAGTTCTGTTTTCACACGGCGGAGGAGCTTTGTAAGCTCAGGCTGGTTTTCGGGTTCCATAGGCTCGCCGCCAAGGAGCGTAAGCCCTTTTATATAGCCCTTTGAGAGGGCGTTAATTATCTCGTCTGCGGTGGTATCTGTGAAAGGCTTGCCGTAGTCAAAGTTCCAAGTGTCAGGCTGAAAACAGCCCTTGCAGTGGTGTCTGCAACCTGATACGAACAGCGTGACCCTCACTCCTGAGCCATTGGCGATATCGGTTTTCTTTATCTCACAATAATTCATTTTCCGCTCCTTTCATACATACAACGCAGGGCAATACGATTTTGTATTGCCCCGATAGTCATATGCTGTTTGCTGTTTTATGTCAGTAATAATGTTCATTATTTTCGGATTTTGCAGTTTTGAGTTTTTGAGTTTTCCTTGCTATAATGTTCATTTTTTTGACGAGTTTTGATTTTTGAGCTTTTGAGTTTTAACGGCTATAATGTTCAAAATTTTGCGATTTTGGCTGAAAAAATTTTTGGGTTTTCATGAAAATCACAAATGCAAAACTCTCTCCTTTATCTCCTGAGTCCTGCCCTGATTCCAGAACTGCGTGCCGATGTAGCCACAGGTGCGCCTTGCAACGTTCAGAGTGTTCTGATCTCTGTTGCCGCAGTTTGGACACTCCCATACAAGCTTGCCGTCATCTTCTACTATCTTTATCTCACCGTCAAAACCGCACTTCTGACAGTAGTCGCTCTTTGTGTTAAGCTCGGCATACATGATGTTGTCGTAAATATGCTGCATAACTGCAAGAACAGCCTCTATGTTGTTCTGCATATTCGGCACTTCCACATAGCTGATAGCTCCTCCCGGTGAGAGAGCCTGGAACTGTGACTCAAAGGTGAGCTTGTCAAATGCGTCGATGTTCTCGGTAACATGGATATGATAGCTGTTTGTGATGTAGTTTCTGTCTGTTACACCCTCGATAACACCAAAACGCTTCTGCAAACATCTTGCAAATTTGTATGTTGTGGACTCCAATGGCGTGCCGTAAAGGCTGAAATCTATGTTTGTTTCTGCTCTCCACTTTGCGCAGGCGTCATTAAGGTGCTGCATAACTTCAAGGGCAAAAGGCGTTGCTGAAGGGTCTGTGTGTGACTTGCCCGTCATGTATCTTACGCATTCGCAAAGACCTGCATAGCCAAGTGATATGGTGGAATATCCGCCGAACAGGAGCTTGTCGATAGTTTCGCCCTTTTTAAGCCTTGCCAATGCACCGTTCTGCCAAAGGATAGGCGCAACGTCTGACGGAGTGCCTTTAAGTCTTTCGTGACGGAGCATAAGCGCACGTCTGCAAAGCTCAAGTCTTTCATCAAATATCTTCCAGAACTTATCCATATCCTTATATGACGAGCAGGCAACGTCCACAAGGTTTATTGTAACAACGCCCTGATTGAATCTGCCGTAATATTTAGGCTTGCCGTTTTCGTCAAGATATGTTGTAAGGAAGCTTCTGCAGCCCATGCAAGGGTAGCACTGACCATTGCCGTTCTTGTCTACCTTAAGCTCCTTCATTTTCTTTTCGCTTATATAGTCAGGAACCATTCTCTTTGCGGTACACTTTGCAGCAAGCTTTGTAAGCTCCCAATATTTTGAGCCTTCTCTTATGTTGTCCTCTTCAAGGACATATATTAGCTTAGGGAACGCAGGTGTTATATAGACACCCTTTTCGTTCTTTACGCCTTGGATACGCTGTCTGAGCATTTCCTCTATGATAGCCGCAAGGTCATCTCTTGTCTGCCCCTCCGGCACCTCGTCAAGGTACATGAAAACAGTAACGAAAGGTGCTTGACCATTTGTTGTCATAAGAGTGATGACCTGATACTGTATCATCTGAACGCCCTGAACTATCTCAGCTTTTACTCTCATTTCGGCTACCTTATTTATAGTATCCTCGTCGGCAGGGATATTAAGCTCTGCGAACTCTTTTTTTACCTCACGGCGGTATTTATCACGGGATATCTGAACGAACGGAGCAAGGTGAGAAAGTGTGATACTCTGTCCGCCATACTGTGAAGAAGCTATCTGAGCGATAGATTGTGTAGCGATATTGCAGGCTGTAGAGAAGCTGTGTGGCTTTTCTATCATGACCTCGCTTATGACAGTGCCGTTCTGGAGCATATCCTCAAGATTTACAAGACAGCAGTTGTGCATATGCTGAGCGAAATAATCGGCGTCGTGGAAATGTATCAGACCTTTTTCGTGAGCTTCAACTATATCGTCAGGAAGCAAAAATCTTCTTGTGATATCCTTGCTGACCTCGCCTGCCATATAATCCCTCTGAACTGAATTGACAGTAGGGTTCTTATTGGAATTTTCCTGCTTGACTTCCTCGTTCTCGAAGTTAAGAAGAGAAAGTATCTGCTTGTCAGTAGTATTAGCCTGTCTGACGATAGAACGCTCATAGCGGTAGGTGATATAATGCTTTGCCACTGTATACTTGCCGTGGCGCATGATATCGGCTTCCACCCAGTCCTGAATAGTTTCAACGTCCATAGCCCTATTCATTTCAGAGCATTTGTCCTCTATATTCTGTGCTATCTCTCCTATTTCTCCCTCAGAGAGCCTATCCTTTTCCTCCACAGTGATATTAGCTTTCGCAACGGCGTTTTCTATTTTCTCCTTATCGAACGTATTCTCAGCGCCGCTTCTTTTTATTATCTTCACCTATACTCTTCCTTTCATTCTATCCTACCTAACCACTATATATTGTGGTTGTATGCTTTTATCACAACATAATATTGAACATTTACTATTATACCACAATCAGAATATAAGTCAAGGGCATAGAATGATAAATAATCTACAAAAATTTCGGTTAAAAACAGAGCAGTTTGCCGAAAAAGTATTACAAATGATTACAAACACTTGATTGACAAAAAGTGTGAAAAACAATGGCATTTAAAGGGTTGATAAAGGTGTGAAGCGGCAAGAGGTGATGTGAATGTTTTGTAAAATAAGTGGTAAAATTCAATTAACTTGTTGACAAGGGTGCTTGCATATGATATAATATTAGAGTTGAATGCGCCAGTAGCTCAGCTGGATAGAGTGACTGGCTACGAACCAGTAGGTCGGGGGTTCGAGTCCCTTCTGGCGCACCAACGTATTTACGCACTTTGCGAGCTTGCAGGGTGCGCTTTTTGTTGCCAAGCTTTGCTGTCAACTTTACAATGTAGGGCGAGTCTCTGTCCAAAAACACGCTTTACTTAGTGTAAGGCGCCTTTTTTTATTTCTGTCATTGCCAAAGCACTGTTAATGTGGTATAATATGACCATTAGGAGGCATTAACTATGAAAACAGAGAAAAAGAAAACCAAGGTAGACCTTGTGACGGGGTTTCTCGGAGCAGGGAAGACCACTTTTATAAAAAAATATGCCCGTTATCTTTTGGATAAGGGCTGTAAAATTGGCGTGTTGGAGAATGATTTCGGTGCAGTGAATGTGGATATGCTTCTTTTGCAGGAGCTTTTGGACGAGAATTGCGACCTTGAAATGGTCTCGGCGGCTGATAAGGATTGCCACAGGCGGCGTTTTAAGACTAAGCTTATCGCTATGGGTATGCGTGGTCTTGACAGGGTCATTGTGGAGCCGTCAGGTATCTATGAAGCTGACGAGTTCTTTGACGTGCTCAGAGAAGAACCTCTTGATAATTGGTACGAGATAGGAAGCGTTATAACTATTGCAGATGCCTGCCTTGATACCAACTTGTCGGAAGCTTCTGATTATCTTCTTGCTTCTCAGCTTTCGGAAGCAGGCATAGTTCTCATGAGCAGATGTCAGGAAGCCACAAAACAGGAGCTTGAGGATACTCTAAAACACCTTGAAGCCGTGCAGAAAAAGTTCCATTGCCACAGAATAACAAAGCCTGAGATAATAATGAAAGATTGGTCGGAGCTTACAGACGAGGATATGGAAAGGATAGCCAACAGTGGCTATGAGCCTGATTCCCACGAAAAGCTGTGGTTCGACCAAGACAAAGCTTATACCTCTTTGTATTTTATGAATATGAAGCTTCCTGACAATGCTATGGAAGATGCTGTGAGCAGGCTTATGAGCGACAGCAAGTGCGGAAGGATATTCCGTGTAAAAGGCTTTATGGAAAACGCTGAGGGCGAGTGGCTTGAGCTTAATGCCACCCACAAGAACATCACTGTTAAGCCTATAGAGCGAGGTCAGGCGGTGTTTATCGTCATTGGCGAGGGGCTTGACAAAGAGCATATCGACGGCTATTTTGTGCCTGTATAGTGTCAAAATATTGTAAAATAAATGCGGAATGTATTGTATATGAGCTTGATTAGTGATATGATGATATATATGTATATATAACTGTATGGGAGTGGCGCAATTTCTGCTTTGCAGAAATACGACGTCCCGTTCGGAGAGCGACATGGTTTGTATAATCGCAAATTCATGCAGGCGAGCAAATGCGGGCGAACACTGTTCGCCCCTACAATACATTATGTGGACGTAAAAAGCCTTGCGTAGATAAATATAATCATAAACCAACAGGAGAAATCAATGACATACAAAGAGATAAGAAAAAACAAGGAAATAAAAGCATTTATAAAAAGGGCAGGGATAAATCTTACATCTCTGGGTTTTACAGACCATTCAGAGGTGCATACCACTCTTGTGGCAGACAGAGCCGCCGCAATACTTAAAGAGTTCGGCTATGATGAGCATACCATAGAGCTTGCAAAGATAGCAGGGTATATGCACGATATCGGCAACGCTGTCAATCGTACACACCATGCAGAGTATGGTGCAATACTTGCAAACGATATTCTCAAAGACACTGATATGCCATTGGAAGATAGGGTGACGATAGTTTCCTGCATTGGAAGCCATGACGAATCAACAGGGGGCGCAACAGACTCGGTGTCAGCCGCAGTGATAATAGGTGATAAAACAGACGTGCGAAGAAATCGTGTGTCAAATAAGGATAAGTCCTCTTTTGATATCCATGACAGGGTGAACTATGCGGTAACAGAAGCGAGCTTAAAGATAAATGCTGATAAAAAGGTCATATCCCTTAATTTGCAGATAGACGAAAGTATCTGCACCATGTATGACTATTTTGACATTTTCCTGCAGCGTATGCTTATGTGCAGAGGTGCGGCAGGTGTTCTGGGAGCAAAGTTCAAGCTTACAGCAAATGGAAGCAAAGTATTGTGATTTAACGCACAAACTATGTAGGGGCGTGGCGCAATTTCTGCTTTGCAGAAATACGACGTCCCGTCCCATTGACATTTCGT
>OIZE01002287.1_pt1 | contig 10371 bp, 8 predicted proteins | sample 1588421 | NCBI WGS metagenome assembly OIZE01 (sample SAMN03283251) | human gut metagenome | biome: human-associated habitat; material: feces | host: Homo sapiens | place: USA | collected 2013
GACAAAGCCGCAAGGACAATGGGAATGCCGTATCCGGGCGGAATTGAAATGGACAGAGTTGCGGAAAACGGCAATCCGTTTGCATTCAAGCTCCCTCGTCCCGCAGTTCACGATGCGCCGTATGATTTCAGCTTTTCGGGACTTAAAACAGCCGTAATCAACCTCATTCACAATTCGGCACAAAAGGGTGTTGAGCTTAACAAAGCCGATGTCTGTGCATCATTCCGCTATGCCGTTGTCGATTGCCTTGTTACAAACTTTATCAAGGCGGCTGAAGACTTGGGACAGAAAAAGCTTGTAATCGCAGGCGGTGTTTCGGCAAATTCACTTCTCAGAAGAACCCTTGCAGAAGAGTGTAAAAAGCGTGATTGGGAAATGTATATGCCCGAAAAATCTCTTTGCGGTGACAATGCCGCCATGGTCGGTTCACAGGGTTATTACGAGTTTCTCAGCGGAAATATTGCAGGAACAGACCTCAACGCTTTTGCTACAATGAGCATTGAAAAAGGCTGATTTATTCGCAAATAATCACTAAAACACTTGCTATTTTATCAATAATATACTAAAATAGTGTTAATAAACCGAAAGGACGATTTAAAATGAGCAATCCTATTGTTACTTTTGAAATGGAAAACGGAAAAACAATCAAAGCGGAGCTTTATCCCGAAATTGCTCCGAATACTGTAAATAATTTTCTCAGCCTTGTAAACAAGGGTTACTATGACGGACTCACATTTCACCGTGTAATCTACGGTTTCATGATTCAGGGCGGTTGCCCCGAAGGCACGGGTATGGGCGGTCCCGGATATTCAATCAAGGGCGAATTTGCCGTGAACGGCTTTGAAAACAATCTCAAGCATACAGAGGGTGTTCTCTCAATGGCTCGTTCAATGATGCCCGACTCAGCAGGCTCGCAGTTCTTCATTATGCACAAGAACGCTCCGCATCTTGACGGTCAGTATGCCGCATTCGGCAAGGTAATTGAGGGTATGGATGTTGTCAATGAAATCGCAGAGTGTGACACAGACTATTCCGACAAGCCTCTTGATCCTCAGATTATGGCAAAGGTTACAGCCGAAACCTTTGGTGTTGACTATCCCGAGCCTGAAAAATGCTGATTGTTAAGAAAGGAATTTTAAAATGAATGTTTTGCTTGCAGGCGGCGCCGGATATATCGGCTCGCACACTTGTGTTGAACTCATCAACGCAGGTCATGATGTTGTAATTGCAGATAATTTTTCAAACAGCTGTCCCGTAGCGGTTGAAAGAGTTGAAGAGCTGACAGGCAGAAAAATTCCGCTCTATGAAGCCGATGTTTGTGACAGAGATGCCGTTGAAAAGATTTTTTCGGAGAATAAGATTGATGCGGTAATTCACTTTGCAGGTCTTAAAGCAGTAGGCGAAAGCTGTGAGAAGCCTGTTGAATATTACCGTAACAACATTGATTCAACGCTCACATTACTTGAAGTGATGAAAAAACACGGTGTGAATAACTTTATTTTCAGCTCAAGTGCCACGGTTTACGGTACTCCGGAAACTGTTCCGCTTGTTGAAACAATGCCAAAGGGTTCTCCTACAAATCCGTATGGCTGGACAAAGTTTATGATGGAACAAATTCTTACAGACACCGCAAACGCAAATCCCGATATGTCTGTTGTTCTTCTTCGTTACTTTAACCCGATCGGCGCTCACGAAAGCGGCAGAATTGGTGAAGATCCTAACGGAATCCCGAATAACCTTATGCCGTACATAACACAGGTTGCCGCAGGCAGACTCAAGTGTCTCGGTGTTTTCGGCAACGATTACCCTACGCATGACGGCACGGGTGTGCGTGACTATATCCATGTTGTTGACCTTGCAAAAGGTCATGTAAAGGCTATTGAATATTCCGCAGAGCACAAGGGAACCGAGATTTTTAATCTCGGAACAGGTGTGGGCTACAGCGTTCTTGATATTGTAAAGGCTTTTGAAAAGGCAAATTCGATTGAAATTCCTTATGTTATAAAGCCACGCCGAGCAGGCGACATTGCAGAATGCTTTGCCGACGCAACAAAAGCCAAGAAAATACTTGGATGGATTGCCGAAAAAAGTCTTGAGGATATGTGCCGTGACAGTTGGAACTGGCAATCTCACAATGTGAATGGTTACAAATAACAAATAAATGATATTTTATTTGTGCATTCCTACAAAAAAACAATATTTTGTCAAATAATCAGCCGGCAAGAGTTTTTAGCATTGACTTTTGGTGGTTGATTGTTGTATAATTAAACTGCTTATAGAAGCATTATCACATAAGGAGGAAAAGAAAATGTTCAAAAAAGCACTTAGCCTTTTACTGTCTATGATGCTTGTTGTGACATCACTCGTTGCAACTGTAGTGAGCGTTTCTGCTGCCGGCGATTCATATTTCGTATCCGGTTCTGAAGAACTCACAGGTTACAAGTGGGCTGAGACTGAAGCAACTTGCGGAGATAATGTAATGACAGAAAACGGCGATGGTAACTACGAAAAAGTATTTACCAACGTAGCAGTCGGCAACGGCTACCAGTTCAAGATCGTTAAAAACGATACAGAGTGGATTGGTGTAGGCGATACCGGCAATGACAACTTCACATTCAATGTAACAAAGGAATGTGATGTAACAGTAACTTACAACCCTACAACAAATGAAATCACTGCAACAGGTGAAGGTGTTGTAATTCCGAAAGAACTTGTTGTTGACCACATTACAGTCGTTGGTAACGGTGAAGATGCATGGCTCAACGGTAAGGACTGGAAGGTAGATGCTGAAGCTAACTACATGACAGAAACATCTGAGGGTTCAAAGGTTTACCAGATTAAGTTTGAGAGCCTTGACGCTTATGAGAACTATCAGTTCAAGTTTGCTGCCAACGGTTCATGGGCAGATAACTGGGGCCTTCCTGAGCAGGGCACAGCTCCTCTCAATGAGTGGTTTGACCTTACATACAACGGTCAGAACATGATCATTGATACAGATGCAGCTGGTTACGAAGACGGTTATGACATCGTTCTTACACTTGACCTTTCAAACTTTAACTATGCTACAAAGCAGGGTGCAAAGGGTAAGGTTGACATCGTTACTGATGCAGAGCCTACAACAGTAGCAGAGCCTACAACAGTAGAGCCTACAACAGTAGCAGAGCCCACAACAGCAGAGCCTACAACAGTAGCAGAGCCCACAACAGTAGAGCCTACAACTGCAGCTCCTGCAAAGGGTCTCACAGTTACAGCTACTTCAAACCTCTTCCCTGAGAAGCAGGTTACTCTCAGCGCAGATAAGAAGACTGTAAAGGTTACATACATGTTCCAGTCTAAGGATAAGGACATGTTGGACTTCCAGTGGGATATGAACTACGATGCAAATGTACTCAAGCCAACAGCTAACACAACCAGAGCTAAATCATTTGAATATCCAAAGATTGGTAGTTATGTTTGGAATTCTCTTCCGGGTGTAATTAAAGCTAACGGTAATACACTCAGCCTTTATGACACAACATCAAAGGAAATCGTATTTGCTTCTGCTGAGTTTGAAGTAATTGATCCTGAGGCTACAGCAACTACTGTTAATCTTGATGTACAGGTACTTCGTCTTTCAAAGGTTGATCCTGCAACAGACATGGAAATCGGCGATGAAGAAGTTTCAGTTGCTGACAAGTCAATCGTTGACCAGGAAGTATTTGATAAGTATGTTGTAGCTAATAATACTGTAACAGATCCCGACGGTTCAGAAGAGCCTACAACAGAAGAGCCTACAACAGCTCCTGCTGCCGATACTACATATGTAGTTGCCGGTACAACAAATCTTACAGGTTATGAATGGGTTGGTACACCTGCTGCAGCTCCTGAAAATGTTATGACAGCTGACGGCAACGTATTCACAAAGATATTCTCTGCTGTTCCTGCCGGTAAAAACTATCAGCTCAAGGTTGTTGCAAACACAGGCGACGAGCAGAAGTGGATCGGTCTTGACGGTACAGATAACAATGTAACTTTCGATGTAGAAACAGCTTGTGATGTTACTGTAACATTCGATCCTGCTACAAACAAGATTACTGTAACAGGTGACGGCGTTAAAATGGTAACAGACCTTGAAGTTAACAGCATTACAGTTGTTGGTAACGGTGAAGACAACTGGCTCAACGGTGTAGCATGGGGTGTTGACGCTGAAGTTAACCACATGACTCAGGTTTCTGACAAGGTATATCAGATTAAGTATGAAAACATTGAATCTGCAGACGATGCTTATCAGTTCAAGTTTGCTGCAAACGATGATTGGGCAGCTAGCTGGGGTCTTCCCGAACAGAGCGCAACTCCTATAGGCGAAGAATTTGACCTTACATTCAATGGTCAGAATATGCTTCTTAACACAGTTTCTGCAGGTTTTGAAGAAGATTCACTCGTTGATGTAACAATCACACTCGACATTACAAACTTTGATTATTCAACACGTTCAGGCGCTAAGGCTACTGTTAAGGTTGAGCCTTCAACTCCTGCAGTTGATAATTTAACAATCAACGCTACATCTAATATTTGCCAGGCTATCGGTTCAGGCACATTTAATGTAGGCGACAAGGTATCAGTTTACTATCTCCTTGACACTAAGGACGCACAGCTTGAAGAAGTACAGTGGGCTCTTACATATGATAAGAACCTCCTTACACTTGATTCACTTACAATGCCTGAAATCGCTGACGGCATGGTAAATATGAATGATGTTTCAGGCAATGCTTCAAACCTTGCACTTTATGATTTTGCAGGTGGCAAGAAGCTTGTTGAGGCTGTGTTCACAGTTAACGGTACAGGTACAACAAATGTTGACCTCAATGTAGTTGATCTTACACTTGGTAAGCTCAATCCTGCAACAGGCACAGTTGATGCTGATTCAGAATATGAAGCAGTAGTTAACGGCGACATGGCTAATGATCTCTTTGATCACATTAACTCAGACGCTAAGGTTGAGGCATATGTTGAGCCTACAACAACAGAGCCTACTACAACAGAGCCTGCTACAACAGAGCCTGCTACAACAGAGCCTACAACAACAGAGCCTGCTACAGAGCCTACAGACGCTCCTTCAACAGAGCCTACAACAGTAGAGCCTGCAACAGAGCCTACAGACGCTCCTGCAACAGATGCTCCGGCTACAGTAGCTCCTACTACACCTGATGCTACATCTGCTACACAGGTTGCAACAAAGGGTCAGTCAACAGCTGACACAGCTACTTCTGACACACCGGCTAACGGCACAAGCAGCAACGCAGTACAGACAGGTAATGCTTCTATGGCAGTAGTTATCCTCTTAGCTCTTGTTTCTGCAACAGGTGTTGTTTACTTCACAAGAAAGAGATTCAATAAGTAATTGAATTTCCTATTGTAAGACTGTTAACGGTGTTGACAGATTAAAAAAATAATTTTTCGCCTCTCGGTTTTCCGAGGGGCGTTTTTTTATATCGTAATGTTGTGAAAATCAGTTTGAATTATAATTTCTAAAATATCATTTCTTTAAAAGCGAGTCTGCAATTAATTTACTTTTCACATAAATTTCACCGAGAATTTTAAATTATTGATTGAAATTTTAGACTTAATGATATATAATAGGGATATCAAACTAAAGGAATGAAAAAAATGTCTAAAAAAATCAAAAATATGCTTTCAATTCTCTTCGTGGCTGTACTTACCGTGTCAGCATTCTGTATTCCTGCAAGTGCTGCCGAGGATGACCTTACAATCAGCATTTCAACAGATGAAAAGGATTCCGTAACAGCTAAAGTCGGCGATACGGTAAAGTATGCTATTTATATGACCGATACAAAAGAAGAAGTAATCGGAGCTGCAATGAGTTTCTTTTACAACGATGAATATTTGAAGTTGAATGCCGATTCAATAAACTGTGAAAGCTTTAAAAATGCGATTGGCAACCCTAAACTTAAGAATTTTTACACCTTTACATGGACAGATGTTCAGAATCCCGTAAAGCTTAACGGTGACAAGGCTCTTGTTTCTGCTGAATTCAAGGTACTCAAGGGAGGCAAAACCGATCTTTCATATTTCATCTCGGATATGTACGGCGATGATATGACATATCTCAAATCGTATAAAATCACCTGCAAGCTTTGGGTGAACGGTAAAGAGGTAGAGGATAGTGCCGTTCCAATAGTAAATAATGATACGGCAAATTCCGAAAAAATTCAGGGTGATTTTGTAAACTACATTGACGGAATGGGAGAGGAAAACTCACCTAACAAAGACGACCATAAGTCGGTAGTTGTTGAGAAAAAGTACATCTCAACTCAGCAGAATAGTCAGGTTGTAGATGTTACAAAGGTTGTTGAGAGCTCTGCAAACGGTTCGGGTTCAAACACGACATTGATTATTATAATTGCAATTGTTGTTGTTTTGATTGCCGCAGGTGCAATTATTTTCGTAAAGAAAAAGGACGAAAAAAAGAACAAAGCGGCGGACAATAATGCAATGTCGGACGACGCAGATGCGGATAAATAAAACAGATAAATATCTTTTATAGGAAAATTTTTTATAATACAAGCTAAATACACAAAATTGCGATTGCAATTTTGTGTATTTTTTTGTTTTAAGCTTTTTGAAAAAGATTGCAATTTTGAAAATTTTGTTATATAATGATTTCATACCGATAAAAATCGGAAATTTTTTTGGAGGAGATTCAAATGTCAAAAAAACTTATTAGTATCATAGTGTCATGCGCTCTCGTTCTTTCACTTGCTCTTGTAGGTGTAATCGGCGTTTCCGCAGCTATTGATACAGACGGTCGTTATGTCCCAAGTGAGGGCGTAAAAGAAACACACAAAGTTTACTTCCTTATGCCTGAGTCATGGAAGAGTGAAAAGTACAATGCTCATGATGCAGGTGCATACTGGTGGAACGGTTCAGACGCAGGTAGCTCTCTTGACGGTACGTCAGTAGGTGTTGCTTGGCCGGGTTATAAGATGCAGGTTGAAAATGCTGAAAATAACATCTTCTATCTTGACCTTCCTACAGATGTTCCTAATCTTGATTTCAACAACTACCTTAACGGCGGTCAAAGGACAGAAGATGCCGCAACAGGTCAAGTAACTTACGAGTTTAGTGAGGATCAGTTTAAGGCTGCTAAGCAGACTGCCGATGTTTCTTGTCAGTACTATTCGGAAGGCGACAATGAATATTATGACAATTTGCTTGACGGCGAATTCTGGGCAAAGGCTCAGGAAGCATTTGACGGTGATGACAAGACATTCCTCGGTAAATTTGCTGACAACTTCTTTGAGGATCCTGACTGGGGTATCTCAATGTACCTCACCAACATGATTTATGTTATAGACCCTAGCAACACTTCTGTAAGTGTCACAGGTAAGGAAACATATGCCGGTGAGTTCTACTTCTACTATGGTCTTAACGAAGAAACAGGCAAGTACGAGTACGGTTCACTTCCTAACTATGATATGGCTAAGGAAGCAGGTCTTGTTCAGACAGTAGACAAGAATGCAAAACCTGCTACACCTGATCAGCCTACAACAACAACTCCGTCAAATAACAACAACACAGATCCTACAAAGAACACAGTTCCTACTGCAGGTCAGAACCCAACATCTTCTGCAAACGCAGTTTCAACTGCTGACACAGCAAATAGCACAGACAACAGCGCAGTTCAGACAGGTGCTACAACAGCAGCTGCAGTTCTCGCAGTTCTCCTCGTTGCAGGCGGTGCAGTTCTTTACACACGCAAGAGATTTGAATAATCTTAAATAATTATACATAATTATTTGATGCCCTCCGCTTTGGAGGGCATTTTTGCATTACTGTTTATTATTTGTTCTCTTATGTATGACTGAATAAGCGGAAATTACGGTTGAAAATATGCCAAAATTCCGTAAAATGCAAACTTGGTGGAATTTAACACAAAAATTTGGTTGTTATTACATTGAGATTAAGGCTCAAAATTCCCTGTAACACTTGATTTTTACTGCGTTTTATACTATAATAAGCATACAGATGCAAGTATGGTGTCGGAAATTCATAAGGAGGAAATACAAATGTCCAAAAAAGTTATCAGTCTTTTATTGGCTGTTATGCTCACAGCGGCAATGATAGTGGTTGCTGCAATAAGCGTTTCTGCCGATACGGACGATGAAGGCAGTTATGTGCCTTCTGAGGGCACTGAAACCTACCATATATATTTCTGCAAGCCTGATGACTGGGAAAACAAATATACATCTGATGCAGGTGTTTATTGGGAAAACGGTTCGGATACTCCTTCGGCGTGGCCGGGTTATTCAGCTCGCAATGCTGATATCAAAAATGTTTACTGTTCTGATGTACCGACCGATGTTGATAAAGTAATCTGGAACAACGCTCTTAAGGGTACAGACGATCCGACAAATCCTGAATATAAACTTGCTTATCGAACAACCGATATTAATTTTAAGGGTTATGAAAAAGGCGAGTCTGATTATTATCCCAACGGTGTTGAAAGCTTTGACAATATGATTTATATTATCAATCCTGAATTTACTTCCGAGAACGATAAGGATGAATTGATTTTTACCGGTGAGTGGTTCTACTACTACGGTAACGGTGAATACGGCAATGCTCCTAAAAAGGCAGACCTCAAGGTCGGCGATTATTACGGCAAAGACGGTGTGTTCCCGACAGAGTACAATCCATCGGGTGAGGAAACAACAGCCGAATCAACAACAGAGGTTGTAACAGAATCGGAAACAACCGAGTCTGCAACCGATGCCCCCGTTGCAACAGAGGGTACAACATCATCTGCTGAATCTTCGCTTGCTCTTACAGTAAATGCAACATCAAATTACTTCCCAATGGCAAGTGCAAAGTATAATGCAGTTACAAATCAGGTAACGGTTACATATATTATGCAGTCTCCAAAGAATGTGCTTGACACGCAGTGGCACATTTCTTATGACCCTTCAATCCTTTCGGTTGCTGATGTGAATACTGCTAAGTCGGTTTGCCCGACAATGGACGGCAGAGGTGTATATGTAAACTTCAAGAATAAGTCGGAAGGTGTTGGTTATGTAAGATTCGGTGCAAGTAATCTCGGTCTTTATGACTTTAGCGAAAAGGCGCTTTTTGCAACAGTTGTTTTTGATGTTAAAGACATTTCAAAGGTTGCACCGGTTTCGACGACGGTTGACCTTGTTGTTGAGGTGCTTCGTGTTTCGGAAGTAAATCCGGACACAGAAATGACTGACGGTTCAAAAGAAGTTATTCTTGTTGATAAAGAAGTAGTTAAGAAAGATTCTGTTGCTGTGGCAGCAAAAAATGATCTTTCAACTGAGCTTACTCCTTCAACCTATGCAGAACCTACAACAGCCGAGCCTTCAACCGCAGAGTCATCTACTGAGGCTACTAAGGCTACAGAGGAAACGCAGGAATCAACTAAGGATACAATTGCTCCTGTAACTTCACAGGATGCAACATCTGTAACACAGCCTGTAACAAAGAAAATCAGCTCAACATCCGACACTCCGGATACATCTGATAACAGCGGCGGCAATGACGGCGTTGTCCAGACAGGTGAAGCTCCTCTGGCTGTTGTAATTCTTACACTTCTCATCGGCTCAACTTGTGTAATGTTCGTTCTTCGTAAGAAAGAAGAAATTCTTTAACGGCTGATAAAGACTAATAATTAAGAGGGCTGACCAAACAAAGGTCAGCCCTATTTCTGTGCTGTGATTGAGGTTTAAAATTCTGATAAAAATACAAAAAAACAGCTCCACCGTAAATAGTGGAGCTGTTTCGTAATCTGTAAAATCAGTTAGCTCTGGTAACCTTACCTGAACGCAAACAACGGGTGCAAGCATATACACGCTTTGGTGAACCGTCAACAATAGCCTTAACACGCTGTACGTTGGGCTTCCATGTTCTGTTTGATCTTCTGTGTGAGTGAGATACCTTAATACCGAACTTTACATCCTTACCGCAGAATTCACATTTTGCCATGCGTCTGCACCTCCTTAAAGAAAACTAATTCTATTTCTAACTTTGTTATAATAACAGAAAATGAGAGAAAATGCAAGTGTTTTTTGAAAATTTCTTAACTTGTTTTTTGCTCTTGTAATTTTTGACGATATATTATATAATTAGGAATAAATATAGTTACACGATTGTTACCTAAAAATTCAGATTTCAGGAGGCTCTTATGCTCTCATTATTACTTAACGGCATCAGAAACGGCAACCTTGATTTCGGCTCGGTAATTGCCGAAATATTGGCTGTACTTGTTATTATATTTTTAATTCTCCCGTTCCATGAATGGGCGCACGCTTTTACTGCGTCACTTCTCGCTGACAAGGCGCTAAAGGGCAGGGGCAG
>OIZE01002294.1_pt1 | contig 10356 bp, 8 predicted proteins | sample 1588421 | NCBI WGS metagenome assembly OIZE01 (sample SAMN03283251) | human gut metagenome | biome: human-associated habitat; material: feces | host: Homo sapiens | place: USA | collected 2013
ATCGTATGGGTATCCGGCATCTTCCAGGAACTGCACAATAAACTCATAAATCTCATTCTCGCGTAACCGATGGATTTCATGTTTTTCTGTAAACCGGCGTTTGACCGCCGGATCGATCTCATCGATCAGATTAGTTGCACCGAGGATAATGTGTTCGTTAGAAACTGAGTCCAGCATCTGTAATAAACAGGTCGTACTCCTGGCAAGTTCTCCACTTGCAGAGCCGTCTGCGTATTTTCTTTTTGTTGCAATACTGTCTAGCTCGTCCAGCATGACCACGCATATGTTTTCGGCAAGGAAATCGAATAATGCTGCAATATTTTTGGCGGTATTTCCAAGATAACTGTCCACCATACGGCTGAAGTTCACATACAAGTACGGCATATTCATTTTATAAGCTACATATCTGGAAAATTCTGTTTTTCCAACACCACTTTCTCCATACAAAAGTGTGGCATTTACATATGGAATGTGCTTTTCCATCAGCTGAAGACTTACGGTATGCATGTTTTTAATTAAGTGAAAAAGCTTATCTTCCTCTTCTGTCAAATAATACCGATTTTCCAGAAAAGTCATGGACAAATCTTCCATCGTGCAAAAAGCAGAAATTTTTACCGGAAGCTCAACCATATTCAGTCCCTTACTGTTTAGCAGATTTTCACAATATCTGATTTCACGATGGTTTTTCTGCGTTGTATCCTCCGCGCAACATGCTAATGCAGCCTGCTTTGCCTTTTTTAAATCATTTCTTGCTACATATTCAATTAGTTCCAATTGATTTTTCGTCATTCCCATAACAATTTTCCTCCTACATTTTTGTTTTAAGCATACACAACGTGGCAGAGTTTTGTTTTTTCAGGACGCAAAAAGAGCCCCTCAGAAAAGGAAGCTCGTTCTGAAAGTATTGTAAAATATGTCATTCACGACGTGAACTACTCCAAGCGAACTGGGTCGATTGGAGCTTCTGCGAGGCAAAATACGCCTCGATGGGTGGTCACGCACCCACTATCCCCTGTGACGGGGATTACTTATGCCGCCGTTTTCACCGGCGTCCACACTTTTCTCGTACATCCGAATGTTCTCATCAGTTCTGCTCTCCGTTCGGATCGATCACCATGTCTTATCCTGGATATCTTGCTGCAGGTGTGTTTCCTTAAATTCCTGCGCTCCCTGTATGGGAGATACCAGTCCTGTATGTTTACAGTTTCCGTCGTTCGATACAGATAGTCCATACGCTGCCCTTTGAATGCATCCGGATACCGCTTCCGGATGATATTGGCAGCTCCGTTTACGTCTGCATTGATCAGGATTCCGTTTGCGCTCCGATACAGTCCCCGTTTGGTCCGTTTTCCTGAGAACTCAGGTGGGGTTTCTCCCTCTTTATAGTCCGGAACCGGATCCTGATTCAGACAGCTTGCCTTGGATGTGTAACTTTCATCCTGCATCACAACCGGGATCCCTTCCCGGTTTGCGATCATCCGGATGGTCTCCCGCAGTTTCTGGAATGGGATGGATACAAAGGACTGGTTGTTCTGTTTTCCAATGAAAATCTCCTGTTTCTGCAGCGGATTATATCCGATCACGATAACTTCCACTTTATGAACTTTTGCATATCGGACGAGATACCATGCGCATTTATAGAAGATATCCCTTAAGGCATCCTCCCGCTTTCTGGATAACGCATCCAGTGCATTACTATCCTTGTGCGAATGGGAACTGTCATACCCTCTTGTAAGGGATGCGATCAACTTCGCACGGCGTTTGTTGAACCTCTGATTGATGGACTTCACAACACCGCCACGGATGAGAAACGGCGCTTTCCCAAAGTTCCCGGCTACAGTGAGCAGGTTATCAATACCCGGATCGATCCAAAGGATCCGCTTTGGATCTTCCGGGAGTTTCGGCTCTTTCATATGGTCATCCAGTGTGATCAGAATACGGAACTGTCCGTGGAAAGGCTTGATCTCAGTCTTAATGTATTTCAGACTCTGATACTGTGATTCCTTTCCGATACAGAGTGCTTCCTTCAAGTTGACAAACTGCAAATAGGCCTTCCCTGCCTGAAAGGTAAGCCTTGCTGTCTGCTTTGTCCACCAGGCAGTTGCCTGCTTGTTACGGATATATCCCGGCAGTTTCGGTTTCCCAAGGAACTTTTCTGGACAAACCGCATACTCTTTCATGGATTCAAAATATCCAACCCATGACTTTACCGTTTTCCGAATCGCATTCTGGTTGACCTGACTGTTCATCCTTCGGTAGACTGGATGTTTGGTTTCTTTGAAGATTGCATCCAGTGTTTCGTAATTCAGGAACCACTTATTTTTTGTCGGATAAGAGAAAACAGTCTGTATCAGTTTGGAACGCTGGACAGCCGATTTCATACCTCCAGCTTTAACAAGGCGTTCCAGTTTGGAAAGGAAACGTTCCTCAGCTTCCCGGTTTGCTTTCTGGATCCCGGTAAATACATCATGAAGCACTTCCGTTTCCAGTGCTGTACGCTCTTCCGGTGATTTCCGTATCCCGGTCATGGTATTTCGGATATAAAAGTTGGCTGTATTACGCATACAGCGGGTGTCTGTAGTGTTCTCTGTAAAATACTTCCAGAATACAGAACTTTTATTCTTGAAATTGATCGTCCGTGTCTTCATAAAACAGCCTCCTTTCTTCCTTGTGATGCGCATAAACGGAAGTACGTGAAAAGTGGTAAGTATAGGAAAAAGAATACTCCTGTTTAGCAGGGTGTTCTTCTTCCTTAAATGCTTCTACGCTTACATCCCACAGGTGACATCGTCGACTGGGGTTTTACGCTGGTAATGATAATCCATAACACATTGTTTCCCTTTCCTATCTATTCTGCCGAAGCAATCAACTCATGGATTGCATATGCAGCATCTTCTGCTTCTTCAATCTCATTACCCATGATTTCACCAAGTTTTTTCAGTTCTTCCTGGCTTAATTTGACCAAAACCCTCATCTTTATTCTCCTCCTTCAACCTTCTCTAAGATTTCCGGATCGCCCCACATCCAATGTGCAAATTCTGTTGGAGTCAAATTCCTGACCCTCTCAGCCTTTACAGTAAAATTGTCTTTCAGTTTTCCGGCCGGAGCCACATGCATTTCTTTCATATCGTTTCCTCCTCGTTTTTTGATATCTTCAATATGATACAAATTCGAAATCACAGACCATTCTGCGTTTTCTGTAGCTACCATGATACACAATTGCAAATAATTGAGATTTTCTAGGATGTAAAAAAGAGACTCCACTAAGGGAATCTCTTTCTTTTTCTTAAAAACCAACATGTCCAACATCCATAAGGTCTAACGCGTGAATCAACATTTCTTTATCGCAATGACTAAGCTTGGCTCCGGTCACTTTGACAGGGAAACTATTATTGTGAGAACAATACATTACGTCCAGCGTGCCATCTTCTTCGTTCAATACAACATCAATGTCGCTATACTGGACAATTGCTTTCTTCACTGAATCGATTACCTTCTGGTTTTCTGCTTCTCTGTCGGGCTGATATTCCTTATCATTAATATCATACACTTCATCATATCCGATAATTGCAATATCTTCTGCATCAACCTCTACATTGTCTGTAGGATAAAGCAGCTTCATTTCGTAACCATTCTCAATTAATTCTTCAAGAGCTTCCTGTGGAATATCCTGTCCTTCTACTGCATGATCCCTGCACCAGTCTGTTAGAATGCATTCTGGTGCGTCTGTGATAAACAGGTACGCCATATCTTCCAGTTTCTTGTCGTTGTGGATCAGAACTTTTCTCGGCTTAACCGGATCCAGAAATTCAAACATCTCTGCTTTCATTTTATCGATGCATTCTGACAGATAACACCAGAAGCTCCCATTCGTAAGCTCGAAGAAATAGCTCAAAAAACTTTGTGGGTCTGAGGTTGCAAAGAAAAGATTGCAAAGGTCAGTCGGCAAGTCAAATCCAATACTTGTATCGCCACTAACACAAAAATTGTCATTGATCCATTCGCTCAATTCTCCCAGCATAATGTCCTTATCGCATGGTCCACTCAATTCCAGTGCATGCCGGATCAACTGCTGATATTCTGACTTTTTGTGGTTTCCACTTACGTCTTCGTGCAACATCGGATTTTTTTCTTTGGAAAGAAATTCTTCTAACAAATTTTTTACCGCAGTAATTGCAGACTTTTTTTGTTTTAGCGACCATTCGAATTGATCGGTATTTTCAATCACAGCCATAATAATCTTGTCGGTGATTTTTTTAAGATTATCCCCCTCTTTATTTGAGGAGTTATTTACCGGTTCATATTCTCCAATTTTTAATCCATTGATGGATGCAAGTTTAGAAGCAAGTGTCCTGTCACAGGTAAAATCCTTTCCAAAATAATTACCTGCAGTAGTCAGTAATGCAGTTAAGAATAAATTGATCTCATCCTGTGGCATATCCGGACGGACCGGGTTCAATTCTGTAGAAAGCAGCTGATTGATAAGACCTCTCTTTGTACCTCCCTTGATATAACATCCTTCATTTATCGCATGAGAAATTATGGCATTTGCCATTTCTTCGAATACATTCCGTACCTCGCTTCTGGATATACACAGTATTTCTGAGAATCGGTCTGCCAGATCATCATAGTCGCTTCCATAAATAATCGCAGAATTCTCATCTTCCCGTTCATCATTTGGAATATCTTCCGCTGTAATTCCCATCTCATCCAGGAAGTCTTCAGCAACATCAATCAGCACTCCAAAGAATTCACATTTTTCATCCGGATTCATTTTCTCATCTGGTTCGAAAAATACTTTATGGTACCTTGAGGCTAGGGTATCCTGCTGAATCGAATCAAGAGATGTAATCCCTTTTTCCTTCAACCACGCGAAGACTCCATCCGCTAAATGCAGGCTCATTTTCATAGATATTGTTCTTGCTGTTTCTTTCATTATTATTTCCTCCTATAATCTATAAATTTCAGTATGAATATGGAACATAAAAAAATAATGATTTGGAAACTTTTGGGGACTAAAACGATACGATTCGGGACAAATCGCTTTTTTTAAAAAATTATCTGCTATAATAAAAATATCCAATATTTGGAAATACGTCTGAAGGAAAAACCAATGACAAAAAAGAAAAAGCCATCGCCACACGCTAAATTACTACTATGGGGGCCTATCCTTATTACAATTGGGTTATTTATAGGATGGGTATGGATCTACAGGAACATTCCTTTGCCCGGATGGAAATTATACGGAGCCTATTTCGGGTTCTTCTTCATGAGTCTCGTACAGGCATCTACTTTTGCATATATGATTGTTCCGACTGTGAAAAAAGATATTTCAAAAGCAGGATACTATGTAACCGATTGCTTTATGTTAACCTGTTTTTTATATACAGTTTTCCTATTTCCAATCCATGCCACATTTAAGCGGACCTTGTTTGTACTCCCGCTGATAATCGCTTATAGCTGTATTCCGCAAAAAGCCAATCACGACAAGCGGGAATTCACTGGAGACCATGCTTTCAGTTATAATTTTGCATTACTTACCTTAATGCAGATGTACTATATTTGGAAAAATTATGATGGACATAGGATCATCAACATTATCCTATGCATTGTATATGCATTTATTTCTGCAGAACGGACAGGAAACATTGAACAGATTGATGAATACGATAAATTCGAGGATACATACAATGCATCTGGATATGCAAAAGCAACGAAAAATTCTTTCCAGAAAGCAATATATGATAAAGGAACGCAAGGAGAGGCGGTAGTTGCCGCCGGACTTGAAAGCATGTCTTCTTACTCAAAAGTACTTTACAACGTATACACACCTGAATATACAGACAAAAATGGGAAAACCTATTGGGTAGGGGAAATCGATGCAATCGTAATTTCGAGATCAGGTATCAATGTAATTGAGATCAAGAACCAAAGCAAGATATGGAACATTTTTGGAGAAGGACCATCAGATTGTATCTGCTATGACCGGAACAACAAGTTGCTTCCAGATTCCAATAACCCATTTTCCCAAAATAGGATCCATGAAAAAAACTTAAAGCATCTGATCTCAAGGAACGCTTTTCTTACCTGCTTTGAAAATGCGGTTGGAGGATATGTTGTATTCGGGCCTGAAACGGTTGACTATCATATAGACAACTCAAAAGTAAAACAGGGATACGCCAGTTATAAGGGAATTAGAAAGCTTCTTGACGATGAATGTAAGACAAAAAATCGTTTATCAAACGGCGAGATCGATGCAATTTATCGATACCTCAAATCGTATGAGAACAACAAGATCCTTGAAGCAAAACACAGGAAGTCCATCGGATATTAAACCATAGGTTCACTCTTCCCGTCATTTCCTCCTATTTATGATTTCACAAATGAGATGACGGGAAGTTTGAATATTTATTTCATGCTACAGCCTTGCAGCGCAACACAATATGTTTTTACTTCAGACATTAAATATTTCAAAATCTATAAGAAAGGCGAACTTATAGATTGCTACCCGTTCCTGCAAGGCTGTAGTATGAAATAAAACATGAGACTTCACACGAAACAACAATTCTTTTGCAAAATAAACAAGAAAATGTTATACTATTTTTTGTCCAGTAATATAGGAGTCGTAGTCGTCTACAGATGCTACGGCTCCTTTTTTTATAAAAGAAAAAGACCTGTAATACAGATCTTCTTCTCTTCTGTTATTTTTCCTCAAAATCCGGAAGCCAGTTAATACTCATTTCCTGCTTTTTGAGTAAATTTCCAGATACACATTCACTAAGAGCCGAATTGTCAGCCAGCGCCATATCAATAATCCAGAAATCGTCTCCGTTTTGCATAATATCCATACTCCACTGTCCGGTCAGATTCATGTTGCGGATGATATTCTCTACTTCTTCTTTTACACGGGAAATATTGTCCTGGTAACGTTTCATCAACATTTCTTCATGCGCTTGATAGATGATGTAATCATGAATCTGGTGAGGACTATCACTATCTTCCTCATGACCGAAACGCTGTTTCATCGTATTCGGTTCCCAATAAGGAGATACCCCAATGACTTCTTTTGAGTCAAAGTCAACGAAAATACGATATTCCGTATGCAGTGGAAGTCCTTTGTAGATACAAGGGTTATTTTCCTTGTCCGGAATATACTCCCTGACACACCATTCGTTTGTTGTTGCAGCTCCATACATACAGACATTATTTGTCGGAAATGTCAGTGCAACTGCCTGGTGACTGATAAACAGCAGATATTCTCCAAGTTCCTGAACTTCTTTTTCACCATGTACATGAGCATTACGAAAATCATACTTCGACGAAAACACTCCGGTTTTCACAAAATATTCTTTCATATCATCCAGACCAAACACTTTATGGCAATACTGATCAACAATCTTGATTGTTGTCGGTGTAAGTCCTGCATAATCCAATCTGGACAACTGCAATAATGGCATTGGAACTTTAATAATAGTTGTTTTTGGTAGTTTGAAAAAGGATTGTTTTTCTACCGCTTTAACCAGTTCTGGAAACCAGTAACCAATCGAATTTGGATTTTTCCCTAGAATCTCATAGGTGATCCAATCCAGATCCTGTAGGTCAAGCCCCTGACGGAAAAGCTGATATGCAAATTTTCTCTTTTCCGGATTTTTTTCCCTTTTATATCTCTGATACATCTCCAGCAATATAGTTGAACCATCATCGCTGACATCCCTCTTCAGATAGTCGCCTGTAAGCTGTGGGCGAAGATCATATGGAATATTGCATAAATCTTCCGGGGTTACTCTCGGATTAGTAGACTTATTTGGGAAAAGCTGGATATGTTTTATCCCATCATAAGCATAAGCCACAGTATCCTCCAAAAGTTCGTTTACAATCCGGTTGATCAGTTCATTTACTTCTGGCGATTCTTCCGTAATCGCATTCCCATTTTTATCCTTGAACATATGTACATTCATGTCCAACAGATTATCCGGGACAACATTAGGTCCTAATACATGCTTTGCATAAGATTTTTCAAATTCTTTTAAAGCCTCCGGACTTACCTTTAATATCTCAGCGATATCATCCTTAGATAAAGTCTTTTTGTTTTTGAGTACATTTAACAGGTTAAGCATATTTGTTTCCTCCTCTTTTTGTTTTTCTGTAAAAACATGAAAGAATACTATTTTATGGATTTCGCAAACACCTTCTGAACTTGCCACCTGCGATTGTCGCTTTCGTGTGAAGCCTCACACGACTAAAGTCGCGTGCTTCCATACCCGTTTTTCTGAGATATGGACTCACTGACTACAGATACAGTCTAAATACCGGGACATCTATGCTGACGCATAGAGCTCTGCGTTAAGACTAATTAAGGTAGACAGTGTGCAGGTGCTTCTCTTCGCACATTCTGGGACATTTGCCAGGATGTGCTGCCGCCTCGTTGCCGAAACGGGCTTCAGTAGTTCTCGGATAAAATACCGTGCTCCGATGTTATAACTGGCGTTGAGATCGCAGTGATACAGTTTGCCGGTCGTGAATTCGCACAGACTGTAATGATTCATTGTCTTATCGGATTCCCTCCCACGGCGTACCCGTCCGCTTCCGTCATATGCAAGACGGCTGGTATTCCAGGCACAAATCCGAGCAATCCGCATGCCAAGACGGTGCGCTTTATTCTCCACGATCTTCTGTACGGTACGGGCTTTCCAGAGATGGAGTCTCTGTTTTGCCCCACCCCGTTTCTTTCCCTGCATTCCTAAATGTTCAAACACAATCGTGTCTGCCTGGTATTCCACTGCGACCTTTACGATAAAGGATGCCGTTTTCGATGCAATATCATCATTGACGCCGTTCGCATAAGCCCACAGATTTCTAGTTTTCTTAGAACCGTGATGCTGTGCCCGCTTGATGTGACTCAGTTTATGCATCAGACAGTCGTATTCTCTCGGAAGTTTTAAGAACTTGCGTCCGAGGACCGTGCCATCTGACTGCATGACTGAGCAAACACAGGCATTGTTGATTCCAAGATCCACTGCAACAATGGTTTGTTTCTTGATCGGAGTGTTATGAAGGTCTACTTGTTCTTCGAAAGGAAATACAAGTACCCACTTCTTACCACGTTTCGTCAATTCCGGGGAACAGCGTTTCCGCCCTGTACAATGATGCCGGATATAATCCATATCACTCTTCCTAACCTGAACGGGAATCCAGTCCCAGGTATTCCGGATATAGACTTTAATCTGAAATTCATAGTCACCAGTCTGGAGGTACATATTCCCTTTGTACAGACATGGAAATACAAATCCGGCTTTCGGATATCCTGGTTGCTGCCCTTTGCATTTCGCGTCAGCATTCTTCCAGTTTTCCAGATTACTCAGATAGGAAGATGCCTTGCCAAGTGCACAGCAGATTGCGCTGCGGAGCAGGTAGCTTGGAAATTTATAAAACTCATGGTCGAAGTCATACGGAACGACAGGACGTTTCTTTGTCCTATGGACCAGTGATTCCACATAAATGCAACGGGACTGAAGTCCATTGATGATTGAAATGGAATCCCATTCTTTCAGACAGACGTCGATCAGAAAGTCTACTGCATCACGGTAGATCCGGACACTATCCTTCAGTATATGATTGTAGTGTTTGATTCCCACGCCGTAAGCGGTCATGATCTTCATAATCCAGCTCCTTTCTGTAAGATTCCATAGGTCTGTTATTTGTGTTCATTGTACCAAATGGAAAAATGATTGATTTTTTTCAGACGGATTATCAGAAAAAATAAAATTTATAATTTTTTTATAGTTGCCGCCTAACTCATGACTAAAGTCACGAGAGTGCGGCGGCATTCTTCAAATTCATTACTGCTCAAAAATTCTCGTAACATTTTTTCTATGTTTCTTTTCTTATTAACGATCCACTCTGCCCTGCCCAATTCGTCCTTATTTTCTTTAAAAAATTTAACGGCATCATATTTTTCCAAGGTCTGACGACTTTTTACCGTTACACACTCATCGCAATATGGCACGACATTCCAGTTTATAAATCCGAGATTTCTTAATATTTCCTTTTCCGGCTGCTTATACTTTTCCTTATAAAAAATATAGCATAGCGCCAATATAGCAATTATGTATATCACCCACATATTTTACATACCTCTCTTATTATAAATTTCCACCTTCCGGCTTAAACACAATCATTTTACTGATCACATAATTCAGAGCAATCACAACCACCTGCGCAACAATCTTTACCAAGACACTGTTCATCTCAAACTCGGTAATAAATATAAACAAAATCAGTTCTTCAATTACCAGTGTCGCTGTTCTTCCACCAACAAAACCGGTTATTTCTTTGATAAGATTGCTCCCGCGATCT
>OIZE01002296.1_pt1 | contig 10353 bp, 17 predicted proteins | sample 1588421 | NCBI WGS metagenome assembly OIZE01 (sample SAMN03283251) | human gut metagenome | biome: human-associated habitat; material: feces | host: Homo sapiens | place: USA | collected 2013
GGCTTGATTTGTATGCACCGCACGACGCGACAATTCGCTCGAAACAAAGCTGCCGATTTAGTACGGGCGTACATATCCAGCTGCCGCAAAACACGGTTGGCTTCCTAAAAAGCAAGAGCGGGTTGAATGTCAAACACGGTATCACATCGACAGGCTTAATAGACCCCGGTTACACAGGCTCTATCGGTATTAAGCTGTACAATAACAGCAGTACAGATTATCATATCGCTGCAGGTGATAAGATTACTCAGATAATGTTTACTCCGTATATGACAGCTTTATTTGAGACTAAAGATAACCTTGATGACACAGAACGAGGCGATGATGGCTTTGGCTCAACAGGCAAGTAAGCAGATATAATAATAAATTATGTCGATAACCGATTGCTATCGACATAACTAAGAAAGGACTGTATTTTATGCATAAAAAATTCACAATCAAAAACGCAGCCATCGCCATCGAAGATGGCAAAATCGTAATTGATTTCGACGAAAATGACTTAATCGAAGAAACCAAAGAAACACCAAATAACTGCATATCAAACAATGGCGATAATAAAGTTAAACTCAGTGAACTCAATCCCGGAGACGAATTTTATATCGGTTCATCTGTATATGTTGTAGTTGACCACATTGATGGCACAACAAAAGTCATATCCAAAGAAATTGCGCATAAAATGGCTTTCGATTATAATTGCCTTAACGACTATCGTATGTCTGCTATCCGTGAACTCCTGAATACTTATGATTATAACTATATGGCTTATGACATCGACAAACACAATATCGTGCCAACAAAATGCGATATGGGAACCCTTGACGGCTCAGGAAGCTACGGAACATCGAAAGAAAATATTACGATTTTATCTCTCGACGAATACCGCAAATATTATGGCATTTTAAATGATATTCCGAATTTCACATCAGAAGTACAATGGTTAAGTACACCTGTTTCAATGAAAAACCAATTCAAATCGTTTGTCTGCACAATTGACAAAGACGGTCTTATTGACCATATACCCAGCGATAACCAAAACATAGGTGTTCGTCAGTTCTTCACATTAAAATCTTCTACAAAAGTAAAACCATATGCGGACAATTGATAGACAATAAGAAAGGGTTACAAATTATGAACAAAAAACTTACACTTAAAAATGCAAACATTGCAATTAAAAATGGTAAAATCGTAATTGAATTTGATGAAAAAGACTTAATCGAAGAAACATCTGATATTTGCACATCCAATAACAATCGAGTTGAACTCAGCGAACTCAACCCCGGAGACGAATTCTTCATCGGTTCGTCTGTGTATGTTGTTGTTGACCACATTGACGGCGCAACAAAGGTTATATCCAAAGAGATAGCCCATGAAATGCCATTTGACCGAAACAAAATCAACAATTATCTTATATCCGATGTTCGTAATATGGTAATTTCACAGGATTACAATCATATTGCAGGCTGCGTCGGCGAACATAATATTGTGCCCACATTATGTGACACAACAGCTCTTAACGGCAATAAAGGATACGGTGCCCTCGAAGACAGCATTGCAATCTTATCATTTGATGAATATCGTAAATACCGTGATGTCTTAACCAATATTCAGGGCTTTACAGATACTCCGCAATGGTTATTGACGCCATTCGCAACATGTCGTGACATGCTCCCGTTGGTTTGTATAATTGACAAGTATGGTATCGTAGATGACAGATGTAGTGATGCCGATGCAGGTGTTCGTCCGTTCTTTACACTCAAATCTTCTACGGAAGTAAAACCTTACGAACTGAAAACATATGGTGGCAACAATGCCAAAACCAATTAAATGTACAGTCATTTGCAGCACAAAATGGGGATACACACTATCCCCACGCAAACCTGTCAAATCAGGATAGTGAAAGGATACCCAAAAATGGAAGTTAAAAACAAAACGCAATTAGCAGATTTATTTCAGATGTATTGCACAAACTCACATCGTACACAAACGCTCAACGGTAAAAGACAGCGGTATAAACGACAGGACCTTGACGCATGGTCAAAAGAATTTTACGACCAATGCAAACTTGCATTTTACACCAAGCCTGTAAATCCTGCCGAACCCAACGGCGAACTTGTCCTTGCCGAACCCGAATACGAATACAGGCTTATACGCCCTCTTTCCGAAAAAGAGTTCAAGAACATCTTCGGCGAAACATTTCGAAATAAGCCGATTTATTAACGAAAGGAAATAACTATGTATCTTGTTATATGCTACGCCGTCCACTACAGAGACATCGCAAGCGTAAATAAATTTAATAACTGGGAGCAAGCCATGAACTTTTTACTCTCTGATGTATCAAACACATGCAAAGAAACAAAAGAAGACATTACCGACCCTGAAAAAGTTGAATGTATTATCAGAGACAATTTTGCTCAGTTATCGGCAGATGACGGTGACTATACCCTAACATGGCATGTTGTTAAAATGCCGGATTAAAAAACACAAAGGAGACACATACAATGATTCAGACTAATATGCTATCAATGCCCTATGTGATAGAGCAAACAAACACAGGCGAACGCACATACGACATCTTTTCCCGTCTGCTCAAAGACAGAATTATTATGCTCACAGGTGAAATTACAGACGACACAGCAACTGTAATTTGCTCACAGCTTCTATTCCTCGCAAACGAAAACGCAACAAAAGACATTTCCCTATATATCAACTCCCCCGGCGGTTCGGTCACAGCAGGTATGGCAATTTACGATACAATGAACTTCGTCAAGCCTGATGTCAGCACCGTGTGTATGGGCATGGCAGCAAGTATGGGAGCGTTCCTGCTTTCATCAGGTCAGAAAGACAAACGCTTTTGTCTGCCTAATGCTGAAGTGATGATACATCAGCCACTCGGAGGTACACAGGGACAGGCATCAGATATGGAAATCGCAGTAAATCATATTTTGCGAACAAAAGAAAAGCTTAATAATATCTTATCGAGCAACACAGGTCAGACTATTGATACCATTAAGCGTGAAACCGACAGAGACAACTGGTTTTCTGCAAAAGAAGCACTTGACTTTGGTCTTGTCGATAAAATCATCTAAGAGAGGTCAAACAGTATGGGTACAGAACAACTTTCAAACAAACAAAAAAACACCATCAGTGCAATTGCCGTCAATGCAATTATATCATATATGCATCTCAACATATTATATGAAACACTGAACTCATTCGGCATGCTCGGCACATCGGGACCTGTCCCCTGTCATATAGAAAACGCAAAAAAACTGAGCTTTAAGGTTGTCAGACAAGCAATGGACATGAACAATAGTATATCAAGATATTCAATGTTTCGGTCACAAATCGAAAAATTCTCACGAGATGAAAAATACCTCAATGTATCAACACTCGCCAATGAATTATTGAAAACGCATTATACCTATATCAGTGCCGATTATGTTGAAGATAATCTTATTCACATTGACGCATGGCTTACAAACGATGACAACGAAGAAGGTGTTACAGTTGCAACGCTCAACAAAGATACACTTGCGGTGACATATTTAGTTCCCGAAGCAACATATGATATAGATTTTCAAAAATATGTCAACGAACTCAAAGAAGAAATCACATCAAGATGGGAGTAATAAAATGAGTAAGCTTCATTACACGAAAAAAGACCTCATCGGCTATCACGGCAAAAACAGACGACTCGTATTGCCAAAAGAAGAAGACAGCGAAGAAGACACAATGATTTATGACAAACACGCCGCAACATGCTTTGTCGGAACTCCGCCGCAGTATTACTTCAGCGACCCGTTTGACATAAACTTGCACAAAAATGATTATGAGCGTATGACTAATGAAATATATAAAACTATCAAACCGATATTTCACAAAATTCATAACGCAGGTTACGTTGCACGTTTTATCACCGGCGGTCGTCAGGGTTTCGAGCAACTTGCATTCCAAGCGGTTGAACGTCTCAAAGAACAATATGACGGCATTGAAAATGTCGTTTATATTCCCTTTGCAAATCAAGACAACCGTTGGCCCGAAACAGGCTTATTCTCGCAGTCAGAATATCAGAACATGCTCGAAAAAGCTGACGCTGTATATAACTGCAATCCGCAAATTGATGTAGAAACCGCCTCGATTTGGGATTTAAGCAAAGCGTATAGAATCTGTAAGCATATGATGATTGACGCAAGCAGTAATCTTATCGGTCAATATGCTACCAATGCATGGCACAAACCATATTTAAAAGGCGGAACAGAAGAATCCTTGCGATATGCAAAACAAAAACATTTAAAAATGATTGTTAAAAATTTCATACCTCAGAATAACCACTGAGGTATGAGAAAGGATATTCAAATTGGAAAACATCAAAATTCATTATTATAAAAAAGAATTTGACGTGGTCTGTGCATTTATCACAAATTATGTCTACAAACGAGCAAAACGCCTCAAGGTCAAAATAAATATCGCAAATCTTATGAGTGTCGTTTCCTGCATAGTCCTCTCGTGCATTATGACACATATTCTGCGTGTCATCATGACTGCATCTCTGAATCCGACAGAATGGTGGGGACAGCTTATAATACTCATTGCTATAAATATTATATCGGTTTTTATCGGCAAAACACTCTGGCACAATATTGAAAATGACCCGTTTATGGACGAATATATACTTGCCAACGACATTGTGCCTACAAAGGATAAAACCCGTAAGCAAATATTTGCCGAAAAGTATAAACAACATCGTGAACAAACGAATGACAAAATATTCACGCTTCATAAAATCTTTTCGCAAGCTAAAAATGATGACATTAAACTCGCAATTGATGATGACAAGATGCTTGTAATTACATACACAGAAAATGGTATTGAAAAAGAATTTGCCCTTTATGTTGACGGTGTATTTAATCAATCAGATATTGATATACCTCTTGAACAACCCGAAAACTATGATAAAATCATAATTACTCCCATATATTGCATCGTAGTTTTCTCGGAAACATCGGACAAATCCATTGCAAATAAGCCAAATTTATGATATAATATACTCATAAATGAGGCAAAAGAGGTGTTTTTAATGATTAACTGATTCTCTCCCCTATCACAAATAATTTAAAGCAAAGGACGTACTAAAATGATTTATCTAAATACTCTATTTAAGGTCACAAACGACCTTGACACGAAAAAGTTCTTGGACATATTCAAGACATCTATGGAAAAATCGTCGAATATCAAGCTAAAGCCAGTATTCGACAAACCGTTGCCAAATGATTTTGTATTTGCAAGCAACAAACAGAACGCAACAGTCTATGCAACCAATAGATGTGCTGCGATAAGACTGTCTGTCACAACAAGTGACAAGATATCCATTGAAACCTATGTTTTTGCAAAAACAAAGAACGGTAATTTCGTGAGCATCACGGCTGACGAATCACTTACAAAATTATCCAATGTGAACAAGCAGGACAAGATTATGAAGATGCCTGTACCAAGATGTCTTTATGAACTTTTATGGCAGGATTTCGGCGGAGATGACAACGGACTGCGTATAAGCGACCGACCTTTACGACTTCGTAAGAGCGATGTGCCGATAATGACAAAAATCCTCAAACGCAATCTTTGTCCCGAAAAGCCCATTGTGTACATTACGCCGTCTCAATCCACAGGCAATTACGCATTTGACGCGTATGAAATAGCAGCAACCCTTCCCGGAATTGCTCATGTCATCGTTGCAGACAACCCATTCGTGTCCGAACTCATTTCTAACGCCATAGGCGTACCCGACGCAATTGCCGACAACGGCGAGGCAATGGTTATCCTGCCTGACGGTCAGTCATATAAATTGACAGATGAAGACGCACCTGTTCCGGAAGAAGCAATCAAATTTATCTTAGAGTCTGCAACGCTTATTAAAGCACCTGACGAACTGTCATTTGACCGTATTGAATCAGCATATCTCAAAGAAAAGATTTCAAACATGAACAATCAGGAGATTGATGACCTGAAATCACAGTTGGATGCAAAAACTTCCGAAAACGAGAAACTTTTTGCAGAGCTTGACAATATTCGCAAACAAAATTCCGATTTGAAAGCGAAAAATGACAATCTCAGCTACGCTCTCAATCAGAAAAACAGCACGCAGACAGACTCTGCTCTTGATATCACATCAAACGAATCGCCTCTTTACGAACACGAGATTGAGGACGTTATCCTCAAAATCATTGCTAAAGAATATCACAGCATGCAAGGCGATACGACCTTGATGAAAAGCCGTAAATTCGATATTATCAAAGACCTCGCAAAAAATAATGAAATCACCGACACACCTGAGACCATCAGAACTACTTTTGAGAAAAGTATGCGTGGCGGAACACTCAACCGTGACGGCGTAAGAGCACTCGAACGCAACGGTTTCACCGTTACAAAAGCAGGCAGCGGTCATTACAACATCGTTTATCACGGCGACGAACGCTATCAGACAAGTATGAGCGTAACACCATCAGACAGACGCTCAGGTGATAATATGGTAACGGCATATATGAATATGCTGTTCGGATTCTAAAAGGCGTATAAAAATGATAACAAGACTACTCAAAGCAAAAGATGTATTTATCGCCTACTATATGGACGAACTGTCAGGCTTCAACATAGCAAGCTACATTGATGACGAAAACGACTGGGCTTGGGGCTTATTCGACAAAGACGAGCACCTCATAGGTTACTGCACAATAGAATGTGCAGACGACTGTTGCGACGCTATTACAAAACACCCTATGCATAACAGCGAGTCGCTCTTACTCGACAATGTATTTATATTGCCTGAGTACAGAGATACAAATATTGCTATTCGCATGATAAATGACGCCGTTATAGGCAGATGGCGTCACGATGGCTTTACAGCACCTGTCTTCCTGTCGTATGTTACACCTATTATTAAAAATAGATACGAACTGGCAGGGTTTAAACGAATCGAAAACAGCAACTGTATGGTTTTATGTCCATAGAAAGGAATTACTATGAAAAAAGAAATAATGGCAACTCTCGTCACGATATGGGACAACGGCGACACGATACTTGAATCACCGTGTAAGTTAGACCTTATGACGCACCAGATTATTCACATCGGTAATCGCAAGGTTATTTGCAGTCCGTATCGTAACAGTCAAATTGATGACAACGTGAAAATTTTGACTAAAGAATATATCCGATTCAGAGACAACACGACAGCGCCTGTCAAACTTAGCGGTAAAACCACATGCTTTTTCCTTATCTAAAATTTATCTGTAATCAGAAATAAAGAAAGGCAAAAACAACTTTTGTGAAAAAGTCATCCAGAGTTATATGTATGAAACTGGACAGTAAAGATAATATAATTTATATTTATGCTACTTTATAAGGAGGAATTATATGCTTGATAATAGAACATTAAGAGTAGTACATGAGTCTAATTGTTTTGTTATTATAGTAAATGTTAATGGATGCTTGAAGTATATATCTAAAGATTGGTATAATAAACATGGATTCAACTATACTGTAAAATTAAACAAAGCTCTTACGTTATACAGTATTGATAGTGCTAAAAGATTCATAGAAAATAATAAAATCTCATTAGACTATACTATTTATGAAGTAAGTAGAAAAGAATTTCTAGTAAGGAGTATTGAACATAATAAAAGTTCTGAAGTGTAAATTATGACACAAATCAAAACATTTATGGACGCTCTGGATGCAGGGCGTCCTTTCACAGACGAAGAACTCAAAGACCTTTACAACATTTTGAAACATATGGATGACAATATGAGTTCTTTACTGGATTTTCGTGAACGAGAAACACCAAAGAAAGTGATTGTTTCACAATGGAGTCCGGATAAATGCCCAAATTGTCACACTGAGTTATCAGAGAGCCTTGGCGATGGATATTATTCCCACCCGACTTTTTTGGAACGCTGCCCAAAATGTTTGCAGAAATTAGATTGGGATGATTAGTATATAAATTAAAAATATCAGAAAGGATATAATTCAATATGAAAAAAGACAATAAAATCCCTGCCGGAGCAAAATACATTAAGATAGACGGCACCGTTTTAAAGGAAGGAGACAAGTTCCCAAAAATTCCAAAGACAGGCGACATATATACCGACAATAACTATAATTATGTTTACAACAAAGAAGTCGATATATGTTGGGATGACGACACAGCAGAACTCTATAATTTTCTTAAAAACGAGTCCCTAAATGGTTGGAGTGTTCGAGTCCGAGATAGTAAAAAGACTTCATATGGAGATATTCTTACGGAGATTGCGGGAAAACCAATTGTGAGCACTGCCTATGCCTTTGCAGATTGTAAATCCTTAACAACTGCGCCAAAGATACCTGACGGTGTAACAAAGATGAACCACACATTCCAAGACTGTCGTTCTTTAAAAACCGCGCCAAAGATACCTGACGGTGTGAAATATATAACAGACACATTTGGCGGTTGTTCTTCTTTACAAACTATTCCAGAACTTCCGAACAGCATAAAAGGTATGAATAAAACATTTGAGGATTGTGTATCGTTAAAGGTTGCACCAAAGATTCCTCAAAACGCAATCTATATGAACGGAACATTTAAGGGTTGTACATCATTAAAAGTTGCACCAAAGATTCCAAATAGTGTAAAGATTATGGAACAAACCTTTAGCTATTGTTCATCTTTAATAACTGCACCAAAAATCCCAAGCTCTGTAATAGATATGGAGGATACATTTAAAGGCTGCACATCACTGGAAATCGCTCCCAAAATTACAGAGGGTGTGAAAATTATGAGAGGTACATTTGCGAATTGCACATCTCTAATTAAAGTACCCAAGATACCAAGTAGCGTAGAAACAATGGAACGAACCTTTGAGTACTGTTCATCTTTGAAAACAGCCCCTCAGATAGCAAACGGTGTAACAGATATGTATTTTACATTCTTTGATTGCAAATCATTAAAAGACGCTCCTGAAATACCAATTAGTGTTACTCATATGAAAGGTACATTTAAAAATTGTACCTCGTTAGAAATCGCACCAAAAATCCCAAATGGTGTAACAAATATGAGTTATACGTTCGAAAATTGTTATTCTCTGAAAACAGCACCGGAAATCCCAGACAGCGTAACCGATATGCACCTCACATTTAAAGATTGTAAATCTTTAAAGATAGCACCAAAGATACCAGATAGTGTGACATGGATAGAAGATGCGGTTGAGGGCTGTGTGTCACTAATCAATGCGTCAGAAGTGCCTGTAAGGCTTGAGCGTTCCATTACTGACGCAGCTCTTAGCGATGATGAAACGTACGACTTCTCATCATCAACAGATGAAGATGACGACGCCTGATGTTTTACAGTTGATAAAACACAACAGAAAGGATAAAATATGAAAATTTTCAAAGCAGTAGTACAGTGTCTTGCAACACATGAGGCTTATATTCCGGTCGATGATGATTGCAGTTTGGAAGATGCAGTCAAAATTGCACAGAACCGAATTGATAACTTACCTGTAGATAATCTACTCTATGTAGACGATTTCGACCAGATTTGTGAGAATGAATGTGAATTTGTCACAGAAGAAGAAAAAGATGTTCAGCATCAGATGTATCGTGATAAAATTTATCGCGAAGTCTGGAAAGAACATGTTGCCAACGACATCCGTGACTTCTTGAAAAACAACAATATGGAGCTTGATGACGAACATATCGACAAAGCTGCTACACTTTATGTAATGCACGGTCAGTATGATTGCAACTTATCCTATTGGTTGAACATTGAAAACGTCATCAAAAGCGTCATGTAAAGCATTACGCATCACGAACAAAAAAATACCACAATGAAATGTAAACAAGAAAGGAAATAAAAACTATGACACCATTTTACGCAGTTCTTGACCACGATATTGAAGAAACCTATGTTTGCTTGTACACAAACAGAAATGATGCACTTGCCTACGCTAACTCTGATGACACATGTGATGATGGCAGCATTGACGGCGTTTTTGACGATGCATCATGCAATAATTATTTGAAAGCTCACAATGGTTACATTGCAGAAACCTTTAAAGGTCATTTTCTCTGCTAATTACAATGTAAAGAATAATAAACAAAGACAGTCACCCTCCGAAATTAACGGACAATGACTGTCTTTTTTTTAGATTTTGCCTGTCTTATTGTACTTATTGATATATTCTTCCAACGCCTTCTCTACCGTAGCAGTCTTGGACAGCTTAGTATCGGCAATGAACTTTTCCAACTTATCTGATATTGTCTTGTCAATCTTACAGTTTAAGTTCTTATATTTTTTTGACATAGCTATCGCTCCTATTCATTAAC
>OIZE01002299.1_pt1 | contig 10347 bp, 11 predicted proteins | sample 1588421 | NCBI WGS metagenome assembly OIZE01 (sample SAMN03283251) | human gut metagenome | biome: human-associated habitat; material: feces | host: Homo sapiens | place: USA | collected 2013
CCAATGGAACAATATCTTGTCTCAATACTTTACGCAACAACGTTCATTGTCCTGACAGACAACGAGAGCTATCATAATAGCCAATAAAAGGATGTGATGAAATGGACAAAATAAACAAAATCAAACAACATATGGCTAAACTCGGATGGACTGTAGAGGAAAAAATCGGAAGTAACGGATGGCGTAACACAGTAGGTTACTATATCAAATTCAGTCGATGCGATTGGCACGGCAAATTCACTATATCACTCACAGGTCATGCCGTATATTTTATCGGAACAACACGAAATGCATTCGATTACAATGCTGTTTTAAACACGGTGCATCACACCGCAAAAAAGGCAAGAAAAGCATGGCACGAATACAAAACCTGCATACCATTTCAAACTGCCAAAGGCGAAACTCTTGAAGACATAATGATTCGTCCGTGGTCAGAGGGACGCAACATGCCTAAAAACTACAAAAAGAAAGGAACTTATTAACTATGTTTTGGATTGGACTTATAATCGGACTCATCGTAGGTGCCGGTCTGGGCGTAATATTGATGGCAATCTTTGTAACAGCACACAACGCCGACAACAATATTACCGTAAAACACCTTGACAAACACGACAAATAAAAACACTACATCGTAAAACAAAGGACGTAAAATTATGCTTACACCAAAAGAAACACTGCTTCTGAAAATTGCAAATGCACACATTTGTGATTTCGAAAATGACATGGTTGACTATTGGTCAGCCAATAATTATGCATTACACAATCAAATGCGTGACAAAATCAAAGCACTCACAACTGAATACGAAAACACATATCACGAAAATCCTGCTATCAACTGGTACTTTGATAAATGCAACCCGAAACGGGGCTGTAACATTGAAAAAATATACGAAACAGCAAATACATTAACAGCCAAGATGGAGGGGAAGTGATATGCCAAAATTCTATTTCACATTCAGCGAATATGAACCATTCCCGTATCAAAACGGATGGGTTGAAGTCGAAGCCGCAACATGGTCAGCGGCTATCGCAACATTCAATACAAAATACCCAAACCGTCGTAACGAAAATGTGGTAAACTGCAGCGGCATGTATGACGAAAAAGAATTCAACGCCACCGACATGGCAAAATACGGGAACTACGGGGCATATTGCCACGAAACACTCATCGCTGACAACAGCAAAACGGGAATCTTTGTATTCGATGGCCTCGCTCTTGAAATAACACGTAAATGCAATATGAAATGCAACCATTGCTTACGCGGTGACGCTGAAAATATTAACATGACCATGAAAACAATTGAACCGCTTTTGAGCCGTACAATGCAAATAAACACACTCGTATTCACAGGCGGTGAACCGACTCTCAACATACCGTTGATGAAAAAAATTTTAAATTACTGCAAAATTCACACAATCCCTGTGCTCAATATTTACATTGTAACCAACGGTAAAGTTGTGTCGGATAACTTTCTCCGTACGATGATTGACTGGTACGCATACTGTATTGAATCAAATGACGGAGGCATGCCTGATATATCAGGACTGTCTCTCAGCAAAGACATATATCACGAATATATTCCGGAGGAGAACATCAACAAACTAAAAGCGTTTGCCCTTTTTGACGAAAGTCATTATCGGGATTTTAACAAATATCCCGTACTTGACAGAGGTCGAGGTGCAAATATTGCAAACAATATCAACAGAAGTATTACCGCAGAATTCAGCGTCTTACCAAATGATGATGGTTCAGTTCAAATCGACGATGTAACCTATGTATCTGCTAAAGGCGATATCTTGGCAGATTGCGACCTGTCGTATGACACAATGCCCAACTATACTCTCGGCAACACCAAGAATATAGACGAATTCATAAAATATCTTAGGACATTATAACAAAGGAGTGTCAAATATGACAAACATAATTCTTAAAACTGCTCTCAAAAACGCAGTTGTAAGAACAAACCGTGCAAACAATTACGAATTTCATCTCAATAATATCAGCATCAATGGCAACAAAAGAGGCTGCAGCGGATTTATTAAAAACGCAATCAACAACAAGATTGTGTATGTAAACACAGAAACAAGCCCTTTGCTTCAAAACAAACTGCTTATCCGCTATGCAAAATCGCTCACTGATTATACAGGCGAACAAAATCATTTTGCAAACAGCAAGGACAAACTTACTGAAATGATAATCACAATGCTTGCATAAAATCATTGCCTTGACAGGCAACGAGGAAAATATTGTAAATTATATATTGACCTAACTGCCAATATATGTTACAATATAAATTACCGATACAACGGTACAGGGACACGACTTCATTCTGATAACTGACCTTTTTATTCCTTAAAAATAATATTCCTTTCTATTTATTATTTTCTACTTCTTTTTTCTAACCCGTGTCCCTGATATATGCTGAAATAGCTCAGTTGGTAGAGCGGTTGCATTGTAAGCAACATGTCGTGGGTTCGAGTCCCTCTTTCAGCTCCAAGTACCATAGTGGTACACTCCTAATAAAATCGCAGAGAGGGGAGCAACACTCTTACGGTACATAACAAGATTGCTCCCCTCAACGCGGATATTACACAGCAGGATAGAACAGCTTGGTTAGTTCATCGGGGTCATAACCCGAATGTCGTCGGTTCAAATCCGACTCCTGCATCCAACAGGCTCTAAGCCTGTATTGCGATGTCATTGCATAAAATCTCCGAAAGATTGCGGCTGACATCTGCGGACTAAGCCTCGTGGTGTGGGATGCGTCCCACACCACGTAAATCTCAAACGATATCAAGCAGGCAACAAGCGCTGTATAGCCACGTAACCGAGTTTACGCTTAAACGATATGCAATATCGTCGGTCGTGACGAGTCGTCCGAAGAATGACTTTATGATATCAAGTCCATTCCCCGATGGTCTTCGGACACGGGGGCTTCATAACTTAGCTACATCCAGATGTGAATCATGTATTTATTAAAAAATGGAGTTACTAATGACTACTAAAACACATCTGAATATAGAACTGCGAGAAATACTTGCAATATTTCTCGTATAAGTGTTATAAGATAAATGTAGAAAACTATGCAGGCTTTATGTCTGCATAACATGTCAGCATAGCATAACAGGAAGTGCAGCTGCGCAACAGCGTGTGTAGGTTCGAATCCTACTGTTGGCAAACGGTTCTTACGCGTAGAACCCCGCGGTGATATCATCGCAGTATGCAACAAAACAACAATATGTTACCAGTGTTACACCTGTTGTTGCATACACAGAACCCAATATGAAAGATGCTTATGTCTTTCATTCTGAGCAACTCGGTGAAGATGGTTGTCAACCTGCCGAGAAACAACCTGTCAGGCTGTCAAATACAGAGGATACCCTGTATCAAGGCAGACCTTCGATATATTGTGAAATATATCGTGGAGAACGAATGTTCAAGCTGGTTGTTGTATAGTACTCAATGTGTGTAAATATACTGTCCTTCCGGTGGTCGCAATAGACGCTCAAGTTGAGAATAACCCTGCATGCACGTCAAGTTGGTCACTGCGTAGCCAATACAGGGAATAACCTTTTATAGCAAGACCATCTCGTCTTGAAGCAGAGAAATCTGTGTATAACGGAAGAAACAGGTAAAAGTAGCCCTATGACGATATTACTATTTTGAGTGATTCTCAAAACGAAGAAAATATTAAAAATCTGAATGACGGGTGAAATTTAGCAGTAACCAAACTGCTGCAAGGTAGTGCTATTCGCATAGCATAGGGCAAGAAGTTAGGAGTCGCTCTCCGAAGCTCAGACTTGTCTTCTTGGTGATAGAATATACACATTGTTGAGCGATTGTACGATGAAAATCGGCTCAGAATGAAGGGCATAACTCTTTTATGTTTTGTCAAACATCGAGCAAAAGCTTGAAAAATATTCTTGTATAGGTAGAGCACATGACTGTTAATCATGGGGTTGCAGGTTCGAGTCCTGCTACAAGAGCCATTCATTTTTTACATTTCTCTTTTTATTACAACGGACAAGCACAAAACGCTTGTCCGTTACACATGGTCCGTTAGCTCAGTTGGCAGAGCAATCGGCTCATAACCGATTCGTCCAAGGTTCGAATCCTTGACGGTCCACCAACACGGCAAAAAACCGTAAATATATGTCGGTAGCTCAATCGGTCAGAGCACACTCTCGATAAGGGTGAGGTCGAAAGTTCAAATCTTTCCCGACATACCAACAGGTCTCACAAAAGACCTAAAAACATCTTCATTATATGAAGATGAAAAAGACGCAGACGGATAAGTACTCATGTGTGCACATTTTCCTCTGCGTATCCGTATGCTGGTGTAGCTCAATTGGTAGAGTAGCTGATTTGTAATCAGCCGATTGACGGTTCGAATCCGTCCACCAGCTCCATCGCGTCAATGTACCTTTGACGCACTTCTTCACGGCACCGGCCTTATGGCGTAGGTACTTCAATGTCATATGAAGAAACGTCAGGGATAATACCGCCCTATGCGATTTGCCCCGCATGACAGACCTTGTCTGCCAGACAACCTATGTGAAGAAGAAAGAGGAAGGATAGCCATATTCTTCCTCAACATATGCTTTTCCTTCATACCGAAGATGATTAAACGGCGTCAGCGTGGCTATATGACATGCAGTTCCTCGTCTTAATAGTTAGGTTACTACCTCTAAGACGAAAAGTAACCGGTAGGGGCAGGACCTACACGCCGTTTAATCATCGCATTCCTTACTTACATACTGAGCATTGGTGAAACGGTAAACACAACAGACTTTGACTCTGTCAGTTGTAGGTTCAAATCCTACATGCTCAGCCACCGACATATGTCATTGCTATCTTTGAAAGCAAAAATCGGCATGTGTATTATTTACTCTCTTTTTCACCCACCGACGCCTTGCAATATGTAAGGCGTCACACACTATATGCATATATCGGACAAAACAGGTTCGACTCCTGTAATATGCACAAACGGGGCATCGGATTTACACCTCACATAAAACCTTGTTTTTTTGTCAAACTATTCCTCTCAAATTCTATAAGCTGAATCCGATACCCCACGACCGCAAAAAATCACTCACGGCAAATGCCGCGAGAGAAATATAAAAATATATCTATAAAGGAGTGTCCTCTATGAAATCAAAAAAATTAGCAAGTATCGTACTTTCAGTACTTATGCTTGCAAGTGCGTTTGCCGTTCCAATTACAGCAAATGCTGCAACAACAACCGTTGAACAGACATCAAGCAAAAACCTCGACACACCAAAAATTACGAAAACAGAAAATGTTTACGGCGGTGTAAAGCTTTCATGGAACAAAGTAAACGGTGCTGAAAAGTACAGAGTGTATTACAAATCACGCACAGGCTGGAAACGCATGGGTGAGACAACATCAACATCATTTATTGATAAAGATGTAACATCAGGCAAGAGCTACACTTATACCGTAAGATGTATCAGTGCAAACTCAAAAAGATTCACAAGTGGTTATGATTCAAAGGGTACAAGGGCAACTTATGTGGCATCCCCTGAAATCACAAAGCTTGAGAACATCTACGGCAAAACCAAAATCACTTGGAATAAAGTAAACGGCGCAGAAAAGTACAGAGTCTATGTCAGAAGAAATAACAAATGGGCAAGATTCTGCGACACAACCTCAAACTCTGCAACAGATACTATCGTAACATCAGGCAAAACTTACACCTACACAATAAGATGTATCAATTCATCTGCAACTAAGTTCACAAGCGGATATAACGCAGGCGGTAAATCAGTCGAATATATCGCCGCTCCCGAACTCATTAAGATTGAAGGTAGTAACGAAGGTGTAAAGCTCACATGGAACAAGCCTGCAGGTTCGGTAAAATACCGTGCCTATCGCAGAGGCTCAAATGGCTGGATAAGACTTACTGAGACTGCTAACACATCATACACGGACAAATCTGCGAAAGCAGGTAATAACTATATCTACACCGTAAGATGCCTTACAAGCGATTCTAAACGCTTTACGAGCGGTTTCAACAGCAACGGCGAGTCATTCAAGCTATTAACAACACCTAATGTCAAAGCGTCAGCAAACGACGAAAGCATAAAGCTTTCATGGAATAAAGTCAACGGTGCTGAAAAGTACAGAGTTTACTACAAAAGCCATAAAGGTTGGACACGAATGGTCGATACAACTTCAACCTCATATATTGACAATAAGGTTTCATCAGGCAAGACATATACCTACACAGTAAGATGTATCAATTCATCAGCTAACAAATTCACAAGCGGATATGATTCAAAGGGTGTCACCGTAACAACCCCTGTAAAGCCCTCTGTTAAGCTTGACAAGACAAGCCTTACTCTCACTAAGGGTAAGACATATACGCTCAAGACAACCGTTACAGGCACAAATAAGGCTGTATCGTGGTCGTCATCAAACTCAAGCGTTGCTTCTGTTGATAAAAACGGCAAGGTCACAGCTAAGACTAAGGGTACTGCCACAATCACAGCTAAGGTTGACGGTGTATCAGCATCTTGCAAAGTAACCGTTAACGAACCTGCCAAGACAACTATTAAGCTTGATAAGACTAAAGTTACACTCGGTGCAGGCGAACCTTGTACACTTAAAGCTACGGTAAGCCCGTCACAGAAAGTGACATGGACATCGTCAAATCCTAAAATCGTAAAAGTTGACGCAAACGGCAAGCTCACTGTTACAAATGACATCTTCAACTACTTCGAGGTCGAACAGACCGTAAAAATCACAGCCAAAGCAGGTAATGCTACAGCAACCTGCACGGTAACAACAAACTATGAACGCGTATACCACAAGTACGCCATCGTACCTGTATATGAAGAAAAAGAAGTTTCTGTATGCAAAGGCTGCGGTCGTCTCATCAGCTATTCTGCTGCTCCCGGAACAAAATACGAAACCGAAGACGGTCGCAAAGGTGTGTTCATCACAAAAAGCGACCACACTGCTCACTGGAATGCGCACATGGACGAAGGCGTACCGAGCGGTTGGTACAGCGAAGTCGTAATGCTCAAAGTCGGCGAACGCGTACAGCGTGAAGGTTGGTATGTTGATTAAAAACCCGTAACAAACATGACTGACAAAAGCCGTGACATAAATACAAAAAAAGACCTCGTGAAAATATCCACGGGGTCTTTTCATTATGTGAAAGGAGACTAATACACTATGTTATTACACGAAAAGTACAAACCCTATGAGTTTATTAACTTAGACCGTTTTGAAAAAATCAAAATCGAAAAAGCTGACGGGAATGTAGCAACACATTACAATATCGTAGGTGTAAACAAATTCAGCAACATTACTTCAGTTGAAACAGTGCTTGCAACTTTCTATTCGGAAACAGAAGCTCAGGATACACTGAATGCCATCATGCAAGGTTATATAGATGGCACAAAAATCATCAATATTAAATATTGACGAATAAAGGAGAATAACCAAATGCTTGACTTTTTCACAGACCTCTATTACTACAAAAAAGCCTATCTCATAGGGGAAGACTGCCTCGGTCATGCAGTAAACAAGATTACAAAACCGTATGAAGACAGAATAGAAACCATTGATTCTGTCAAAGAGTTAATAGACTTGCTCACTGAAACAAAAGACGCCATTCTCAAACACATTCCTGAGAATGTTCTCAGCGAGAGCGAATGGACGGGGATAGATTATGTAGATTATGATAAGTACACAAGACGAAATTACGGCAATGTATTTTTCAACGAAATCCCTAATGACAATCTCACAGACACAGCTCTCAAAAGATATTTTGAAATCAGTAATCTCAAAGGCTGGATTAAGTCAGATAATGGCTATCCCAATGCCTACATGGTAACGCTGTATAATTTCAATAACTACGAGGTTATATTTGAAAACGAGAAATATCTTGAAGACTTCATTCAGAATAACAACCTCGATACGGCAACCGTCTACTCAAAAAGAATTGACTGCTGGATGGAAGAATACGATATTTAAAGAAAGGATAACATTATGCTACAATATTGCACTAAACTCCGTGACGACGGCACTCTCGAAATTTATGTAAACGGCAAACTGTTCACAAAAAGTCCGAATTGCAGCGACAAATCAGAAAAAGACATTACAGACCTCATCAATCACACGGTCAAAAATATCGTCGCTCGTGAGACATTCAATCAAAAAAATAACTATGCTGAGTTCATAGGTGAAATATCCGTTAAAAACGGACTTGTAACAGCGTCCGACACAATGCTCAATGACAAAGCTCGTATCAAAGATATCCAAATCGCAAAAGGCGACTATGAATGCTACACAATCTCTCATTTCAAAAAGCATTGCAGCAAAGTGGATTGCTGTATTGTGCTAAAAAATGACGGTGAAACATACGAAAAAATCAAAAATAACAAATCTTGGCGTGAATACGACAAAGAAAAACTTATTGATGTTTCGTCAGGCTTCATCGGATTCCTTGTGAACTGCGACAAAATCCCAAAAAGCGAATGGCGGAATCTTGCAAATAATCCTTTATTAAAACATTTCTGCACACAGCATAATGACCCAATGTGTTTCGGTATCACTACGATACCAAATCATTATCACACACCTGCCGAAATGCGACATTTGTACATCATCCGCAACAAAAACAAAGAAATCACGGCTCTCAAAATCAAAAACTAAAAAGGATGGTACTATGTTAATCAAAGATTTAATTTGCAATGACGATTTTGATGTAAATTGCAACTATGCTATTTACGATTGTCGCAACACAGACAAAACATGGGACGAATCAGAATGCCTATATAACTCATTGTATCACACAGACGATAATACAATAGCTGACTGGATTCTCAACCTCAACATCGGATACATCACAATAGATATACACCGCAAGTGCCTTATAATCGAAACAAAATAAAAAAAGGAGATGTAAAAAATGAACAAGCTCAAACGCATTCCCAAAAACGGAATTTACATTAGAAGTAAGGGAAATATAACGCTAAAACACGGTGATTGCTTCCCGCAAAGACCCAAAAAATTCGACAGATATGAAGAAGGCGACTACATCTATATATACGGTATTAATTATATACAGCCGCTTAATCGCCCTCCGATTAACACCAATAACGGTTGGACTGTCATGCCCGTCAAAAATCACACAAAAGCAAAATACGGTCGCATTCGCACAGAAATTGCAGGAAAGCCTATCATTGCTATGCTAATGACATTTTCACAATGTGCAAATATGAAAAAAGCACCTGAAATACCAAAAACCGTTAAAGCCATGGAACACACATTCGAATATTGTGAATCACTAAAAGCATCGCCTGTAATCCCGTATGGCGTAGAATCTATGGAGTACACATATGCGCATTGCAACAAATTGACCAAAACCGTACCGATACCCGATACTGTAAAAAGTATGCGCGGCACATATGCAGGATGCGTATCACTGACATGGGTGCAAAAACTTTCGGCAAACGTCACAGACATATCATATATATGCTCATGCTGTTTCAAACTAAGAATTGCACCGAGAATACCAAATACAGTAAAAACTATGGATTCGGCATTTTCAGTGTGTGACTCACTCATCAAAGCACCCCAAATCCCTGACGGCGTAAAAGATATAAGCTCAGCATTTTCCAACTGCAGTACTCTTGTGACTACGCCCAATATTCCTGACAGCGTTGACAACATGGACCTCACATTTGCGTATTGTAAAAACCTGAAAACAATACACAAACTGCCAAACGGAATAGAAAATCTCATAGGAACTTTTGAATCATGCGAATCACTTACCGACTTATCAAACACTCACATTCCCAAAAGTGTCACAACAATGATTGACACATTTGAATATTGTACCAACCTGACTAAACCGCCTAAAATACCTGACGGCGTCGAATATATGAGCGGTGCATTCGAAAGATGCAAAGCTATGGAAATTGCTCCGAATATACCGAACGGTGTAAAAGCATTAGATAACGCATTTTGTGATTGTATAACACTTACAACTATCCCCGCTATACCGGCAAGTGTCGAAATCATAGAATGTATGGTACAAAACTGCGAAAACCTTACAGGTACAATCATAATTGACACAAACACATGCCGCTATAAAAATTGTTTCAACGGTACGACCAAACCTATCACAATAACAGGCAAATCGCAAAATCTCGAAGATATCGCAAATGAATATGCAAACGTAGATTATAAGTAAGAAAGGAAGTTCTAAAATGCCTTACAATGTATTAGATGTCAGCCAGTATGTCATAAAATACAGTAACGAACAAGATTATGGTATCTCAAACCTTAAACTTCAGAAAATACTGTACTTT
>OIZE01002306.1_pt1 | contig 10315 bp, 9 predicted proteins | sample 1588421 | NCBI WGS metagenome assembly OIZE01 (sample SAMN03283251) | human gut metagenome | biome: human-associated habitat; material: feces | host: Homo sapiens | place: USA | collected 2013
TGTCGCGGGTGTAGACGCCCAGACGACGGGTGGCCTCGAGCTGGCCCCAGCCGTGGCCGTACTCGGCGACTTCCTTGACCTCGTAGTCTTCCAGCTTCGGCAGCTTCAGCTCTTCGCGGATGCGGCCACCGTTGGCGTTCGGGTTCTCACCGATGCGCAGTTCGCCGGTCGGCATGAAGGCGGTGACTTCCGGCTTCACGGCGCCGTTCTCGTCGAACAGCTCTTCCGGCTTGTAGGACTCGAGCCAGTTCTTGAGGACCTCGAAGTGGGCCTCGGTATCGCGGGCGGAAGCCAGCGGCACCTGGTGGGAACGCCAAGAGCCCTCGGTCTTCTTGCCGTCGATGAACTTCGGGCAGGTCCAGCCCTTCGGGGTACGGAAGATGATCATCGGGTAGAACGGACGAGTCATGTCGTCGGTCTGAGCGGCGGCCTTGATGTCGCAGATCTCGTCGAAGACGGTCTCGAACAGCTCGGCGAAACGACGGTGGATCGACAGGTGATCCTCGTTGTCGAAGCCAGCGACGAACTCGTACGGCTCATAGCCCATGCCGTGGAAGAACTCGTGGAGCTCTTCGTCGGAGATGCGGGACAGGATGGTCGGGTTGGCGATCTTGTAGCCGTTGAGGTGCAGGATCGGCAGCACGATACCGTCGGTGCGCGGGTTGATGAGCTTGTTGGACTGCCAGCCGGTGGCCAGCGGGCCGGTCTCAGCTTCGCCGTCGCCGACGATGGCCGGGACGAACAGGCTCGGGTTGTTCATCACAGCGCCGTAGGCGTGGGACAGGGCGTAACCCAGCTCGCCGCCTTCGTGGATGGAGCCCGGGGTTTCCGGAGCGTAGTGGGACGGGATGCCACCCGGGTAGGAGAACTGGCGGAAGAACTTCTGCAGGCCAGCCTCATCCTTGGTGATGTTCGGGAAGTACTCGGTGTAGGTGCCGTCCAGGTAGGACTGAGCGGTACCAGCCGGGCCGCCGTGGCCCGGGCCCATGATGATCACAGTGTTCTGCTGGTGATCAGCAATGAGACGGTTGATGTGGCCGATGAGGAAGTTCAGGCCCGGGGTGGTGCCCCAGTGACCGACCAGACGGTGCTTGACGTCTTCGCGGGTGAAAGGCTCCTTCATCAGCGGGTTGCTACGCAGATAGATCTGGCCGATGGAGAGGTAGTTGGCTGCGCGCCAGTACTTATCCACGCCTTCGATAGCTTCCTCGGAAACCGGAGCGTTCAGCTTCTTCCAAGGGGTGCCAATAACAGGACTCGTCATGTGTACTCCTGTACTCCTGCACTGTGATGTGCGATTGTTTATTTCCTTAGGTCATGAGCCATGCCTAAAACCTTGCGGTTACGCGGTATGCCTCATTTCCAGTCACTTGCACATATTACGAGCGCGGTTCGACTTTTTGCTGTTTTTTTGCGACTGTGTGTTCAATTGTTATTTTTCTGTACGCAAATGTGTGCTTTTATCGGGATTTTTGTGCGTACTTCACACTCTATCAAAAAGATTGAAAAACGGCTCAAAATCAACGTTTTTAGTCGGTTAACACATGTTTCCCACGTTCGTTTCCCTAGATACACACGCGGCGTGTTGAGTAGGTGGGAGTAAGCAATTGTGAGATTCGTTCATTCTCCGTTCACGTGTTTCCAATGTCTCCTTGCAACGTCACAATAGAGCAGTTAGTATTGTTCGTTTCTTGATACCTCATATTAAAGGGAGAGTGTTATGGCTGCAGGTCCTGTGCTCGTTGTCGATTTCGGAGCCCAGTACGCCCAGCTGATCGCACGTCGCGTGCGTGAGGCCAATGTTTATTCGGAGCTCGTGCCGCATTCCATGCCGGTCGATGAGATGCTGGCCAAGGATCCGCAGGCCATCATCCTGTCCGGTGGCCCCGCTTCCGTGTTCGAACCGGGCGCTCCGCGCGTCGACAAGAAGCTGTTCGACGCGGGCGTTCCGGTGCTCGGCATCTGCTACGGCTTCCAAGCCATGGCATACGCGTTGGGCGCGGATGTCGACAAGGCCGCCCTGGGCGAATACGGCAAAACGGAAACCACCATCGACAAGGCGGAGGGTCTGCTCGACGGCTCTCCCGCAGAGCAAAGCACGTGGATGAGCCATGGCGTGGCCGTCAAGACCGCGCCGGAAGGCTTCGAAGTGCTCGCCCACACCGAAGGCGCACCGGTCGCCGCCATGCAGGACGAGTCCCGCAAACTGTACGGCGTGCAGTGGCATCCGGAAGTCAAGCACACTCCGATGGGCCAGAAGCTCATCGAGAACTTCCTGCACAAGTGCGCCGGCCTCGGCGATAACTGGAACGCGTCCAACATCATCGAGGACCAGGTCAAGAAAATCCGCGAGAAGGTCGGCGACGCCCAGGTGATTTGCGGCCTGTCCGGCGGCGTCGACTCCGCCGTCGCGGCGGCTCTGGTGCATAAGGCCATCGGCGAGCAGCTCACCTGCGTGTTCGTGGACCACGGTCTGCTGCGCAAGGGCGAGGCCGAGCAGGTCAAGCATGATTTCGTCGAGGCCATCGGCATCAAGCTCATCGCCGTGGACGCCTCCGAAGACTTCCTCACCGCATTGAAGGGCGTGAGCGAGCCGGAGAAGAAGCGCAAGATCATCGGAGAGAAGTTCATCCGCACTTTTGAGAAGGCGCAGCGTCAGGTCATCGAAGAGGCCGGTGCCTCCGGCAAGGAAGTCAAATTCCTCGTGCAGGGCACGCTGTATCCGGACGTCGTAGAGTCCGGCGGCGGCGATGGCGCGGCCAACATCAAATCGCACCACAATGTGGGCGGCCTGCCGAAGGACATCAAATTCCAGCTCATCGAGCCGCTGCGCACCCTGTTCAAGGATGAGGTGCGCGCCATTGGCACCGAACTCGGTCTGCCGGATGAGATTGTCTGGCGTCAGCCATTCCCGGGTCCGGGTCTCGGCATCCGCATCATCGGCGAAATCACCAAGGAACGTCTTGACCTGTTGCGCGAAGCTGATGCCATCGCACGTGAGGAGCTTTCCAAGGCCGGCCTCGACCGCGACATCTGGCAGTGCCCGGTCGTGCTGCTTGCCGACGTGCATTCCGTGGGCGTGCAGGGTGACGAACGCACCTACGGCTCGCCGATCGTGTTGCGTCCGGTGTCGTCCGAAGACGCCATGACCGCCGACTGGTCGCGTATCCCGTACGACGTGCTCGCCACCATCTCGACGCGTATTACCAACGAATGCCGTCAGATCAACCGCGTGGTGCTTGACTGCACTTCCAAGCCGCCGGCAACCATCGAATGGGAGTGAGCCCGCAGGCTTGACGCATAGCGGAAGGGGCTTTCCACAAACTATTCTTGTGGAAAGCCCCTTCCGCTATGTTACGGAAACAAGTCCGCTCTCGTCAGACGGACCGAACGTCCCCCGACGTCACTTTTGCATATCCGTCAAACAAGCATGTCATTCCACAGATCCACGAAATTCGGTAGGGTTTTCGCCGTCGTGGCGACGTTCTTCACTTGGATGCCTTTGATGCGTAGGCCAAGCATCGCCGCGAATGTGGCCATACGATGATCGGCATAAGTCTCCATCACGGATGGTCTAAGACGATTCGCCGACACAGGGGTTATCTCCAATCCATCGGGCAGTTCGTGGGCAGCTCCCCCAACGCGCGTAATCTCGTTGGCCAAAGCCTCCAGACGGTTCGTCTCATGCCCTCGTAAATGACCGATGCCGATCATGCGGGTAGGCTTGTCCGCAAAAACCAGAATCGCTGCAAGCGACGGCGCGATCTCACCTGCCGCCGTCAAGTCGAAATCACCTAGGCCGCTGACATGACCGTTGCCGGTCACTTCGCAGTACCGGACGTCGTCAATCACCGGGAAGCTGATCTCGGCTCCCATACGTTCCAAATATCCCGGAAGCATGCCTCCGGGTTGCGTAGTGGATTCCGGCCAATGAGGTACGCGCACGGTTCCTCCGGCGATGAGCGCTGCGCCAAGGAACGGGGCGGCATTCGACAGGTCAGGTTCGACCGTCACAGTTTCGGGCAACTGCACGGCTCCCGGCTGCACGGTCCACACGCGAGCGTGTTCGTCTGCGTTGACACGCACGCCGGAACCATGCAGATCGGCCACGGTCATGCGAATATGCGGCAAACTCGGCGTCTTCTCCCCCGTGTGATGCAGTTCCAAACCGCCTGGCACTCGAGAGCCGATGAGCAATAGTCCTGAAATGAACTGCGAGGATCCCGAAGAATCAATGCTGACCACGCTCGGCTCAGCGCACTGGCTCACCGTTTGAGGTGGAGTGATTGTAAATGGCAGTCGACCTTCCTCGCCGTGGTATTCGATACATGCCCCCAACTGTTCAAGACCGTCCAACACCGGCTTCATCGGACGCGCGTACGCCTGCTCGTCACCGTCGAAAGCCACAGGACCGTCCGCGAACATGGCAAGACCGGGCACAAAGCGCATCACCGTTCCCGCAAGACCGCAGAACACCTTCGTACCACCGTGGAACCGGCCGTCGGACGGCGGCACCACTGTAACCGTGGTGTCAACCTGCTCGTCGATTTCGCAGCGCACTCCCAACGCGCGCAACGCGTCCATCATCAACTCGGTGTCACGTGAACGCAATAGACCGACCAATCGCACGGGTCGATGTCCGAGCGCCGCGAGAATGAGATAACGGTTCGACAGTGATTTGCTGCCCGGTACCACCACAGTGGCGTTCAACGGTTTGCCGGCATACGGTGCCGGCCACAGGTTCTCATGAAGTGCTTCCATATGGTTCATGGTAACCAAACCATGTGGAAAACGCCGCGCCCGTCTCGCATAGGTCGTCTTCCTGGCATGTTCCACAAATACATTCCTTTTTCATAAGACAACGCAATGTAATACGATGCTGTCATGGAGCATTTCATTTCACGTTGGTTGGTTTTGACCATTGCGGCCGGGGTCATGGTCACACTGCTTCCCGGCATGCACGCCGTTGGCGAACCACCCATTCTCGGCATCGGCGCGTTCGCGTTGTTCCTTGCGTTGATCAACGCGTCGATCAAACCGATCGTGCACACCATCGCATTGCCATTTTCGATTCTCTCGTTCGGACTAATCGCGTTAATCATCAACTGGCTGTTCATGGAGCTTGCGTCTTGGCTGGCCATAAGCCTGTTCGACGTGGGAGTAACCATCGATGGATTCTGGTGGTCCGTAATCGGATCGCTGATTATGGCCATCGTCTCCGGCATTGTCGGCACCGTCATTCAGGACTGATGCGATCGCGTATATAACTAAATGTCCTCCGCAATCTATCCGATTGCGGAGGACATTACTTTCGTTGTCGGGCTGACAGGATTTGAACCTGCGACATTCTGCTATATTCGGGCATGGCATGACTGAGCGTAGCCGGGTGTGAGCATTGTCAAGAACGTTGAAATTCCAACGTTCTTGACAATACGATACGCAGTGGTTCGCTTTGTTGAAATTAACTGTTCGCAACTGTCATCGTGTCGATATCGTGTCGATGTGGTCGAACCGCGCAGCCTTCCATCGGAAAATGAAAAAGGCCCCTCCCCCCAGCATAGAAGCTGAGAGAGGGGCGAGTGCGAGTCTCACGTCAGAAAATTAATCACTGGCAGTCCTCGTCGGCCTTGACAGACGTGAGCTGGCTCACGCCGATGAGCGCGCCGACGAACAAACCGATCGCGTTGATGGTCGTAACGAGTTCGCCGCAGTGAGGCAGTCCCCATTGCGGGCCGACCACTCCGACGAGCCACGCGACGGCCGGCAAAGCGATCAACGCGAGCCACTTGAGTATGTCGTACACCCCACCTGGCAGCAGGTAGCCGGATTGCGGGCTATTGGATTCATCCATTTTTCACCTCCTTAAACATTGCGGCAACCGTCTCCACAACGCTTAAAGTCGTGGAGACGGGAGTTTCAGCGCAGGTACTGTCCGGGATAGATAACGTATGGGCTGCGGATGCCATTGCGTGCGGCAGCCGACTGCCAGCCGGAGCCGTAGATGCTCCACAGGCTTTCGCCGGAACGGACCACATGGCCTCCGACCCCGCTCGAAGCGGTGGACACGGACGCGCCGCCATAGGTGACGATCTGTCCCGGATAAATCCTGTTGATGTCACCGCTCGGTACACGCCAGGCGGACACCGGCTGGAGTCCGGTCCTCGCGGCGATAGCACTCATGGTGTCACCGGAACGGACCACGACGCTGCGCGAACCCGTGGCGGCCGTTCCGCCGGAACCTCCGCCGAGGCGGCTGTTGACGATCTGCATGACCGCCGCGTAATTGCCACCCAACGCCTGCCTGCGGGCCGGATCGTTGCCGAAGTCGCCGCGGATGGTGCGCGTGGCCAAGGCGTTCAGGTCGACCGTCGGAGCGGTCGTGGGCTGGGGCTTCGGCTTGACGCTCGGCAGATTCGCCGCGCCCTTGTCGTCAGGGTTCGCGTACTTGCGCCATGCCGCGCGGTCGCCACGGAACCTGTTCAGGTCGAGTCGTCCGGACCAGCCGCTGAGACTGCCGTTGGACGTGTACTGCCTCATCACCTCGCCACGCGCGCCGATGTTCCACGGGGCGGTCTGATAGCCGGTGACCATGTTCGTGGCGTACTGTGCGATCCAGATGCCGCAGTTCAGTTCGGTCTCCATGCCGGCGACCTGCCAGTAGCCGGAGTCCATCGTGTAGATGATCGGGTTCACGCCGGTCAGTCGCTTGACCTCGCGCGCCCACCTGCGCGGCCACTGCTTGTCGCCCCAGGCGGCATTGTCCTGCGCCTCCCAGTCGAGGATCAGGACGCTCTTGTGCACGTATCCGCGCACATTGTCGACGAAGAACCGGGCTTCGGTCTCCGGGTTGCCGCCGCGCGCGTAATGGTAGACGCCGGTCTCCTTGCCGCTGTTGATGGCACCGGCGAGCTGACGGTTAGCGTCGGTGTTGACGCCGTTGGACAGGCAACCACCGTATACGCCGCCGGATCCCCATGTGGTGCCGACGATGACGAAATCTGCCGGCACGGTCGCGGTGTCGATGCCGCACTGCCAGTTCGAGATGTCGTACCCGTTCATGTCGGCCATCGCGGCCGGCGCAACCGCCATGGATATGGCGACCGCGAGCGCGGTCAGTAGCTTGCGCCATTGTCGGCGTGGATTCATGTGCTTGTGTTTCGGCTTGCCTTTGTTGAGGATGTTCAATTCCTCTCCTTTCTTTATGAGAAAAGCCACCTTGAAAGGTGGCTTCGTTTGTGGTTGGGAAAATATGTCAGGTGGCTGTCCAGTCGCCTTCGAGGATGACGGGCGTGAGGGTGGCTTCGCCTGTCCATGTGGGACGGACGGCCAGCTGCACGTAGACTTCGGTCGGCTGGTCCAGGGTAAATCTGCGCCAGTCGCTTCCGGCATAGAAGGCGACCCTGCCGCCGACATGCACCTCGAACGCGAGGCCGCCGGTGCCGGTGATGTCGACGCGCACGCTGTAGGTTCCCGCCGGGAGAGTGACGGCGCTCATCTTTCGTGCTTGCCATCCGGTCGCCGTGTCCGGCCGTGTGACATGCGCCGTATGGCCGGACACTTCCCATGTCGGGAATTTCGTGCCCCAGTTGTCCCATGCGCCGCACAGGTTGAGGTCGGCTGCTACGCCCCCCCCCGAAGGTTTTCGGGCGGCTCCCAGCAGGTGCGCTTGTCGCCCAGCTCCAACTGGGGGTGGAGGATGCTTGTCGTGGGTTCGGACAGTGTCCCGTAGGTGAAGACGCAAGTGTCGTATGTCATGGCGCCGGCCGGCACAGTGAGACTTTTCAGAGCCGTTATGTTGTCCTTGATGAAGGTGCATCGCTGCAGCATTTTGCCGGTCGCGTCATAGAAGAAGACCTGGAAGCAGATGCCGTTGAGGGTGTCGCCGTCCTCGAGGCTCAGCATGAGCTTGTCTCCCTCATTAAGCTCAGGTGCGATGTCGGCCTTCCAGCGAAAGCCGATCCAGCTGGCCATCGGCGCGGTGGCGTCGACGCGCAGGCCTCCATCGTCGATGACGGACGCAATCATGTGCCCGACCTGCGCGGCGCCGTAATTCAGCAGATTCTTGCCGGACGGCACAAGCAGTGTCCCGTCATGCTTCAGACCGATGCGCCGGCCGGCATGATAGACTCCGGCAACCGGCAGGCCATTGACGCATACCCCCCCCGAAGCGGATAATCGGTCATGATTTGTCTCCTTCTCAGATGATCTGTCGCACGCTGATGTCGTCGAAGCGACCCCAGCCTCCATTGGTGTTTGTAATGAGCAAAGCGGCGCTCCTGACGCTTTCGGACACAGTCCAAGTGGCTGTGAGGCGACGCCATTCATAAAGGTCTTCATGCCTGATGCCGGGCATGGGTATGATGTCCTGAATGGTCCCGTCCGGCAATAGCATCGATGCCTTATTCGTGCGATATTCCCATGCTTCGGCCCTCCATAGGGAGATTTCGAGTGTCGTACCGGGGGTGACGGCAAAGAAATCCGATCTGATGGACGACCGGTCATTGGTGCAGATCAGCCAATATGTACCGCTATGAGCCTTGGTGATGGCGGAAGCGTTCTTGGGATTCATCACTTGCCATCCGCCTGACCTGACCGTCCAGCCGGTCAGGTCGCCAGTCTCGAAGCCGGGGTTGACGATGAGGTTCCTGCCAAGCGCGGGCAACAGGACGCTCCCCGCCCTGCCGAGCCCTATCTTCCTTCCGGCGTGGTATGCTCCCGAGACTTCAAGCCCGTGGAGGTATACCCCCCCCCGAAGCTGTTCTGCCATGATTCCTCCTAAAGAATCTCGGTGAGGCTCACGTCGTCAAGGCGGAGCCACGTATTCTCGGTGATGGTGACGGTAACGGCCGTGCAGTCCTTGGGCGCGCTGAAGTCGAGAGTGACTTCATACCATTGCGTATCAGCCCTGTTTGGCGTTTTGGCTGATGCCACCACCGCGTCTCCGGCCGTGACCGTCGCCGTGGCTGTGCGCCATGAGTTTCCCTTTCCGACGGCATGCCAGAAGTCGAGGCGGTAGCGTGAGCCGGGGCTGACGGCCACGGTCTGCGACACCCCTCCGTTATCGGAGTCGCCCCTATACCATGCGTTTCCGCTGTGGGGAGTGTTGATGCTGCTGCTTGAGATCGAAGGTGTGAGGACGGTGCCGGTGCCTATCTTCTTCCAGCCGGTCAAGCCCTGCTCGAAGCCCGGGTTGACGATGAGATTGTCAGCGGGATTGGGCAGTACGAGGCGCGTGCCGGAATGCGAGAGTCCTATCATGCGGCCCGCATGGCACGCGCCACCCACCTGCTTGTCCATGATGCTGACACCGCTCATACCGACGCCTCCCTTGGCCACCAGTAGAAATTATCGGGATCGGCGGCGCTTTTGGCGGCGGCGTCGGCGGCGTCCGCGCACTGGATCCACTTTGGGATGGCGGCGGCGCGATCGGCCGCGTCGCCTGCGGATTTGGCGGCGGCGGTCTGCGAGGTCTTCGCGGCGGTCTCACTGGCCTTGGCATTGGCCGCGCTGGCCGCGGCCTCGGCTGCCTTCCCGCTGGCTTCCCGTGCAGACCCACTAGCCGCCTGGGCATCCGTCTTCGCGCTTGCCGCGCTGGCACTGGCCGCGGTCTCACTGGATTTTGCCTTCGCCGCCGAATCGGATGCCGCCGTCGCCGACCGTGCCGCGGCGTTCTCGGATGCCGATGCCGCCGACTTGGATTGTCCGGCGCTCTCGGCCGACTTCGCGGCCGCAGTCTCGGAAGCCTGCGCTTTGTCGGCGCTCACGCCAGCCGCATCCGCCTTGGCCTGAGCTGTCTTCATGGCCGTCTCCGCAGCCTGCCTCGCCGTTTCCGCTCTATTCTGAGCGGTAGCGGCGGCATCGGCCTTGACGGTGGCGGTCTCCGCCGCCTGGGATGCCGTGGCCGCATCCTGCTTGACCTGTCCGGCGGTTTCGGTGAGCTGACCGGCGATGGTCTTCGCCTCGCCGATCAGCCCCTGCGCCGTGGTCTCGGCTTCGTGCGCGAGACTGGCGCTGGAGGCAGCCTCGGCCTGCGAGGATTGCGCCTTGCTTGCCGCAGCGGCGGCCTTCGCGCTTTCCTGACTGGCCACCGTTTCCGAAGCCTTCGCCGCATCGGCCGAAGCCGCGGCGGCCTGCACCTTGTCGTCGATCGATCCGATCTTGTCGAGCACGCCCTGCGCGGTGCGAGTGACGGTCTCCCACGCGGCCACGGTCTCCGTGGTCTTGTCCAGGGTCTTCGGATCCACGTCCGCCAGCTCGGAATATTCCGCCGACTCCTTGTCGGGCACCTCGACGTATCGCACGATTCCGCCCGCCA